>Ga0075011_10000449_pt1 | contig 21932 bp, 16 predicted proteins | sample TARM_MetaG_T_14_FD_72354 | JGI IMG/M metagenome (GOLD analysis project Ga0075011, IMG submission 72354) | Freshwater microbial communities from Pennsylvania, USA, analyzing microbe dynamics in response to fracking - TARM_MetaG_T_14 | ecosystem: Environmental > Aquatic > Freshwater > River... | reverse complement strand
GTACTTAGTCGATTGATGCCTGAGCAAACTGTGACTGCTGATGAAGTACCAGTTAATGCTGCTCCTGAGTCTGAGTTTGATGTGACATACACTGGTGTGAATGAGATGGATGTGACTTATCTAGGTCAGACTTTCCCATTACGAGGTGATATTAAGTTAGAGCAACAATCAGATAAGTTAGTGGTAACTTGGACAGGTAAAGATGTTGATGTATCTCATGTTATGGAAGCATCTGGGAACCAACTGACAGGTGTTAAAGTAGGTACGAATAAAGCAGAAATTAAACCTGTTTTAGGTACTCCTACCTTTAACGCTAATACCAATAGCAGTACATACACTGAGGTAAACTCAGACGCTGTACTTAATACGTATGATGCTGTGGTAGCTCAATCTGCTGTTAAAGACAGTAAGCAACATGCTGACCACTTAAGAGGTCTGGTGAATGCTATCTCTAGCAGTCTACAAGAAGTTAAATTCCGTATTGCTGATGTAACTAACAAAGCTACGTCTGGTTACTTTATGGATAACGTAGTAACAGTGGATATCAATAAGCTATTGCCACGTACTGTAACTAACTTTATGTCTGCTGGTGAGACTATTGCACACGAGTATGTCCATGCTGTGTCTAGTAAGATTGCTGACATTAGTCCTAAGTTAAACGCTAAAGCTAATGAGCTGTACGCTCAAGCTAAACGCAGTATCACTTGGAAAGACTTGATTGACCCTAATCTACACCCAGATGATGCTGAAGTAGTGGCTAAACGTCTTTACAACTATATGTTTGAAGACAATGCAGCTAAGGAAACTACAGTAACTAAAACTACTGGTGTTGCTGTTACTCGTATTAAAAGTACACGAGTAGCTGAGTTTATTGCACTAGCTACTACTAACGAGAATGTAGCAAGAGCACTAGACAAAATTGAACCAAGAAAACGTCAGTACACTGGTTTTACAGCTAAAGTCATTCAACTGTTCAATGCAGTATTGGCTACGTTCTTCCGTAGAGTTAACTCTGACATGGAGACTGCTTCTATCCATCGTGAAATGGTAGATATCATTTACACACTGGCTAAGTTGCAAAATAACCACCAATCTATTGTTGGTTCTGGTCTTCAAAGTATCAGTGACCTAACTAATAAATTATTGAACTCTACTGATGATGCAGCTCGTACGTTCTTACGCAGAACAACTGAGTGGACTCTACAACAACCTGTTCTTGGCTCTACTGGTAGTTTCACTAACCCTAAGAGTTATCTTGCTGCTGTAGCTTCTCCTTTGTCACTGTATGGACGTTGGGATGAGGTAAAAGAGAAGGTACGTCCACAATTAGACCGTATCAGTCTATTTAAGAGTCGCACTATTCGTGATTTGGTTACTGAACTAAGTGAGAACACTAAAGATGTGAATATCATCCATGACCTTATCTCAAGACGTACTCAAGTTATTGACGCAGCACGTCAAAGAACTGAGTCAGAGATTACTCGATTCATTGAGAAAGGTGTGTTTAGTATTCCAATGAGTGAGCAAGTATCTACAGCATTAACACATGCTGTGATTACTACAGACTTTAATAAGCTTGTGAAAGTGTTTGGTGCTGATAAAGCATTGGATATCCTACACAGTGACAATAAGCGTCTGCATAGCTTACGTAAGCAATACCAAAACAAGCTTAAAGCATTTAAGAATAGTAACTACTACATCAACCATGCTAAAGCCCTTGGTGAGGCTATGGTGAATGGCAATAGTATTTACTATGGCGTACATGCTAATGCCCACTCCATTGCTCGATTAGCTGGTGATGAAAGCTTTGGTAAAGTTGAAACTACTCACTTGGAAGAAATCACAGAATTAGTAGATGTGTTAGCTTCTTTGTACGCAGTGATGAACGTACATCCTTCGGAGCGTATGAGAGCACGTAATTACTTGCTTGCAGATAACCAGAATCGTAAGGCAAACAATTTAGATACTGCTGACCAAAAACATGTTGGCTTGTCTACACTGCTTAACATTCAAGAAACTGCTGCACAAACTGCCTTAGAGAAGAACTTCTACTCTAACCCACAGTTAATGCAAAAAGGTTATGCTCGTGAGACATACAACCCTAATACTGAAGTAACAGTAGTGGCTTTGGATGAAGTTGCAGAATACCAACGTCAAGGTTTTGAAGTTGTAGGTGAGTTACCTAATGGTATTGATACTACTAACAAGGTAATGATGGTTAACCATTACTCAGCTCGTTTGAACTATGACCAAGGTGCATTCTCACATACTGGTTTCTCACAGAAAGGTACGCGAGTCACAGAGGATTTGCTTGGTTCTAATGCGAGTGAGCAAGCTCTAGTAATGACTTCAGCAGGTAAGAAAACAATGGATGATGCTCGTAAGTCTATGTTTACTTCATCACCTGTGACTATCGGTCAACGTAGTGTGTCTATTGCTCCTGTACGTAATGACGATGGCAATATTGTTGGCTACCGTTACACTATGTCCACTCAAGCTAAGGAAGCTGTGCTACAACGTGAGAATCGTGTATCACATGTACTAGCTCGTACTACCTCATCTGTAGAAGATAAGGCTAACTCTCAAGTACATAACATTGCTGTACTGCGTGAGTTGTACAAAATGTACGATGAAGAGTATGAAGCTAACTCAGATGCATTTGTGACTATTAGTCCTGATAGCGATAATGCTGAATATCGTGAAATGTGGGCTATGTTACCTAGCTACACTCGTGCAATGATTGAAGTAATGAATGCACAACGTGGTAAGTATGGTTCTTACTTGATTGTACCTAGAAAACTGTTAACACTTACGTTTGGTTCTGCTCCATTGACTTTAGATAAGTTGAATGAAGGTGCAAATATCAACACCAAATTGGCTGTAACAGGAATTACTAGAGCACTTAATAGTAAGTATGGTCGTATGGTGTCATCAGCCTATAAAGAGGCTCTGAGTGGCGCTAAGGACACAATGGTTATTAAGAACATTAGTACCACAGTGGGTAACATTGTGAGTAACTTCTTTGCTTTGGCTATTGCTGGTGTACCTATGGCTTACACAACACGTAAGACAGTGCAAGGTTGGAAAGAGATTCTACAGTATCAACAATTAACTCAAGAGTTGTCTAAGTTGAATTCTCGACTAATGAATACTCCTATGAGTGCTAATGAACATAAAGCACTTAAGAGCCATATTGAAGATATTGAAGGTCGTATTTCTAATCTATCTATTACACAGTTAGTGGATGAAGGTTTGTATCAGACTATCGTTGAAGATGTGGATACTGAGGTAGGTAAACAAACTTATCAAAGTGAGATGTCTGCACTAGGCGACCGTTTGTTAGGTATGACAGGTAAAGCTGAAAAAGCTTTGAGAGAAGGTGTGTTTATTACACATGACTCTATGACATATCGTTACTTACGAGATGCTGCACAGTTGTCAGACTTTGTATCTCGATACGTTATGTTCAGTCACATGGTGGAAGAAGGTAAATCGGTAGAGGAAGCAGTGCATGAGTCTCGTGAGACATTCATTTTGTATGATGCACCACTATCAAAACCTTTGAAACATTTGAATGATTTAGGGTTCTTTAACTTCAGTAAGTTCCTGTTACGTACACAAGGTGTGTTACATAAAAATATCCGTCGTTCACCTGCTAGAGTACTGTTGTATGCACCACTCTGGGCTATGATGGGTGCTTCAGCTACGATTGATGTACTGTTAACACCATTTAACTTCATGGAACTGTTATCTAGTCGTATGCAGCTTAACCCACTAGGGTTCATCAGAAACGGTATGACAGAGTTACCTATCATTAAGATGCTGAACTAAGCAGTAAGAAAAAAGCCCTCATAATGAGGGCTTTAATTTAAGAGTCCAGATAGCGAACTATTACCATTACGAGGACAATGATAAGAGCCAATGTACTAAGTGTTCCCTTGAGTCCAGCCCAAGCCATAGCAGAAGCAGTGGTACAACTACCAATAGCAAGAGCACATATTGTGATTACTATTAAGTACTTAAGTATCATCAGTCCTTTCCATAGCGATATCAGACACTAGAACTTCTGGATTGACGCTAGCAATGACAGATTTCACGTCATTCTTGGTTCTTAGGTAGTCTTTAATATCAGGTATATGTACCTTTAGCTGGGTTAAGCCGTAGGATGCTAACCAATATGAATCAGCTAAATCTCCCAAGGCTCGTTTTACTACAGATTTGGTATGTCGCTTACTTAGAAGTGACTCCGCTTGAGAATACGAGGGCATATTCGCATTCATCCAAGCTTCTACCATGACTTCTTTCTTTTCAGATTTGTCATGCTGTCCCTTACCTGTAGCATATTTCTTAATGGCTGTTGGGTTCCCTATAAAGTAAGGCAACTCTAACGATTTAACTATGGAACCAAATAACATGTTTAGCTGTTTGGAACGATTTGATGTAGCACTAAAGGCAGGCAGTTCGATACATAGAGCAACTACGTTACGGTCTTGTATGAACTCAGCTATCTTTGATGTTACGTCAAACACTATTGCTATATCGTCAGTTATCTTAAACTTGCTAGGGATATGTACTACTCGTTGAGCAACTACATTACCCTCTAAATCCATTAAGGTTAGACCAGTACTACGAATAGCTTGGTCAATACCTAAGATTAGTTGAAGTCGATGTCTTCGTCTTCGTCCAAAAAATCATCAATGTCAGATTTTTCTTCTGTCGTTTCTTCTTTTTTGTCTTCGACAGCGTTAGCGATTTCTTCCATCTCTGCTAACTCGTCTTCAACTTTTCGCTCTTTAGGCGTTTTGTCTTTAGTACTTGAAGTACTTGCATCAGGCTTTTTGCTTGCTGCTTTACGAGTAGTCTTAGCTGGTTGGCTAGGAGTACTTAGACCCAATAGGGAAGCTGGAATCTCTACAGCCAGTTCTTCAATACCAGACACTGATACGTCTTCAGGTGATAAATTCCATTGAGCAGCAAGCATTGCAGATACATCTACAGCAGATAGTAGTACTTTCATTGTTGGTTCCTTGATTTGAATAAATAAAAAGCCCTATTACTAGGGCTTAGAGAGTATAGCTACTTTTTATAGGAAGTCGTCATCGTCTTCATTATCAGTAGCTAATGGGTCAACACCTGATGCAGCCATATCTTCAAAGTCTTCTTCCACAGGCTTGAAGCGGTCATCAACTTGGTTTTCGTACTTAGACAGGAAGTCTGCTGCATATTTAGCATCAGCATTTTCAGCCAGCTCAGTAGCAGTACGATTTGTCTTTTTATCTAGGAACACTAGAATTTCGTTGAACTCACGAGCTTCATTAGTAGGTTTGTACTCTTTACCTACAAGTTTGTTCTTGTTCTCTTTACGATGAACAATAGCTGCTGCAACAATCTTGCCACAGAACTTAGTCAGCATTTCTACTTCTTTGGTAATCTCTTTACGTGATTCCCAATCGAAGATAGTACCTGCTTTCTTAACTCGTGCATTGTAGACTTCACCAAAGTTTTTAAAGCCAAGTAGCTTAGCAAGGTTATTGATAGTAACCATGCTAGGTAACATGTTTTTCTTACCGTCTTTAACGTAGTAAGGTTGACCACTTTTGTTGGTGATGTAGAAAGTCTGACTGTGTTTGTGACCTTCAGGTGTTTCTGCATCAATAACAACACCTTTAGCGCCATTCTTAGACAGAATCATATAAGCTTGCGTAATACGCAACTTATGGATGTTACTTGCTAGCAGACTAAACCCACCTACTCGTTCTTCACTTTCTTGGATGTCGTCATCAAAATCAAATACGTTAGCTTCAGTCATTGCTGATTTCCTCTTGAGTTACTTCGTTGGCTGCAATTAGTGCAGTCATTTTATCAATGATGGTTTGGCAGTTATTGGCGATGTATGTCTCGTCCTTACTCCATAAACCTTTAGTTGAGCGTACGTTGGCACCCATTCCATTAGCACACTTACGAGTTTGATAGACGTAGAAAGTTTCTTCATCGTCTTCATCTGGGTACAAGAAGTCATTCTTGTAATCTTCTACATCGTCAGCAGTTAGTACGTCTGCGTATAGAATATTAGTAAAGAAGTTCTCCAGTTTAAGGTCTTTCAGACTACCTTGTACAGGGATTTGAATGGTAGCACGACCACGCATATCAGTTGTTTGCTTGGTATGACTTAGGAAGAACACTGGTTTATTACACTGAACCATACAATCTTGAAAGATTGCTAAGATTTGTCTCTTATACTCGTTCCAGACTTCATAGCCATCAAATTTACGGTTACATTGAACTTCTAACATGGATAGCCATCCAGTTAGTGTATCAATGATAATTCCATCAATTTTCTCTGATGCAATACCTTTCATTAACCACTTTTTGAGTTCAAGTGGGTTAGTGATTGTCTTCTCTTGGAAGTTATGCATAAAAGGCAATGGTTTGTTTGTCTCACAGTTCAAGTAGAGCCATCTTTTTTGGTTCTTAATTGAGGCAAGCCCTGTAGACTTGCCTGAACCAGCTTCACCACAAATTGCAAATAAGTAGTTATTAGCCATGTTTCACCTATGGTTTGAGTGAGGATAGAATAGTGCTGTTAAGTTCCGATTCTTCCAATGGTTCTTGAAGCTTGTCATTAATCTTCTTAACCATGTCAGTAATCTTGTCAGCATCATAGTTAGTATGCTCTGACAGGAACTTGGTATAAGCGTAAAGGGTGTTATTACGATTACCTTTAGCAGCAGTATGAATAACCCATTTCTGCATACCTTTAATACGAGCAGCTAGAAGAGATGAGTTGAACTTCATATTATCTTCAGCTTCTTTGGTATTAGGGTAATACGCCATTACATTGAGGTTCTGACCTTGGTCTTGGTACAGTACGTTAGCACCTGTGTAAACACGATATTTTCTCTCTCGTTGAATAGCAGGTAAATCTACGTTAACTGGCAACCAAGCTGCAATATTTTTACAAAACTTTTTGTACTCAAGGTCATCAAGTTTTGCTTTATGTGACAGAACCAAAATCAGGCGATAACGTGGGTCTTCTTCAGTAGATGACTTAGTTTCGTAGATAATATGGTTATACGGTTTAAGTAGAGCATGGAGAATATGAGGTTTGAATTTCGTATTGTCCACATCAAACACTACAGTGTTTACACCAGATAGTGTCATTGCTTTACTGCGATTGCCTTTACCAACTTCACCATTTTTAAAGTGGTGGTTACAGAAATTAGAATCCTCTCGACTACAGAACTCTGCAATGTCTTTGATAGATGCTAGTTTACTAGAGTAGTTATCTGCAATATCTTTTGAGCTAGAGATAATCAGCTCATTGATATTTGTTGGTTCTAGTTTTTCGCCTTGCCACATCATTACGCCTGACTCTTCAAAAGATTTGATAGCCATAGCATTACGATGTCCATAAGCAGTTGCCAAAGTGATTAAATCACGTTTGTTAGCAATGCTACCTGAATAGAAAGGCAAGTATTCCACTAGGTCAGATTCAGTAACTGGTGAACCATAGTCACATAGGAAGTTAGCTAAACGCACATGAGCTTTAGGTTGGTTCATGATACGTTTAAGCGACTCACCTGAACATTCAGTAAGTGCGATAGCGTACTCTAAATGCTCTACGGTAACTTCAGATGCACCATCTACGAATGCATAAGCACCAGCTAACTTTGTTGCTTTAGCCACTCGGTGCATCATCTCAGCACGTTCAATAGGACGATACTCAGAGATTTTAACTGCACGTTCATGGCAGTATTGGTTGTACTTTAAGCGATAACGTTCTGCATCTTTGTCAATGAACAATTCAGTACCAACTAAATCCATTGATGCAAGAGCACCTAGTTTTTGGTTGATAGCTTCCATTGTCTTGTTTAAAGACGTATCAGTTAGCTGTACGAATACTTCATCACTGTCCACTTCCATTGCGTGTTTAACGTCAATGTCACCGTAAGCGAAGAAACAACGTCTACCATAACCTGCTTTTAACAGACCACGAATAAATTGCTCAGTTCGTCCACCATCAAATGCAGTAGTGGGTGTACCAAATGCGAATACGTTGGCAGGTGTTACACCTTTCATTGACTTAGCACGTTTAGAGTCTTTAGTAACTTTAGTAAGTTTTTCTTTGGTCTTACCTACGTCATAAAGCTCAAGGAGAGTAGCCATCACTTCTTGGTTAGCAGTGATGTTATATCCAATCTCGTCCATTTCCAGTGAAGCTGCACCAACGCTAGCAAAGGTAATCGCCTTACATAACTGCTTTAATGCAGGCGATGTACCTTCAGGGAATCCATAAAGGAATTCACCCATTTCAGCAAAATCTTTCTGCAAGTCAGCGTCAACTTCCAATTCTGATAGACCAGTACGATGAGCGATAGCTTTAGCTTTTTTAGAGATAGCCTTCTTTGCTGTCTCTGGGTAAATGACTTCGCAGAAGGATTGTTCAAATAATCCCATCATTTGTTCTTCAATGATGTTCTGAGAATAGTTTTTACCGTAACCAGAGTCAGCAAATGCTAAGGCAAAAGCATTAACTGGCATTAGATTGTTAGTTGCAGTACGTACACGTACATGCATGTTACTGGCTAACTTAGCCAAGTAGTACGCTATCTCTACTCGGAAAAATGCTTTGTCATAGTTCTGCACTTTAGTACAGATTATGTCTACCATTTGTTCTGAGAGAGGATGATACTTAGAAAGATTTAATTGCATCAATGAGTCCTCGATTTACGAATCCCTGATATTGGTCACACGATTCACGCCCTTCACAGTACGCACAAGCTTTTGGCATTGGTTCAATAATTACACCGCCTTTCTCACGCTTGAGTTTTTGTAACTCAGCTAGATTAGATGATGTTTTAGTCGCTCGCTTGTTATCAGGTTTGGAGAAGTATTTATAAGCAGCGCCTACAGTCCATAAGTCTTCAGGCGTACAAGTGATTGCATTTGCATCTTCAAGTGAAGTAATTGCTACACGAGCACGAATACGTTCACGTATGTACTCTTCTGTCTCTTGGTAAGACATCAGTTGAAAATGGTAAGGCTGCACTGGGTACGTTGGGTAACTGAATGGTGCGTCTTTATCTGCAATAGCTTGAGAGAATGCACTGAAGAACGCTACGATAGTACCGTGTTGTTTAAGTTCACCTAGTTTAGGTAAACATGCCCAACGACAGATAGACAATTGCTGACGCCATTCTTCCATCTTTTTAAGGTCGTTATGAGCATAAACACTGGTATTTTTCCAGTCCATCATTACTTCGTCTTCAATGCAGTCGAACTTAGCTGAAACGATGTAGGTTTTACCATCAACTTCGATTTCACGCTTATGTCGTTCTTCAGTACGAACACCTTCAGGCTCATGCTCACGGATGTACAGCTCAATACTGTCATGGACTGCTGTTCCACGCTTAGAAGCGGAACGCTTCAGAACATCTACTTCGACTACGATATCAGGATGGTTTCTTACGTAGCTGTTAATGTATGACTTTTTAGGTGAGCCAATGAGAGTGGTTGCACTAAATACGTTAGGATTTGGAGAATATCCATCGTATTTGTCTTCTGCCAGCCAATCTGCAACTACTTGGGGTAGTCCTGCATTGTTGGTATGCTTAATCATCTTTAAGTGCCTTTTCAATTTCTTCCAGTGAACCAAACTTAGGTAGTGGTTTACACTTAGCCCAAGATGGGGCGAAATATTCTAAATCAGATATCAATGGAATGTCCCCCTGTAATTCAGGTAATTCAGAGATATCTTCCATACATTCCACTAGGTTATCGTTGACCCATTTAGTAAGTTCTAGGTCATCTTCCCACATAGGATACAAAGCGTCATGGATTGTACAGGTTAGTTTAACTCTGTCCTGTAATCCAGCTTCGTACACTCTAGTTAAGAATTTCATACCAGCATCTACAGTTAATTGACCGTATGACTGACAGAACGCATTACCTATGGTTCTTATGTGTTTAGAGACAATCTTAGGGGTGTATTTACTGTTTAGAATAGATTTACTGATAGCCGTACAATAGACACGTAATCCGTAGGCAACTTCTGCATAACCTAAGTCAGCAGCTTGCTCTAGGCGAGCTTTTAACCACTCATCAGATACTGAATACATTTGATGGTAGTTTCGTTCTATCGCTAATGCTTGTTCTAGTGGGAAACCACAAGTCAGACGTAATCCATAGGCTGTACCTAAGTACTGAAGCAAGAATGTAGGTGCTTTAGAGTTGTCTCTAAATACTTCGTAATCTTCCTTTATGCTGTTGATGATATCGATTTTTTCTTGTTCCGTACTTGCTTTACTCAACTTCTCTGTAATCTCAGGTAAGTCATCCATAAAGTAGTAATAAGCTCGGTACGAGTGTCCATCATAACCATCAATATAAACTGCACGTTTATTAGGGTCGCCAGTTAGGATAGTGTTTACACGTTCTTCCAGTGATGCATAGTCAGATGCTCCCATTATCCAACCAGCAGGTGCAGTAATGATAGCCTTGAATATTTTACCAAGGCTGCCTTTACTCGGCAGATTTTGTAAATTAGGGTCACTGGAGCTTAATCGACCTGACACAACACGAGCCAAGTTGAATGAGCCATGTAATGTCGCTGTGCCGTCTGGTTTAACCCAGCTATTACCCAACATTGGTTTTAAGAAAGTAACATAGAGCTGATTATAACCACTGTGTTCCTCTAATAAGTCCATCATTGAAATAGCTAACTTGTTGTCAGATACAGCTAACTTCAGATGTGGGTAAGCTTTAACACCATAAGACGGATTACCTGTTTTAGTCAGTAAAGGTGATTTCACACCAATAACAGTTTCAAACAGTATTTTAACTTGGGTTGGAGAACGAGGATTAAACTTCTTACGAGGTATCTCGTACAGTTCTTTTTGCCCCACATGACTAGCATTGTATTTCTCTAGTTCATACTGCTGTAGTACATCGAGTGTTTTAGCAACTAATGGATGGGCAGTAAGCTTCTCTACAAGACGTTTTAGTTCACCTTCTACATGTTTGGTAGCTTTCTTAAGGTCTTCTACTTTGTAAGGAAGTCCAGTAAGCTCCATCTGTGTAAGGCACCATTGCCACTTCTTGAGTTTTTCATAGAAGTACTCTGAGTAGATTTGACTTCTGTAGATACCATAGAGCCAAAAAGTGCCTCTAGCATCGTCTAAGTTGTAACGACACACTTTAGCTACATCAACATTCATCATGTCGGTGATTTCTTTTTTAGACAGCTTATAGCTACCACAAAGGTCTTCTGCTAATGCACCTAGATTACGTTCAGGACGTTCAGGTGAGTTAGTACACATAAAGTGTAAGAACATTGTGTCTTCGTACGTCCTGAATAACTCACGACTATCTGAGTCGAAATACAAAAATGCTAAAGCTTTAACATCATATGAACCATTGTGCCAAACAATTCGACCTTGGTACTTCTTAAAGAATTTAACTAACTCTTCTTCAAAATCACATCGTTTTACGTGGAACGTAAATCCTTTAGACTCAGATACTGCAAATGAGATACTGACTAGCTTATTCTTATAGAATTTAAGACTAGTACCTTCTATATCTGCACCCAGTACTGGGTACTTATGTAAGTAAGCAAAGGCACGTTGAACCTCTTCTTTGGTTCTTGGGTAAAACCCTTTTCTTTCTACTTGAGTAATAGGAAATTCACCATGCTTTAAAAAGTGAATCACTTTTAGCAGTGCTTTCTCTAGTTTCTCAAGTTCAATAGCTAAGAAAAGAGCTTTACTATCATACGTGTATTGCACATGAGGTAGATGCTCTGCCCAACGTGAATCAGGTGAGACAACTAGCTTTACATTAGGAAGCTGAGATACCTTGGGGAATTTGTCATAATTAACAAAGTCAGAAAAGAAAACCTTATCTCGATATTCGTCTGGAAGACGTGATAATACAGTCGATGTTAAGGTTTCCTTCACCAATTCATTGGTAGGTATCTCAAATACGATTTCAATGTTACTGGTATTGCCAGCAGTATTGATATGTTTCATTACTCAATCACCTTTAATGTTCCACTACAACGAGATGCACCTGTATACAGCAAACGTCTTCTCATGTCATGGTTAGACCAAGCACAAATCGAGTTAATATCAATGAATACGTTAGGTACAGTCATACCCTGAGCAGTGTGTACAGTTCGAGCGAAGTTAAGACGAATACCAATCAAGATAATCCCACGTTGAGCACACTCTCTATATAGCTTAAAGGGTGGTTTCTCATTGGCTGAGAACAGTGGAATTATGTAGGTATTTGACTCTTTGTAACGATATACCCTGTGAAACAGTTTAAATATGTCTTGGTTCTTACCAGCGCCTTTAGCATCAAAAGGAGTAAAGTCAGCTAAGAATTTACGCTCTCTTCTGAGCAATTGGACAATAGGAGGGTCTTGAGAACCAATAACATACTCTACTGTAACTGGGTCGCCTTTCATGAATATGTCTTGACCTGAGTCACGTCTGATACGATGAATGGCATTGTTGTAGTTAGCAGCTTGCTTACGAGTACCACATACCATTAGATAATCTTCCGGCAATGGTTCTTGGTTAGCGATAGCAGTACGTATAATGCTTCCGTACTCTTTTGCAGATGTTAATGTATAAGCTTTGTTTGCAAATTTACTGAACGTATTCATGTAGTCATGTTGTGAGTCAGACACAGTAATACGTAATGCAGTAACCAACTTAGCCAATTCACCTGAGTTAATGAAACGAGGTGACTCAGTAAAAGTAGCTTCTGGTACATCTAAATCATCTATAGGTGATGAGTTGAACCCAACAGGAGGTGTTTGATATGGGTCATACGTACATATCCATAAATAGTTTGGGTACAAGTACTGCATAATCGCCCATAAATTAGGACAAATACGAAATGCTTCGTCCACAAATACAATACCTTTGGCTCCTGATGGAACAGTTTCTTGTAGTTTATAACCACAGTCTTTGAACTTAGGTGGATTAGACGTACAAGAACCTGTCCAAGGAACAATAGATAAAAAGCTGTGTATGGTAGATACATCAATAGATGTAACTCCAGCATTGGCTAGTTCTTTAGCAATAACTGAGTTAGCTTGATGGGTAGTAGTTGTCATACAGATACTTCCGTAGAACTTACTACCTTGACCATTTTTCATGTGGTCGTCAACAGTGCTAATGACAGTAGGGATAAGTGCATTAACAGTTGTCCATGATTTACCTGCACCTGCACCACCTTTGATATTTACCACTGTCGGCTCATCAAAATTATCTGTAGCCAAGTAAGTTAGTAGTGCTTCATGGAGTACTTCAACACCTTTCTGTTGACTAGGGTAAATACCTTCAGGAAGTATAATTGCCATTGGTTCCTCTTTAACAAAGTAGTTCAGGCATGTGTAATGATGTACCTATAGAGCCTTCTATGAAGTGTGAGTTGTAGTTATCCAGTTCGGCAAATACAACGCTAAGGATAGGTACATCTAGCTTAGTTCTGATAGGTTGGTCTTCACCATCTGTAATGACTACTATCACTTTTGCATTATCCATGAGGTCTTTATGTTCTTTTAATTGAGTTAAAGTCCTATTGATATTAGTACCACCACCAAGCCGTAAATTAGCTTGAGTAATGTCAGAAGGTTTATTCAGTTTAACGATGTCTCTGATACCACTGTTGTACGTAAGTAAGGTAGCCCCACGTAGGTTACTTTGCTGCAATTGACCTGCAATACCACCTACTAGTGTGTCCACCCAATCTCGTTCAATAGAGCCAGATACATCCATTAGGATTAGCGCATCACTATGACTAGCATTCATAGTGCCATTATGACTACCATCAACTCGCATATTACGACTCATTAATCGCAGTCCACCTACGCTACGGTTCAGCATCATACGTTGAGACATATGACCTTCTACCATTTTCGTAGTACCAAAAGTTACTTTGAAGTACTTATAGATACGTGCCCATGCGTAGTTATTGGATAGGATTCGATATCTGGCTTTTGCTGCCATAGCTTCGTTAGAGCTACCAGCTTCAACATGTTCTTTAACTTGAGGGAAGCGAATACCCATAGGTATGTCATCTGACTTGCCTTGGGAGACATCACCTATAGTACCTATGGCTAATACTTTCTCATTAGGTACAGAGGATAGTTTCTCTAGTAAACATTTATATCGAGCTTCTGTGGTAGGTAAAGCCTCTATACCTAAGATTTGAGTTGGAGCCAAAGTGTCAACTAAATGAACTAAGTCATTTAGATGCTGTTTAGCCTCACTGTAAACAGAATGAACTAAACCCTGACCAAAAGAAGCTAAGCTCAATATGGAAATATCTACAGAAACATCAGCAGCAATATTGAAGATTTTTCTGGTTCTTTCTGATTTAAACGCGCCTAATGTTTTACCTCGCTCAAAGTGAAGTAAGCAAATATGCTGTAGTTCATGCAGAGTGGAGTAGAGCAATTTTTCAATAGTTGTGGTGTCAGTGGTATGGTTAAGCACCACACAACCATTCTGTAATGCATAGTCTGTTGGTTCATTAGGTGCGTGGTAGATAGCACACAAATTGGACAATGCATGTAGCCCTAATACAGATAGACTGTGTTCGATTGCTGTCCAGTCAGGATGTGGTTGCATGGTGTTTACCTTATGGGTTAATTAGCTGAGCTTTCACTCTGTCAAATTGAGTGTGGGCTAGCAATTCAGGTGTTGATGTTTCTACAGCAGTAAGTACTGATGTTAGTTCTTCAGTATTACCATTTGCTAAGTTATGAGTGATGAAGTTATTCATTAATTTCAAGAATTCAGCATGAGTAAACAGTTTACTAAGTACTACAGGTAGTGTGTATACATCTGCAATACCTACAGGATACTTACCATCAGCTTGAATAAATGCTGCATATTTGGTTTGTACGTTAGCTAGTAGTTTACTAACAGCATTAGTAAATAATGAACCATAGTAATCACCTAACACTGACTTAGCTGTATTTGTGTCAGTATCTAAGCTCATTTCTTTCAGAACTTGTAGACAATCAGAAGGTACACTTGCTTTACCTGATACAACCACACAAAGTTGCTCATACCCACGATGTGTGAATATAGCTTCTTGACCTTCTTGACCTTCTTGCATTGATTGTTCAGGACTTGCATCTGAACTAACTACTGTTGCTGAGTTAAGCATTGTGCTGTACACATCTGACAAAATAGCTGGATAACCTTGAGATGCTAGGTAGTCTAGGAAATCTTGAGATGTCACTTTTAATTCAGTAACAGCACAACGAGACAGGACAGCACTAGAAATAGGATTTGCATTGGCTCCTGCTTCTACTGTGTTCCCCAGAATGATAAATTCAGCTTTTTCATGTAGCTTGTGCTGACCTACGATACGTTCAAAGATAAGTCTTTGAGCTGCTGTTTGCATTGAAGCACCACAGTTACCAAATTCATCAATGATGATTAGCCAACCTTCTTTACCTTCAGGAGTTTTATCTCCTTCAACAGGGAAGAAAGTGGAAGGAAAGTAGTGGAACTTCTGGTCTGTTTTGTTTGGCACTGCATACCCAACTACATCCATTTCGTACATAGAATCCAATGGAATAATGATTGGCTCTAAGTTGTGCAGGTTTGCATATTCTATCGCATGTTGTGTTTTACCTACACCAACAGCACCTAGAATCAATGGGGTTAGGCGAGACAATCGAATATTATCTAGCCATTGGTTTAAATGTTTGTGTGAGATAGTTTGACGCATTACAGTCTCCCGAATGAGTTAGAAGCTTTGCTAATATCGCTTTGTAAGCTATCACGAAGCTTTTTGTATTTTTTATTTAGCTCTACTTGTTCTTCAGCTTCTAACTTGATGATTGCATCTTCAAGTAATGACTGAACATCAACTAGGCTGTCAACGAACTGGAAACGCTTAGTCACTAAGTCTCTACGTTTACCATCAATCCAGATTTCAGACTTGGTTCTTTTGTCGTACTCCATTTTTTCAAATGTGAGTGCAGTTTTGTCAACGCGATAAGTCCACATTACAAGTCTTCCTCTTCTGCTTCGAAATCTTCGAACTCAAGTGAGTCTGGTTCATCTGATGATTCATCAGGGTACACACCATCAAGTAAGAAGTATTGATGGATAACACGTTGAATAACGCGATAACCAATAACAGACCTGTCCCAGATTTCTTCAATACGTGCTTTAACCGAAATGATTGCAGCCTCAATGTCTTTATCAGATAGCTGCAAAGTAGCTTTGTACTGTTGGAATAGAATTTCTTTTTCAACAGCTTTAAGAATTTCTTCCATATCCACATTAGGTACATGAACATGTAAGTTAACTCGACCTAGTAGCTCTGGTTCCATACCCATACGCAATAGATACTCAGGGGATACGTCATCACGATTACCAAAGGCACCAGCAAAGATAAACAGAACTTTGTCTAATTTAACTTTGTTGTAATGACCGAATTGCCCAATAACATCTACTTTCTTAGATGAAATCATATGTAGGATTTCTTGTTGTACACCAGACTTTTCTTGATGCATCTGGAATACTTTATCGAATTCATCAATAAGTACGATTACAGGTCTTCCTGAGACTTTCTCAAGAGGTACAAGGAGTTTACTAAGTGAAGCACCCTGCATACCCTCTGGTGTCAATTGAGCACCATTTAGGCTTAGGCAAGGCACATTAAATTTATTTGCTAGAGATTGCACAAGCATACTCTTACCAGTACCTGTACTACCACTCATAATGAAGTGAGGTAAAATAGTCTGAGAAGATTTCATGTACACTTCTAGTGTTTTATGGATATAGTCATACGCAGCCTTTTGGCTGGATAATAGGTTATTAGACATATTAAATACTCTAGATGATGGGGTAATACAGAAGAGTTATATGCCTACTCAAATAAGTAGGCATAAGGTCAACCAAAACAAGCCCGCAGGGCTTAACTATTTTGGCATAAGTACTTTGATGTACTTATCGTCAATACCAAGTGCTTTAAAGCTTTTCTTAGCTTGCTTACGAAGTTCGTTAGCTTTTTCTACCTGCGCTTGAGTAATTGTCTCTGGCGTAGTTGAACCAAGTAGAGCTAATAAATCAGCACGAGGTGATGATTTAGCTGGCTTAGTTGCTTTAGGTGGTTTAGGTTTAGCCACTTTCTGTTTAGCCACCCGTTTCTTTGGTTGAGGGGCTTTTTCAGCTATCTGCTTAGGGTTTACTGGAGCTGTCTCTGGGTGTTTTGCCACAGGTGCTACATCACTTAGCTCTTTATGCTCTGTTGGTACAGGTGCTTGCGGAGTATGCTTAGCTTTTTTGGTGTTGATAGGTGTAATGCTTAAGCCATTACCATTGTGTTGAGTAACTTCAACTCTGGTATGCATACGGTCAAAATCACCACGCATAGCTTTAGCTAGCAGCTCTTTACCACCTTTGGCATTAGTGATTGTAAGTTCTCGATGCACACTATGTTTTTGGTCATCAGTAAGTAGAGCTAAGATATCGTAGCGACAAACACGAGCTTTATTAGTGTTGTACTGAGGTACTGCAAAGAAGTCTTCAGGAGCCACTTTAACCATTACACAAACATCACCAGTGAAACTATGTAGGTATGAAGGGTTAGCCACATGTAGACCATTAGAACAATTTCGACGACGATTTTGGTCTACAAGATGCTCAGGTACACACACAATCCAACCCACATCTTGAGATACTTTTCTACTGTGAATATCCACAAAACGAGCGTTGTTAGCATTACGAGACGTTAAGTTTTTGTATGCAATGATGCGACCATCATCAGCAATAGGCAGGTTAGCTGTACGTAGGAACTGCATTAGGTCTTCAACAGAGTGACGACGATTGTCAATAACTTTGCTGATACGACTTAAGAAGTTTTCCATAGCCTTTGATGAACTAGCGTTAGCGTAATCCAAGTGACGATTTAGATGCTGAACATCAGGAATTATTTTGTCATCAACAACAGCAATTACTGTAGTACCTTCATCTTCCCCATCATCTGAGTTTGGATTGCTCTCATCAGTGAATTCACAAGAATCACTAGGAGTAGCATGTTGCATGACTTCTTTAAGTAAGTCAGCATTATTACTTGGTTCAGCACAAGTGTTACTATCAGGTGTTGGGATAGTACCAATAGCTGTAGGTACCAAAGGTTTTGGTTCTTTCTCTTCTGCATTGAACAAGCTTTTCAGCTTGCGTTTAGCAATAGAGAAGAATTTGACTACACCAGATTGTTTCTCAAATTCAGTGTAGACATTTTCTTGTTTATGCTGTGCCATTACGCCTTCATGGTCATACATAGCATAGCCATAAGAATCAATTCTTGGGGCTACTTCATTAATGATATGGGGTACGTTAGGGTGTCCTTGCTTAACTATGTAGCTGCCACCATGTTCATCGTATAGGGTGATAGTATCCGTAGTTACGACTATGGCTACCATTTTTATTCCTGTACTCATTTTCAAGTTTCCTTAATTGTTGGTCTATAAAAGACATGACTAAATCGTTATCAACAAATTCGTCTGCATCAAAAGCATCCCAATGTGCCCACAGAGCAACGGCAGTTGCCCGTAGAACAAGAGGAGCAGGTAAATCGCTAACTTCTACTGTTTTATTCAGTAGTTTCTCAGCATCTTTAGCTGAGTTGTCTTCGCGTGAGATTGCCCATAGTAAGTCACGCCATCTAGTTACGAATAAGTTACCTTGCTTAGTATTATCTGCATACGAATAGCGAAAATCTTTATAAGACTCTCCTAAGATGCGATGTAGATAAGCTGTTCTATGGCGTGTGTAAGTACGTCTAGGTAAATTACGAATTTCTCGAATATTACCCATAACACTATTTAGGCAATCTACTACTTTACCTGTAGACACACTTTGTTGAATCCACTGCTCTTTATTGGTATTCCAGTAATCTTGCATTACCTTAATTGCTGTTTCATTAACTGTAGATAGATTCCACTTTTTAATTAATGATTTGGCAATGGTAACAGTTGGAACAACACCAATATTGAGATTAGAGTAGTTTCGGATAGCTGAAATAGCAGCATGACTTACCTGTATACCATCATGTGCAACGTAAGAACCATCACTACGTTCTACAATAAGTACAGATACATCTGTAGTACGAGTGTTCCAACTTCCTAGGTATAGAGGCACACCATTGATGTAATCAGCTACTGTAGGTACTTCACGTTTTTTAGGTGGTGGGATTGTACCTGTAAGGTCTTCGTAATCAACCTGTAAAGACTCTAATAAGTCAATGAGTTTCTTTTGATTAGCTGCATCTGCATAACGAATCATTAAGCAGGTAGAATCAATCTCGCTTGAATCGTTGAGTTCTTTAGCTGTACGTGCAATGAGTACCTTACGCTTCAATAGCTGAAGTATATGTGACTTACCACTCAGCGTAACTTGGTCAATAGTGGTTGTTTTGCCATCCATTGCTCCGTAGAACACTAGATTTTTTAGATTTAAGTCACTAACTGCTTTGATGATACGTTGGTAAACGTAAGGAAATACTCCTCTACGTAGATAACATAATCGCAATAAAGCTATATCCAAATCCACATTACGCATAGGTGTATTATCTAATGTACGATACTTGTGTAAGAAAATGGTTTCAGTTTTTGCTTTATTGTTATAGCTATCTTCATTAGCCCAATGTCTGAGAAAGTAACGTTGGTGAGTGCCGTATTTTGGCTCTTCTTCTTCTACAATATCGTCTACAACGTTACGCAACCTATGGTCATATAGCCATAATTGAGACATATCGTACAAGTTAGATTCGGCTAACGTATGGTTAAATTTAGCCTGTGCGTCTGCTACAACACCATCGTATACAGTCATTAAATTTGCATACGTTTTAGTCAGTAAGTTAGTTAAGCTCAGTACAGAAAAATCTGTCATTGAGATACTTTCTCGACTTGGATTTAGTGACAGCGAATCAGGGTAAGCCTGAATAATGATATTGTGTCTAGATGGTTTAAACACTGTAATCTTACTAATTACTTCATACAGTTCAGGATACTCAGTGTCTTTTACAAACAATGGGTACACTACATTAGCGTAACGAATCAAAATACCTGTGTTCAGGTAGTCAATATTGTTTATCCAACGTCTAGCGTAGTCTTCTTCAATGACGTTCACATGAGCAGGCTCAAACGACATTTTAAGAGTAGGTAACAATGCTCCATTTAGTTTACATGGGATGTCACCTAGTCCTACTACGCTATGTATAATATTGGTAATACGGTTTAAGTCACCTTGTTTAATAGGTACTTTTACAGTTAAACCAGATTCTGTAGTAGGTACTTGAACCACTGTGATAATGGCATTCTTACCATCAGCTTGACGTGATGCTTTAACGATGTTGTAAATCGTTTTCACGCCATTACTACATGAAGTAACTTCAAACGTATCTGTGTAGGCATGAGGTGATTTACAGCCTAAACCAAATCCACCAATACTGTTTGGGTCATTTTCTTTGGTTCCTGCACCAAATGTGCCGTAGATTTCACCAAATTTTTCATCAGGGATACCAGAACCAAAATCACGTACAATGTAATGGTCATTAGTGATTTCAATTTCGATAGGTGTATCTGTTTTACCTGCTTCAATGTGAGCATCCCAATGGTTTGAGATAGTCTCACGAATGAATGCAATCATAGGATAGGTGTAAAGAGTAGATGCTAGAATTTGCATAAACGCTTGGTTGTTAGTTACACCCATTTCAACTACTTTTTTAGAGCCAATAACAGCACTAGTTGCATGGTCTACTGAATGTGATACTTTCATGTTTATTTACTCCTAATTTAGTAGTGTGGTTATTGCCCATACGAAAGTGGCTACAACTACTATGAATACGCCCATTACTACTCCAAAAGCAGCACCTGAGTTAAATGCTTGGGTATATGTACCGTAGCTGTTAAACATAGAACCAATAGCGGGGAGTCCTATAAAGATAAAGAATAATGTCAGCACTAGGTAAGCCATTACATGCTGAGTAGGTATATTTAACCAAGTTAAGTCAATACACATTATTTACTCCGTCGAACCCTTCTTCTATGGTTCTCTTTTGGGGTTACAATTTCTAAGTGGTAAGGATTACAGCAAAGTCTGTTATTACATTTGTGGTCAACGTCTCTTCTCAGAGGTATGAACCCAAAGTAATGCGTTGCTACTACTCGATGTACGGCACTAGTGCAGCCATTGATAGATACTCTGCCATATCCTCTACCTGCTCCATTACCTTCACCAGATGTAGCACCTTGCCATTCCAAACAAAAAGAGGGTTCGCCATCTAAGACAAACCCTCTATCTACTTCAATACAATTGCTTTTTATTCTGGTAAGAATATCGTCTCTACGTGCCTCCATAGGTAGATTTCCACTTTTCCAGCATTTCGGGTTTAATGAATCGTGAGGCATGGCAACTAAATGGCTTTCCGTACTCACCCATTACAGCAATGTAAGGACGGTCAGCAAATATTCCTGCCTCTAGCCCACGAATAGCTTTATATTCTTTAAACTTTGTTAAGTTGCCATTAGTTGCTTCAGTACCTACAGCTACAACGATTTCGTTTGGCTCTAGGTCAGTGATAGTGAATTCGTCCATTATAGTTACCTTAATTTGACTACTTTACCGCATAAGGATTTAGCATAGTGCCAAGCAGCAGCAGGGGATTCTGATGAGCTATTATGAGTACCATATGGCAACCACTGGTTACTTTTAGTCACTTTGATTAATATGCGCCATTTACCAAAAGATAGTTTTATACGTACTTTATTTACTAGAATTTCCATTTTGCTTGTCCCATTGCTGTATTGCTTTAGTACGTTGCTTAGCTAGGCGATGCACTAAGAAGTTTTCTAGTACAGTTAGACTACGTTGGATATAACTAGTAGATTT
>Ga0075011_10000448_pt1 | contig 21961 bp, 20 predicted proteins | sample TARM_MetaG_T_14_FD_72354 | JGI IMG/M metagenome (GOLD analysis project Ga0075011, IMG submission 72354) | Freshwater microbial communities from Pennsylvania, USA, analyzing microbe dynamics in response to fracking - TARM_MetaG_T_14 | ecosystem: Environmental > Aquatic > Freshwater > River... | reverse complement strand
GGGGAAACCTTCGGCAGTCCGGGCGCATGAGCCGCAGGCTGGGCTTGCAAAGGCGCCTTGCGCAAGGATCGGGCCGCACGGGGCGCTTCATGAGGGAGAGGGCGGGGCGCCGGCAGCGTGAAGACCGCCAGTTGCTCTGCCTGCCTGTTCTGGAGTGGCCTGCTCGGGTTCTCCCCGCAGGCCAGCACCACGCCCAGCACGGCGCCATGGGCCAGCAGGCTGGCCGCAATTCCGGCCAGCCTGCGGCGCAAAAGGGGCCCGGCCGCATCGCCGCGACCGGGCCCCTTGGGCACAAGACCCTCAGAAACGACGCGAAAGGCCGACATTGACCGACCGTCCACGCCCGGCCACAGGCCGCAGGTCCGTGCGCCCGCTGGCCTTGTAGTCGCCCAGCGAGAGGCCGCCGAGCGGCAGGAAATAGCCCTTGTCGAGCAGGTTCTCGATATCGATGCTCAGGCGCCATGCCTTCCACTGATAGGCCGTGCGCAAGTTCACCAGCGCATAGGCCGCCGTCGTCGGTTCGTTGCGGGCGGTATCGACACGGGTCTTGCTGTCTACCCAGTTGACCTCGACCGCGCCGCTGAAGCTGCCCACTTCGTGGCGGACGCTTGCCAGAATGTTGAGCGGCATCTGGTGATAGAGCGGGGTATGGTCCGTCAGGTTCTGGCCGTGGACCCACGAGAGCGTGGCGCTCAGGCGTGTCTGGCCCAGTCCCCCGCCATTCCAGAGCGTCGCCTCGCCCGACACATCCAGGCCGTAGAACGCGGCCTCTTCGTTGGTGAACTGCAACTGGTTGAAACGTCCCAGCGACTTGACGAAGCGGGCGTCAACATAATCGTTCACATGGGTGTAGTAGGGCGCCAGCTTGACGAACCAGCCCTGCTTGTCGCTGCCAGAAACGCCGCGAACCCCGCTGAGCGCGCCATGGCCGGAAACCGTCACCGACCCGCTTACCGTGTCGGCGCGTTCGGGTCGCAGGTTCAGGTTGCCGAAATAGCCGTTGCCATCGCCATACCAGCCGATCATCTGGCTCGACATCGTGCCCTGACCCCAGGTGTAAAGCTCGTAGAGGTTGGGCGCACGGGTCTTGTGGGCATAGCCCAGATCGAGCACCACGCCTGCTGTCGGGGTATAGCGCCCGATCAGCGACCCGCTCCAGTCGTTGAAATGGCGCTTGTGGCTGGCCGCGTTGAAGGCCTGCGCGGCCATGGCATCGGCCATGTTCATCATGCTGGTCGAATAGGGGCTGACATTGCCGGTATTCATGTTCACCCGGTCATAGCGTCCCCCCGCCGTCAGGACGAAACGGTCGCCCCAGTGCTGTTCGGCCTCGATATAGCCGGCAATCCGCTCGCGCTGGCCATTGTTGATGTTGCGGTAGGTGCTTGGCCCCATCATCATGCTGCCCGCGACCGGCGGCCACCAGTCGTCCATGTGCTCGTTGCGATATTCGTTGCCCAGGCGCAGCATCGTGCCCGCCGATACCGGCAGTTCTACCGCCAGCGTATACCCGCCCGAGCGCACCCGCGTGTTCATCGGCATGCCGCCATCGGCCACGCCGCCCTTGTCGGCCAGAAAGTTCATTTCGTGGTCGGTCGCGCGATAATCGGCCTTCAGGTCCACCGTGCCCCAGGCAAAGCTGCCCAGATAATGCCCGTTCAGGAACCACGAATTGTTCCCCGTCATATCCATGAACTGATTGGGAAAGCCTTCGTAAGCCGAATGATGGTAGCCGCCTGCCAGCTCGACAAGGCCGATGTCGCCCTGCCAGGCCAGCGCCAGCTTGTGGTCGGTCTTGGCATATTGGGTGGAATGGACCGTGCCCAGATCGCCACCGGCGCCATAGTTGCCGGCCTTGGTATAGCTGCCGGTATAGGTGGCCGACAGATGCTCGCCCGCAACCGTCAGCGACAGTCCGGTGCCAAAGCCGTCATCGTTGCTGCGGTAATAACCCTGAACCTCGCCCGTCACCAACAGGTGGCCACTGGTCGAAAAACGGGGGGGCGCGCTCTTTACCGAAATCACCCCGCCGATGGCATCGCCCCCGGCGCTGACCGGAGAAACGCCGGTGATGACATCGATGCTGCCGACCGTCTGGGGATCGGTATAGCTGAGCGGCGGGTCCATGTCGTTGGGGCAGGCCACGTCGACGGGGTGACCATCGACCAGCACGGTCAGGCGCTGCTCGTTCATCCCGCGAATGGCAGGCATCGTCGAGAAACCGCCGCCCGTATTGCCCGAAACACCCGGCACACGGGCCAGGATCGCGGCGGTGTCGCTGGTCGAGGAGGCCAGGGCGCGGATGTCCTGACGGGTGAGCGTCGTGGTGCCCGTCGCGGCTGATGCCATATCGGTATCGACATCAACGTCGGGCAATACGGTGGTGTCCTGCCCGGCCATCTGGGCAAGGGCCGGCATGGGCACGCCTGCCAGCAGTGCCAGCGTAAAACGCGTGGTTTTCATGGGAAATTCCTGAATACTGGGCGCGAGCGTCCGCTTGCGAGGCTCGCGCATTCACAAGGATCGTCAGGCCTCAAGCCTGCCGGTCACGGGTTTTGCGAGGTATCAGGAGAAGGCGGGTGGCGCCCGCAAGGGAGGGCGCAGGCGCGCAGGACGCGCCGGACTGCCCCCGGTGGCCCGTGACAGGGCCAGCACCATGACGAACAGCAAGGCTGCCAGCAGCAAGACCGCATCCGCCCCGCCCAGCAACGGCATGGCATGGGCGGCAAAGGGGCAGGGCGTGTGGTGATCCTGTCCATCGGGATGAGACGTGGGGCGATCGGGCACGAGGATATTCTGCACATGATCGAGACCGCTGGCATCCGCGCAGATCTCGACCGTCAGGACATGTCCCGAAGCGACCGGCATGAAACCCTGAGGCACCAGCATGCGCACGGCAAGTGCCGAGACGACCAGCGCGAAAGCCAGCCAATGCCTGTTCAGGCACCAGTTGCGCAACATACCCATTCCCTGATGCCGTTATACCGGGCAGGCGGGAAGGGCAACCGGACAGAATGCATCTTCGCTGGCCCCGCCCGTCGTTCGGGCGCCTCCGTCGTCTTGCCGGGGAGGCAGGGGCAACATGTCCTGTCCAACAATTGAGAGCCCGTCCCAAAAGTCGTTATTTCAACCCGGATTCGTCGGAAATATTTACACCATCGCCTTTCGACAGGAATCGTTTTGCTTTGATTGCAGCAATATGGTGAACTGGCATGAAAAGTGCCTAATATTGGGTTAGCTATTTTGCTTGATTAAAAAAGGCGGGGAACATGGGGCGTATCGCATATCGGGCAGGGCTTGCCCTTGCAGCGTTCGTGGCAATGTGCGGAACCGCCAATGCGGATTCCATCACGCTCGGTTCGGGTAACATCGGGACCAGCTTCACGCTCGATTACAACGGCTTTTCGAGCGGAACGGCAATCTCGGGCCTGACCGGATCGACAACATTCACGCTGACGGGCGTCACCGGCAATACCTACAATTTCGACTACACGGTCAGCAACACCTCGTCCGCACCGGTCACCGGCTCGCGCATTTCCAGCTTTGCCTTCAATACAGACCCGACGATCGCATCGGCGTCGAGCACGGGGGCCTACAGCTACACGACATTGTCCTCGACATATCCCAACGGGATCGGCTCGGTCGACGTGTGCTTCAAGGATGCTTCAACCGGCAGTTGCGCTGGTGGCGGCGGCGGCGGTCTGGACATCGGGCAAACCGGGAGCGGCACGTTTGCGCTCGGGTTTTCCTCGCCCGTCTCGTCGCTGACGCTCAGCGATTTCTATGTTCGCTATCAATCGATCAGCGGCGTGCCGGGTATCAGTTCGGCCAGCGGGGCGGGCACGTTGAGCAGCACCACGAGCAGCAGCACGAGCGGGGGCACTCCGGTGCCCGAGCCGGGCATGCTGGGCCTGTTCGGCGCGGGCGTGATCGGCCTTGCCTTCGCGCGCCGCCGCCCCTTCGCGCGGATTGCCCGCTAGAAAACGTACCGCTTCTGAAAAGCCCTTCCGCTATCCGCAAGCGGGAGGGCTTTTCGCTATGGGGCCTTGCCTGCCTGCGCGGCCTCCAGATGAACCTTTATCGTGGGATTTGTCGGCGCCCGCTCTGCCGCGCTGCGCAGAAGCTGGAGAGCGCGGGTATGTTCGCCCGGCACGCGCAGCAATTGCCACCCCAAAGTATCCATGACCGAAGGATTGTCCGGCGCCAGGGCATAAGCCCTTTTGGCAAGATCGAGCGCACGGGCCGCATTGCCGACCTGGGCCTGGGCGAAGGCAAGGTTGTTCAGGACCAGGGCATTGCCGTTCGTGGTCGCCAGAACATGCTCATAGCTGGCAATCGCCTGTCCCCAGTTGTGCGCTTTCATCGCGGCGTCGGCCGTGGCCAGTTCTTCGGCCAGGGCGCGCGGATCGGGGAAGCGAGCCCGCGCGGCCAGCGCCGCAGCCTGGGGATCGCCAGCCTGCCGGGCTGCTTCGGCCAAAAGGCGCGCGTCCTCGGGCTGGAGGGCCTTGCCGGTCTCGCTCAGCGGCCTGAGCGTGGCGAGCGCAGCCTTGGGGTCATTGCCGGCCATTTGGGCCCGCGCCAGTTCACGCCGGACGAGGGCACTTTGCGGGTTGCGCATCAGCAGGGGGGCCAGAAGGGCGGAGGCCTGCGCAGGCTGGCCGAGCTTGAGCAGGACATGTCCGTAAAGCGCATTGGCTTCCTCGAACCCTTCGAGAGACTTCTCGTTAGCCTGAAGAATGGCGCGAGCGCCAGCCCAGTCCTTTTTCTCGGCGGCAAGCCTTGCCCGCAGATAGATTACATCGCGGTTGTAGGAATTGCCCAGCACCGCGAGCGTTTTTTCCATATCGGACCAGCGCCCCAGATCGCCCTGCACACCAGCCTTGCCCGCGAGCATGGCGATGTTGCCGGGATAGAGCCCGGCGGCGCGGTCATAGGCGGCCAGGGCATGGGCCAGATCGCCTTGGGCGGTCGCGATCTGGGCGTCGGCGGTCATGACTTCGAGGAGATCGCCTCCGCTTCGCAGCGCGGCATTGATTTTGCCGCGCGCCACATCCAGATTGCCATCCTGAAGGTCCATCTGGGCGGCAAGCGCCAGAATGCGCGGATTATCGGGGGCTTGCGCCAGAGCTGCGGTAATTGCTTTTGAAGCGCTAGCCCGGTCCTTTTTGGCGAGAAGCGCGAGGGCTCGCAGCCTCTGCGAGGCAGGGTCTGTAGCCTGTCCCAGATCGGCAAGCGTGCGGTCGGGCAGGCCGCGTTGCAGATCCGCTTCCGCGACAAGCTTCTGCATATCCGCCGGGGCATGGGGCGACCGGGCCAGCTTGTCGAGCGAACTGGCGGCCGCTTCACCGTTCCCCAGAGCCAGCGCATTGCGGGCATGAAGTTCCAGCAGGCCGGGATCATCGGGTGTGGCCGACAGGGCCGTGGCAAGATCGGTTTGCGCAGCTGCATAGTTGTGCGCGGCATATTCACGCGCCGCGCGCTGGCCTGCTGCCTTGGGGTCTGCCCCGCACCCGTACAAAAAAATTGTACCCAGCCAGCAACCCGCCATCCAGAGTTTCCGGTCCACCATCAGTGCTGCCCTCCGCAACTCTTTCCGGCCTTACGGCAAAATACCTTAATATCTCTGGCAGAATACAAAGCACTCGGGTGAAATGCCAAGCCGCTTATTGAGGCAATACACCATGGCCTGATGTGCCGATGGATGTCTGGTTATCCTGAATTTCGCGGCGATTGGCCTCGATGCTGGCGAAACGGTCAGCCATGGCCTGCCACGCTTTTGCCGAATGCAGATGCCGTTCACGGACATTGACCAGAACACTGGCCTCTGCATTGCGCAGGCTTTGTTCGGCACATGCCTGATAAAAAGCGCTGGAGTTGGCCACGGCCGTCCTTTCTCAGAGGTGCGCTTGTCGATCAATCCACCATATCAGCCACCAATCGGCGCATTTCGGCAGCAGAGAGAACGCCCGATGTCAAAGGGACTGCGAAAGCAGGGCGGGGCGAGGGGGATTTTGCAGAGAAAACAGGATTCTTGATAACAGTATTACGCATATAATTTATTGAAAACTCAGATAATTCGCAGCCGAATGGCCGCGCAAGGGAAGGGTAAAGGAGGGGCCGCCTCGTTCAAATTGGGCAAGACGGGGGCAGTTTCCCATGCCAGGCCCGCGATCACGCAAAGCGGATCAAGCAGGCCAGGCATGGGCCATCATGACGCAAGGAACCCTTTCGTCATGACGGACAGTTCCCGGCGCCCCTGCGGACACCGGCGAACATCTTGATCAGGCGCAAACCAGATTGACGGCGGACTGCTTGCCGCGACGATCGGTTTCGACTTCATAGCTCAGGCGCTGATCCTTGTTCAGCGTGTTCATGCCGGCCTGCTGAACGGCGCTGATATGAACAAAGCTGTCATTGCCGCCGTCTTCGGGGGCGATGAAGCCATAGCCTTTGTCGGTATTGAAGAATTTGACTGTGCCGATAGGCATGGGTGTTTCCTTTTCACGAAAACAAGAGAACCCGCCCGCAAAAGCGCAAGCGGAGCTGGCAGCATGTGAAAGGAAGAATAACCGAACGAATCGGAGTCAAATTCCGTCGCAGGCGACGTTAGCAAGAGCCCTGATATACCGATGTGGCGGGAAAGTCAATTTAGACAATCTACAAGCTGGAACCGGCATTTTCGGCGCAACCGAAATTGCCGCATCCATTTTGCACGATCTTCGGCGTCAGTCTTGACGGGCGTGATAGAAGGGAAAGCGCTTCACCGGCCCCTCGATCAGATGTCCTTTCAGGCGGCGGCGGATCTCCTCGGCGCCTTCGCTGGTAATGCACACCAGATGCGTGCCGCCCGAGGGGAGGGTTTCAATGTCGCTGATGCGGACCCCGGCTTTTTCGCACAGCGCGGCGATCTGCGCTTCGGGCAGGCCGATGTTCATCGCGCGGCTCACTGCACGCCATCCGCTTGCCAGGAGGTAGCCGCTGTTGCCCCGGCACTGGCCTGAAACGCACCGATGCTGCGCGCAATTCTTGCAGCTTTTTCCTCGTGCTTCAGACTGGTTCTCTCGTTCGAGGCGCTGCTGGCCTGCATGAGCAAAAGCTGGTGCTTGAAATAAAGGTGATTGAGATCCATGCCCTGTCCCTCTTGTGTAAGCGGGAGCACACCTGTCTCTCAGTCGCGGCTGCCTACGAAATGAGTGCCGCAATGCGGTATATATAAACATTTTAGATTAAAATGTAAGATCAAATCCAATAAATTAAATTTTTCCATGAGGATTTCAAAGGATCTGCAAGGCCACAAGCCCTGCAATCCATGACGCCGCAATAATGCCGGCCTGTGCGGGAATGACCCGTGCTGCAAACGCTCTCGTTCCTGCCGTGGCCGAAAACAGCATCTTGGCAATGCTGCTGGTGGTACAGGCGATCAGCACCGGCACGATGGCCTGCGTCGAAGTGATCGTTCTCTCGTTCACCTGCGTCGCGATCGAGATCACGGCGGCGTGGACATCCAGCACACCGCCAATCGCCGCCGCTGCCGCGATCCCCACGGCACCGAACCATGCGCGCATCGCAGCAACCAGGATCAGCATGCCAGCCAGCATCGCGGCAAACATCAGCGCGATCATCACATTGAATGACCGACTGAACTTGGGAGGTTCGGCCGAAGTCTCGCGCCATGCCACCATCATGAACCAGCCGCCCGAGAGGGCCGCGGCCAGGGCTGCTGCGCCAACGGGCGCGGCTGTCGCCACAAAGGCGCTGCGATCGGTAACCGCGATAACCACGGCCATCTGCACATAATTGGCAACCGTTGAGAGCACTGCTGCCGCGACCCCTGCCGAGAGGGACGCCGGATTGACGCGCACCCAGGCCCCCATCGCGCCAATCGTTGCCGAACTGGAGATAAAGCCCGACACCAGCCCCAGCATCGGCACGCCTAGTCGTGCGCCCAGCAGCCGCGTGGCCAGTTGCCCCACCGCATTGATGCCAAGGATCATGATGACCACCAGCCAGATGGCATGGGGGTTGAGCGCCGCGAAAGGCCCCATGGGGCGATCGGGCAACATGGGCAGGACGATCAGCGTCGCGCCTGAAATCAGCAGCACATCAGCCACTTCATCAGCCGTGACCATCTGCCCCACAAAGCGGTGCAACGGGTCGCGGGCGGCCAGAATGATGGTGATGAGTACCGCCCCTGCGCCAGCAAGAGCGGGCGCACCGACCGACAAGGCGCCGAGCAGCGTAGTGGTGATCAGCGAGATTTCGGTGGTGATGCCGGGATCGCCAGAGGCGCGGCGTTGCCAGTTGCTGAACAGCGCGAGCGCGGTGATGCAAGCCAGGATGACACCGCTCATCCAGTTCCACGGCGTCAACGCGCTGGCGCAGCCCATGAGGCTGGCGATGGTAAAGGAACGCAACCCGGCAGAGGCCGGACGCTGGGCCTTGCGCCGCTCCCGCTCCGCGCCGATCAGCAGGCCGATGCCCAGCGCAATCAGCAAATGGTGCATCAGCGCAATGTCAGCCATGCGTGCTTTCCTTGCCCGGCGCGAAGACCGGATCGATCAGCTCTTCCATGAACAGCGCGATCAGGCCGGTCTGCGATGTGATGCCCGCCTTGGCATATATCCGGGTCAATTGCGCGCGCACGGTTCCCTGCGCCGATCCGCGCAGGGCGGCGATCTCGGCGACATCCAGCCCCTTGATCGCGAACAGCGCCACATCAGCCTCGGCAGCGGTCAACCGCCATTCGACAAACCGGGCGCGGATCAGGGCCCCCATCGCCCCGCGCGCGGCAGTGATCAGTGCCTGATCCTGTCGCGCGCGTTCGATCAGGGAGCGGACATGGATGGCGCCCACCACCACCCCGGCAGCCAGCGCCAGCGTGGCGAGCAATTCGATCGACAGGTGCCAGCCCAGACCCGCCTCGGCAATGTCACCGGCTATATCAAGGGTGAAGAACATCGCCGCCAGCACCTGACAGCCCAGTACCAGCGTCAGGATCAGGGCTTTGCGTTCCAGAGATCGGGTCGCAGGTTGCATCGGGCCTGTTTACCGTCGGCCGGGCAACATGGCCAGCACCAGCCCGCGCCCCGAGCGTCGCGTTTCAAAGACGACCCCGCCCAGATGCAACACGATCAGCAGGTAGAGCAGGTTGACGGCAGCTTCATGCATTTCGCCAAGCGGGCTTTCCTCGCCTTCACCATCTTCGCCCTCGTCATCGACAGACTGCGCGGCCTGCTCCACGCCATGATGGTCATGCGTCACCGCCTTGGGCGGCAGGCCCGCCATCGCAATGCCGCTGGCGATAATAATGCCCAGCGTGCCCCAGATGGCATAGACCATCAGGGCCCCCAGCGGGTTGTGGGAAGGCTGATCGTGGACTTTGCCGGCCCTGATCTCGCGAATATGGGCCAGCGCACGCGGGAGGCTGGGCGGAAAGGCCGAAAAGCGCGCTTCGCGTGGCCCCACCAGCCCCCACAGCAGGCGCAGCACCAGCATTCCGCCCAGCGCATAGCCAACCCAGATATGCGGCCACGAGCCGCCTTCGGTGAAAACGCCATTGCAGAGCACTGCCGCCACGATGCTCCAATGCGTCAGTTTGACCACCGGGTCCCAGTTGCGCGGCGATTTGGTGAGGGCAATAGTCATGCGGGTGCTCCTGAACGGGTGCGAATGACCGCTGACCTGAACCGCCTTGTTCCGGGGTGCCATTGCAGCAGCGCTTATTCCGGCTGCCGTAAGCGGCTGCTTATCCATTGCCGTGGGCGTGAACGGCGTCTTTCCGCCCTCGCGAATGACGGCACCGCCGGTGCGCCGCGACACCCTATATGATGTTTTCTGCATTCACATCCGTGAACGATGTTGCCGATTCGAATGACTCCGCCTTTCCCGGAGGCCGGTTTTGCAGAACATCCATCAGGCGAACGGGCACAAATCGGGACATACTCTTCGCCAATTCGTCCAAAAAACGAGCAACAAACGAGACTTGTCCCATTTGCAGCATCAATTTGACGACAGATCCAAATGCAGTCATGATGTTCACAAGAATGAACGATCAGTTCTCAATCGTGAACAATCACACGGCTGGACGGGGACGGCATGAGCGACGAGATAAAATCCGCAGCCCGCGTGCTGGATATGCTGGAGCTGTTTTCGGCCCGGTGCGACGGTCTGACTCTGAGCGAAGTCGCGCGCGGGCTGGAACTCCCCAAAAGCAGCACTCTGGGCTTGCTGCGAACTTTGCACAAGCGCGGTTATCTGGTCCGTGAAGGGGACAATGACGCCTACCGCCTGAACGACATGATCCGTCGCGACGGCTTTGCCCGGCACGGGCGCATTTTGCGAGTGGCTCCGCCGGTGATGACGACGCTGGCGGCGGAGGCTGGTGAAACCGTTCTGCTGGGTATGCCCGATGCGGCCGGCATGGTCCGCCTGCTCGCCAAAGAGGCTTCGCCCTCGGACATCCGTTTCGATATCGAACTGCCGCGCAAGGTGCCCGCATACTGCACGGCGCTCGGTCGGGTGCTGCTCGCCCGGCTGGACACGGCTGCTCTTGACGCGGCGCTGGACTGCGTACCCCGCGCATCGCTGACCGCTGCAACCCGCGTCGACCGGGGTGCTGTGGCAGATGCGGTAATGGCTGCACGAGAGACTGGCTTTGCCGTAGTCGAGGACGAATTTGCCGTCGGCGGAACAGGCGTTGCGGCGGTCATTCCGCTCGGGCCGGGCCAACCGCTGGCCGCGCTTGGCCTTGCCTGTATTTCACAGCGCTACCGACAGGACCCACCGCGCCTTCAGGCGCATCTGGCCGGCGCCATTTCCCGCATTGCAGAGGCAATGGCAGGACAGGGCAATATGTAACTGGCTCGACGAGCCCATGACGGTTGCAAACATCATGAAGCATCCTTTTCGAAAGTCCGGCGCGAATGCCGCCCGGAGCCTGATCCTGGCAGGGGCTGCACTGTCCGGCCTGGGCCTTGCCAACACCGGTTTCGCCGCTGCGCCTGCGCCTGATGCAGCGGTCGGGCGGACCGACCGCCATGACTGGATCGCGGCAGGGACCAACACCGATCACACCCCGCGCATGATCCCCGAACAGCCTGAAGCGGTCGGGGGGCGGATCGTGGTCTTGCGCGGAGGCCTCGTCTTCGACACGCAATCCCTTCGGGTCGCACCGGGAAGCGTGGTGATCCAGGGCAGGCGGGTGCGGGCCGTGCTTTCTCCCGACAGCACGGCGTGGCCCGCCGACGCGGAAGTGATCGATGTAACCGGCAAGTTCGTCATGCCGGGCCTGATCGACATGCATGTCCACCTGACCTACCCGGACAATGACACCCCTTCCGACGTGCAGGCAGAAGATGCTGACGGTGTTCTGCGCGGGGAGCGCAATCTGCGCTGGTTCATCGAAGCGGGCTTCACTTCCGTGCGCGATCTCAACGGCGTGGGCGATGCTCCCTACCGCCTGGCCGACTGGGCCGCGCAGGATGCCATTCCGGCCCCCCGCGTGTTCACTGCCGGACACATCATCACCGGCACGGGCGGTCATGCCACCGAGCGCCCGGTGCGCCCCTCGCACGGTCCCGACTATGCCTGGGAACGGAACGGCGCCGACGCCTGGCGTGCGGCGGTGCGCGAGACCTTCAAGAAGGGGGCCAGCGTCATCAAGGTTGCCAGCCACTTCGCGCCGGACGAAATCCAGGCCGCAGTAGACGAGGCGCATCGCCTCGGCCTGAAGGTGACGTGCGACTGCGAGACCATCTACACCCAGATGGCGGTGGAAGCAGGCATCGACATGATCGAGCATCCGCTGCCGCGCACCGACAAGACGATTGCCGAGATGGCGCAGCATCACACCGCCTCGGTGCCAACGCTACAGGTCTATCAGAACGTGCTCGACCGTGCGGGCGGTTTCTGGGATTCGACTTCGCGCCGCTTCACGATGACCTCGGACGCGAACTTCGCATTGTTCGAGAAGATGAAGAAAGCCGGGATCGTGATGGGCGTGGGCACCGACACGATCGGTGACGCGAACAAGATGATCCCCAATATCTACCTCGCCGAACTCAAGTGGTTCGTGAAGGGCGGCTACTCGATCCCGCAGGCGCTTCAGGCCGCGACGCTCACCAATGCCAGGCTGCTGGCGATGGACGACCTCATCGGCTCGATCCAGCCGGGCAAGCTGGCCGATGTCATCGTGGTCGACGGCCGCCCGGATCTGGATATCGACGCGCTGCGCAAGGTTGCGATGGTGTTCAAGGATGGCCGCATGATGGTGAGGGACGGCGGGGTCGTCATCCCCCCGCACGTACCGGTCCCGCTGCCCAGGCCTTCGCCCGCCGAAAAGCCCTGAGACCCAAGGAAGACCTGCCATGACGACAACGGCGCTTCCCGCCGAGGGACTTGCTGCGCGCCCTGTTCCGGGCCGCAAGGACATTGCCCGGGCACTGGCTTCGGCGATGATCGGCAACTGGTTCGAGCTGTTCGACTTCATCATCTACGGGTATTTCGCCGCGCAGATCGGCATCGCCATGTTCCCGGCGTCCGATCCGGTGACGACGATCCTGTCCAGCTTTGCGACCTACGGCGTCGGCTTCGTCATGCGGCCGGTCGGCTCGATGGTGCTGGGTTCGATGGGGGACCGGTTCGGGCGCAAGTCGGCGCTGGTACTGACGATGATGCTGATGGCAGGCGCGACATGCGCCACCGGGCTCATTCCGACATATGCCACAGTGGGAATTGTGGCGCCGTGTGCGCTCGTGGTCTGTCGTCTGGTGCAGGGTTTTGCGGCCGGCGGCGAATGGGGCGGGGCGACCACGTTCCTGGTAGAGTATGCCCCCGCCAACCGTCGCGGCCTGTTCGGTGCGCTCCAACAGCTTAGCACCAGCCTTGCGGTGGTCTCTGCCGTTCTGGTGGCGCTGGCGCTGAACACCGTGCTCCCCGCCGACGATTTGCAGGCATGGGGCTGGCGCGTGCCTTTCGTGCTGGGCATCCTGATTGCGCCAATGGGTTTCTACCTGCGCACGAAAGTTCCTGAAACGCCACACTTCAAAGCCGAGACAGAGGTTCCCGGGCACCCATTGCGCGAGGCGCTGACGATCCACCGTCGCACCGTCCTGACGATCTCGGGCATGGTCGTGATCTGGACCGTGGCGGGCTACACTTACGGCACCTTCCTCGTCAGCTTCGCCAGCCAGGTTCTGGAAGTGCCATCGCGCTACGCATTGCTCGGCACCCTGACCGGCGCACTGTGCAATGTTGCGGTGATCCCGCTGGCGGGCTGGGCCTCGGACAAGGTCGGGCGCAAACCGTTCCTGCTCGCCAGCGCCGCGGGTTTCGCGCTCGTCTCGATCCCGCTGTTCATGTTCATGACCGAGGCGCGCAGCGGGATCTCCGTCATCACGGCAACGGCAGTGGCGGGCGTTTTTTCCGGTCTTTTCAGTGGGACGGCACCGACATACCTGTGCGAACTGCTGCCGACCCGCGTCCGCTACACCGCGCTGTCGGTAGGCTACAGCGGCGCGGTGATGCTGTTCGGCGGCTTCGCGCCGTTCATCGCAACTCTGCTGGTGCGGATCACCGGCGTGACCATTGCGCCCGCCTTCTATGTCACGGCCGCCGCCGTGCTCTCCTTTCTCGTGATCGCCTGCGTGCGCGCGCCTGATCCTGCAAAGGCCATCGACCGATGAGACTGACCCGCACCTTCCTCCTGGCCACCTGCCTGACGCTCGCGGCTCCCGCGTTTGCGCGAGCAAAGCCCGTGCCGACGCCCGAGCAAGTCCTGGGCCATCACATGGGGGAAGACCGTTACGTACCGTCCTACGACGACATGATGGCCTACTGGAAGGCACTCGCCGCCGTCAGCGACCGGGTCAAGCTGGTTGATATCGGCCCGAGCACCGAGGGGCGGCGACAGATCATGGCGGTCGTCTCCTCGCCGGAGAACCTCGCAAAACTCGACGAATACCGCGAGACCAGCCGTGCGCTCGGTGCTGCGGAAGGCATCGACGCGGACAGGGCGCGGGTCATGGCCGCCACCGGCAAGGCGCTTGTCTGGATCGACGGCGGTCTTCACGCCAGCGAGGTGGAGGCGCAGACCGCGCTGATCGCACAGGTGCACGATCTCGTCGCCTCGGATGACCCCGAGGCGCAGAAAATCCGCGACAACGTCGTCACCCTGTTCGTGCCTGACAATCCGGATGGCCAGCAGTTCGTGGCCGACTGGTACATGCGCTTCAAGGACCCGATGAAACGCGAGGCAGACTTCAAGTCGCTGCCGCGCCTCTATCATCCCTATGTCGGGCACGACAACAATCGCGACTTCTTCCTCGCCACGCAGGTCGAAACGCAGAACATGGTGCGCGTGCTTTATCGCGACTGGCGCCCCCAGATCGTGATGAACCAGCACCAGACCGGCCCTGCGGGGACTGTGCTGTTTCTCCCGCCGTTCCGCGATCCGTTCAATTATCACTACGAACCGCTGGTCATTTCCAGCCTCGACGAAGTGGGCGCCATGCTGCAAAGCCGCCTGCTGTCGGAGAACAAGGGCGGTGCGACCACGCGCAGCGGGGCGCACTACGACACGTGGTATAACGGCAATCTGCGCACCTCCACCTACTTCCACAACGCGGTGGGCATCCTCGTGGAAATCATCGGCAGCCCGGTGCCCGAAACGATCCCCTTCGTGCCCGAGCGACAGGTGCCCGGCAATGATCAGGCGCTGCCTGTAAGGCCCGGCCCATGGTCGATGGCGCAGTCGGTATCCTACAGCCTCTCGCTCGCGCGCGGCCTGCTGACATATGCCGCCAACAACCGCGAAAAGCTGCTGTTCGACCGCTGGCAGATGGGTGCCAATGCCATCGCCAAGGGATCGACCGACAGCTGGACGATCTCCAGGGACCGCATCGAGGCCGCGCACGCGGCGCTGGCGGAACGCGGCGGCAAGCCCAAGCCGGTGCGCACGCGCGGCTGGAGCGAGATCGACGCCGACCTCTATGAAAAGATACTGCACGATCCGGCACAGCGTGACGCGCGGGCCTATATCGTTCCGGTCGACCAGCACGATTTTCCGACGACCGCGAAGTTCCTCACCTCGCTCTCGCGCCTCGGCGTGGAGATGAGCCGGGCAGAGGAACCCTTCACTGCCGCAGGCAAGACCTGGCCCGCCGGGACATACATCGTGCCGGCCGCGCAAGCCTATCGCGCCCATGTCCTCGACATGTTCGAGCCGCAGCATTACCCGAACAACTTCGCCTATCCCGGTGGCCCGCCAATCCCGCCCGCCGATGCTTCGGGGTATACTCCCGCGTTTCAGGCAGGGGTTGCGTTCACCCGGGCACTCGATCCCTTCACGGTAAAAAGCCACCCCGTCAACGGCGAGATCGCGCCTGACGCGCAACCGATCGCGAATGCGGGCGTCGAAGGCACGACCGGGGGCTGGCTCGTCAGCCATGACCAGAACGATTCCTTTCGCCTCGTCAACCGCCTGCAAGCGGCGGGCATCGCGGTGAGCGCATACCGGACACCGCTTGCCATCGCCGGTCGCGCCCCAGAAGCGGGCGCATGGTTTGTGCCCGTTTCGGCCAAGGCGCGCAGCATCGTCGAGGAGGGGGCAAAGTCGCTGGGCCTGACCATACAGGCTGTCGCCGCCGCGCCGCAGGGCCCGCGTCTAGCCGTCGGCAAGCCGCGGGTCGCTCTCGTCGATCTCTATGGCGGGTTGCATCCGACCGGCTGGTTGCGCTGGATCTTCGACGGGCAGGAACTGCCTTACGCGATCGTCTACCCGCAGGAACTGGACAAGGGCGGCCTGGCGAACAAGTATGACATCCTCGTCGTGCCCGATGCCGCGCTTCCGAATGCGCGCTCGGGCGTGGACGGGGGCATGTTCCGTGGCCGCTTCGACAGCGTTCAGCCCGCCCCCGGGGATGTGCCCGCGAAATACCGCGCCTCGCTCGGCGATATCAGCGCGGAAAAAACCATCCCCGCACTCAAAGCCTTCGCCGATGCAGGCGGCACGCTGCTGGCGATGGGCTCGTCCTCGTCCGGCCTTGCTGCGGCGCTCAGGCTGCCGGTCACAGATCCGCTGCTGACGGAGAGGGACGGCAAGCGCGTGCCACTGTCCGATACCCGGTTCTACGTGCCGGGCGCCGTGCTGACTGCCGATGTGAATGCGGCAGACCCGATCGCCTGGGGGCTCAGCCCCAAGGTGGACCTGTTCTATGATTCCAGCCCGGTTTTCCGCGCGACTACGCCGGGAACCTCGATTGCCGTCTCGTTCGGCCAGGGCACGCTGCTGCACAGCGGCTGGGCCTGGCATCCCGAGTACCTGAAGGACACCGCCGCTGTGCTCACGGTGCCGCAAGGCAAAGGCAAGGTCGTGCTCGTTGGCCCCGAGATCGCTCTGCGCGCCCAGACCCAGGGAGCCTTCAAGATCCTGTTCAACGCCATCGCGCTGTCCGCTGCGCGTCCGGCCCAGACTGTCCAAGGAAAGTAAGATGCTGCGCGCAGCCGTCATCCAGCTCAACACCCGCAACGACAAGGCGACCAACCTCGTCGCCATCGAAGCCGCCGTGCGCGACTGCGTGAAAAAGGAGCGCCCCGATTGGGTACAGCTTCCCGAGCACTGCGAATGGCTCGGGGGATCGGGCGGGGCGCCTGCCGTCGCCGAACCGTACCGCGATGGCGATACCTGGACGCTGCTCTCGCGCCTGTCGCGCGAACTCAAGGTGTGGATCCATGGAGGATCGTTCTACGAGCAGTCGGAAAATCCCGGACGCGTCTACAACACCACGGTCGTCTTCGATCGCGACGGCCAGGAGCGTGCCCGCTACCGCAAGATCCATCTGTTCGACGTGACCACGGCAGATGGCGCAAAGTTCCATGAATCTGCCACCGTCGATCCGGGCGACGCGATCGTCACCTACGACTGTGAAGGCCTCACGATCGGCTGTTCGATCTGCTACGACGTGCGCTTTCCCGAACTCTACCAGCAACTGGCACGACAGGGCGCGCAGATGATCGCGGTGCCCGCCGCCTTCACCCTGCTGACCGGCAAGGATCACTGGGAAGTGCTGCTGCGCAGCCGTGCGATCGAGACCGAATGCTGGGTCGCAGCGGCAGGGCAGTGGGGTTCATACCAGACGCCTGCGGGCGAAAGGCAGTCGTTTGGCCAATCGATGATCATCGATCCTTGGGGCACCGTGGTCGCGCGCGTGTCCGAAGGCCTCGGCAGCGCATCGGCGGGCGTGGACATGGGCATACTGAACCGTGTGCGCAGCCAGATCCCGGTTGCTGCGAACAAGGCGATCAGCATCACGGCATCCCTCGCAGGGGCCGGCCTCGCAGGGGCAGGCCTGTGAACTGCGTCCGCCCCCACGCCCTTCAGGACCTGAGCCACGCGGCCTTTGCCGAACGGATCGCGAATGATCGACCGGTCATCATCTTGCCGCTGGGCAGCCAGGAAGAACAGGGCCCTCACGCGCCGATGGGCGATTTCCTCGCCGCAGAGCGGATCGCCCTGGCCGCAGCCGAAGCGGCGGGGGCCGTGTGCGCTCCGGTCCTGCCTTTCGGCTTCGCGGAGTTCTTTCGCGGGTTCCCCGGCGGAGTGCAACTGCGCGGATCGACCTTCCGCGCGGTGCTGCGCGACATAATCGACAGCTTCCTCGATCACGGCCTCGACCGCATCGTCATCGTCAATGGCCACTCCACCAATGCACCGCTGATCGCCGAAGTGGTCCACGCCGTGCGCCGGGAGACCGGCGTGGTGGTGCCTGCTGTCCATCTCTGGCGCTCACTCCCGGATGCCGTGTGGGAAGAAGCCCATGGCGACAAGGCTGCGGCGGCACGCGGACACGGCGCCGATCCGGTGACTTCGGTGATGATGTACCTGGCCCCCGGCCTGGTCGGCCAGGCAAAGTCGGGCGCCACGCCGCGCAAGCCGGTGTTCGGCCTGCCTTCCGACCCGCATTTTGCCAGCGCGCGCTTTGGCGGAACCTCCATCGACTTCCCGCTGGACGCCAGGGACGTGGCCGATGATGGCATCGGTTCGGGCGATCCTTCGCTGTCGAGCGCGCGGGCGGGCCAGATCTTCACGCGCTTCCTGATCGGACATGTCGCCGACTTCCTCCGTCACTTTCAAAAGTCTGATCCTCGCCGGCCAGACCTAGCCCCCGGTGCCCCGAAATGAGCTATGATCGCCAACCCATGCCCCCGCAGGTCGCCCCTGACCTCGTGCGGCGGCTTGCCCAAACCGAGACATCGACGCTTGGACATTGGCGTCTTTGGGGTATTTGTGCCCCGGAGCTGCGCCCTCTGAAGCCCACGATGAAGGCCTGCGGAACAGTGGTCACCTTGGCGTTGCCAGGCCCTGACGGCGCACTCTTGCACGAGGCCCTGTCCTGTCTGCGCAAAGGCGACGTACTCGCCATCGACCGGCTCGGAGATACGCTGCACGCAGCGGTGGGGGGCGTGGTCGCCGCCGCTGCGGTGGCCAGGGGGCTTGCCGGGATCGTCGTCGATGGTCCGGTCACGGATCTTTGCGAAATCCTCGAAACGGGACTTCCGGTCTGGTCGCGCGGTGTGTCCGCCAAAACGACACGCCGTCTGGGCCTTGGCGGGCGGTTCAATGCGGCGGTGAATATTGGCGGTGCCGTCGCACACCCCGGTGACCTTGCCCTGTGTGATGGCGATGGGGTCGTTTTTGTTTCCACGCAGGAAGCCGAAGACGACATTGATCGTGCAATCCGCAGCGCACATCGCGAATGCACCATTCGGGACGGCCTTGCGCAAGGCAACATGCTCGAAGGGCTGCTGGAGCAGCCGGTTCTGGCGAGGCTGACCTGACATGAGCACACGCCTGACCCTTGACGACGCCGATATCCGCATCCTTGCGGCCCTTCAGAAGGACGGCACCCTTTCGATGGCGGCGCTCTCCGAGCGTGTCCACCTTTCGCACAGCAGTTGCTGGCGCCGTCTCAGGAGACTGGAAGCCGCTGGCACGATCACTGGTCGCGTGGCGCTGCTCGATCCGGCGAAGCTGGGACTGGAGCTGACCGCCTATGTCTCGGTCCGCACCAGCGAACACAATGAGGAATGGCTGCGCAGCTTCGCGCGTGCCGTCGATGCGATGCCCGAAATAGTCGAGTTGTACCGCATGACCGGTGATGTCGATTACCTGATGAAGATCCGGGTCGCCAACATCGCTGCGTACGACGCGGTGTACAAGAAACTGATCAGCATGGTGAAACTTACAGACGTCAGCTCCGCCTTTGCGATGGAGGAAATGAAGAACACCACGGAGCTTCCTCTCTCCACGTCACCCTGCCGCATCGGATGACGCGCATCATTTCGCAATTCAACATGAAATCATGATGCGATCTTTGAGGTCGCTGCCTGACATTGGAAGTGACATCGCCGAGCAGGCCAAAATGCGGTCGCGTGACAGAACAGGAATGCCAATTGTGACTATTGATTATGGCAGAAATAGCGAAGCGACGCGCATGATCCACCCGGTTCATGCCGACGATGACGTTCTGCGAACTGCCGCACCTGTTATTCAGCGTGGCACCACGGTTTTGCTCGATGACTACAGCGAATTTGGAAGAACCACACCGACCTATGGACGCGGCGGCCTTGCTTCGCAGGCCGCGCTGCGACAGGCGCTTTGCGAACTCGAAGGCGGCGAGGGGGCTGAACTTTATCCGTCCGGGCTAGCTGCCGTGACCGGTGCGATCCTCTCAATATGCCGTACCGGCGACGAGATCCTGATCTGCGACACCATCTACGGCCCAACCCGCCGCTTTGCCACGACCACTCTTGCCGATTACGGCGTTTCGGCGCGCTATTTCCCTGCCGACATCGCGATGGACGATCTTGCCGCCATGCTTGGCGAAAGGACGCGGCTGATCGTGCTGGAGGCGCCAGGTTCCCTGACGCTCGACATGCTCGACGTTCCAGGTGTTGCGGCCCTCGCACGCGGGCGCGGCATCTTCACGCTGATCGACAACACTTATGCTGCGGGCGTGCTGTTCAAGCCGCTTGCCCATGGCGTGGATATCTCCGTCCAGGCGCTCACAAAGTACGTGTGCGGTCATTCGGATGTCTTCCTCGGCAGCGCTGTCGCCAATGGGGAGGCGGCCACGCTGATCAAGCGCGGATCGCGCAGCATGGGATGGGCCGTGTCATCCGATGACGCCTACCTGGCCTTGCGCGGCCTGCGCACCCTGCATGCCCGGCTGGCACGCCACGGCGATGCGGCACTGGAAGTCGCGGCGTGGCTACAGGGACAGCCGATGGTACGCGAGGTGCTCTGCCCTCAGTTGCCCGGCACACGCGGGCACGAGATATTCAGGCGCCATTTCAGCGCCGGCAACGGCTTGGTCACGATCGTGCTGAACGGTCCTGAAATTGCCGAACACGCGTTCTTCAATGCGCTGCGCCTGTTCGGCCTCGGCTTTTCCTGGGGCGGCTTCGAGAGCCTTGCCATCCCGTGCAACAGCCAGATCCGCAAGCGCTCTTTCGCGGCGCAAACCGGCAATCCGGCGATCCGCCTCCACGTGGGGCTGGAACACACCGCAGACCTGATTCGTGAACTCGACGGCGCGCTTTGCGCATTTGCGGCGGCTGCCGACGGGAACACGCACACCGGGACGGGACAACCCGCCGGACAAACAGGCGCCTCTACCCGACCAGGGCGGGGCGCCCAGGAGGACAGTGCCACTTAATCCGGCGGCGTCAGAGACGCCGCACAAATATTGGGGGGTTTTAATGCGTAGAATACTTGTTTCTTCGTCCATCCTTGCGATGAGCGCTGCTCTTGGTGGCACCGCCTTTGCCCAGGCAGCAGACGATCCCGGCACGCAGGGCGGTCAGGACATCGTCGTCACAGGCTCGCGCGGGCAGGCGCGTACCGTGGCCACGAGCCCTACGCCGATCGACGTCATCAGCGGCGAGCAGATCGCCCAGCTCGGTGGCTCAATGCAGCTGCGCGACGTGCTGTCTCAACTCGTGCCTTCGTTCCAGTCGCAGCAGGTTGGTTCCTCGTCGTGGAACTCGGTCACGCGTCCGGCTGGTCTGCGTGGTCTTTCGGGCGTGCACGTCCTGGTTCTGGTCAACGGCAAGCGCCGCCACAACTCGGCCCTGATCGACCTGAACTCGGGATCGACCTCGATGGGCGGCAACCCGGTCGACCTCGACCAGATCCCCGCCAGCGCGATCGCACGCATCGAAGTCCTGCGCGACGGCGCTGCGGCACAATATGGCACCGATGCCATCGCCGGGGTCATCAATGTGATCCTCAAGGACAACCCCAATGCGGGCAGCGGGGCGATCGAGGCCGGCCAGCGCTACAGTGACAGCGTCAATGGCAGTGACGGCGAGACCGTCTCTGCGCAGCTGTCCAAGGGCTTCCACCTTGGCGGGAATGGCTCGATCGTCATCTCCGCCGAAGGCAAGCTGCAGAAGCCAACGGTGCGCAACTCTGACTACACCGGCCGCATCTATCCCCGCATCAACGGCGCCGACGATCCGCGCGAGGCGACCGGCGATCGCCGCCGCTACCAGGGCGGCCTGCCGGACCTGAAGTCGGTCAACCTCGCTCAGAACAGCCATGTCGATGTGGGTTCCCTGACGATCTACACCAACGCCACCTTCGGCTATCGCGAAGCGCGCGTGGGGCAGGCGGGCCGCTATCCCAGCACGACCAGCGACATCGTCCAGATCTATCCGGACGGCTTCACGCCGTACTACACGATGAAGGAAACCGACTGGCAGGCGACCGCCGGGATGAAGCAGAAGGTCGGCGGCTGGAACCTCGATTTCAGCACCACTTACGGTCGCGACTACGTGCGTTCGGGGGCAGACAACACGCTCAACGCCTCGCTCGGCCCGTCAAGCCCCACCAGATTTGACACCTTCAGCGCCGCATTCGACCAGTGGACCACCAACTTTGACATGTCCAAGGGCCTGGAGG
>Ga0075011_10000446_pt1 | contig 21979 bp, 29 predicted proteins | sample TARM_MetaG_T_14_FD_72354 | JGI IMG/M metagenome (GOLD analysis project Ga0075011, IMG submission 72354) | Freshwater microbial communities from Pennsylvania, USA, analyzing microbe dynamics in response to fracking - TARM_MetaG_T_14 | ecosystem: Environmental > Aquatic > Freshwater > River... | reverse complement strand
GCCCTGAGTTGTCAGTGATGCGATTCAAAGTTATGCGCGGAAAACCGCTGGTGGCTGGCGAAGTGTCGAGAGGGCTGTACGGCATCATTGGCCTCAAGAAGGATTTGCTGTTGAGGGTAGCCATCGACCCCAGGGTTGCTGAGTTCTACACCGAATGCGATTCCAGGGGCCTCCAGGAGGTGTTTCTTACTCCTGTCTAAGTTGCGATAAAACAAAGAAAACCCGCCGAGGCGGGTTTTATTTATTTGCATCCATGCTTTTTTAGCTTTCATGCCATGCTATTTCTATTTGATTGCTTTAATTTTGCAAGAGTTAATAACAACAATCTTTTCTTTTCCACTTTGATTTTCTGTTGTTGTAAAGGCATGCTTGCAAGTATCTATTTCTGAAAAATTACTATTTATAAACGTATGAGTCCTCGGGCCAGCCACAATCCTATTAAAAACAATCGCTCCGCCTTTTATATTTATTCCTGTGCTGTCAGATATTTTCTTCATGAGATTATTATGTCCTGCAAATACAGCGTTAACCTCACCATCATTTGTTATTGGAATAATTCTTGCTCGCCATGCCTTATAGCCACCTAAAACAACAGGCCCTCTCATCATAATGCTTCTTGAAACATTGCTTGCAAAATCATTGTATTTAAAGTCAACCTTTTTTTTGCTAATATATAAAGAGTTTTGATTTATTTTTAGTTCATATTTATTCTTTGGACAAAGAAGTCTTTCTGGATCCCTGTCTTCTTTGCAATCACTACCAACATCATAAAATTTATTAGAGGAGATATATCCCGTTTCCTTGTTAAAGGATGACCAATAATTTACTTTGGCATAATAAGCAATGTCTTGCTGCATTTCTGAATCATCATAGACAGACTTAAACAAATCCGATTCATTTATTTTTCTGTAGCTTCCCCCATCGATAGACAGCATTACATTAGTTATTTCTCTGACTATATATTCCCGCTCAGGATTTCCAGTAACACCCATATGAGAAATAAACTTTTTTGCTGTTTCTGGGTAGAAAATAACTCCATCAACCTCTCTAATTGAGCTCTCAATTTTAAATTTATCTCTGATATATAACTCTCTATCAAAAACAACACTTGCAACAAGATTCAAATTCTTGTTGAAAATCAATACCGCTACATTGCTTTCCTTTTCGTTAAAATAACTAATGGTCATTTTTACGTATTTTTCACCAACCTTTGTTAGTCGGCCAGCCTCTATATCCATGTCGCTATTTAGCGTATTTTTTGCATAAGACGTTAAATCAAACTCTGCATCAGTTATTTCTTTTATGTCAATAACGTCATACTTAAAAGAAGATGCCTTGTCTATGACAGAGCAGCCTGACATGGCTGCTGCCATCACGCCAATCAAGACAGGCAAATAAACTTTATTTTTCATATTTTATCTCTTTTGTTATGAGTAATCACTTGCCATGATTATTGATTTTTAATCCAAGTGTTCACCTATATTGATTTAAACCTACAAACATTAACTACAAAAATCTTTTCTTTTTGAGTATTGTTTTCTGTTGCTAGGAATGAGTATTTGCACTCATCCACCTTAGAGAAGAAGCTTGATATTGAAGTATGCACACTTGGGCCTGCAATCTTTTTGTTGAAAACAATAGCTCCTCCATTTATGTTTATTCCACCACTACTAGCTGTGTATTTTGCAAAATTATTATTCCCAGTCAGAACTAAGTTCACATCTCCATCTTTTGTTATTGGGATTATTCTGGCCCGCCATGATCTATAGCTACCTAAAACGACAGGCCCTTTCATTATTGTGCTTCGCGAGAGATCACTTGCAAAATAGTTGTAATTAAAATCAACTTTTTTCTTGCTTATAAAAATAACCTCCCCGTCAATCTTTAATTCATACCTATTCTTTGGGCAAATCAACCTTTTAAAGTCATCATCCTCTTTACATCCCCCACCCAAATCAAAAAAGATGTTAGATGATAAATATCTTGTCTCTGGATCAAATACTGAGTCGTAGTTGTTTTCAGCATAAAAATCATGACTTCCATCTAGTTCGCTATAAGTTAATTTGCTAACATCAAATAAATCACTTCTATTGACCTCTTTGTATTCTCCTCCGTTGACAGAGAGCATAATTTTGGTCTTGCCATTACTTTTTGATAATGGCATGGGAACTCCAACTATCTGTTTATGCGGAATGAATTTCTTGGCATTATCAGGGTAATAAAGGACTCCTTTTTTTTCTTTAATGGATGACTCTATTTCAAATTTTTCAATATCATAAAGATCTCGATCAAAAACAATATTGGCAACTAAGCTGAGCTCATGGTCAAAAACCAATACTCCTATATTTCTTTCTTTTTCATTGAAATAGCTAATTGTAACCTTTAAATAATTATCTCCAATAATTGTTGGAGAGTTTGTTTTTACGTAGATTTCGCTGTTTAGCTCATTTTTTGCATAGGATGTCAAATCAAACTCTGCATCAGTTATTTTTTTAATGTCAATAACGTCATACTTAACCGAAGATGCCTTATCTATGACAGAGCAGCCTGACATGGCTGCTGCCATGACTCCAATTATGATAGACGAATAAAATCTATTTTTCATATTCTTGTCTCTTTTTGTTATGAGTCATCCCTGGCTCTGATTATCAATGCTCGATATAAGCGTACAAATCCTGGTTCTGCTTGTTGTAGTCAACAGTCGGCTCTGCATCAACATCCGAGGCGGCCATTTCTTGTGAGAGAAGGTCATATTGGTGGCTTGTTCTGTTGCTAATTTCTGTGGATTTTTTGGCACTCAGCATCGGCAACCTTGCATAATCTATGATATTTCTTATATTTTCCATGACAAACCCATCCTATTTGTTATTTTAGTAAAGCCAGTTTTTTATTTCTGTTTTATTTTACATGCGTTTATGCTTGAAATCTTATAATCTACATCTGTATTTTTATATTTTCTATCATTAATAATCATAAGGTAATTACAATCGTCAATCTTTGTTGTAATTCCATATGAAGACTCACTCTTATCAAATCCGATAATCAAATTATTGTATGTTATTGCAATTCCATTTACATCAATTCCTGTGTTTTTAGAAAAGGAATCTATAAAATCATTGTTTTTTGCATAAACAAAATTAATCTCGCCATCAACTGATAATGGCCTAACAGCTATTTGATCTCCTCTATAGTCAGCAAGCATAATTGGAATATCAAAAAGTTTGCTATTTACCGCATCACTTACAAAACCAATCTGCTTTCTCTTAATCCTATCCTTATCAACAAATAATGTGTTGCCTTCTGATTTAAATCTGTATTTAAACTTAGGGCAAATCAACACCTCAGAATCTATTCCTTCATCACAGTCTCCGCCAATCTCAAAAACCTCACTCATGTTAATGACACCAGTTTCAGAGTTAACGCTGAGCTCAATCTTGTTTAACGTGTCTTCATATACATGTCTGTCTGAAATCTTATTGCCATCTGGATAATCCACAAGTTCATTTGGTTTTACACTCTTATATTTCCCGCCACCAATAGAAAGCATGATTTTTTTTATCGGAGCCCAAGCCAATTTTTCTTTTTTACCCTTAAGGACTCCATATGATTCAAACCCGCTTGCTCGGTTGTCATAATGAATTAATAAGCCATTATCAACTCGGATAGAGTCTCTAATTTCACTCTTATTATTAATGTAATCCCATAAGTCATATTTTATTACAGCAGCCAAGGTCAGATTTTTATCAAAAATCATAATCAAGAATCCATCCCATCCGTCCTTATGCACTGCCACAATATATCTTACATACCCATCTCCAATTTTTATTCCCCTTGAGTCATCTATACTCACCCCTTTATAACCACTGCTTTCTATATACTGAGTTATACTAAATTCATTATCGACAACTTCCTTTATGTTAATAGCCCTGTATTTGTTTACTTGATTGTTATCAATAACTGCGCATCCCGAAATACCTATCGCCATAACACCAATCATGGCAGACGAATAAAATCTCTTTTTCATGTTTTTATCTCTCTTTAATGCTTTCGATTACCTTCTTCCTAACAGGATTCAAGAAGAAATCAATAATCTTCCTTTTTCCTGTTTTGGCCTCAACAACAGCAGACATGCCAGAGCTTTTCGTCTTGTATGGCATCGCCAGAGATATTGATTATTTTGCCTTTGAGAGCGCCATGCTTGATTAAATCAAAGGCATTAATCCTTATAATGGCTTTCTGTCCTGTATTTAGAAAGACTATATCACGGTTTAAGACCATTATATCAAAAACTAGCTCGTCTTTGTTAGGCATAATCTTCAATGCTGGCTATGTGGCATTAAGATAATCGCCAATGGTGTGAATGATCAGAACCTAAACATAATCATCTATTGTGGCTTCAATCTCATTTCACTCCCCAGACCAAATTAATTTTAGGCATAAAAATAGTGGCACGGACAACCCGCGCCACTACCCAACAATTCTTTCTTGTGCCAGAAACAGCACTACTCTGGCAGAGAGACCCTATTTCCAGGAATTGCGCTGGCGACCAGAACAGACCTGACGGTCTCCAGCGAAACGGCCCAGTCTTCATCACTGCCTGGGTGCGGGATCTCCCCTGCATCGAGCATCTCGTGCCACTCTCGGTCTGAGCTGGCATATTCGTCCCGATAGAAGGTCAGGGGCTCTGCATAGGCCGGATAATCTGGCTTCAACACATCTTTGCTCTCGTCCACCACGACCTTGAGCAGCACAGCCTCGCCACCATGCTCATCCACTGCGCACTCCGCGTAGTATTCGGCGATCTCTTCATCGCTGGTCAGGTATGGCTGGCACAGCCCATTGGCAAGAATTTCGCCTACGAAAACGCTGCTCGTACCGTGAAATAGGATCATGAAAGACCTCTCGAAAAAGGGTTGTTCTTGAGCTAAACAGTAGGTTCTATTGTTCAAAACAAAAAACCTCCCGCTTAGGAGGTTTATTATACCAATAAATAATTACCTTGGCTATGCCGATATCAGGCATTGGTGAAGTCGAAAGCCGCGCCGTAGTCCTGTCCATTGATGATGTCTTTGTCATCAGGATGAGAAGACACGCCCAGGGTATCAGATCGCCCATGCACCCCCTCCCCTTTCCCTATGGATGAGACAAAGCCAGCGCTACGCACTGAAAAGCCTTCAAGCGGGCCAGTCATCAGCCACTCGGCAACATCAGCATGAACCAAGTCGTTTGGAAACAAAACTGGGTAGTGAGTGATGGCTCCATTCCTTTCCTTTTTGAACATGATGTATTTCATAAAGCCACCTTGGGGTATTTATTCCTTGTCGAATTTTTTAACGAAGTTTCCAAAAGCCTCTTTGGGAATTGTGTATCCCTTGCGAATAAGAACTTCCGGCAAAAATGGATTTACCACCGATTCTAAAGATACTGCACAGCCCTCTGCTTTTGCATACTCTTCAACGGCAGTCAAATAACGAGAGAATCGGCCCTCGCCTTGATGTTCTTCATCAATGGAAATATTTGAGATGGTAATTGCAGTTCCGCCAGCGGAATGGGAATAGCCGTATCGAAAATAAATGGAGTCATTGTCGTGAAAGAAATAGCGACTAATTACAGGGAATCTTGCTTTTGATTTAAGCTCATCAAGAAACTCCACTACTTCTTTCATTTTTCAGCCATTTTTATCAGTTGATTGAGACAAAATAATACCTAAATTAAATATAAAAATCAACATAAAAATATAGGCAAATAAATTTGCCCACGCGAGAGGTATTAACGAATCGTCACCACAAGTCTGTTTGTCACGGACTGCGCAGCAGTTAACCTTTGTTAAAACAAGAAGATTCTCAACGAAAAGTTCACAATAAGATTAATCAACACTTATCGTGGCCGCAAAATTTCTGGCAGCCTCTGTAAATTCAATATTCTTTTTTAGCAAAAAATCATTCATCTGCTCAGACAAGCAGTGAGTGCAAACGTAATAGAGCGATGGCACATCAAACTCTTCACCAAGAATCTCCATTCTCAATGTCTCGAATCGCTCTTCCAGCAGCCCCAACTCACAGATGGGGCACACCGTATCAGACATATCCTCTACAACCTCTGGGCGCTTTAATCCAAGCCTATCAGCCTGGAGCCTGGCCTTGATTACCTTAATGGCAAGCTCTTTGTTTTTATGCTGAGAGCGAAAAAAGCCAGCAGAGAAAGCCTTGCCAGTAGGCAAATGCGTGACCTTAACTTCACTTCTGGAATGAGAACTTACCGCCATTTCTTTTACCCTCAAAAAACTTAAAAATATTAAGCCAGGAAAATAATTATCTGACAAATACTTTCCCGCCTGCACCAACATATTAACATGTTATGTCATATATTGGGCTGTATGTGTATGTAGAGCCTCTTAAGTAGCAATAATCCTTTTCATACTTACTCTCTTTTAATTTTATTTCTGCTCGATATTTTTCCTGCGCTTAATTTTGTTGGTTATCTAACAAACAACATTCCGCCTCGGCTTTCTGTATTGTACCAGCTAACTCCTACAACCCTTTCAAAATCTTTTCTGTTAAACTCATAAAAAGCAAATGCATTAGGACTAACAGTTCCTCCTCCACTATAATCCAAGCCAGTCCAGTCACAGCCAGATGTTTCATTATGCCAAAGGACTGGTCTCTTTAGTGTGTTTGTTAGTGGGGTGCATCTTGCTTTTTTTGCATTTTCAGTCTTTATATAGGCATATGATTTCAAATCATAAAACATCATCAAGTGAATGGAGGATGACGATAAAGTGTACCATACTGCATCATCAACAGAATAAGATTTTCCATCTACAATCTGTCTCTCACCTATATTATTATCAAACTCGAATGTACTTGCGCTTTGATGACGAACCATAACCTGAGTCCAGCCGCCACCATCAATTGTCATCTCACAGTACGTTTTTAATTTAATACCATTAACACTAATTTCATATACGCCTGATTTTGATGACGGCTCGTTTTTCTTAATGCTTAAGCAATTTTCAGGAGTCTTGGCATTGTTTTGTTTTTCGTTAACGCCCATCGCCTGGAGCTTAATAATATACTGACTATCGGGGCCTGACGCACCAACACTAGCGGACGCTGTAATCATCAACACAGAAACAAAAGTCTTAATAAACATAAATCACCTCACAAAAAACATCCCATTAGCAGTAATATTTGCATAAGTATTTCTCTCAACATCAAACTTTACTCCGCTGCTATAAAAATACGTTGAAGCAAGATATGGCCCTTTATCTGCCCCCATAAATCCATAATCACTTCCGTTCATGCCGCATCCTGTGTCTTCATCATGCCACAGTAAGTTTGTTTTCAATGTTGGCGATAATTTCTTACACTTTGATTTCTGTATTTCACTGAATTTTATGTATGCATATGCACTGCTATTGTAGTAAGACATAAGGTGTGTAGAGCTGGCAACCAGGGCCTGCCACTCGGCATCCGGCAATCCAATAGACTCCCCTGAGTTTGCATTTATGTTCATATACAATCCGCCAATATCCACGGAGTCTATATATTTTGTAGCGCTACCAGTCCTTGCCTGAACCATAGTCCACCCACCACCTTCAAACTCCATATCGCAATAGGTTACAATATTTTTTCCGTTGATGCTTAGCTGATATTTCCCACTCTTTGAACTGGGATTTTTGTTTTTTATATCAAGACAAGTAGAGCCAATTGCAGACTCTGCTTGCGACTCAACAATGCCATCAGCCTTAATCTTAATAAGATATTGCGAGCCAGCATTAGCTGTGCCAATAAAAAGCCCCATCAAAACAAGACCAGTGATTGTTTTTTTCATGTTTTTGCTCCATTATCTAACATAAATCAGCCAATTCCCTTTTCCTTTACCTTCTTTTGAGCAGACACCATCATATCGACCATGAAGAGGAATACACCAGGGCTGCCCTTCATATGGCGCTTGTGCGTACCCCAAAAGAATGCCGGAGTTAGCCCCGCCATACTGATAATAGGCAAATAGATTTTTGATATTTGAAATGCCATTTACTATTTTTGCAGTGGAAACCGAAGTGCAAAATCTACCTGCAATACAGCCACCAGTGTTTGCTGCAAATCTCCCATTAAATACCAGATTCAGACTTGGGGATTCATAAAGCATGTATTCCTTATGTGGAACATGGGCTGCAATATTTCCATTCCCTGTGGTTCCATTAAATAATGGAGTTTGAAGAAGAGGGTTTGCATAATTAAGTGCAGTCAAGGCATTACCTGATTGGAATGACGACTGCTTATATGTAAGCGTCCATCCGCCGCCCATTGAATCCATGTCGCAATAAACATTCATTGGTGCGATAGCGCCTGTAGGGCCATCCACATCAATAACAAAAACTCCACTACTGGATTTCGGTTTTGTTTCTTTTATGTCGTTGCACGAGACATAAAAAGGCTTGCTTCTTTCGGCAGGCTCAAGACCCTCAACACCATATTTTATCTGGTATTGTGAGCCAGCAGAAATAGCGCTACCAGCTGAGCCAATTAGCGCAACAGAAATAAATGCATTTATAAGTGTTTTTTTCATTATTGACATAAATCACCAATTTTATTTGAATAGTATCAGAAAAAACATTTATTTTCAATCAAATAAAGAAAGAAGGGGGCAAGCCCCCTTTTTTTTAATGTTTTGATTTTTAGCAGATTGTGTACGCTCTTTTCGAATGCTCAATTCGCCGACCAGCACCGAAATTACTCACCCTTTTGAGGTATCCAATAATCCTGGTTGCGTAATCAACATCAGTAGAGCCGCATTTGATGCAGGCGTGGCGAGTGTGTTTATCCATGTGACCGCATTCATTGCAAATTGTCACTTTGACATTCACGCACCAGTAGTTGCACCCAATCCTGGCCGCCACATCAATCAGCTTCAAATAAGCCTCGGTGGTCAGGTGTTCTTCTAGGTTCAGGTGCAGGGCGCTACCGCCATCAAGATATTGCAGCTGCTCCGTGCCGTGCAGCACCATCTTATCAAGTGCGGAGATCATCTCATCTTCGACAGGGTAGAAGTAGCTGTTGTAGCAGTCTCGGCTTGCCTTGTAGCCATCTTTCTTATCCCATGCGCTATTCTTCACGCCCAGGTTTTCTGCTGGCACAAACTCGGTATTGAACCGGAAACCGTACTTCTTGTGGGCCTCTTTGTTCTTGTCAAAAATAACCTTCAAGATCCCCTGCAAGAACGCTTTGTACTCAGGATTGTTATCAGCCTTAATTCCGATTGATTCAGCGGCCTCTACAAGGCCATTGAGCCCAATTGTGAGGAATTGCTTGTCCAGACTGATAAACCCTGCACTGTAGGCGGGCAGTTTACCTGCATCGTACATCCGCTTGATGATCGAGTGATAGGCAACTTGATACTTCTGCACCTTCTCGATTTCCTGCTCAAGATCGCGGCCATCCTGGATCAGGCGGTTCATGTTTACCGTAATCACGTTGATAGAGCCAGTGCTCACACCACCCGCGCCCAGGCTATAGGAGAAGCTGTTATCAGAGATCTCATTCCTCAAGCGACAGCAAGAAGCCAGGGAGTCAGCACTTGGCGACTGATAGATAAAGAAGCTATTGCCCTCACTGAGTTGCTTGGCGCACATCATGGCAAACTCACGATCTCGGGCCTGCTCGCCGTCAGTCAACATCGCAGCGGTGACAACAGGGAATGTCAGCACAGCTTTCAGTCGCTCGGCGTTAAACCAAGTCATGAAATACTCTTGTAAGATGGCATACCGCTCCCAATTCGGGCTGGTAAAATCAGGGAATACGAAGTTGCCAAACATAGACTCAAAGTAGAACTTGTCGTACAGGCTAATATTCCAGAAAACAGATTGGTAGCCCCTTGAGGCGGCTGGCTGATTGATTGCATAGACCACATGTTGCAGGTGGTTTGCAATGGTCTCGGCATGGGTTTCCAGGTAGTTATCGCCAAAGTCTTTGGCAGCAAAATGGTCGAAGTACATCAGAAACTCGACACTTGCCACAGCGCCAGCAAACTGAGAGCTGATTGCGAAGATCAGGTTCACGAATGAGCCACAGAACGACTCCAGATGCTCAGGAGCCCTTGATTCACCACCTAGCTTGGTCAGACCATCCAGCAGGAACGGATACATGGTGATGCTGGTACAGTACGGTTTCAGCGATGTCTCATCATGAGTGTAGATCTCATGAGTTTTCAGCTGGCGGATGTACTCATCAGCCAGTTCTCGACCAAAGAGCTTTTCAATCTCTCTGTGCATCATGCCACGGTTCACATCAATCATGTAATCCTTGAACAGTTCATGCTCCATTGTGGCTACGTTCGCCTGGGTTACGTTGGCGTTAGCATCTACCTTGCTGCCGTCAGCGGCATTCTGGGTTGCCAGGTACTGGTCGATAAAGCCGATCTTGCTGTTGATTTGTTCTACATTTAACATTGTTATTACCTATTGTTTTCTAAATAAAAAAGTCAGGTCTTCACCAGTTGGCACATGAACCAGTTTTTGGTTCGTGGTCAATGATGCCAGGCCACCTAGCTCGGGGATCCATCGCCCTGTTTTGAGATAGGTCAGATGAGCCATCAGATCATCATCAACACTATCCAGTCCGGTATAGAGCGCCGTTTTCAGTCCCGCCTCATGGCAGGCCATCAGCAGCTCTTTGAGCAGTTCCTTATCCCACTCCCCTCCCATGAACAGGACGGTGGAGATCATGCCCTTGTAAGGTTCTATCGCTTCAAGCAACACTCCTTTTGTCAGCGACTCTCCCTTCTCAGCAGGCCATGAAAATGGAGAATGACACCCCTTGCAGCGCAGCGGGCAACCTGTAATCCCAAATGCCAAAGAAATCTCGTTTGGCACCTCTTGGAACACGATGCGTTTTTCGTAAAAATTTAGCATGTTTTTTAATCTTTGATACTATATGTAGTATTGTATCAGGCTAGCAGGCACTAAAGGTTGATTACGATCATGTTCGAGGTTCTTTTTTGGATTAATAACCAACTTAGATAATGAAAAAATAAATGACAGTATGATCGGGCGTCAGAATGACGTATAATATCAAAAAAACAGGAATAAAATAATGAAAAATATTGTCGATAAAGCTACCATGACGCTCGTCATCAGCAGATTCATGGGCTCCGCCGTATCTCATATCCGTGATACCGGACATAATGCCGCCGATAGGGAGATGAATGAGGCTCTTTTCTCTGCAAGTGTGGCTGACACAGAGGCTAAGCAAAAGCTCGTGATCAGTCGATTGGTTCGAGATGTCGTTCCATTCATCTCAGAAAAAGGACGAGCCATTGAGCAGGTTCAGAGCGCCATAAATGAACTTATTGATATTGATAACAAAATAAAGGGCATTGCCCCACTCATCCCAGCACAAGAAAAGAAACACATGAACATCGTCATCGCAAACTTCCTTAAATTTGGCTGCGGCAACATAAGGTACACAGGCCACAATGCAGCAGACAGAGAGATCAACGAAGCACTACAGCTTGCCAGGAGCGCAAAAACATTGCCCGAGCAGGCAAGCGCCATCAAAGCTCTTATCAAGGACGTATTGCCCTTCATTCCCAGCGAAGATCAGCAGATGTCCAAGTCATATCAGGCGATCAGCGACCTACAGCATATGGGCATTAAGCTCAACAAGCGGGCACTCACCAAAGATAATAATGATCTTTCAATGTGCTAAGCAGAGCAAAAAATGATAAAAAATGACTTTTTGCGCTTTTTCGACATCGCCACGCTAGTAAGAGAGGACTTGCTGAAAAACAAGTCGCGCACCAAGCTAATCGTGATGTCGATTGATGATTTCCTCAACATGGCAAACCCAATAGAGTTTGAGGATCCAGAAAAGACTTCCAGAATGGAAGCGTTAAGCTTTAGGCTAATAACAAGCAGGGAGAAGATTGATTCCATTCCTCTCTTATTTGCAAGAATTGATACTGGCCCAAATGCAAAAAAAGCACAAATTATCGGCCATGAAGGACGGCATAGAGCCATGCTTTTAAAGCAGCTTGGCTGCGAATACATGCCAGTTATGTTTACAACAAACACCATGCGATTTAGTGAGCAGAACACGCCTGGCTGCTTTGATTTCATCAAGTCTTGGCCCGAAGTTCTTGTCTCAGAAAATCAAAAAAAATCCATTGGCTTTCCAATAAAAAGAGAGCAATCAGAAGAAATGCTTTTCGCTGCATTCGTTAAGGGTCAGAAAAAAGAGATTGAAGCAGAGCATTGTCTATAAAAAATGTGCCACATTAGTGGCACATATTATTCCAGTTCTTTACTTCTCAGAACCAGTCTTCTTCTCGGTATTGCTTAGTTAGATTTTGCATGCATCACCACAATCATTATCGTCATCTGACGGGCCGTAGATCGCTTCATTTGGCACGATCTCGTCATCGGGAATATCCAAGGCATCGAATGCACCAAAATCAATATCTTTTACTTCTGTCTGCTCATCTACTTTTACATCTGTCATAAACACCCCTAGTTAATACCACACCATCCAATACTCACACCAAAAAATCAGATTTACAAGGAGCAATCCATTAAGTTGCGCCTATCCAACTTAATAGCACTCATCTCTCTCCTTGTTTCAATTCTTTTTTCTATGTCAATCCAATCTTTACATCCAGGAAGCATAGAACCAATATTTTCAACAGAGATATTAGCTCTATGGTCGATTTTATCTCTCTTTTGCAGATCAAATATCTGTCCAAGTGCATAGCTATCATATAAATCTGGAGTCCATATTTCTATCTTTTTCCCTTCATTTGAGACTCGAACATCAACAAACTCTTCCATGATGGAGTATGTATTCATTGCATCCTCTATCAAGCTCTGAGATACCCCAGCAGCATCATCAGGAAGCGTAATAGTGATTTTTCTATCAAGCGTTTTATATCCAATATCCTTATAAAACTCAATAGATTGCTCTCTTTCTTTGAGCGCTTCACACTTCTTAAGTGCGCGACCATTTTCTGTGCTGGCACCGAACCCAGTGTGTTCACTCATCAAATATTTTTCATTTACCGCACTGACATGTTTAATAACTGCATCAATATGATCCTGAGCTTCATCAATAACATCATCAAGATCCCTGAACTTACCAGTCACAAGACTAATTGATTTCAGTTTATTAACCAACACATCACCTGTCGCCCCAGGAAGCAAAGATGCCAATGATTGAACATGTTTCTCATCAGGATTATTATCAGATGATACTAGAGCTGCGATTTGATTAAGGATTTTCTGTTTGGTGAGTTTATACATGAAAACTTCCTTTTTATTATTTTTAATAACTATATCATGCACTAACACCTTGAGGCAATAATTCCCAGCGATGACTGGGAATTACTCTAATTTATTCTTTGATAAGAATAGTTGGCTGTGAAAACAAAAGAATCCATACATTGTTTTCATACCACGGAATTAAATGAGTGAAAGGAATGCAATCATCGCCTTCAATGTCTTTCATTGAGAAAAGACGCTCATTCGGCGCAGCTATCACCATTGGACTAAACAAATGAACACATGTTCTTATCATATCCAGATCATCTGACGGCAACATAAGACCAACATCATCAAGCAAAATAGCTCCGTTGGAATTGAGGAATACCATCAGATGAGATTTAATCTCGTCAGGAAACAGTTCTGGATCCAGCTTGTATCTTTCAATGATTTCGTTTGGATCTGTCATGGCTTGCCTCCGAATTTTAATGCATGAATTATATCATTAAACATCAATATCCATCAAGCAAAAATACAAAAGTCATTGAACAAATAACATGGATGATATATTATTGTGGAAACATCAGAGAGGGCTTTTTTATGTCAACATTTGTTGCTTATGATGAGGAAAACTACCCTGTAGACATTGTTCAAGCCAAGACAAAAGAAATGGCAAATGTTTATTGGCAAGGAAAGGGTGTTGTTCCATTCTCAGTAAGGGAATTTAGTGATGCCAGTCTAAATGAACACCCAACTGGGGTGATTAGCATCCTCTCCACTGTGCGCAAAGATGGCTATGCTATGCGTGATGTTAATTTAAAATCAACACATAGACTGGTGAGAAAATAAAGGCTGCAATATCTAAAGAGATAGCATCAAGAGGAAACCTGGCCCTCCATGTGCTGGCTTTGCCAGCACAATAACAAAACAAAAATAATGGAGATAATAATGAAAAACAAACTAGCAATTACTCTTTCTGTTGCTGCCATCATGTCTGCACCAGCAATTTCCTCTGAATACATGATTGTTATGTCTGCACCTGGCCTTGATAAAAAGGCTGAGACCCCATCTTCTGGAGGAGGGATTCGCTCCTGTTTGGATATTCTAAAATCAAAGCCTAGCACTCAGAGTGGGCCTAACAAGATTAATCCAGACGGAAAAGGTGAACTAAGCGTATATTGTGACATGAGCAGCATGGGTGGCGGCTGGACGCTTATTGACGTTTCTAGTGCAAGAGCTCAAAAATCATTGGTGAAGTATGCAAGTCTGGCAAAGATTTCCACTGACATTGCCTTTGGAAACTCAATGGATCCGACTCCTACTCTTTTAACTGGAATGAAGTATGGTGTTGCCTTCAAGATCCCAGACCCATCCGTTGTCACCTTTGATAACTCTGTAACAGATGCCAGGGATGCTGCAAATATGCAGCTAATAAGCAAGTTTGGTATTGCATCTGGGAATATGATTTTGCCTCAAGCATATTATGCAAGTAAAAAATCCATGGGATTTACGTATAGATATCCTCACTATGGCGTTACCAGCGTTTCTGTTCTTTATGATTATTACACCACTGCATTTTCAAATTCAATGGGAGATGATGGTTTTACAATGGCTGTTTCTAATGATAGATATCGAAACGGAGGATATTTTTTTGTTTATTTAAGATAAGAGCACCAATAAATTAAAGGACTATATAAATGAATAAGAAATTATTTTTGTGCTTACTTCCTCTGCTGGCTTTTTCTGTATCAGCCTCTTCTAGTGAGTATATTATTTCATTCTCAGCACCAGGGGTTTACAAGGAGGCTGAGCGTGTTGATGGTTTAAGATCATGCCTTGACATCCTCAAGGCAAAACCCTCATCGAAGAGTGGAAATTACACTATAAATCCAGCTGGAAATAAAGAATTTAGTGTCTATTGCGACATGACCAGCATAGGTGGTGGCTGGACGTTAATAGACGTATCAAGCGCGAGAGCTCAAAAGTCTTTAATTTCATATGCGGAACTAGCTAAAATATCCACTGAGATTGCGTTTGGGCACTCGGTAGAGTCAACCCCAAAAGGGTTGGTTGACATGAAGTATGGCCTTTCATTCAAAATCCCAGATCCGTCTATTGTTACTTTTGATAACTCCAAGATAGATGCAAAAGATTCTGTTGATATACAGTTAACTAGCAAATTCGGACTTTCATCTAGCAGCATGTATCTAGCTAATAAATATTATTTAAGTAAATACGCACTGGGATTTAGTTATCGTTATCCTCATTATGGTGTAACTGGCATACAAACCCTTAATAATTATTATCCAACTGCATTTTCCAATGCGATGGGTGATGATGGGTATGCAATGGCGGTGGCAAATGGTAAATACCCAAATGCCGGATTCCTATTTGTTTATCTGAGATGAGTCAAGGCCCACTAAGCGGGCCTTTCTTTAAAGGGTTCTAAGTCCTTCTGTCGCATTTCCAACTTCTTCTTTTGAGAATGGAAGCAGGCAAAGCATTTTTACCTTCTCTGGATCTTTATGAGATGAGAGCTCAATAAATGAAATCTCCTTCTCAATAAGTGCTTCCTTATTTTTCTCGATTTCTTTTGTAGACAAGAAGACCTTTGCAAACCCACCATCAAGCCATTCTGCCATGTGCGTTAATGAGAAGTCGTAGCCGCAGTAATCAACCCTGTGGCCCATAATGCAAAGCACGGTAGCAACAATCGTCATTGAGATCAGATCTTCCAGTTTGTTTTTGCTGGAAGTGTCAATAATGAACACCTGTCGCTTTTCATCATCGGTTTGAGGCTTTTCCTTTGCTACGATGTAGCCATCAGTCATTGGTTGCACATCAAAACCGTATGGCAGCGCAGCGACTGTCACTGTTTTCTGACCATTGAATACAGTCCGACCATGATCTTCAATGACCGTTGCAAAGCCCTTTGGTTCCGCTGCCAAGCGCTCATTAAACGCAGCAGTATCGATCATGACGCATTGTACGGGACACCCCTGTTTAAGCCATGCTTCTAGCTTCTCCTGGTTAGCCTCGCTGATCTGGCGATATTCATAATCACCCGTCATTAGGTTCAGGATCATTAGGCTGATAGCATGAGAGACTTGTGCGCACAGCTTGCCATGGGGCATGTTTAAGTCGTTTTTAATCATCAAGACGGGTCTTTCTAATTTCACTTTCAACCTCTCATCCATTTGTTTTGCCATTTGGATCATTTTGTTTTTTACACCTGACACATTAACACCCATTTTTTCACGATTTCTTATTGCATCAACTACATTTTGTTGAGCGCTAATTTCTGGCTCATCATGAAAAAATAGGAAGGCAGCTTTTTCCGGCCCGCTTAAATCACCAAGGAACTTTTTTTCTGAGTTCCTAATCTTTTCAAGGCGCTCCATAATTCGTTCACTTCTTTTTTTATTTGCCATATAAAACCTAAAAGGGCAGCCACCCTGCCCTTTAATATTATGAATTAGGACATAATCCCTTTTTGCTTGGCTTCTTTACGCCAATCATCGATGCAAGACAATAGTTTTTGATACAAGACTTCATCACTGACCTTTTTAAAGTCATCAATCGGGAAGAAGTCGGTGTTATCAATCACGCGATCTGTGAAGTCATCAAGGTCTTCCAGGGCACCGTAATTATTACCACCCAGGCCGACAAATTTCCAATAAATCGGATAATGCGCCGACTCGGCAATGGCCTTTTTAATTTGATTGTTTTTGTCGATGCCGCCATCAGTGATGAAGTAAACGATAACTGGCTCATTACTGTCTTTGAACGTATTGATGATATCCATCATCACAGGCGGTTCGTTATTGCTTGCACCAAGACCAGGAAGAATATTCCATCCTGATGCCCCCTTCTGGATCCGTTCCACATAACCTTTCAGGTTATCAAGGGTAACGTCTTCATACTTTTTGAAGTCGCTAGCAAAGCCCCACAGGTCGAGATTGCCATCATCATCAAATTGAGTTGCAAGAACAGCAATCCGATCAAGCACAGCTTGCACGTTGCCTTTTTTGAACTCACCCTGCATAGAGCCGGAAGCATCAAGAACAAATGCTACTTTTGCTGTCAGGGTTTGCAGATTGTTCTTCTTCAAGCTGATGTCGATTGTTTTTGCAAGGCCAACCAAGTGAGGTGCTTTTTCTTCCAGAGTCTTTGAAAGACTGACTGAACGCGCATCCATTTCATGATTGCCATAGTTAACCGAGGCCACAGGGGGCGCAGGCTGAGGGTCTTGAGGCTGCATGGTTGCAGGGGCATTAACCGAGCCAACACTGACCCCTACCGCCTCTTTTTTTGCCCCAAACAAAGAACCAAACATCTTGCTTAGCATTGAACCTGCCATAGCACACTCCTTTTTTTACAAAAAAAATAACCATACAGTTACAGCATGTATGGCTCAATCGAGCAATATTATACCACAAAAATATCTAGTGGCAATTTTTTAACGTAAAAATATACGATAAAAAAGAGGGCCATTTCCTGGCCCTCTTCTCGCTTTTTAGCTCATCAAAATTGATTTTTGACGGGCCTCTTTCATCCAGTCACTGATGTGACAAAGCAGTCGATCATAGAGATCGTTGTCTGACACTTTCTTAAAGTCATCAATCGGGAAGAAATCGGTATTATCAACCACTCGACCTTGGATATTATCCAGTCGGTCAAGCACACCGTAATTTGAACCGCCCAGACCAACGAACTTCCAATAAATTGGTCGATTCGCAGACTCAACAATCAGCTTGGTGATGTCTTTATCCTTATAGATGCCGCCATCGGTAATGAAATAAATAATTACCGGTTCGGTGCTGCCATGGAATGTATCAAGAACCTCTTTCATTACTGGTGGTTCATTATTCTCACAGCCAAGTCCAGGCAGGATGTCAAACCATCCACCTTTCCCACCCTTGATTTTCTCGATGTAATTATCCAGGTTGTCAAGGGTTACATCTTCATACTTTTTATGCCTGGAGGCAAAACCCCACAGTTCCATATTGCCATCATCATCAAACTGAGTGGCAAGGGCGGCAATACGATCAAGCACAGCTTGAACATTACCACGGCTAAACTGATTACTCATTGAACCTGATGCATCAAGAACAAAGGCGACCTTTGCTTTCACAGTTTCCAATTTGTGTTTTTGCAAATTGACCTCAATGGTCTTTGCAAGGCAAACCAATCGCGGAGCCTTCTCTTCCAGCTTTTTGGCAAGGCTCACGGTCTTCAATGCTGGGGCAGGAACAGGCGCTACAGGAGCAGCAGGAGCTTGCGCAGGCTCGTTGGATGTCTCGATACCATAACCACCAGCCAGAGGGCCAAGACCACCGTTAAAGCCGTCTCCGAGCGCTTTAACCTTCCATACACCCTTGTTGCGATAAACATGAGCCAGGATCACAGCCTTTTCAGAGCGACCAGTCAATTCAACATGGTATTCGATATCGCCGATCTTCACTGAGAGAGATTCGAGGTCTGCAATAGTGTTGTGACCATCGATAACAACCGTCAGGGGGATCTTGTCCACCAGCTCACTCACCTTTGATGTGTCGATAGTGAAGGTCGCTTTACCAACCTCCAGGCCCAACTGGACACTCTTGTCAGATGACTCTTTCTGACCATAAAACACGAAGTCGAACGGGGTATTCACCTTCCCTTCTGGGGAGATCAGGAACGCAGATGCGTCAACATCACTGACACACGATGCTTTTTTTACATAAGAGATCACAGCATCAAAGCGAGACTGTGAAATCACTGTATTTTGACCGGATACTAAAATTGTCATCACTTACTCCTTGTTCAAGGCGTATTGTTCCAAGCCATTTATTTCACCAGCGCCTTTTACATGCTTCTCAAGCGCCATGTTGTATTTACCCATTGTTCTTAGTGCCAAATAAAATGCGGTCACACCAATAAAGTTCAAGGCAGTGAACACAAACATCATTCTTAATCCGATATCTGATATTTCTTTAATTTTTCGCACATATTCACCGGAGTTAATACTGCCTGCTTTAAGCGCATGATAAGTGGATTGAAATTGAACGGCACCATGTTCATGAACAAGCGTCAACATATTTGTCAGCATCATAGAATTAGCTGAAAATGCAACAATCAAAAGCAAAACAATGTATAACAACCATAATTTTCCGTATTTTTCTTCAATTTCACTCATTTCTCTCTTCTCTTTTTTTGAAAGTAAAACACCATAGGCCAGATATAATAATATCAACCCGCCAGTAACAAAACTAATCAAGTTACATAAATCAAGAATAGTTTGAGGCAATTATTACTCCGAGCCGCTGGCTTTTAAACAACTAGGCTTTCTTTTCCTCGGAAAAACGAAAAAAAGTGGCAGCAAGGAAGCAAAGAAAATTGCAGTCACATCAACAGCAATTGCGTCATACCTGTTATTAGCAAAATCTGCATCTGCCACATCTAGCCTTTCTTTGAATTGATGAAGGTCAATTTTCTTCAAATTGAACTCCATTATTGCGTTTTCCTTTGATAGCTCCAATATTTTATTGGCATAGTTATAATCTAAAAGGACAGCGAAGTAGCCAAAGAAAAAAGCTACCACTGCAACATATCCAATCAAAAGAATTCTGTTTTTTTCTTTCATAAATATTTCCAGTTTTATGCAAAGAAAAGAAAGGAGCCATAAGGCTCCTCTCTTCATTTCGCGCCTATCAGGAGGCAGACAGGCCGTACTGGGTGATCAGCTCAGCCAGACCCTTGGCGTAGCCCTGGCCGATGGCCTTGAACTTCCAGTCGTCACCGTGACGGTACAGCTCGCCCAGCACCATTGCAGTTTCGGTGCCTGCATCTTCGGTCAGATCGTAGCGGGTCAGTTCTTCTTTGTTCTCATCGTTCACAACACGGATAAACGCTTTGTCTACCATGCCGAAGGTCTGTTTGCGGGTTTCAGCCTCGTCAATGCTGACGGCGATAGCCAGCTTGGTGATGTGGGCCGGAACTTTGCTCAGATCGATGTTGATGGTTTCATCGTCATCAGTGGCGCTTTCGTTGCCAGTACGGCTGTCGCCGTTGTGCTTGATGGAGCCGCAGTCGCTTTCTTTCTTGCCGTAGTAGATGAAGCCAGCGGCGCTTTCTACCTGACCCTGCTCGGTGAGCATAAACAGGGACGCATCCAGGTCAAACGGGGCACCATCGGTTTTACGCGCAGTCCAACCCAGGCCGATCATCACGGCTTTCATTGCCGGAGCAATTTTGGACAGGTTGACGTTTGCGCCTTTAGACAGAGAAACAACATGGGACATGGTTCTATCCTTATTTAGTGAAATTACTTCTGAATATCCTGCCGACACCTGTCGGCAGGGATTACTTGGTTAGCGAGGTAGCTTATTCAGCGCCCAGGCCGTATTGTTTGATCAGTTCAGCCAGACCTTCTTTGTAGCCTTGACCGACTGCCTTGAATTTCCAGTCATCGCCATGACGGTACAGCTCGCCCAGCACCAGTGCGGTTTGCACGGAGGCATCTTCGGACAGATCGAAACGGGTCAGTTCTTCTTTGGAGTCCTGGTCAACAACACGAATGAAGGCGTTGGAAACCATACCAAAGTTTTGTTGGCGCTCAGTGGCCTTGTCGATGCTCACGGCGATGGACAGGCGCTTGATACTGGCCGGAACCTTGCTCAGATCAACGTTGATGGTCTCGTCATCATCGGTAGCGCACTCGTTACCAGTACGGCTATCGCCGTTGTGCTTGACGGAGCCACAGTCGCTTTCTTTCTTGCCGTAGTAGATGAAGCCAGCAGCGCCTTCTACCACACCTTGCTCATTCAGCATGAACAGGGAGGCATCCAGATCGAACTTCTCACCATCGGTAACACGCCTTACCCAGCCCAGGCCGATTGCAATGGCAGTCAGAGCAGGAGCCATTTTGGTCAGGTTTACGTTTTCACCTTTAGTCAGAGATACCATGTGAGCCATAAAATTCATTCCTCGATTGATAAAATTAAACGTCCATAATTTCCAGAAAATTATTGTTTTTAAGCATTAATTAACCGGAATCGATTCTTCTTTCGGCCAGCCCCTGCTTCCCAGTCCATATTGACTGATCAGTTCAGGCAAACCGCCCTCATACCCTTGCTCAATGAGCTTTAGCTCCCAGCTATCGCCCTGGCGAGAAATCTCTGCAAGAGAGATAGCAGAAACCAGTCCAACATTCTTGGGCTGCTCGATATGAAGCAGTGTTTTTTGGCTCTCTTTGTCTGCAACACAGACAGAAAGATCCGAAATCATGCCAAAATGGAGTTCATTGTCGCTTGCGTTGTGCAGGCTGACAGCAAAAATCATTCGATCTACAGCTTTCGGAACAGAACCCAGTACCACCTCAATGGATTCGTACTCTTCGCCCTCTTCGAGGGTCATTCGATGCGTAATCGCACCACAAGGGCTCTTGTTTTGGCCGTAAAATACAAAGTCAGAAGGCGCTTGAACAAGACCCTGATTGTTCAGCATTAGCAATACCGAATCAACATCCTGATCGGCACCACCAAAAAACCGCTCAGTCCAGCTGGATCCTACAACCAAGCTGAGTTTGATTGCATTCAAACCAGCCAAACTAATAGTTTTCCCACCTACCTGAGACAAGACGTTTGTCATTACCAATCCTTTTGTTTCGGTCTTCATGACCAAGCAGTTATTTTTACTTATACTAACCTTTTATGAGTCAAAGTCAATCATAATTTGATTATTTAT
>Ga0075011_10000445_pt1 | contig 21985 bp, 19 predicted proteins | sample TARM_MetaG_T_14_FD_72354 | JGI IMG/M metagenome (GOLD analysis project Ga0075011, IMG submission 72354) | Freshwater microbial communities from Pennsylvania, USA, analyzing microbe dynamics in response to fracking - TARM_MetaG_T_14 | ecosystem: Environmental > Aquatic > Freshwater > River... | reverse complement strand
TTGGTATGCTTATTATTTTAATAAAAAAAGGTAAAAATAGAATAGAACCCTTTTAAAAAATTATCAAAAATAAGGTGGTGTTTAAAATTAAAAAATTTGAATATTTTCATTCAAAGCTCATTGAAAAATCTTGGCTTAATAGTGATGATAAATTTAAAAAATATTTTGAAACTTTTTTTGAAGTTCCTAGAATAATTGATGCTTTAAGCATTGAATTAGATAATGAAAAAATATTTTTTATTTTGGAAGAATTTATAGACTATAGGATTATCTTTATTGATGAGTACCAAGAAAAAAATATTTTGTTTGATAAGCTAGATTTAGATTTAGCAAAGAAAAAGTTTGAATTACTTAAAACAAAGTGAATCATTGAACCACCAGATTATGTATGATAAAAAATCATAATTAAATATCTAATGTAAATCTAGTGGTTCAAAAAATATTTTATAAATAGTTTTAAAGTTCATTTCAAATAAATCCTAAATAGTTGCTAATATTTTAATAAATCCAAGACATATTAAATCTATATCCTACATTTACTCCAAATCTATGACTCCATAGACCTAGCATTTCTCCTATCTTGTCTGTATCCTCTATTGTTTTATCTATTGTAATAGAGCCTGTCAAATCATAAAATAACTCCAGAATCAAATTATTACCTTCAAAACCAGTACTAAATCCAAAATAAGGTGCTGGTGTATTCATAGGATTTTTTATACCTGAATTAGTACTTAATCTACCTCTATCTTTTGCATAAGCAATTCCTCCTCTAAAAGCAAAAAACATATCCCAGTCGTAATAATGATTCGACTGATATTGAAGGTGCATTAATAAATAAAGAGGATAATAGTCTATATTTAAGCTTTTACTACCCCCCAATTCTTTATCCAAAGTCCCCATTCCAACATATCCAATCCCAGCTCCCCAAAATAAACTGTTAAAATTTGTACTTCTACTATGAAATTCACCTTTTACATTAATAGAATTTCTAAAATATACATTATCATCTGTACTACCAAGCCCTTCTCCCCTAATTAGTTCTCCATAAATACCAATAGGAATAATTCCACCTTTTAAAATAAAACTAATATCTGCCACCTCAGCAAAAGAAAAACCTGAAATTAGTATAAATAAAAAAATTAAATTTTTTTTCATCATTTCACCTCAATTTGTTGTATAATGTACTTGTAAAAATTAAAATACATTAATTATACATATTATACTATAAAAAGTATCAAAACTACAAGGAGGAAATATGAAAAAATTTGAAGCTATTGTACTTGATTTAGACGGAACTCTTTTAAATTCAGAAAGAAAAATATTAGATAGAACAAAAAATATCCTTAAAAAATTTGCTGAAAATGGGACTAAAATAATAATTGCAACTGGTAGAACATATACATCACTTCGGGAATATAAGTTTATGTTAGATGTTGACACTCCTATTATTTGCTTTAATGGAGCAAAAGTAGTTGATGGTAGAAGTGAAAAGACTTTATTTGAATACCCTTTAGAAGAAAATGAAGTTAAAGAACTTATTAATTTAAGCAGGGAACATAAAATACATTTAAATTTATATCAAAATGAAGTTTGGTATGTAGAAAATCAAGGGAAAGAAACAGAAATTTATAAGGAAATCTCCGAACTAAATTATGAATATAAAAATTTTGATGAATTTACTGATTATAAAATGACTAAAGCTTTATTTGTTGGAGAAAATAGTCAGTTAAAAAATCTAGAAAAAGAAATAGATAGAATTTTAAATTCTAGAGTTAATAAAGCTTATTCAAAATTGTTTTTCTTAGAAATATTTAACAATCAAGTGAATAAGGGTGAAACCTTAAAAAGACTTTTTCAAATGTATGATATTAATATAGAAAATGTAATTGCCTTTGGTGATGGCATGAACGACGTAGAGATGCTTACTATGGTTGGTGAGGGTGTTGCTATGGGTAATGCTCCTGATGAAGTCAAGACCTATGTAAATGGAAAAATATGTGATACAAATGACAATGATGGCATAGCTATTTACTTGGAACAATACTTATAATAAAAATAGAGATATACAAAGACGTTAATGAATAGTTAAGAATTAATAATTTTTGTAGAGTGTTTGCCGTGGGCAAACCCTTTGAAACATAAAAAAATTTGAATTAAGGAGAAAAAATGGACATAATTAAATACGCAAAAGAAATTTTTGAGCAAGAAATTTCTGAACTTCATAAAATTAAAAATAGAATTGGTCATGAAATGGTAGAAGTAGTTAACATGATTCTAAATTCCAAAGGAAAAGTTGTTATTACTGGAATTGGTAAAAGTGGACATGTTGGAAAAAAACTAGCTGCTACCTTAGCTTCAACTGGAACTTTATCTATATTTATGCATGCTAGTGAAGCCTTACATGGCGACCTTGGAATGGTTCATAAAGATGATATTGTTATAGCAATTTCCAATAGTGGAAACAGTGATGAAGTATTATCAATTTTACCATCAATAAAAAAAATAGGAGCAAAGCTTATTGCCATGACAGGTAATAAAAAATCAAAACTAGCATTGGAAAGTGATGCTATTATTGATATAGGTGTTGAAAGTGAAGCTTGTCCTATGAATTTAGCTCCAACTTGCTCAACAACTGCTACCTTAGTAATGGGAGACGCTTTGGCAAGTATCCTTATTAAAATGAGGAATTTCCAACCTGAAAACTTTGCTTTATATCATCCAGGTGGAAGTCTAGGTAGAAGGCTTTTATTAAAAGTCAAAGATATAATGCACAAGGCTAGTAAAGTCGCCCAAGGTACGAAAGATGAAATGGTGTATGATGTTATAATGAAAATGACTGAAAAAAATCTAGGTGCATTTTGTGTAATAGAAAATGAAAAAGTCATTGGATTAATTACAGAAGGAGATATAAGAAGAGCACTACAACAAAAAGATAAGTTTTTTGATTTAACAGCCAAAGAAATTATGACTGAAAAATTTATTTGGGTAAAATACGATGACTTAGCAATTGACACCTTAGATATAATGGAAAATAAAGGAATGAAAGTTTATCAAGTTCCTGTACTTAATGAAGAAAAAGAATTATTAGGCTTAATTAGGCTACATGATTTAGTTTCAATTAGTTAAAATTGATTTATTATGAAAATAATTTGTATATTATAAAATAATTTGTTAAAATATTAGGTAGAGGTGAAAAAATTGGAATTAGTAGAACCAAATATAAATTATTTAATAAGTTTTAGAAAATACATGAATGAATACGAAGTATTAAATGATGACTTCTACCTTGATATTTATGATGAAGCTTTTGGAAATTTCAAAAAATATCTTAAATTGTTAGAGAATCATTCAGAAGGTAGAAGGCTTCCTCGAGGTTGGACTGCTTATAAAACTTACTGGTTGATTGATTATAATGAGGTTATAGGAGTTATTAGAATTAGATACAAGTCTAACAAAGTAATTGGGAATATCGGTTATGATATTAGACCTAGCAAACGTTATGAAGGATATGGTACCAAAATTTTAAAATTAGGCTTAATAAAAGCTCGGGATGATTTAAAAATGAAAAGAATTAATATAAGCTGTAAAACTGATAATCTAGCAAGTAAAAAAATTATAGAATATAATGGTGGGCAATTTATAAATATAGTAAAAAGTTCTGATGGTGAAGACTTTTATATGTATATAATTAGATTAGACAAATTATTATAAATCTATATTAAAAGCCTGTAATTCATTAAATAATTACAGGCTTTTAAATTTAGAAATTTAATTGTTATCTCTGTTCATTTGCATAATTAATTATTTCTTCACTACCAATATATGCTTCTAATATTTTATCATTGTCAACAATTATTAAATTTGGCACAGTTCTAATTCTAAAGTTTTGTGCTAGCTCTATATTTTCATTGGCATCTAAAATTTCTATATCAGATAAATCTGCAACTGCATTTTTTGCTGGTGGACAGTTTGGACATGTTTTTGTTGTAAATAAAATTTTTCTCATAAAATCACTTCCTTATTTTAAAACTTTTGATATTCAAAAGTATACTACATCCGTATATTTTAGTCAAGTTTAAATTTATTTTATAGTAAATTAAGATTTACTATGCTTTATTTAATTTTTTTGATATACTTAATAATAAAGAAAATTAAAGTAAAGTATAAATTTTTAAAGGAGAATATTAGTTTTATGAGTATTTTAGATGTAAATAATGTAAGTCATGGATTTGGCTCAAGAAGAATTTTGGAAGATGCTTCTTTCCGTCTTCTAAAAGGAGAACACGTTGGTTTGGTAGGAGCTAATGGTGAAGGAAAATCAACTTTTTTGAATATAATAACAGGAAAATTAATTCCTGATGAAGGAAAAGTGTCATGGTGTAGACATATTACTACGGGGTATCTTGACCAATTTAGCTCTCTTGAAAAAGGTAAAAGCATAAGAGATATACTTCGTTCAGCCTTTGACTATATGTATGACTTGGAAAAAGAAATGATGGATATGTATGATAAAATGGCTGATTGTACTCAAGAAGAAATGGATAATCTCTTGGAAGAAACAGGAGAAATTCAAAGTATTTTAGAAAATGGTGATTTTTATAATTTGGATTCCAAAATTGATGAATATGCCAACGGTTTAGGACTTATGGATATTGGCTTAGAAAAAGATGTTTCAGAGTTGTCTGGTGGTCAAAGGGCTAAAATTTTACTGGCAAAGGTGTTATTGGAAAATCCAATGATACTAATTTTGGATGAACCAACTAACTTTTTAGATGAAAATCATATAGAGTGGCTAAAGAAATTCTTGCAAAACTATGAAAATGCATTTATTTTAGTTTCTCATGATATACCATTTTTAAATGCTGTAACTAATGTTATATATCATGTGGAAAATGCAGTTCTTACAAGATATAAGGGAGATTATTATTATTTCCAAGAAATGTATGAACTTAAGAAAAGACAAATAGAACAAGCATATAAAAAACAGCAAAAAGAGATAGAAAAGTTAGAAGATTTTATAGCTAGAAATAAGGCAAGGGTAGCAACTACCAATCTTGCTAAAGACCGACAAAAAAAGTTAGATAGAATGGAAATAATAGAGATTGCTAGGGAAAAACCAAAACCAAGTTTTGCATTTGCAACATCTCGTACACCGTCTAGAGAAGTAGTTATGGTTAAAGATTTGGTAATAGGCTATGATGAGCCTTTAACAAAACCACTTAATTTTAGTATAGAACGTAATCAAAAGATTGCTATAAGAGGAGTTAATGGTCTTGGTAAATCTACTCTGTTAAATACTATTTTAGGAAAAATAAAACCTGTAGATGGTGATGTAGAGCATGGACAATTTATTGAGGTAGGATATTTCAAACAAGAAGAACAAAGTAGTAGTACTACTGCACTTGATGAAATTTGGAATGAATTTCCAAGTATGACTAATGGTGAAGTAAGGTCTGCACTAGCAAAATGTGGCTTAACTAATGACCATATTACTAGCCAAATGAAAGTTTTATCTGGTGGGGAAAATGCAAAGGTGCGTTTGTGCAAATTAATGCTTAGAGAAATAAATTTCCTAGTACTTGATGAACCTACAAATCATTTAGATGTTGATGCAAAAGAGGAATTGAAAAAAGCCATTAGAGATTTTAAAGGAACTGTACTTTTAGTAAGTCATGAACCTGATTTTTATATGGATATAGTAACTGATGTTTGGAATGTAGAGAATTGGACAACTAAAATAATATAGAAAAAAGGCGAATTTTTTCGCCTTTTTAATTTTCTTAAAATATTATCTTTTTATCCCTTACTATCCTTGTGGAAAATCTATCAACTTTAAACTTTCTACCTTCTACCTCTATCTCTATTTCTTGAGAATTTCCATTGTGAATTACAATTAGATTTTCTTTATTATTCCTTATTTCATAGGCATTAACTCTATTTGGCATATTTTCTAATGAGTTATAAGTACCATTTACAATTAAATCTCCATATTTTTTTCTGATGTTTATAAGCTTTTTAGTAAATTCCAAAATACTTTCAGGCTTTCCTCTTTGCTCTTCAACAGAGATACCATCATTAGCTTTTGTATAAAGCAATGCCACGTTCTCATTTGGTTGTGAAGTCATCCCAATTCCTTTTGCACTTTTATACCAATCCATAGGTTCACGCAGATTCTCGTCAGGTTTACGCCCTTCCATACCTATTTCTTCTCCGTAATATAAAAATGGAGTTCCTGGTAAGGTCATTAATATAGAAATAGCAAATTTTTGTTTTTGCTCATCATTCAAAAATTCATTGCTAAGTCTAGTCATATCATGATTTCCTACAAATATAGTATCAATAAAGTTTTCTTGATATTTCCCATATATTTTATCTCTATTTTTAATTTCGCTTATCATATCAATATTCATTCCATTTGCAATATCAATAATTTTGTCTCTAAGGTTAAAATTAAAAGAACTATCCATACTTTCCATAAATTTACCAACATAATTAAGGGAATTATCCCAATTTTCTCCTACTATAAAGGCATCCTTATTAATAGACTTTACAAATGAATTAAAATCATGCCACCATAGTTGTGTAACTTTTGGATCTGGATCAATATATTTACTTGCATCTAATCTAAATCCATTAACCCCTAAGTCTAACCAAAATTTAGTGATTTCCTTTACTTCGTTTCTTAGTATTGGATTTCTAAAGTTTAAATCGGGCATTCCACCCCAAAAGATACCAAAATATTTATTTGCCTCTTCTCCATGCCAAATTCCCTGTGCCCAGTCTCCACTAAGCTTTGTATTATCAAAGTCATTAGCCCATACATAATAATCTCTATAAGGGCTATTTTTATCCTTTAGTGCTTCTTTAAACCAAGGATGTTCACTAGAACTATGATTTAGAACTAAGTCAATTATCACACGTATGCCATTTTTATTAGCCTCTACAACAAATTTTCTAAAGTCTTCAATATTTCCATAATCTTCATTTATCCCTTTGTAATCAGTAACATCATAGCCATGATAACTAGGAGAGGGTGAGATAGGCATAAGCCATAGAGCATCTATTCCTAATTCTTTTAAATAAGGAATTTGTTTTTCCATACCTTTAATATCTCCAATTTTATTTCCATTAGAATCGTAAAAACTTCTAACAAAAATTTCATAAAAAATAGCATTTCTAGCCCATTCTGGTCGAATATCAGTTTTTACCAAAGTTTCTTTTGTAAAACTTTCTATATTAGATTCTATTTTATTCCCTTGAAATTGGCTAATAATTTTATAATTATACTCTTTCCCTACTTCTAACTTATCAACTACAAGACCATTATTTTCATAATTATCTATATTAGCTACTACTTTTAATTCTTCACCCTTTGGAGCTAGATAAAAATCTATCTTCGCTCCAACATTAGTTTTAAATAAAAATAAAGTTTCATTTTCGCTTTTTTCAATATATTCATTAGTATTGATTAGTTGAAATGCAATTACTTTATCACTAGCAGTACTCACTTTTTGCTGTGCCTTAAAGGGGTCTATATTTTCTTCTACCTGTTTTTCACTACAACTTATTATGATACTTATGCATAAAGCTAATAAAAATAGTTTTTTCATTTTTACTCCTTATCAAAAATTTCTTTTGCTATTCTTAACATTTCGCCAACAGACCAACCTTGAGCATAGCATCCTCTCGGGCTATGAGGTTCATCCCCGTCAAATATTTCACTAACACTTTTAATTGCTCCATCATTATAAAAGTGTTCTTTAACACCTTCCATTAAGTTTTCTACAAATTCTTTGTCTTGATACAATTTATAATGTGCATCTAAAAAATGCCCTAATAGCCAAGACCATACTGTCCCTTGATGATAACAAGAATCTCTATAAAATAAATAACCATAATAGAAGCCTACATAATTTTCATCTTCCCTTGACAGACTTCTAAGACCTCTAGGTGTCCATAGTTCTTCAAAAACTTTTTCTAATACTTTTTTACTTTTTTCTTTAGACAAAAGTTCATAAGGTAGGCTAAGTACAAATACTGCATTCGGTCTAATATCATTGTTTTTTATATCTTCATTCACATAGTCATATAAGAATTCTTCTCTCTCATTCCAAAAGGTAGAAGTATAATTTTTTTCTATTTTTTCATATAATTCCCTATGCAAACTTGGATATTCTTTATTTATATTGTTACAAATATCCTCATATATTTTAAGTGCATTATACCAAAGAGCATTTATTTCTACTGTTTTTCCAAATCTTGGAGTAATTGCCACTCCTTGAAATTTAACATCCATCCAAGTTAATTGTGTTTTTTCGTCTCCACCTTTTAAAAGTCCATCATTTTTATCAACTATAATTCCATATCTCGTTCCTTTAATATGAAAGTCAAGAATTTCTTCAAGGGAATCAAGTATTTCATTTTTAACAAAATCATAGTCTTTTGTGTATTCTAGATACTTATGTACAGCGTAAAAATACCACAAAGATGCGTCAATAGTATTATACATAAGTTCTTCACCAGCATAATCTGGAAATTTATTTGGTAGCATTCCTTGATTAACATAATGTGAAAATGTTTTTAATATAGACTTAGCATCTTCATATCTACCACTTGCTAAAGTTAAACCTGGAAGAGCAATCATTGTATCTCTACCCCAGTCACCAAACCAAGGGTAACCAGCTAAAATTGTTTTTTCTTTTGTACTTTCTCTATGAACTATAAAATTATCTGCTGCCTGTGCTAAATCTCTTAAAAAAGTATTGTTTTTAGAAACTTTATTTTTTATGTCTTTAATCCTTTTTTGTTCTTCCTCATAAAATTTATAAAAATCATATTCTTTGCCTTGAATATCTTCATTAATTATTAATATCCATAAATCATCATTGTTTTTTAATTCCTTTTCAATGTAAAAATTATTTATAGAGCTATCAAGACTTTGACTACCTCTTTCATCTAGTTCAATATCATAAGCAAGATTTTCTTTTACAAAGGGCTTATTTAAATTACCTTCAAAATCATATTCTTTAGCGTCTAAATCTTCATTAATATGGAAATTTCCATTTGTCATTACATAAAATTCTTTATTTAATTCATTAATTTTTATTTTTAAGATATTATCTTCTACCTTCAAAGTATAAGTGTGTTGTTCATGTAATTTTAACATAGTATGAATATCCCTATAATTCATAAAGAAATTTGTTTTCAAATTATGTCCTTGATTTTTCAAACTAGAAATCCCATATTTTAAGCCAAGTATCTCTCTTTCATAAAGCATAAACTGCTCTTTTTTTAGGAAAACTCCATTTTTAGAGTAAGTCCAAGTAAGAAAATCATCAAAATTAAAAGAATATAAATTTTTATAAGCTGGGTTTATAAAAACCTTATCAGCTTTAATTTCTTTATTTGTACCTAAATTAAAACCATTTAATTCCTCTTCTACCTTGTGTACCAAGACAAAACGGTCTAAAGGTGGAATATTTGAACTTATAAATAAGCCGTGATATTGTCTTGCATGATTTCCGTTTATAGAGGCACTAGAAAAACTCCCTAATCCGTTAGTAATAAGGTATTCTCTTTCTGTTCCTAGTTTGTAATTCCCTAAAATATTAGTTCCAATTTTCATAAAAACTCCTTAAAATTTAAATTTATTAATTGCTAAATTAGCTTGTTCTGATGTTTCTGATAAGGCTTCTGCTACTTCTACCAAGCTATTAATAGATAAACTAGTATCATTCATTCCAGTATCAATTTCTTTTATGCTACTTGAGATTTCCTCAAATATTTTTTTTATATCAGTGGCTTCATTATTTAGTTCTCCAACTTCTTTTGTTTGCTTATCAATATCATCATAAATAGTTAAAATTGACGACATTGAACTAGCTAAAGAATCAATAACCACATCAAAGGTATTTTCTATCTTGCTAATTTCACTGGTCATTTTATCCATCTTAACACGACTATTTTTTGAATTATCAACTGTATGGTCAATTTTTTTTGAAATATGATTTATCTTATTTTCAATTTCTTCCGCCATATTTTTTGAACTTCCTGCAAGTTTTCTTATTTCATCAGCTACTACCGCAAAGCCCTTTCCTGCTTCTCCTGCTCTTGCAGCTTCTATTGCTGCATTTAGTGCAAGTAAATTTGTCTGGTCAGTAATAGAATAAATTTTGTTGATAAAATCATGTATTTCATTAGATAAACCTTTTAAACTTTCAACTTCAGTATAATTTTCTTCTATCTCATTAATTATAGTATTAATTCCATCTGTGGCATCTTTTATACCTGTTTTTTCTTTAAGAGCATTTTCTATTACTTTTTCATTTTCATTAGTAATTTTTTCAAATTGTGTTAAAACTTCATGTGATTCATCAGAAATTTGATTTGCATTATTTGCAATATTTACTAATTTTTCAACTGATTCTTTCACATAATTTGTTATTTCAGAAACACTTGCTGAAATCTCTTCTGAAGAAGAACTAGTTTTTAAAATTGTATCAGTAATTTTTTCTGCTTCTACCTTTGTTTCTTCTGATGCATTACTTATTTCTCTTATTGTATTTTTAAATACATTTAGCATTTTTTCAAAGGAAGTACGCATTAATTTCATTTCATAATTCTCACCAAATACTGATGTTTTTTCTTTCTTTTTAAAGTTTAATTTTTGCAAAAAACCATTAAATTTCTTAAAATATTTATTACTTGTAAATTTATTTGGTATTTTAATTTTTTTCATATTAACTTTAAAAGAAGAATTACATATTTTTCTACTCTTTGCCTCTTTAAAATTAAAATTTAAATCTAAATTAGCCAAACTATCTGTAAAATTTATTATATTACATAAAATATCATTGGTATTTTTAGTTATATTATAAGCTAAAGCTATTAAAAATATAATTATTACAAGCACAGTAAATATATTAACTCTATTAATTCTATTTACATTGGCAATAGTCGAATCAGAAAGTTCATTAATTTCAGCAATAATCTCTCTGTTTTTTTGGTGAACCGTTTCCACAAAAGGACTAAGTGCTCTCTCTAAATTAGTAAGTTCATTAATAATTTTTGTATTAAATATGTTATTTATATCGTTGTCTAATTGATTAATTTTATTATTCAATTCTAAAATAGAATCTGAATTAGTTTTTATGTCTTCATAAAGTTCACTTAATTCATTTTTTAAGTTAAGTCTTTCTTCGATTAATTTAGTATATAATTCTGTATTATCTTCCAGTCTTTTTAATATAGGTGCAGTATTATTGCTTGTGTCAATTTGTTCAATCGTTCTTTCAAAACTCTTAATTCCATTAATAGTTCTTTGGTGTTGGTCTTTTAATATATATTGGTTTCTTGATGTTCCTAGCAAAAATACCTGTCTCAAAAAATCATTATTTAATTTAATTTGTGCAACCTGACCCAAAGCCATATTCTGATTATTTTCAGTAATAACATTAATGTTATTTGTAATTTGATAAGTTTGTGCAATAAAATTTTTACCAGTTGAGTTAAAAACATTAAGTAAGTATAACAAGGATAAAAATATTCCTAAAAATCCTAATTTTAATTTGCTTGTTAATTTCATACGCCTCTCCTTATATATGTTTTTTTAAGTAACTATTAATATATTTTTTAATATTCATCAAGAGCTTTGTTTACACACCTAAAAATAACAAATCGAAGCTTATTCAGCTTCACCGAACCAGCGTGACGCTGGACTCATTATTTTAAAAGATATGTAATCTGAAAAAATTCAGTTTATATGGGTTAAGCGTCACGCTTATGCGATGCAACTGCATAAGTTGCGGTTTTTATAAAAAAAATGCACAAGATTATTCTTAATAATTGGTGAAGCTACTGCATAAACTCAACTTCAGAGCTAAAGCTCTAAGTTTCATTAAATTAGTGGCTAAGTAATTTTCTTATAATACACACTGTTAATGGTGCAAGAATTACATTTTTAGTATTAACAATTATTCCACTTGGATTTAGTATTTTCTCTGTTCCAGTCTTATTTTCATCTACTATTATTTCTTCTTTACTAAGGTCAATATCTACCATAAATTCTCTTTCTTTTGTATCAGCATTGATAAAAATAAAAAATTCATCTCCCTTAGTTCCTTTTGTACTATATGCAATAATTAAATCTTTGGTTTTTTTATTTGGATAAATTAATTTAACATTTTCGTCTACTAATTCTTTAGTTCCCAATCTAAAAGCATCACTTGATTTACGTAAGGCAATTAATCCCTTTGTATATTCTTTAGTTAAGGTAGAAGTTGGATATTTGGCAATATCATTAACCTTTTCCCATTGAAACATATTTATTATATCTGTTGAATCATAAGAATCGTGTACAAAATAAGGAAAATTAAAAGGTCTACCATCTTTGTTTGTCATGTATGTTTCTTTATGCTCTGGTTTTGTGTCTTTTTCTCTCCATTGCTTCGTTCTACCATATTCTTGCCCTGCATGTATAAAGGCTGTTCCTTGTGAAGTCAATACAATTGCATTTCCAATACGGATTCTTCTATGAATTTCGTCGTTATATAAATCAGGGTCTTTTTTTATAGACTGTGCTAATACATCATACAAAGTTAAATTATCATGTGCTTCAATATATTGAACTACATCCCTTGGTTTAGTAGCTTTAAAATTATGTGGCTGTGCTTTAATATTGTCAAAAATCAAGCCTATTTTTCTCTTTCCACCACTTAAAAAACGTGCTTCCCCTTCAGAATTATATCCAGATTTTAATTCGTCTCTTATTTCATCTGAAAAAACTCCAAGACTATCTGTATGTTGCACCCAATCTTGGTCAGCAGGCATTCTTTTATCATTATCATCTCCAACAAAGGTTCTCCAACCTTCTCCAAGCATTAGAATATTAGGATTAAGCTCTTTTGCTATATCATATGCCATTTGTATTGACTGTGCATCATGGTCACCCATCATATCAAATCTAAATCCATCAACTTTAAATTCATTTGTCCAATAAGCAATAGAATCAAGAAGGATTTTTCTAGCCATATAGTGAGTAGTGCCTAAACGTCCACCACCAAAGCTTGTTTTAGCCTCGTTAAATTCATCTGAAAAATGATAATAATTAGGTACAAGGTCTTCTAAAATATGTAAGTTAGCAGTATGATTATAGACTACATCTAAAATTACACCCATTCCTAATTTATGTATTTCAGCAATTAATTCTTTAAATTCCCTAATTCTTTCTTGTGGGTTTTGTGGATTCTCTGAATACATACCGCTTAGTGAAAAATAACTGTGTGGGTCATAGCCCCAATTATAATTATTTTTAGCAGAAGAATAGTGCATTTCTCTAATATTATTTTCTAATTCCTTGCAGAAATAATAGCTCATAACAGGAAGTAATTGAATATGTGTAAATCCCATTTCTTTTATATATGATAGTTTATCTATAAAAGCCTTAAAAGTTCCAAACTGAGCATTCAAAGTTTCTTCTATACTAGGGTCTACTGTAAAATCTCTTATATGAACTTCATAAATAATGGCATCTTCTCTTTTTTTATAATTATTAAGTTTGGAAAATTCTAATTTAGGACCTATGGTAGAAGGATTAATAATAGCACTTTTCCCAATTCTATATTTTTTATTGTCAAAAGCTCCCATACTTTTTGCATAAGGGTCCAAGGCAAGAACATATTCTCCATTTCCATCATGGTCTATTTTATAATGGTAGAAGTAAGAATCAAGACTTTCAAGTTTTGTATTCTCTTTAGTTAAATTAATAAACCAAAGTCCATTCTCATTTTTTTCCATTTGTAAATTATCAAACAATATTTCATCTTGCTCATCTTTATTATACAAAACTATTTTTACATCTTTAGCAAGAGGTGACCATAATTTTAAACTAGCACTACCATCAGAATTTAAAGTAGCTCCTAAATCGTTTCCATTATATGAAAACAAGCTATCCAGCACTTTAAAATTTACTTCTACCTTCATTCTTGTGTTTTCAAATTCCAAATAATATGGCAACTTAACCTTATTATTTTCTGCTAAGTCCAAATAGATTTCTTTTTTTTCATGTTTAAAATTTAAAATTTTAATTTCATTATTATCTGAATCCAAAATTTTAAAATTATTTTCATTAATGTTTTTAATTTCTCCTTTAATTATAATATTGGAAAAATTCTTTAATATTGCTTTCATAAAATGTGTCCTCCTCGTTTTGCAAACGTTTGTATAAATTTTAAAATGTTATTTAAAAGAACTTCTTTCTAGAAATTCACATTGTACAATATAATGATTATTGGTTCTCGAAGAATTTTCGAGTTTATCAATTAATAATTTTACTGCCATATATCCTAGTTCTTTTGCATGTACATCTATTGTTGCTAAAGGTGGGTTTTGATAAGGTGCCAACGGAATATTATTAAATCCTGTAACAGATATATTTTCTATGTTATTTTCTTTTAATTTTTTTAATGTTCCAAATGCAAGTAAGTCATCTGTTGTAAAAATAGCTTCAATATTCGGATTTTCTCTTAGAAGTTTTTCTGTTAATTCATATCCAACTTTTTCTGTAAATTCTTCTCCAAAATATATTAAATTTTCATTAATCCTAATTCCATTTACTTCATGTGCCATTTTATAGCCATTAAGTCTATCTTTACTCATATTCCATTTAGGTCTACATCCAAAAAATGCTATATTTTTAATTCCTTTTTTTATTAATCTTTCATTTAGGGTATACGAGGCTTTAAAATTATCATTATCAACCCAAAGTAAGCCCTCACTAATTTCAGGTCTCCCTATAATAACAAAGGGAAAATTTTTATTTTGTAAAAATTCAATAGTTTTATCATTTTCACTTGCTCTAAGAAGGCAAATTCCATCTACCAAGCTACTATTACAAAGCTCTTTGATATGACGTTCTTCATCTTCTTCATTTTTGCTAAAAACATAGGTTATATAGTAATTTACACTTTGAGCATAAAGGCTCATTCCTTTCATAGCTTCTACAAAAAAATGAGAATTTATTAAATCTTGTGCTTCATTAGGAAGAACTACACCAAGCATATTTCTTTTTTTATTAGCTAAACTTCTTGCGATTGCATTAGGTTTATAATCTAATTTTTTTATAGCTTTGAAAACGATTTCCTTAGTTTCCTGACTAATCTTGCTACTATCAGACAAAACACGTGAAACAGTTGATATAGATACCTTTGCCTCCTTTGCCACATCTTTAATCGTTATTTTCATAAAAACCTCCATTTAATTACTATATAATCCATATTAAGCCATAATTAATAAAAAGTCAAAGAAAAAATATTAAATTTTTTTTAATATTTTGATAATTCCAATAAAATAAAGCCTTTCATAAAAAAATTAATGAAAAATATATTTCATTTAAAACTATATGTTCTAAAAAAGTTTTTTTAATAAAAAAAGTTGACAAATTTTAAAATTTGAAGTATAAATTAGTTATAAAATATTTTGTGCAATCGCTTGCAAAAAAATATTTTTAATTTAATGCAAAAAAAAAAGGAAATGAATATGTTTTAGCGTATAAATAATACAGGTAAATCTATAAGTAACATCTAAATAATAAATTAAAAAGAGGAGGAAATATGAAAAAATTAATGACTTATTTAATGTCTCTATTGGCAATTTTATCTTTAACAGCTTGCGGTGGTTCTAAAAAGGCTGAAGAAAAAATAGTAACTGTTGATATTTATCAATTCAAAGTAGAAATAGCAGAGCAATTTCAGGAACTGGCTAGAGAGTATATGAACGAGCATCCTAATGTTAGAATAAATATTGAAACTGTTGGTGGTGGAGCTGATTACGGGGCAGCACTTAGAACAAAAATGGCTTCTGGAAATGAACCTGTAATATTTAATGTTGGAGGACCACAAGACGTTTATGACTGGAAAGATAAATTAGCAGATTTAACTAATGTTCCTGTTATAGGGCAAGCCTTTGAAGGTGCAGTAGATGGTGTAACAATGGATGGAAAGGTTTATGGTATTCCATTTACACAAGAAGGTTATGGATTTATCTATAATAAAGCTTTATTTGAAAAAGCAGGAATAGATTCAAATAACATTACTACATTTGCTAAGTTAGAAGAAGCTGTAAAAATTCTTGATTCTAAAAAATCATCTTTAGGTTTAGAAGCAGTATTCGCTTTAGCAGGTAGAGAAACTTGGGTTACAGGTTTACATTTTACAAATGTTGCTTTATCGCAAGAGTTTACTAATGTATTTAATGCTTTTAACTCAAAATCTGTTGAATTTAAATATTCTCAAGGGATGAAAAAATTATTTGATTTACAAGTTAGATATGGTAAAAAACCTATTAATTCAGTAGATTATTCAACACAAGTTGAAAGATTATTTTCTCTTGGTAAAGTAGCAATTATGCAACAAGGAAATTGGGCGTTAGGTTCAATAAAAGGAATAGACCCAGTATTAGCTGAAAATGTTGGATTCTTACCTATGCCAATAGTTGGTGCTAAGGAAAATGTTATTCCAGTAGGTATTCCAATGTACTGGACAGTGAATTCATCAAAAGACCAAGAAACTCAAGATGCAGCAAAGGATTTTTTAAACTGGATGTATACATCTGAAAAAGGTAAAGATGCAGTTATTAATAATTTTGGATTTATTCCTCCGTTTAGAGGGTATGAAGCAGAGCACTTACAACCAAAAGATGCTTTGGCTAAAGATATTATGAAATTCTCTCAAGAAGGAAAAACAATTCAATGGGTATTTATGGGTTATCCTACAGGTTGGGGAATGGAAAAAATAGGTGTTGACTTACAAAAATATACTGATGGTAAATTAGCTTGGGAAAGACTAATTCACAATGCTAAAGAAACTTGGGAAGCATCAAGAAAATAATTTGAATTTTAATAAGGAAGAAATTTATTTCTTCCTTAACTTAATTAAAACCCAGTACTTTTCAAATATGGGGAGGAGAGAAAATGAAATATAGCAAAAAATGGTTTTTTTTATTTGTATTACCAATATTAATAGCATTTACAGTTGTAGTTATAATACCTTTATTTGTTGGTATTTACTATTCTTTTACACAATGGAATGGGCGTGTAGACCAAGTTCCAGAGTTTGTTGGTCTTAAAAACTATATTAGTGTATTAATGGATAAGGGGTTTATAAATGCTTTTATTTTCACTAGTAAATTCACGATAGCTTCTACCATTATTATTAATGCCCTTGGATTTTCTTTAGCACTCTTAGTAACTAGAAAGCTAAAAACAGCAAACTTAATGAGAACCATTTTCTTTATGCCTAATCTAATTGGAGGTTTAATTTTAGGTTTTATATGGCAATTTATTTTTACAGGAGTATTTAATACTTTAGGAGAAAAACTTAATTTACCATTTTTACAAGGATGGTTATCTAATTCTAGAACTGGATTTTGGGGCTTAGTAATAATATTAGCTTGGCAAATGGCAGGTTACTTAATGGTAATATATGTAGCTGCCTTACAGAATATTCCTAAAGAGTTAATTGAAGCAGCAGAAATTGATGGTGCAAATAGTTGGGCAAAAACAAGGCATATTATTTTCCCTATGGTTGCTCCAGCTTTTACAGTTAGTGTTTTTTTAACTCTAGCAAATTCATTCAAACTTTTTGACCAAAACTTAGCTCTAACTAATGGTGGTCCTGGAAACGCTACAGAAATGCTTGCCCTTAATATTTATAAGACTGCATTTACTTTCTCTGAATTTGGAGAGTCTCAAGCAAAATCAATTATATTTTTCTTGGTAGTAGCAGGCATTACTTTAGTTCAAGTTTATTTTAGCAAGAAAAAAGAGGTGGAATTATAATGAAATACAAAAATATAAATAAAAAGATATTATATGTTATAGGAATTCTAGTTTCATTGCTTTATATCTCTCCTTTTTATATATTAATAGTAAATTCTTTTAAGACTAAACGAGAAATATTTCAAAGTACTGTAAATTTACCATCTGTTTTTAATTTAGAAAATTTCAAAATAGCGGCAGATAGATTATCTTTACTTTGGTTAAAAGATTTTAGAGGAAACATAAATATATTTGGTTCATCATTATTTAACTCTCTTTTTATTACAGTTGGAGCTGTTTCTATAATAGTTGTGTTATCATCTATGGCAGCATGGATGCTAGTTAGAACAAAGTCTAAAATGAGTACAGTTATATTTTTTATGTTTATATCAGCAATGCTAGTTCCATTTCAAGCAGTAATGCTTCCTCTAGTTGCCTTAAGTGGATTACTTGGGATGCAAAATCAATTTGGCTTAATTTTTATGTACCTTGGTTTTGGTTCCAGTCTATCAATATTTTTATACCACGGTTTCATAAAAAGTTTGCCTTTATCAGTTGAAGAGGCTGCAATAGTTGACGGTTGCTCTCCATGGCAAGTATATTGGAAAATTGTATTTCCTATGCTAAAACCAATTCATATTACAGTAGCTTCTTTAAATGTAATAGCAATATGGAATGACTACCTTCTACCTTCTTTAATGGTTAATAAAACAGGTATGCAGACTATACCCTTACAAATGTTCTTCTTCTTTGGTGGTTATACAAAAGAATGGAATTTAGCTATGGCTGGTTTATTAATAGCAATTATCCCAATAGTTATCTTCTATTTTATAGCACAAAAACATATTATAGAAGGAATAACTGCTGGTGCTAATAAGTAGCTTTATCAAGTATATAAATAGAATACAAATTAAAAGACCAAAGTTCTAAATTTACTTGAACTTTGGTCTTTTAACTTTATTTAAATATTAAAAATTGCTTAAATAATTCTCTATTCTTGGGAAATATTCCTTATCAAAAATCTCTTCTACCTTACCTATTTTAAGAATTTCTCCTTCTTCCATAAAAACAACCCTATCACTAATATTTTTTACAAAGGTCATTTCATGGCTAACTATTACCATAGTAATATTTGTATTTTTAAGTGATGCAATTACTTCTAAAACACCACTTACTAGTTCAGGGTCAAGAGCAGATGTTGGCTCATCAAAAAGTATTATTTCTGGATTTCTAGCAAGGGCTCTTGCTATTGCTACTCTTTGTTTCTGACCTCCACTTAGCTCTTTAACATAACTATCACCTTTATGCCCTAATCCAACTCTTTCCAAAAGTTCATCAGCTCTTTTACTGGCTTCTACCTTTGAAAGTTTATCAACAACTTTTAACGCTAAAGTAATATTTTCCCTAACATTCATATGAGGAAATAAATTAAAGTTTTGAAATACCATTGCCATTTCTCTATGAATTTCACTTAACTTAGTCTTTTTAATATATTTCTGATTATCAAAAATTTCTTTATTATCTATTTTAATAACTCCGCTATTACCTTGTTCTAAGCCTATTAGAGAACGTAACAAAGTTGATTTTCCACTTCCACTAGGTCCTATTATACTTACAACTTCACCTTTTTTTATACTTAAATCAATATTTTTTAGTGCTATATTATCACCAAAATATTTAGTGAATTTTTCAACTTTTATAATATCCATTATCTCATCCCCTTTGCATAATTATTTTCTATATGCTTAAAAAGACTTACAATAACAGAGCTTAAAACTAAATATATTAAGGCACATAAAATAAAAGGAACGATTGTAAACCTAGTTGATACTAATTCACGAGAATTTCTAAGAATTTCTCCCATTCCCAAAGCACTTATAAGAGCAGTGTCTTTTACCAATGTAATAGCCTCATTTCCCAAAGAAGGAAGAACATTTTTAATAGACTGAGGCAAAACTATATTTTTCATTGTTTGAAAATAGTTTAGACCAAGAACATAACTAGCTTCATATTGCCCTTTTTCTATTGATTCTATTCCACCACGAAATATTTCTGTAAGGTATGCTGCATAATTTACACCAAATGTTAAAGAAGCTGCATTTAATGGTGATAAGCTAAAACCTAAAACAGGTAAACCATAATAAACAAAGAATAGTTGCAATAAAAGTGGAGTTCCTCTAAAAACCCAAGTAAAAGTAGCAATAAAATTCTTTAAAATAACATTTTTACCACAAGCACCTAAGGCTAATAATAGACCTAATGGAAGTGATAAAAAAATCGTTATCCCATATAAAGTCATAGTTAGTTGTAGACCCTTTAGTATGTATAATAGCATTTCAAAACTTTCCATTTTTTATCCTTTCTTTCCAAACCATTTTGTATAGATTTCATCAAAGCTTCCATCTTTTCTCATTTCATTAATAATTTTATCAATTTCTTTTTTCAATTTAACGTCTTCTTGTCTAATTCCTATTCCATATTCTTCTTTACCAAAGTCACCATTTACTACTTTAAATATATCTCTGCCTATATTTTTTTCTTTTTGTGCAATATAGTAACGTGCAACAATTTCATCCACTACAACTGCTTCTATTCTTCCAGCTTCTAAATCCATTAATGCTTCTACATTAGTATCATACTTTTTTATATCCTTAAAAGTTTTATATAATTCATCTTGTGCAACAGCATTATAACTAGAACTACCTAATTGCAGACCTATTATTTTTTCTTTTAAATCACTTTTATCTTTTAATTTACTATCAATCATAGTTACAATTATTTGATTATTATTCATATAAGGTTCAGAAAAAGAAATTTGTTTTAATCTTTCTTCTGTAATAGTCATTCCGTTCCATACAACATCAATATTTCCACTTCTTAATTCAAAAACTATTCCACTCCATTCACTTGGTCTAAATACAGCTTCTACCCCCATACGTTTTGCTACTTCTCTAGCCAAATCAATATCAAAACCGATTATTTCTCCATTGGCATCCTTAAATCCCATAGGTGCAAAGGTGTCATCCAAACCAACAATTAATTGTCCTTTTTCCTTAACAGCTTCTAAATCACTGTTTGCCTTTTTTCCACATGCTACAATTAACAAAGTAAATAATACAAATAACACAGTAGTTAAACTTTTAGTTTTTTTCATCTTTCTCTCCTTTTTATTGTTTTATTTATAAGTTTTATTTTCAAATTAAAAAACCACCTAGATTGACTAGATGGTTAATAAGATTCTTATATCTTAATTTTAATTCCATCACAGCCACAGACCCAATTTTCAAATACAAAATAGGTTTGTAAACTGCGTAAATACACATTAACAAACCTTCAGGCAATGATGATGGTGATGTAATTGTTTTTGAATTAAAACTTTTACTAGCATATAAGATTCTCCTTTTTTATGATTTTAAATTAGTCTATCATGTATGACTTATATAAGTCAAGATTTTTTATTTAATAATTTTCTATTTCTGCATCTAGTTCGTCAAAAGCACTTTTAGCTTTTTTTTCGATTTTATTAAGTTCTTCTCTTTTTTGTGGACTAATATTTGGATTAGACATTAAAAATTTCTTGTTTTCTTCTATTACTTTTTCTAATTCTTTCTCTGCTGTTCTTAGTCTAACAGCTTGCTCTTTTAATTTTTTATTTTCTTCATTAACACCTTTATTAGTTCCTTGTAATTTTGCAATATCATTTTTTAGTTGAGTATTTTCTTTTTTCAATTGACTAATTTCATTTGTTAATTTGCTAGCATTAGTATCCTTTTGTTTCCCTTGATTTTTTAGTGTCTCTATTTCTTTTTCTAAATTACTAATTCTACTACTCTCAGTTTGTGAAGCATTGTTTTTTGCATTTTCCAGCTCTTTTTCCAAAGAATTAATAAGAGCAGAACTTTCCACCATAATAATTTCATTTAATTTTTCTAATTCAGATATTTTTTTATTATATTCCTCACTATTATCTTTAGTTCCACATGCACTTATTAATAATACAGTAATAGCTAACAATATGTATTTTTTCATAAACTCCTCCTAAAAAATTTATTATTTTTTTTTGCTACTTTTAAAAATTGTAGCATATGAATAGCACTTTATCAACATTATTTTCATATATTTTTAAACGAGTTTAATAAAATAGCTTATTTAGATTTTTAGTACTATTTTTTT
>Ga0075011_10000443_pt1 | contig 21997 bp, 20 predicted proteins | sample TARM_MetaG_T_14_FD_72354 | JGI IMG/M metagenome (GOLD analysis project Ga0075011, IMG submission 72354) | Freshwater microbial communities from Pennsylvania, USA, analyzing microbe dynamics in response to fracking - TARM_MetaG_T_14 | ecosystem: Environmental > Aquatic > Freshwater > River... | reverse complement strand
GCATGGGATCAGGGAAATCCTCGTTGAATTCCCCGGTCCAGCCGGGCACGGGCTGCTGATCCTGATAGGCGTCATGCCGCCGGTCCTCGGAGTCGCCGTAATGCTCGTCGTAACGGCCGTCATCGGACGCATCGTCATCGTCGTAGGGCTCGTCATAGGGATCGTCCCTGGTCGGGCGGGGCTTTTCCGGGGGCGTCATGGTATGCAGCCGCTGCCAGAGCCCTTCGCCGTTGTCCTTTTCATCGGGCAGGCCCGGAAAGGCTTTGTCGCCTGAATCCTCTGTCTGCTCGGGGCGCGTCGGGGCGGGCTTGTGCGCTCCGCCGCCGGTGCCGGGCCGGACTTCGGTTCTGGTCCGGGGCTCGACGGTTTTGCGCTCGGCCGGTTCGTGTCCGGTCTCGCGTCGGTTATCCGTTACCCTGGTTTCAGGGGATTCGGGTTCCTCGATGAGGAAATCCTCCTCCGGCAGGTCGCGGAACTTGAATTTGGTCTGGCATTTGGGGCAGGTCGCCACCTGGGAGCGGGCAGGGATCTTGCTCTCATCCACCTCGCGGGCGAATCTGCATTCGGGACATATTATCTGCATTGTCTTTCCTTGAAGGACATGAATATCGTTCGATGATCGGTCGTATACATTTTGTAGGTCAGAATCAAGCGATCTGCAATGGGCTGCACCGTCAGGCCGGGTTTTCCTCCAGCAGGAGCATGGACAGGGAGCCCACCAGAAAGGTCGCCTCGGAGAGCTGGGCGCGGGGGATGGTCGGGTAGTCGTCGTTGAGCACGTGGCTGATGTCGCCGCCCGAGGCCGCGTCGAACCGCTTGAGCTTGGCGGTCAGGACTTCGGGGGATTTGGTCAGCCGACTATAATGCAGGATGGGCGCGTCCAGGACCAGGGCAGTACGTCCGGTAACCCCGGTCAACCGCTCGTGCACGGGCCGGGTGAAGCGCACGCCCTCTTCGTTGCGGAAGAGCCTGAGCTGCAGGTCGGGCCATAGGCCGTAGCCCGCTTTGCAACGGGTCTCGTCCGGGTACAGGGTCATGCGCGGGAACCAGCATGCCGTGAGCCTTTTCACCAGCAGGCAGGCCGGGAGCAGACCCCACACATCCTCGCTGAACCGCTCATCGCCGTCCAGGTACAGTACCCATTCCCCGGCGCATTCATCGAGCATTCGGTTACGCTGGGACGCGAAGTCATCCAGGGGGTGAGCCAGTTGGCGGATGGGCGCGGCGCAGGTGAATTCCTGGCCGGGCACTTCCTCGGCGTCCCAGATAACCACGACCTCGCGGACCCAGTCCGGGAACTGGGCGAAGAATTCGTCAAGCCCGGGCTCGTCCGGGGCCAGTATTACGCCCACGGACAGGTCCGGAGCCTGGACGCCCACATGGCTCAGGTACGAGCTGTTGATGGCCTGGTGGGGTTTCGCGTTCATGAATAATCGTTGGAGGTTGCGGTACGCGGTGCGCGTTTCATCGGCCAGGGCCGGGTTCAGGGCCAGGGCCGCCTTGTCCGGGGCTACCCCGCTCATGGCCAGGATGTAGAGCAGGGCCCAGGGCGAGGTATCGGCCAGGACCAATGTCCGCGAGCCCGGGCTGTTCCACGCAGGGTGGGCGGCCAGGAAGGCGCGCGCTACGGCCGGATCGATCTCGCATACCGCCAGTCGGGTCTTTTCGGGCAGGCCGGCGGCCAAGGCCAGGGCATGCTCTCCGTTCCCCAAGCCGAACAGGATCAGGGTTTCGCCTCTGCTTTTGTCGAGGATGCGCAGGGAGCGTTCGGCAAAGGCGGCCACGTCGGCAGGGTCGGCCGTTGCCGAGGGCGAAGCAGGCGAGTCTTCGCGGAATCCGAATTCCAGGACGGCAGCGGTATATGTTTCTATCAAACTGTTGTTCATTGCGGGATTCCTTTGCGTTGGAGCAATGCCAGGTACACGGCTTCGAGTTTGCGGGCGATGTCCTGCATGCGGAACAGGCGTGCGGCCTTGTCCCGTCCGGCCAGCCCCATGCGCCGCGCTTCGGCGGGATGGGAAAACAGGTACTTGAGGGCCATTCCATACTCTTCCACACTGTCGGCTACAAGCCCGGTGACGCCGTGCTCCACAAGTTCGAGTTGGGCGTTGTCGCGCATTCCATCGCTCGGATGGGTGACTACTGGCAGTCCGCAGGCCATGGCCTCGGCAATGGCCAGCCCGAATGACTCGCCTGTGTCGTTGGCATGGGCCAGGACCGAGACCCCGTTCAAAAAGGAGGCGATTTCCGCGTCGGTCTTCACTTGGTCGCGGAACAGGACGTGTCCCTTCAGGCCGTGGCTGCGGACAAATTCCACGGCCTCGGGGATGCCCCCGATGATATGGTATCGGAAGTCGGGCACGTCGCGTACGAGCCCGGGCAGGAAATCCAGAGCGAGGTGTGACCATTTGCCCGGATCTGGCCGGGAGATGCGACCGGCCACTGGCCGGGAGAAGTCCCGGTCCGGAATGGCCGCTTCGGCGAACAGGTCTGTGTTCACCGGGTTGTAAAGATATGAGTAGCGATCCGGGGCAGAGACGATGCCCGTGATTTTTAGGAACCGGTCCAGGCAGAAGCGCGAGACGAACAGGGTGTGGTCGATGATCGCGGCCAGGGGGCTGGGGTCGTGGCGGCCAAAGACGTTGGTCTCCACCACCACGGGCACTCGGGCACGTTTGATGGGCATGAGCAGTTCGGGTTCGGGCCACCCGGCGCGGTGCACGTGCACTATATGCGGCCGGAAACGGTCGAGCACGGTCAGCAGGTCGCCCCCGATAAAGGTGTCCACGCCCGACGCGCGAATTTGCGCTGCACGCACGCCGTTTGCCCGGCTGTATGCCGCCGGGACGAACCGGGCCTGGTCGAGGTTGGTCACGAAGAGCTGCATGACTTTCTCCGTGCCGCCCAGGCTCAGGGACTTGATTACGTGGAGAACGCGGACAGGGGATTCAACCATGGCGAAAATGTGACACATGCCGTATGTGTTGTAAACGTCCGCCCGTGCCTGAATAAAACCCGGATGTCGACGAAGAAATGAAAACCGGCCCCTTTCGGGGCCGGGCGATTATCGGTTGGCGTTGTTGTAGGCGTTGGCCGCGCGGAATTTGGCGGCCGAGGCTCCGGTTCTCAGTGGGGCAGGCGCGGCTGGTTCGGCGGGCGCGGTCGGCGCGGAGGACTCGTTGGATTCCGGCGCGGGCTTGGCCTTGGGTGCGGGCGCGGCTTGCTGTGGCGGCATATTCAGAACCGGCGGGGCCTGCGGAGCCTGGGCGGGTTGGGGCGCACTCTTGGTCATAGTGTCGCCGGGTGCCGCCTTGCCGTCGTGGATGGGCACGATTTGGGCATAGGCCGAGCGCAATCCGTCCAGGATATTGATGACGTCGTCGACCATCCTGTTATCCAGGCGGATGTTGGCCTTGACCAACTGTGAGGTGCAAAACATGTACAGCTGGCCGAGCTTGGGGGTGATCTCCCCGCCCTTTTCCTTGTTCAGGCTCTCGGACAGTTCATGAATGATCGCCATGGCCTTGGATATGTAAATACCCTTCTTGGCATAGTCCCTATTGTCGATTTCCCGCTTCGCCCGTTTGAGGAATTTGATCGCCGCCTCATAGAGCATGAGGAGGAGTTCCCCTTGTGTGGTGGTTTCGATCTGGGTCGCCAGGTATGCCTTCGCTGGGTTGGCCATCAAATACTCCTTGCTATTCAAGCTGTGCCAATGCGGCTTCAAGTGACCCCTGCTGGAGCTGGTACTGTCCCAGCAACGTGTCGAGACGGGAATACTTCAAGCGCAGGTTACGTTCCAGTTTTTCGATCCGGTTTTCTTCATATTTGATCTTGTCATCAATGGAGTCCATGATGTCGCCATAGTTGTGCTGCAGAACCGCCAGCGGGCCGCCTTCATAGGTTTCTTCGAAGTACGGCTTGGTCAACGCGGTCAATTCGTTGATCATTTCGGTGGCCTTGCCCGCCTTGACCGCCACCTTGCCGCTATAGGTTCCGGCCCCGGTATTGTTCAGCCGCAGGGCCATACCGGTTGCGTCGCCGGACAACGCGGTGATTTCCCATCCCGACACTGCGGCGTCCTTGCCGTTGATGGTCGCGCTGATGATCTGCGTGCCGTCGCTGACCACTTCGACGTCGTACTCGCCCGGCTTGGTGGTGCCCTCGACGAGGGAATTGAAGGTTAAATCCGTGGTCCGGCTGATTCCGGTGGGCTCCAGACTGAAGAGTTCGGCAACAGCCGTAGGGTCATCTTGCAGGGCTTCGTCGAGCTTGTCGTAGTCGATGGTCAGCAGCCCGTAGGTGGCTGACCCCTGTTCGGCATCGGTCATGATGCCGAGTTGAGACAGGGCGGCATACTTGTCGCCGGAGCTGGTTTTAGGGTCCCAGGGGGTGAAGCCCACGCCGAGTTCGGCCGTGATGTTCTTCAGATTCTGCGAGATGATATCCACACCATAGTTGCCGGTGAGGATCGAGCCTTTTTTGTCTTCCGGGTCGGTGAGTGAATCCCCGCCGGTGCTGACGGAGCCCTTGGTCTGATCCACCTTGGTCAGCGCGATGATCTGGGCCCGGATGGTGTTGACCGCCTCCACGAAGGCCGTAACGTTGTCCGCAATGCCGGAGGTGTCGCTGGTCACGGTAAGGTTGACGACTGAGCCCGGTGCGGTGTCCTTGAGGTTCAAGGTGATGCCGGAAATGATGTCGTCGACGGTGTTGGTGCCGCGCTCGATCCAGGCTGAGTTGGAGGTCGGGAAGCCATCCACGCGGATCTGGCTGTTTTGGGCGTTTTGGGTTTCGGTGAAGTCGCCCGCGCCGAATGCCAGCGAACCTGCGTTGGAGATGACCAGTTGGTTGTCAGCGCCCAGCCCCTTGCCCGACAGTTGCAGGTGATAGGAGGTGCCGTCGAAGATGGTCGTGGCCTGGATGAGCCCCCGCGAATCGGCGTGGTTGTTGATCAGTTCGACGAACCCTTCCAGGGTCGTGCCCGCCGGGATGTCGTCGATGGTGATGGACTCGCCGCCATAGGAGAAGGTGAACGAGGTGTCCGAGGAGGCGATGACCGTGTCCAGGGAACTGGCGCCGGAGTTGGTGATCAAGATGTCGTTGGTGGCCAGTTGGTTGACGACTACTGTGTGAGTGGATTCCAGGGCGTCGGCATTGGCCGTGGCCGTGAGCAGGTTGGTGTTGGAGCTGGAGACGGCCTTGGTCATGAAGTCGTTCAGGGTGTCCATGCCTTCCAGAGTGGTCTTTAGGCTGAGCAACTTGGTATTGAGATCTTGGAACTGCGCGTTCTTTTCTTCCCAAGTGGCTTTCCAGTTCTGCAGCCTTCTGACGCGGCTTCGCTCAACATCGACAAGCCCGTCGATGAGCGTGTTGAAGTCCGTCCCGTTGCCCAGGCCGGTAAAGTTGATTGAACCTGATGAGTATGTGCTGTCTGCCATGGCTACATCCTTAATCGGAAGATTTTTCCCATTCCATTAGGTATGAAATGGTCTGCAATCCTGATGCCACGGTATGAAGTGAAAATTATTCCCTAAAAACAATGGGCCGGACCCCCAAGGAGCCCGGCCCGAAAGTCGCCTTGAAGCGATGTGATTACCGACTAGCCGATCAGGGACAGGGCCATTCTCGGCATGCTGTTGGCCTGGGCCAGCATGGAGACCGCCGACTGGGTCAGAATCTGGTTGCGTACGAATTCGGTCATCTCGGAGGCGACGTCGACATCGGAGATGCGGGATTCGGCTGCCTGGACGTTCTCGGCCTGGATTTCCAGGACGGTCACGGTATTTTCCAGGCGGTTCTGCAACGAACCGAGGTTGGCGCGGATCTTATCCTTGGAGATGATGGCATTATTCAGGACATCCAGGGACTTCTGGGCCAACTCCTGAGTGGAGATCGAACGGCCGGCACTGCCGGTTGCTCCCATGCCGACGCCGAGAGCGGAGGCCGTGGCCGTGCCGATCTGGACGTAATAGTAGTCTTCGGAGCAGTCGTTGCCGGTACCGAAGTGGACCTTCAGCTTGCCGGTGGCCTTGAGCCCTGAGCCGTCGTGGTCCGAGGAAGACAGGGCACCGTTGAGCAGGTAGATGCCGTTGAAGTCGGTGGAGCTGGCGATACGGGTGATTTCCGAGGCCATGGCCTGATACTCGGAGTCGATGATCAGGCGCTGGTCGGAGTTGTAGGTACCCGTGGAGGCCTGCATGGCCAGTTCCTTCATACGGATCAGCTTTTCATCGATAACGCCGAGCGCGCCGTCAGCCGTCTGGATGAGGGAGATGCCGTCGTTGGCGTTACGGATGCCCTGCTGCAGGGAACTGACATCGGAACGCATCAATTCGCGAACGGCCAGACCGGCGGCGTCATCCGAGGCGCGCGAGATGCGCAGACCCGAGGACAGGCGGCGGGTGGACGTTTCCAGGTTGCCGTACGAGACACCCAAGTTGCGCGAAGCGTTCATCGCCATCAAGTTGTGGTTGATAACCAGAGACATAATTTCCTCCTTGAAATTGTTTTGGCTTCCATGCCTAGGTACTATCCCAGGGGTTACATCCCGCCGGGAAAACCTTCTTTTGTTGCCCACTTCATCGGCGGGGGTGGAGAAAACTTTAGGTTGTGTGAATGTTTTTTTATGTCCCTGAACCCGGAAAAATAATGCGGCCGAGCAAACGGTGCGCGAGGGGGAGCAAGGGATATGGAAAAATGCGGGGGAACGGCCAGGGGCTGCGTGGTTAGTGTGCTAAAATTAAAAGATAAGTTTCTGAACAGGGGCGGGCGGGGGAGTCAAGCGAAGGTGCCGCGCACGATCTCAAGCAGGCTTTTTATGCGGATTTCGTAGGTGTGTTCAGCCAGGATGCGTCGTGCGGCTGCCCGGCTGATCGCCACCCGTGCCGCCTGATCGGCCGTAAACCGCTCGATCAGGCCGGGGATTTCCTCCACCGTTTTGTAGACCGCCGCCTCGCGGCCCAGGTCGAAGAGGTCCTCCATCTGTTCGCGATGGTCAGTCAGCAGGAACCCTCCGCAGGCCGGGACGTCGAAGACCCGCTGATTGACCGCGCCCTTCATCTGGCGGCTGGTGCAGTTGAAGTTGATCTTAGGGCGAGGATAGAAGCGGGGCAGGTCCGCGTAGTAGTCCAGGTTGGGCAGAAGCCGCGCGTCAGTGCCGTCCAGGAGTTCGGACCAACCTTCGTCGCCAACGATGAGGGGGGAAAAGGGCAGGGTGGACCGCACACAGGTCTGGCGGTACTGCCGCGTGGCCTCCCAGGTGAGCAGGGACTCGGCGGCCAGGCGCTGTTCGCGCCGTGGCAGCGCGTTGATCGCGTCGAGCCAGTCCGGGCGTTCGGTTTTGAGGAACCGGGCCACCGAGTTTTCTCCCGACCGGCCGAAGGTTCCGGCCACGGTCTTGTATTCCCGGACCAGGGAGGTGGGCAGGCCGGACAGGGCCAGACACTTTTTCACCGGCCCGGTCATGGAGCTGCCCACAAAGGATATTTCCGCGCTCCATTCGGGCGGGGCCGCGCCGGCGTTCGGCTTGAACCGTTGCGGATCGGTGGCCAGGGGCAAGTAGTGGACGTGTTTGAATCCCCGGGCGCGCATGGCGTCCAGGTTTCCCGCGTCAAAGGTGAAGATGGCTGTATTGTCCGCGCCGGGGTGGTCGTAGTCGAAGAGGATCAGGTGCGGGTTGTCCACGAACCAGGAGATCAGGGGCAGGCCGAGGTCCTCGAGCAAACCGGCCAGTTTGCCTTCCCGGTCCAGGCCGAAATGGTTGACGGTCAGGACCATATCCGGGCGGAAGTCGATCACCGCTTTGAGCAGCCCCTCGATGAATTCCCCGGAGCCGGTCTCGCGGTCCCGGAGCGGCAGGCTGCGGTGGGGCACGTCCAATCGATCGAGCGCGGCCAGAATCTCCCGGCACAGGAAGTAGTCCGAATCGAAAAAGAGTATGCGAGGGGGGCTGGACCGGAATTTGGGATAGCGTGCCATGGACCAGAAGTCCGCGGCAGCGCCAGCCTTGAGGGTCTGGGCCAGGTTGCCGTAATAGTTCCGGTCGAGGCGTTGGTACAGGGGCAGGATCACCGGGACGAGGGGGCGGCCGCCGTGTTCGGTCCGCCACTCTGCCAGACGCTCCAGGGCTTCTGCCGGGGATTGCGCGTCCACGTGTATGCAGGCGTCAGCCTCCCGGCTGCCGAGGGCCCCTGTGAGTTCGAGCAATACGCGTTCTCGGTCTACCACGGCCACGGGCAGGCCGCGCGCGAGCAGATGGTCCAGGCAGTGGCCCAGCCCAGTGCCCAGCAACACGGGCAGCGCATCATCCGGCACCTGGTCGGCCAGCCCGGCCTCGCGCGCGCGACCGTCCCGCCCCCACAGGTGCCAGGTCTTGCCCTGGATATGGATGCGCAGGTCGGCGAGGGTCTCGCCGTCGCGGATCGGTTCGGCCGTGTACGGGGTGGAGCTCATGATCTGGACCTGTACTGTATTCGGGGTTCGCCCGGCAAGGGTGGGCGTGGATGGAAAAGGCCGCCCCGGCTTTTGCCGGGGCGGCCCCTTACGTGCATTGTACCGGCTGCTATTCCTTGGAGCCGCCGAACAGTCCCTTGATAGCGCCGCCGACGGATTCGCCCGCCTTGCCCGCGCCGTCCTCGACCGCCTTGGACGCACCCTCTACAGCCTTGCCCACGGCCTCCGAGAGCTGCTTGCCCACTTCGGTGACCGTCCCGGTAACGTCGCCGGTCATCTGGCTGAGAATCTGGGCGAACGCCTCGGCCGGGGTGGTCTCCTTGTCCTTGCCGATGTCCTTCAGGTGGATGTCGGGCAGGTCGATGCCCATGCCCTGGTCCCCGAAGGCGTCGAGCAGGGAGCCGCCCAGATTGATCGTGCCGTTTTTGACGATGAAATTGTTGATCTGGATCGTTTTCTCGGAGCCGGTTTCAGACTTCTTTTCCTCGGTCTTGGCCGTTTCCGTCTTCTTTTCTCCGGCCACAGTCTTTTGGATGTTGTTGACGATGGTCTGGAAATTGTCGGTGTTTCCCCGCTTCTCATAGCTGATGACCGGGCTGTCCACGAAGATTTCCTCGATGATGATCTTGTCCTTGGTCAGGGAGTCGGTGTTCACCTTGACGCGGATGGTCCCGCACTCGATGGCGCTGGGCATCTTGAACCCCTTGGGGTTGCCCAGATAGAAGTTGGACAGGGTTCCGGACCCGGACAGGACCGAGATGTCTGCCGAGCCGAGACGGACCTCGGTCTTGGTGATGGGCGGTCCGAATTCCTCCACGGCGGTCTTGATCAGGTCGCCGAGATTGAGGATGACGAGTACGATGGCGGTGATGAGGCCTGCGACGATGACGCCTGCGCCTATAAGCATGTATTTTTTCATGGCGACTCCTATTTGGTTGAGGGGAACTATTTGGAAACGATACGGCATTTATGTTGTTAGGGCAACATCCTATCGGGAATGTTGTGGAAGTGACGGGAAAAATTTTTCTGTCATGTGGCGCATCTCGCCGGTGCCTCCGCCCCGCCTGCCCGAATCAAGGGACGGCCCGACCTCCGGCAGCACCAGCCCGGCCCCGTCGAATACCACCGGCTCCAGGCGGCGGCAGAGCTCCTCGGCCCGGACCGCGGCCCGGTCCATGAGCTCGGGCACGCTCTCCTCCCGAACCTCGTCCGACACCGGGTCATGGTAGTGGATCGGGCCGATCATGCGGTCGGCCTGATCAAGCCATTGGGGCGCGTAGAATAGGGCGGCGATCTCACGGGCCGTGTCCGGCAGCCATGCGTAGGCGGCGTAAATGGTCGAGGCCAACCAACGGACCGGGAACAGGCCCTGGAACCCGGCGAAGACTCTGAAGGCAGAGGCCAGAGCCGGACCGGCCTTGTCCGGCTTTATGCCCGCCAGATCGGCCATGCCTTCCAGGGGCAGAGCCTCGTACAGGGACGGCCCCAGGGAGGTGAGCTGGTTGCGGATGCGGTATAGCGGACGCCCGATCATCTCCGGGCAGGCGGTCATGTCCATGAGCGATTCCAGGGCGCGGTGGCGCTGGCGGGCCAAAGATTTTTCACGCCTGGATGCTGCGTAGTAGTCGCCGGTCAAATGCCAGACCATGGGATGCATGACCGTGTCCGCCCACAGGTGGGAGGTCATGCCCACCAGCAGGGCAGCGGCCAGGTTGCGGTCCGGCGATTCAGCCGCGTGGCGGGCCTGGAGCCGGAGCAAGGCATAGGTGTCCTCCCCCCGAGCGCCATGGATGCGGTGGGCCATGCGAGTCATGGGCAGGGCCCGGGGCGTGGCTCCGTAGAACAGGGCGTCGTGCAGCACGGCCCCGAGGAGCACCCCCTGGGGATGGGCCGCGAGCCCCGGCGCGAAACGGGTGTCGCCGAGCCGGACGACGGTCTTTTCAGCGGTCTTGAAGTGGATCAGTTCTTTGGGCATGGCGGTCGGTTTTGGGTTTGCCTTTTGGCTATCCTACTTGATACCGTCCGCGTGGCAACACAAACTTGAACCCGTCGAGGAGACGATGGTCAAATACCTTATAAAAGAAGAATACGGCGTGGAGGATGCCGGGGCGGCCAAAGGGTTCGCCCGGGGCGAGCGGCGCGAGGACTACGCCGACCCGTGGCGCGAGACCGGCAATGTGGTCCTGATCGGGCTGCCCGGATCAGGACGGAGCGAACTGGCCCGGCTGCTGGCCGGACGCACGGACAAGGCCGTACTCACGCCGCCGGACGCTCGGACCGCCGTCGAAGCCCTGCAAGGGCAGGGGGCGATCATCGTGCTCGACGATCCATTGGTGGATGACCCGGAAGTGCAACCGCTTGTCCACGGGGCGGGCAAGGTCTTCTACCTCATGGCCGATACCCGCCTACTGTCGGACAGGGTGGCCGAGCGCGAGGGGCTGGAAGACGCCGAGGCGCTGTGGCGTCGGCTGTCGGCCCGGCTGGCCGAAGTTGAGCCGACCTTCTACGGCGTGCTTCATTTCATATTACAAGCGACGCAGCGTCCGGAAGAGCTGGTGGACGACGCCCTGAAGAAGATCGGCTACTAGCCGGTCCCAGCCCGGCCTGGTGACAGCACCGGCCGATTGCGGTAAGCAGAAAAACCTTTTCACCTACATATATATATGGAGTAGAATACATGCCGGAAAAGCAACTCAGGGTCGAACTCCTGACCATGACCCCCGATGCCCTGTCACTCATCTATGCCGCATTCAGACAGTGCTACCACGCCGGGTTCGTAGCCGACATGTGGCCCAGGCTGCTCTCCGGCGAGATCGATCCGCAGGTCCAGGCCGATTTTGTGTCCAAGACCATGGAGTCGGGCCATGACAGTCCCGTCGAGCACGTGTCCATGACCTTTGCCGTGGAGGGCATCTCCCGGGCCTGTTCCCACCAGGTGGTCCGGCACCGCATTGCCTCCTATTCCCAGCAGAGCCAGCGCTACGTGGCCGAAAACGACATGGATTTCATCCTGCCCCCGGCCATCGCCAAGATTCCCGAGGCACGTGAGCGGTTCGATTCGTTCATGGCCGAGGTGCAGTCCGCCTACTCGGACCTGCGCGACATCCTGGTGGCCAACGGGCGCAAGTCCAAGGCCAACGAGGACGCCCGTTTCGTCCTGCCCCAGGCCGCGGAGACCAAGGTCGTCCTGACCATGAACTGCCGTAGCCTGCACCACTTTTTCCACCTGCGTTGCTGCAATCGTGCCCAGTGGGAGGTCCGTGCCATGGCCGACGCCATGCTGGCTATCTGCAAGGACAAGCTTCCGGCTATTTTTGCCAACGGCGGAGCCCGTTGCGAACAGCTCGGTTATTGCCCGGAATCTCTCAAATTCGCCTGCGGCAAGTATCCGACCCGGGAGTCTCAGAAATAGTTTTTTCCCATAGCCCGGGATTTCTTCCCCTCGCCGAGAGCCCTTGCCTTTCTTGGCGATTCGAGTGCAGCCTTTTTTTTGTCCTTTAATCCGGATTGTTACACCTGTTCCTAATCGGTGCATTCCTGGCAGCCCTAGGGAAACGGGCGTTTTACGGCATATCGCTGTTGCTGGATTAGACGCATGATTTGTATAGAAATGGTTGTCTTTTGGAAATATTACATCATTTCAATATGTTGGTTTAACGCATTCCATTTTACTCCCGATTGCATAGGATACAGCTTGTCACAAAATAAAATCAGAGGGCGCGAAAAAGAGTGAAATAGTCAATAAATGAGCAGGATATCGTTTTGATGCTGTTGAAAATGTTTTTAACAAGTGTTGAAAACTATACTTTCTAGATAAAATTAAGACCCAGAAAACCCTTGTTACACCGGTGTTTCAAACCGAGTGAGCCGAAAACGTCGGCGCACTGTGGTTTTTTCTATAAATCAATATATTACAGTATGTTGACAGTTCGTTGCGCTGTCGATAACCTGTCCGTGTCTTGGCCGTTTCATTGAATAACGCGAATTGTCCAAACCCATCCGATACACTATCTACACAACATGATCGACACTGCCTGGAAGCAAATACTATTTTCTCTCGAAAAGAGCCTTAACCCTGGTCTCTTCACTGTCTGGATTAAACCCCTGAAAGGTCGCGTGGACGGTAACCGCCTTACCCTGACCGCGCCCAACGAGTTCGTGGCCAACTGGGTCCGCGACCGCCTGCTCCAGGTTATCCGCGAGTCCGCCGCCGAGGTCCTCGGCATGGAACCCCGCATCACCATCAACATCGGCGCACGCCAGCCCAGCCCCAAGGCGACTCCCGCCGTGGGGAAACCCAAGGCCGTCGCGGAGCAGGCCCCTAGACACATGGGCCTGCCTCTGAGCCAGTCGCTCAAGCCCGTGACGGTCTCCAACTGGCGTTTCTCATTCGATGATTTTGTGGTCGGCCCGTCAAACGAACTGGCCTGCGCGGCCAGCAAGTCCATAGGCTCCACCGCCTTCAATTCCGATCACCTGTTCCTCAGCTCCGGACCTGGCCTGGGCAAGACTCATCTGCTCCAGTCCGTGGGCAACGAACTGTGCCGCACATCCAACCGCAAGCACCTGAAAGTCGCCTGCCTGTCCTCCGAGGAGTTCGCCACCCGTTGGGTGCTGGCCTTCAAGTCCGGCCAGGTGAACCAGTTCAAGGCACAGTTCCGGGAAGCCATTGACGTCCTGCTGCTCGAAGACGTCCATTTCTTTCAGGGTAAGGAAAAGATGCAGGAAGAATTGCTCTGCACCCTGACCGCCCTGCGCGAGCGCGGCTGCAAGGTTGTCCTGACCAGCTCCTTTATGCCCAAGGAATTCTCCAAGGTGGACGATCGCCTCGTGTCCCGGTTCTGCTCAGGGTTCATGGCTCATATCAACCGCCCGGACATGGAGACCCGCCGTCGCATCATCCTGGATAAGGCCCAGCGTATGCAAGTCGCAGTGCCCGGCGAAGTCTCCGAACTCCTGGCCGAGCGCATCACCACCGACATCCGCCAGTTGGAGAGTTGCCTGAACAACCTGCTCCTCAAGGCGCGCTTGCTCAATCGCGACGTGACCATGAACCTGGCCTGGGAAGTACTCGAAAACTACGCCGTGCACAACGCCTCCCCGGACATCGGCCACATCATCACTTTCATCTGTAAATGCTACGCCATGTCCGAAGATGAACTGCGATCCAAGAGCCGCAAGCGCGACGTGGTCCTGGCCCGGAACACCGCCTTCTACCTGGCCCGCAAACATACCGAGTTGTCGCTTAAATCCATCGGCGAGCACCTGGGCCGCAAACACTCCACTGTACTCAAGGGTATCACCAAGGTGGAACGGGAAATTTCCATGCAGACGCCGCTGGGAAGGCAGATCGAAAATACCACCCAGCGGCTCACGCCGTAATAAGCCCCCCGCATGTTCTCCCGGAGCCGCCCCTTGGCCGGTTCCGGGAAAACATTTTAGGCCGGTCGCAAGACCGGCCTTTTCTTTTGCTTGATGCCTTTGTCGGAGCCCCGCCGGCTTTAGAACCTTTTTGAGTGTCTTCGACCGCTGTTGTGTCCGCACGGGAAAGCAGGCGTAAGCGGGCCATGGGAGCAACGTATCGTGGGAATTGCTCTATCCCCGAAAGGTTACAGCCATATGGGGTTCACATGGTGAAAGGGGATGTCAATTTGTGGGCAAGGGAGAAACGTCAGTCGTTTTCAGGGGCCCCAAATCCGCTGCCGGGTGTTCGGGATGACTATGCCCGGCTTAGGGCGTCGAGTCTTTTGCGTGCTTCGTCCGGGTCCAGGCCGCGTTTGGCCGCGATCTGGTCCAGGTTGGCTTCGGCGTCGGATGGCCGCACATAGATGGGCTCGATGGATTTTTCGCCGAAAGAGGCTCGTTCTGCAGCGGCCAGGAGCCGTTCGGGTGTGGGGTTGTCGAAGGTTGCGTCAAGCTGGACGTAGCCGGGAGCGGCCTCGGCCAGGTCTGCGAAAAAGGCGGGGTTCTTTCGCAATCCTGTTCCCATGAGGTGCGCATGAGGGCCGAAGTCGGCCATGCGCGCCCTTGTCTGTTCCAGGGGCAGGGCGTCCAGGGGGGCGATCTCGGTGAGGTCCGGGCAGCGGAAGGACTGCATGTAGACCAGGCCGCGTCGGGCGTAGGTCAGGACATGGAGCGGACCGGACATGAGCGGTCCGGGGCCGGTGGCCAGCAGGGGCAGATAATCGAGTCCGGCCAGGGGCAGGCCCAGGCCCGCAGCCACGCCTTCCGCCGCCGCCAGGACCAGGCGCAGGCCCGTGAAGCTGCCCGGGCCGCGCACACAGGCGATACGTTCGAGCACCGAGGGTTCCAGGCCGAACTCGTTGAGCACGGATTTGAGCCCTGGCATCAAGAAGCGCACGGACTGGCCGGGCACGGTCCACTGGCGTGAGGCGAGCAGGCTCAGGCCGTCCGGGCCGGGCTGGCCCAGGACGAGTTGGAGCCGTTCCTCCGCCCCGGCCATGACCAGGGTCAGGTCGTGCGGTTGCGTGGTCTTGGGCATGGCCATTGCTTCGCCTAGCCGAGAAGTCTGCGTACGTCGTTGAAGATGGCGAGGCTCATGAGCAGGAGCAGGATGAGCAGGCCCACGCGCATGGACATAGCCTTCCATCGGTCGTTGAGCGGCCTGCGGAAGACGATCTCCAGGGCGAAAAAGAGGATGTGCCCGCCGTCCAGCACCGGGATGGGCAGCAGGTTGATGATCGCCAGGTTGATGGAGATGAGCGCCATCATGCCGAGCAGGGCGTAGAGGCCGCTCTGGGCGGACTGATGGACCATCTGTGCGAGCATGATCGGGCCGCCCACGGATTCCACCGGGATGAGTCGCTCGATGATGGACAGAAAGCCTTTTACCACCACTTCGGACATGGCCCAGGTGTGCGAAATGGCGGGCCAGATCCCGATGCCCTCGATGGGCTCGTAGCGCACCTGTCCTGCCTGGTTGATGCCGACCATGGGTACGGTGACGTCCTCTCCGAACAGGTTCTTGAAGGTATTTACCTGCGGGGTGACGGTCAAATTCAGCTTGTCCCCGGATCGGTCCACGATCACCTGGAGCGGCTTGCCCTCGGCTGCCCGGATGGTGTCGACCATCTGGGTCCAGGAGTCCACGGACGCGCCGTCGATGGCCGTGATCATGTCGCCCTTGACGAATCCGGCCTCGGCGGCCGGGGAATCGGGCAGGACGCCCCCCACCAGGGGCAGGACCACGGCCTGGCCCTGGGCCAGTGCGAGGAACCAGTAGATCAGAAATGCCAGCAGGAAATTGAAGAACGGACCGGCGGCCACCACGCAGAGGCGCTGCCAGGCCGGGCGGTGGGAAAAGAGCTTGTCGTCCGGGAAGTCCGTCTCTTCCTCGCCCTGTTCTCCGGCCAGGGCCACATAGCCGCCCAGCGGGATCAGGGAGACTTTGTAGTCGGTCTTGCCCGAGGTGAAGCCGAACAGCTTCGGCCCGAAGCCGAGCGAGAAGGCCTTGACCCCCATGCCGAAGATGCGGGCCACGGTAAAGTGCCCCAGTTCATGGAAGAAGATAAGTCCGCCAAGGACCAGGACAATGGCAATGGTGCTCGTGATCATTTATTCCTCGTGTCGCCGCGTTGGTGAAAAAAGCGTGCGGCTCGGATAACTATAACCATTTTCGGCTGGTTGGCTAGAGGCGGGCCTCTGTTTCCCGTCGGACTTCGCCGTCAAGGGCCAGGATCGCTTCGGGCGTGGATACGTCCACCGGGACGTGGCGGTCAAGCCCGGCCTCGATCATGGCCGGTATGTCGGTGAAGCCGATGCGCTTCTTGAGGAAGGCGTCTACGGCGATTTCATTGACCGCGTTGAGCACGATGGGATGGCTCGGCCCGGCATCGTAGGCCTCGCGCGCCAGCCGCAGGCAGGGGAAGGCGTCCCGGTCCGGTTCCTCAAAGGTCAGGGTGCCGACCTTGGCCAGATGGAGCTGAGGCACGTCCACGGCAACCCGCTCGGGGAAGCACAGGCAATGGGCGATGGGCACCTGCATATCCGGGGTGCCCATGTGCGCCAGCTGGGATCCGTCCACGTACTCCACCAGGGAGTGGACAATGGACTGGGGATGGACGACCACATCGACCATGTCCGGAGGCAGGCCGTACAAGTGGCAGGCCTCGATCAGTTCGAGCCCCTTGTTCATCAGCGTGGCCGAGTCGATGGAAATTTTCGCGCCCATGTCCCAGTTGGGGTGGGCCAGGGCTTGGTCGCGCGTGACGTTTTCCAGGAACGCCTGGTCCTTGCCCCGGAAAGGCCCCCCCGAGGCGGTAAGTATGAGGCGTTTCAACTCGTCGTCCGAGCCGTGCCCTGCCAACCCCTGGAACAGGGCGTTGTGTTCGGAGTCCACGGGCAGGACCACGGCCCCGGACGCCTTGCAGGCTGCGCGGATGAGGTGGCCGCCCAGGACCAGCGACTCCTTGTTGGCCAGGCCGATCATCTTGCCCGCCTCGGCCGCGGCCAGGGTGGGCTCGAAACCTGCGGCCCCGACGATGGACGAGAGGACCAGGTCGGCTTCGTCCATGGCGGCCAGACGCACATAAGCGTCCGGGCCGACCAGAAGTTCGGGCGCGCAGCCGTCTGGCAGGTGGTCGAGAAATTCCTTGCGGGCGGTCTCGTCGAGCACCGCAGCGTACGCGGGCCGGAAGCGAGCGCACAGTTCAGCAAGTTTTCTGCCGTTGCGTCCTCCGGCCAGGGCGGTGATAGTGAATCGTTCCGGGTGCTTGGCAACTACCTTCAGGGCCGAGTCGCCGATGGATCCGGTGGCCCCGAGGATGGCGAGCCTGCGCGGGAAAGGCGGGCAGTCGACCGATGCGGGCCAAGGAGAAATATAGGTTTTCATAGGCAGCCTGGTTTGCCTAAAGGAAGAAGGCTTGGAACATGGAGAGCATCCCATAGCAGGGGATGACCAGGAGCAGGCTGTCCACCCGGTCGAGCAGGCCGCCGTGGCCGGGCAGGATGGTCCCGGAGTCCTTGATGTCCAGGGAGCGCTTGAGCGCGGACTCGAAGAAGTCGCCCATCTGGGCGGCCACGTTCAGGGCCATGCCGAGGAGCATCCACTTCCACCAGGCCACCTCGGGCAGACCGAGGAAGAGCCCCCAAGCCATGGTGCCCGCCGTACAGACGGTCATTCCGCCCAGGGAGCCGGCCCAGGATTTTTTTGGGCTGATGCGCGGCCAGATTTTTTTCTTGCCGAACAAGGACCCGGCGTAGAAGGCGGCGGTGTCCGAGAGCACGGCCGCGCCCAGGACAAGCAGGATTTCCAGCCGGTCGAAATACAGGAGGAAATGGAAATTCAACGGGATATAAAACAAACCGGCCAGGAAGACGGCCGCGTGGCGGTAGCAGGCGGTCACATCCTTGTTGTATCGCAGTAAAAAAACCATGGCGGAGGCCCAGAAGGCCACGGCCAGTATGACGCCGGGATAGCGGGGATCTCCGGTGGTATAGGCCCCCATGAGCAGGAAGGTGCAGGCCGCGCCCAGTGATTTGAAGGCGGTCATGGACTGCACGGGGCGGAACATGGAGTAGAACTCCCACAGGGTCAGGACACTGAACAGGGCGAGAACCGCGAACAGCACCCATCCCTGGAAGATAAGGGCCAGGGCCGGGAGTATGGCCAGGACGGCGCTGGTGGCGATTCTTTGTTTGTGCGGGGAGATATCCATGGATGATTTCAGCGGTTAATGGTTATTTTGGACTCGGTGCGAATCTGTTTTCTCTACGCTATTTGATGGCAGGGGGCAACTCGCTGGACCGCAAAACGGCGCTGGCGGGCTACGCGCCGTCCAGTTGGTCGCCGGTCTTGCCGAAACGGCGCTGGCGGCGGTTCAGGTCCGCGATGGCCTTTTCCAATTCTGCCGGGGTGAAGTCCGGCCAGTAGATGTCCGTGAAATAGAACTCGGCGTAGGCGGACTGGAACAGCAGGTAGTTGGACAGCCTCAGTTCACCGCTGGTGCGGATGACCAGATCCGGATCGGGCTGGCCTGCGGTCCACAGTTCGTCGGCAAAGGTCTCCTCGGTGATTTTCTCCGGGGATACGCCTTTGGCCGCGAGCGCCCGGGCCGCGCGGAGGATGTCCTCCCGACCCGAGTAGTTGAGGGCCAGGTTCAGAGTCATTTCGCGGCAATCGGCGGTCTGCCGGATGACGTGCTTGAGCACCTGGCGCACGGCCAGGGGCATGTCGCCGATGTCGCCCAGGACCTTGAGGCGGATACCCTGTTCCTTGAGGCTTTTTTCCTCCCGCTTCAGGAAGGTCGTCAGCAGGTCGAACAGGGTCCTGACTTCATCCTTGGGACGCGACCAGTTCTCCTTGGAGAAGGTGTACAGGGTGAGATGGCGCACGCCGAGTTCGCGGCAACGGGTGACGACGGCGCGGGCCGCTTCGGTCCCGGCCTTGTGGCCGTCGGATCGATGCAGCCCGCGCTGTTTCGCCCACCGGCCGTTGCCATCCATGATGATGGCTATGTGGGTGGGAATATTCATGTTGCTCAAGAAATGGACCTAGATTTCGAGGATTTCTTTTTCCTTGGCGGCCATGACTTCGTCGGCTTTCTTGACGTAGTCGTCGGTCATCTTCTGGACGTCGCCCTCGCCGCGGCGCAGGTCGTCCTCGGAGATGTCCTTGTCCTTTTCCATTTTCTTGAGCACGTCGTTCATGTCGCGGCGCACATTGCGGATGGCGATCTTGGCGTCCTCGGTATACTTCTTGGCCACCTTGACCAACTCCTTGCGGCGTTCCTCGGTCAGCGGCGGGATGGAGATGCGGATGATCTTGCCGTCGTTCACCGGGTTCAGGCCCAGGTCCGAGGTCTGGATGGCCTTTTCCACCGAGCCGAACGCGCCCTTGTCCCAGGGCTGGATGGTAATGGTCTTGGAGTCGGGCACGGACACTGATGAGAGCTGACTGATGGGCGTGGGCGTGCCGTAGTAGTCCACCACGATGGAGTCCACCAGGGCGGTTGTGGCACGGCCCGTGCGCAGCTTGCCGAAGTCCTTGTCCAGGGCGCCGATGGCGCCGGCCATTCTCTTTTTGCCGTCGTCGAGTACGGTTTGCATATTAGTCTCCTTGAACGATCGTTCCGATGGTTTCACCGTTGGCGGCCCTACGGATGTTGCCTTCTGTGTACAGATTGAAGACGACAATGGGCAGGTCGTTGTCCCTGGCCATGGAAATAGCGGTGGAGTCCATGACGCCGAGTCGCTTTTCCATGGTTTCAATATACGAGACCGTGTCGAACTTGACCGCGTCGTCGAATTTGACCGGGTCCTTGTCGTACACGCCGTCCACCTTGGTGGCCTTGAAGATGGCGTCGCACTTGAGCTCAAGCGCGCGCAGGGCGGCGGCCGAGTCCGTGGTGAAGTAAGGGTTGCCGGTGCCCGCGGCGCAGATGACCACGCGGCCCTTGTCCATGTGCCGGAGTGCGCGGCGGCGGATGTACGGCTCGGCCACATCGGCCATTTGCAGGGCGGTCATGACCCGGGTGTCGCACCCGTTCTTTTCGAGCGCGTCCTGGACGGCCAGGGCGTTCATGACCGTGGCCAACATGCCCATGTAGTCGCCCTGGGCGCGGTCCATGCCCTTGGCCGAGGCGGCCATGCCGCGAAAGATGTTGCCCCCGCCTATGACGAGCGCCATCTGCAGGCCGGTGGCGGCCACTTCGGCGATCTCTTTGGCGAACTGCCCGATGGCCTCGGGCTGGATGCCGAACTGCTGGTCCCCGGCCAGGGCCTCGCCGCTCAGTTTCAGTAAAATCCGCGAATAACGCGTCTTGGTCATTGGTACCCCTGCGTGTAAGAAAGGTTGCGATTCGATCTCGCCCAAAGGCGATAGCATGTTTTTCGGACAAAAAAAACGGGCCGTGAGGCCCGTTTTCATTTTTTCGACAGTTCGATTATTCGGCCTTTTCACCGAGCGCCAAGCGGTGGAAGCTGGCCACGGTGCCGCCTTTCAGGATCTGCTTGATGGTCTGCTTGTCATCCTTGATGAAGGCTTGTTCGATCAGGCAGACGTCCTTGTAGAACTTGTTCAGGCGACCGGTAACGATCTTTTCGGCGATGGCTTCGGGCTTGCCCTCGTCCATGGCCTGCTTGAGGTACAGGGCCTTTTCCTTTTCCAGGATGGCAGCCGGGAGTTCCTCGGGGGAGATGCACGCCGGGTTCATGGCGGCCACGTGCATGGCCACGTCCTTGGCGACCTCGACGTCATCAGTGCCGGTCAGCTCGACAATGGTGCCCAGCTTGTTGTTGGAGTGGATGTACACACCGATCACGCCGTCGGTGGAGATCTTGGCGAAGCGTCCCACGCCCATGTTTTCGCCCAGCTTGGCGATCAGGTTGGTGACGTCGGCGACATCGGCGGGCAGGTCGGAGGCGTCGCCGGTGGTCACGTCCAGGTCGGCGATTTTTTTGGACAGGGCCTCGGCAAAGGCGACGAAGTCCTCGCCCTTGGCCACGAAGTCGGTCTCGCAGAGCAGTTCAGCGATGACGGCGGTCTTGCCGTCTTCGGAGACGTACGGGGTGACCAGACCTTCGGAGGTGGCGCGTCCGGCCTTCTTGGCGGCCTTGGACAGCCCCTTCTCGCGAAGGTACATGACGGCCTTTTCCTCGTCCCCTCCGGACTCGGCCAGGGCCTTTTTGCAATCCATCATGCCCGCGCCGGTTTTTTCGCGCAGGGCCTTAACTTGTGCGGCGGTGATCGACATTATTACTTCTCCTCGGCAGCGGCCTCGGCGGGAGCCTCGGCTTTCTCTTCGGTTTCGGTTTTCGCGGCGGGCGCGGCCTCTGTGGCGGCGGCCTCTACCTTGGCGGCTTCGGCAGCGGCTTTGGCTTCTGCCTTGGCTTCGGCTTCGGCCTTGGCTTCTGCCTTGGCGTTGGCTTCGTAGTCCTTTTGCATGGCGGAGCCTTCGAGGCAGGCGTCGGCCATGTGGGTGGCGAACAGCTTGATGGCGCGGATGGCGTCATCGTTGCCGGGGATGATGTAGTCGACCATGTCCGGGTCGCAGTTGGAGTCGACCACGGCCACGACCGGGATGCCGAGCTTGCGGCATTCCTGGATGGCGATCTGCTCGCGCTTGGGATCGATGACGAAAGCGGCGCGCGGGGCGTCGTTCATGTCTTTGATGCCGCCCAGAGCCAGGTTCAGCTTCTTGACCTCGCGGTTCATGCCCACGGCTTCCTTCTTGGTGTAGCGGGCGATGGAACCGTCCTCGAACATCTGCTCAAGGGTCTTGAGGCGGTCGATGGACTTCTTGATGGTCTGGAAGTTGGTCAGAGTGCCGCCCATCCAGCGATGGGTGACGAAGAACATGCCGGCGCGCTCGGCCTCGGCCTTGACGGATTCCTGAGCCTGGCGTTTGGTGCCGATGAACAGGACCTTGCCGCCCTTGGCCACGGTATTGACGATGAAGTCATGGGCGGTGGCAAACATCTTGACGGTCTGCTGAAGATCCATGATGTGGATGCCGTTGCGGGCGCCGAAGATGTAGGGGCGCATTTTGGGGTTCCAACGGCGGGTCTGGTGGCCGAAGTGGAC
>Ga0075011_10000442_pt1 | contig 22025 bp, 19 predicted proteins | sample TARM_MetaG_T_14_FD_72354 | JGI IMG/M metagenome (GOLD analysis project Ga0075011, IMG submission 72354) | Freshwater microbial communities from Pennsylvania, USA, analyzing microbe dynamics in response to fracking - TARM_MetaG_T_14 | ecosystem: Environmental > Aquatic > Freshwater > River... | reverse complement strand
GGCCCGCCCCTAGCGGACCTCCTGCCCTCCTTTGATGACATGATCGACATGTTCGAGAATGGAAATATCGGCCAGCGGATCGCCGCTGACGGCGATCATGTCGGCAAAATGGCCGGGGCTGAGCGCGCCGACGTCATGGCTCCAGCCCAGAAGCTCGGCCGAAACGGTGGTGGCTGCCTGAATCGCCTGCATCGGGGGCATCCCATAGCGCACCATCACCTTGAACTGCCGCGCGTTGAGGCCGTGGGGATAGACCCCGGCATCGGTGCCATAGGCCAGCCTGACCCCGGCCCTGACCGCCTTGGCAAAACCGTCGCGCTGGGCCTGGGTGGTCTCGTCGTTCTTGCGCAACATGTCGGCGGGCCAGTGATGGGCGCGGCCATAGTCGCCGATCCAGTCGCCATCATAGATGTCCATGTCGAGCCAGACACCTTTGGCCTTGGCCATGGCGATGCCCTCGTCGTCGATCAGGCTGGCGTGTTCGATGGCCTTGACCCCGGCGCGCATGGCCGACTTGATCCCTTCGGCGCCATGGGCATGGGCCGTCACCCACGATCCGCGCCCGCGCGCGACGACGACCGCGGCGTGCATTTCCTCCTCGCTCAGTTCCTGCTGGCCCGGTTCGGTCCCTTGCGCGAGCACGGCGCCGGTGGCGATCAGCTTGATCGAATCTGCGCCATGCTGGAACAGCGCGTTGACCTTGCGCGTGGTGTCCGCCGCATCAGTGACGACGCCCGCGCGCATGGCGGCGGGCACTTCGACATCGGGGGCAAAGCCGGTCACTTCGCCGCCGCCGCCCGGAATCGTCACATAGGCCCCCACCGCGCTGATGCGCGGGCCGATCACGTCGCCCCGGTTGATCGCATCGCGCAGCGCGACATCGGCAAAGGCGCGGAAATCGCCGCAATTGTGGACCGTGGTGAACCCCGCCATCAACGTCTCGCGGGCATGGCGCGCGCCGATATAGGCAATGTCCATGGCCGAATGGAGCAGCGGTTCGGCCACATTCTCCGACTGGTCGGCATCGGCAAGGTGGACGTGCATGTCGATCAGGCCGGGCAGGACGGTATAGGCCGACCAGTCGATCACCCGCGCGCCCGCAGGCACCGGGCCATCCGGGCCAATCGCCGCCACGCGCCCGTTCTCGACCCGCAGCAGCCGCGCGCCCAGAACCTTGCCTGCCTCGGGATCGACCAGATGCCCGGCGCGGACATAGACGGTCTGGTTGCCGGAGGCCTGTCGATCAGATGTCTGGGCATGGGCAGTGGAAGAAAGGGCGGGCAGGACCTGACTCATCAGGAGGCCGGCAGCAAGAAAGCGAGCGGAACGCATCATGGGCGATACCCTAGACTGACCGCAAAGCGGGTTGCGAGCGAAATTTCGCCGGGCGCCAACGGTGGCACTCGCGGTGTCGGGATCGGGCCTGCAAAACGGCCATTTCACGGTGTTTCACCGGCGCGACACTTGGCCTCCCAACCCTATCAATAGGTACTGTCGGCCCCTCGACCAGGCCGCGAAGCTGGACCTATATCCTACTGGCGAAAGTTCGGCATGAGGATTAGCCTGACCCCACAAGAAGGGCGGCTATTCACGCCACAATGAACAGAGAGGGTACCTGTATGGCCGAAGCCATTTATCCCGTTCCCGCTGCCTGGTCCCAGGACGCGTTGATCGACGGGGCGCGCTATGATGCGATGTATCGCCGCTCGGTGGAAGAGCCCGAGGCCTTCTGGGCCGAGGAAGGACGCCGGCTCGACTGGATCAGGCCCTTCACCAAGGTCAAGAACACCAGCTTCCACGAGGCCGATTTCGGCATTCGCTGGTTCGAGGACGGCACGCTCAACCTCTCGGCCAACTGCCTCGACCGGCATCTGGCCACGCGCGGCGATGACGTGGCCATCCTGTGGGAACCCGACAGCCCCGACGACGCCTCGCGCGCGATCACCTATCGCGAACTCCACGCCCAGGTCTGCCGCCTGGCCAACCTGCTGAAAGAGCGCGGGGTCAAGCGCGGCGAGCGGGTGACGATCTACCTGCCGATGGTGCCCGAGGCCGCCGTTGCCATGCTGGCCTGCGCGCGGATCGGGGCGATCCACTCGATCGTCTTCGCCGGATTCTCGCCCGATGCGCTGGCCGGGCGCATCGAGGACTGCGACAGCCGCGTCGTGCTTACCGCCGACGAAGGGCTGCGCGGGGGCAAGCGCGTGCCGCTCAAGAAAAACGTCGACAAGGCGCTGACCCATTGCCCCGGCGTTGACACGGTCGTCGTGCTCGCCCGCACGGGCGCGAGCGTGCCCATGGTCGAAGGCCGCGATCTGGCCTGGGCCGAGGCGGCCGGTCGCCAGAGCGAGGCCTGCGAGCCCGAGGAAATGAACGCCGAAGACCCGCTGTTCATCCTCTACACCTCGGGATCGACCGGCAAGCCCAAGGGCGTGCTCCACACGACCGGCGGCTATGCCGTCTGGGCCTCGATGACCCACGAATACGTGTTCGACTATCGCCCCGGCCAGATCTACTGGTGCGCGGCCGATATCGGCTGGGTCACGGGCCATTCCTATATCGTCTATGGGCCGCTCGCCAATGGCGCGACCACGGTGATGTTCGAGGGCGTGCCCAACTATCCCGATGCCAGCCGGTTCTGGCAGGTGGTCGACAAGTACAAGGTCGAGATCTTCTATGGCGCCCCGACCGCGCTGCGCGCGCTGATGCGCGAGGGCGACGAGTGGGTGAAGAAGACCAGCCGCGCCTCGCTGCGCGTGCTGGGCAGCGTGGGCGAGCCGATCAACCCGGAAGCCTGGGAATGGTATCACAAGGTCGTGGGTGAAGGGCGCTGCCCGATCGTCGACACCTGGTGGCAGACCGAAACCGGCGGCGCGATGATCACCCCCCTGCCCGGCGCCACCGCGCTCAAGCCCGGTTCGGCCAGCCGCCCGATGTTCGGCGTGGCCCCGGCCCTGCTCGACAACGACGGCCAGGTTCTCGAAGGGGCGACCGATGGCTGCCTCGTCATCGCCGACAGCTGGCCGGGCCAGATGCGCACCGTTTGGGGCGACCACGAGCGCTTCTTCCAGACCTATTTTACCACGTTCAAGGGCTATTACTTTACCGGCGATGGCTGCCGCCGCGACGAGGACGGCTATTACTGGATCACCGGCCGCATCGACGACGTGATCAACGTCTCGGGCCACCGCATGGGCACCGCCGAGATCGAGAGCGCGCTGGTCGCCCATGCCAAAGTCGCCGAAGCGGCGGTCGTGGGCATGCCCCACCCGATCAAGGGGCAGGGCATCTATGCCTATGTGACCTGCAACACCGAGGTCGAGCCCGACGAGGACTTGCGCCGCGAACTGGTCGCCTGGGTCCGCCACGAGATCGGCCCGATCGCCACGCCCGACGTGATCCAGTTCACCCCCGGCCTGCCCAAGACCCGCTCGGGCAAGATCATGCGCCGCATCCTGCGCAAGATCGCCGAAAACGACCTGGGCTCGCTGGGCGACACCTCGACTCTGGCCGATCCCTCGGTGGTCGACAACCTGATCGCCAACCGCCCGGCCATGGCCCATGCATGACAGGACAGGGCCTGAAAAAGGGGCGCCCCGAACAGGGGACATGCCGCCGCTTTTTCAGGCCCACCTGTTCCAGAGCCGAGACAGCCGCTTCGCCCGCCCGGCCCGCAACGATCACGAACGGTAGGACTGATTCGCCACATCTGTTATTATTCGGAAATCTCCGAAAAGACGTGCGACACGCACGCCAAGGCCCTGCCCAAGATGACAGCAACCCTGCGGAAACGCAGGGAATTCGGGCTATTTTCGGGAAAAGTTGTTTGCCCGGCGCAGGGAATTTAACGGCGTCCTCTCCCTCCGCCGCGCCGGGCATTATGCTTTTTTATGCCTGCCCATCATAGCGGCTTCATCTGGCACCGCCAGCCCTAAAGTGCATACCTATTCTTCATCGGTGCATGGTGCATTGCTGCAACATCGCGCGCCCTCCTTCTGCTCCCGTCGCGCTGGCCCGCCCGATTTCCATGACAGCCAGAAAAGCCACGGATATTTAAGAGTCTGATGCGAAGTTCGCCGGAAAGGCGAATTTCGGTTCGGCACCGGCCCGCTCCCCCACCCGGCCTCCCATAGGGTACTCTCGTTGGGTGGCCGGGTGAGGGAGCGGGCCGGTGCCGAACAATCCGAAACGATAGTTTCGGATCAGACACTCAGGCATGGTGCCGCGCACGTTCAGGGGAGCATGTCATGTCTGCCGCCAGTTTTCTTCTCATCCTGTTCAGCGTGAGCCTGTCCGCGCTGGCGCAGCTTCTGCTCAAGACCGGCGTTGGCCGGGTGGGGACCAGCCACGCCGGGATCGACACGATGCTGGCCTATCTCACCTCGCCCTGGGTTCTGGGCGGGCTGATGCTCTATGGGCTGGGGGCGCTGGCCTGGCTGTTCGTGCTGGCCCGCCTGCCGCTGAGCGCGGCCTATCCGTTCGTCGGCCTCGGCTTCATCCTGACCATGCTGATCGGGGTGAGCGTGCTGGGCGAGGCGGTTTCGACCGGGCGCGTGGCGGGCACGCTGCTGATCGCGCTGGGCTGTGTCTTCGTGGCGCGCAGTGTGGCCTGAGGTGATGGAAAGCCCTGTTTTCTTGCCTGATCCCGATTCTCCCGCCTCCCCTTCCGCTCCCCCTCTGGTCGTCGATCTCGATGGCACGCTCATTCGCGGCGATCTGGCGATGGAGGCCATGATCGTGGTGGCCCGGCGCGGGCTGGGCTCCCTTCTGGCCCTGCTGGCGATGCTGCTGCGCGGGCGCGGCGCGCTCAAGACCTGGCTGGCGCGGGTGGCGCCGGTCGATCCGGCGCGGCTGGCCTACCGCCCGCAAGTGCTCGCCCGGATCACGCAAGCGCGCGCGCAGGGCCGCCCGGTCTGGCTGGCAACCGCCGCCCACCGCCGCAATGCCTTGCGGGTGGCGGCCCATGTGGGCCTGTTCGATGCCGTACTGGCCAGCGATCATCGCCACAACCTCAAGGGCCCGCGCAAGCTGGCCGCGATTGGCGCGCAGGCCGGTGGCCAGCCTTTCGACTATCTGGGCGATTCGCCCGCCGACAGGCCGATCTGGCAGGCCGCCCGCTGCGCGCTGACTGTCGGCGTGGCGAGCCACTGCGCCCATGAACAGCGGCTCGGCCCCGCACCCCGGCGGCTGCGCGCGCTTGCCCGCGCGGCCCGGCCCCACCAGTGGGCCAAGAACGCGCTGGTCTTCGTGCCGCTGGCCAGTTCGGGCCTGCTGACGCAGCCCGCCGAACTCGCGCGCTCGCTGCTCGCTTTTGCCTGCCTCTCGCTGATCGCCTCGGGCGTCTACCTGATCAACGACCTGCTCGACATCGAGGCCGACCGCCTCCACCCGCGCAAGGCCAGCCGCCCGCTCGCCGCAGGAGAGCTGAGCGTGCCACAGGCCCTGATCGCCGCGCTGGGCAGCACCGTTCTGGGGCTGGGCATGGCGCTGGCGCTGCTGCCCCCGGCGGCCTTTGTGGCGATGGTCGCCTATTGCGCGCTCACGCTGGCCTACAGCCTGCGCCTGAAGGCCGCGATGATCGCCGACGTGCTGACGCTGGCCTGCCTCTATACCTTGCGGATCATCGCCGGGGCGCTCGCGCTCGAAGTGCCGGTGTCCTCGTGGCTGCTGCTGTTCTCGGTCTTCTTCTTTCTCTCGCTCGGCTATCTCAAGCGCTATGTCGAGCTTCTGGGCAGCCCGCGCGCCACCCACGAGCTGCTTTCGGGGCGCGGCTATGTCCCCGCCGATGCCGATATCGTGGCCCCCAGCGGCATTGCGGCGGGCATGGTGGCGATCCTCGTCCTCGTCCTCTTTGCCGAAGCCATGGGCCGGACGGGCACATATGCCTCGCCCGAATGGCTCTGGCTGCTGCCCTTGCCGCTGCTCTACTGGCTCAACCGCATCTGGATGATGGCCCGGCGCGGACAGGTGGACAGCGATCCGGTCGCCTTCGCGATAACCGACACGCGCAGTCTGGCGGTCGGCGCGATCATGGCCGGGTTGCTGCTGGTGGCCAAGTTCGCGCATGTGCCCGTGCACCTGCTCGCCCTCGTGAAACCCTGAACACGGCAAAAGGCGCGGAACCGGCTCGTGAAGGGTCGCGCCGAAAGGGTGGATTGCAGGGCCCCCGCTCGTCTATAGATCGGCGCGATGAGGCCTGCCGACCCCCAAGTTCCTGCCATGCTTCCCCGGCGCGCCGTTCTTGGCGGGCTGGTGGCCGGCGGCCTTGGCGCGGCGCTGGCCCCGTTCGATCCGGCTTTTGCGCGCGACATGCTGCGCGTGCGGGTGCGGCAGGGCCTGTTGCGCGGACGCATGGAAGGGGGCGTTCGGGTGTTCACCGGCATTCCCTATGGCCATGCCGCGCGCTTCGGGCGGCCCGTGCCCGCGCGCGACTGGGCCGACGAGCGCGACGCCACGCAGCCCGCCCGCGCCGCGCCCCAGCCGCAGGATGCCGGCGCGATCCAGGCCGAAGATTGCCTGCAACTCAATGTCTGGGCCCCGGCCGCGCCCCCGCCCCCGCATACCCGCTACCCTGTGCTCGTCTATATTCACGGCGGCAGCAACGAGACCGGCTGGAGCGGCGCGGCGATGACCGCGGGCGACCGCTTCGCGGCCCATGGCGTGGTCTGCGTCACGCTCAACTACCGCCTCGGCGCGCTCGGTTTTCTCGAACTGGGGGGCATTCTGGGCCCGGCCTATGCCGGCAGCGGCAACAATGCCCTGCGCGACATCATTCTGGGCCTGCAATGGGTGCGCGACAATATCGCGGCCTTTGGCGGCAATCCCCACGCGGTCACGGTGGCCGGGGAATCGGCGGGGGGCAAGAATGTCGGCACCCTGCTGGGCCTGCCTGCCGCCGACGGGCTCTATGCCCGCGCCATGGTCTTCAGCGGGGGCGCGCAGACGATCAACCTGCCCGGCGACGCGCAGACGTTTGCCGAGGCGGTCACCCGCCGTCTGGGCGGGCGCGAGCGCCTGCTGGTGGCGCCCTTTCCCGCCATCGTCGCCGCGCAGGCCGCCGTGCGCCGGGCCTGGCCGCGCGGGCTGCCGTTCCGCCCCACGCTCGACGGGCGCTTCATGCCGATGGTTCCGCTGTTCCGCGTCGCGCGTGGACTGGCGCCGCGCGTGCCGCTGCTGATCGGCTCGAATGCCGATGAAAGCCGCCTGTTCCTGACCGAAACCCAGGCCGCCCGCCCGCTCAACTCGCAAAGCGTCGCCAACGAGACGATGGCCCGCATGGCCGCGCTCGACCAGGCCTATGCCCGCGCCTTCCCCGATCTCTCGGGCGCGGAACGTCACTGGAAGCTGCTGACCGCCGAGGAATACATGATGCCCGGCCTGCGTCTGGCGCGCACCCATGCGGCCCACGGCAACCCGGTCTGGCGCTACCGGATGGACCTGCCCGCGCCCGGCGGGCCCAACAAGGGCAGCACGCCCCATGTCCTCGACGTGCCGCTCACCTTCGATCATGTGACCCTGCCCATCGCCGGGCAGATGTTCGGCTTTTCCGCCGCGCAGCAGCCGATGGCCGATGCCTGGCATGGGGCGGTGCTGGCCTTTGTCAGGGGCGGGGCGCCCGGTTCGCCCGGCCTGCCGCTGTGGCCCCGGTTCGAGCCGAGCAACCATGCCACGATGGTGGTCGACCGGGTCAGCATGGTCGTCGACGATCCTGATTCGGCCGAACGCATGCTCTGGGGCGAACCCGCGCTCGTGCCCCTGCCCCAGCAGATCGCCCGCTCGGGCAATCGCCTGCTGGGGTAAAAAGGCGATTGTCTGATCCGGAACTGCGTTCCGGATCGTTCGGCACCGGCCCGCTCCCGTCCCGAAGAACACGAAAACGTCCGGGGGACGTTTTCGCTGAGGGGGCCGACCTCCCATAGGGTACTATCGTAGGGAGGTCGGGTGGGGGAGCGGGCCGGTGCCGAACCGAAATTCGCCTCTCGACGAATTTCGCATCACGCGCCTACAGCGCCTCGGCCAGAACCGAGGGCAGGCGGTCGGCCAGCCCCACGATCAGTTCGCCAAACAGGCCATTGGCCCAGGCAAACCAGCTGCGCGTGAACGTCGCCGGGTTGTTGCAGTCGACCGCCTCGTGGATGAACCCGGTGCCCGCGTCGCTGTCGCGCAACTGGCGCAGCAGCGGGGCGATCTCCGCCGGATCGCTCGACGAGAGCGCGCGCACGATCAGGCTCATCGGCCAGACCTGCCCCTTGCCCACATGGGGCCCGCCGATCCCCTCGATCGCGGTGCCCTTGAAGAAATAGGGGTTGGCCTGCGACCAGCAGGCCTGCGCGGTCGCATTCCACAAGGCATCATCGGGGTCGACACAGCCCAGATAGCCGAGCGAGAGCAGCGAGGGCACATTGGCATCGTCCATGAACAGCGCGTTGCCATAGCCATCGACCTCGTAGGCCCAGACCTGCTGTCCATCGGGCAGGCGCATCGTGCCCCATTGCGCGAGGGCGGCGGCCACTTCATCGGCCAGGGCGCGTGCATCGGCGGCCAGCGCGCTGTCGGCGCGCGCACCTTCGGCCACGAGAGCCATCTCGCGCAGGGTCGTCACCGCGAAATGGTTGGCCGGGATCAGGAAGGGAAACGTGCAGGCATCGTCCGACGGACGAAAGCCGCTGTGGATCAGCCCCACGGGCCGCGCAGGCGCGCCATAGCCATCGAGGCCGAGCGTCTCGGTCGGGCGGTCGCTGCTGCGGCGGAAGGCATAAGGGCCCGGCCCGTCCTTGCGCTGCTGTTCGCGGAACGTGGCGACCGTCAGCCGCGCGGCGGCGGCCCATGTCTCGTCGAAGGGCCGCGTATCGCCGCTGGCCTGCCAATAGCGATAGGCCAGACGCATCGGGTAGCACAGCGAATCGACCTCCCACTTGCGCTCGGCCACCCCCGGCTTCCTCGTGGTCTGGTCGTCCTTCGTCCAGGGCAGGCCCTGCGCGGCCTGCGGGCTGCGCATGAAGGCATTGGCATAAGGATCGAGCAGGATCGAACGCGCCTGCCGCGCGATCAGCCCGCGAAACAGCGTGGCGAGGGTCTCGTCCCTGCGCACGAGATGGACATAGGGGAACAGTTGCGCGCTGCTGTCGCGCAGCCACAGCGAGGGGATGTCGCCGGTGATCACGAAGGCGTCGATCCGCCCGTCGGCCAGCCCCAACTCGACCGTGGTGTCGAGCGTGTTGGGATAGCAGGCCTCGAACATCGCGCGCAGCTTGGGATCGGCGATCATCGCGCTCACGCGGGCGATCTCGTCCTCGACCGTGCGGCAGGTCAGGCGGCGCTGGCCATGGGGCGGGCGGCCGCGCGCGGGGGCCACATTTTCCTCGACCGACGGGGTGGGCGCGGGGAGAGGCACGGCCTGGGGCCCCTGCCCCCCTTGCAACGCGGCGAATTCGAGACGGGCCTGCGCCGCCTGCGCGCGCTCGGCCCCCGGCGGGCCGGACACCAGCACCCCCGAAGCGAGCATAGCCGCGCCCTTGACCAGCGTGCGGCGATCGAGAGCCGGCGAAGCCACATCGGCCTGAGGCGGGACGGATCGGGTTTCTGACGTGTTCATTCTCGCCCTCCTTCCTGCGGCATCACCCCCGCAGCATGGCCCCGCCGAGGTTAACACCCGTGTAACCGGAACCCTTTCCCGATGCCTTCGCGCGCCCTGGGGAAATGTGCAAAAGTCTTTTCCGGCAAGCCCCTGTTCAGGGCTTGGCAGGCACGCCCGCCTGCGCCAAACCTTTCCCGGACCACCCGGACTTCATCCTGAGCGGACTTCATCGGCATGACTGCGCGCGTCTTTTCCCGTCACCATTCACACAGACGCGCAGCAGGAAAGGGACCGGGGAGATTGGCCAAAAGCCTGGTCGCCGGTCTGGCGGGCCTCGGGCTCGTGGGCGTCGTGGCCGGGCCACTGGCCCCGGCGGCGCTTGCCGAAAGCGGGCGTTTCGAACTGACCGGGCCCGACTTGCGGATCACCGTCACGCGCGCGGGCAAGGAGTTACCGCTCGGCGCGGTGCCGAGCCTGGCCGAAGGCGACATCCTGCATATCGCCGCCTCGCTGCCCGGCGACCAGAGCGCGCACCTGATGGTCGTCTCGGCATTCCTGCGCGGGGCCACCAATCCGCCCCCGCGCGAATGGATCGGCGTCGCCCGCACCTGGCGCGACAAGCCCGCCGAACAGACCCTCACCCTCACCGTCCCCAAGGGCGCGCGGCAGATGGTCGTACTCGTCGTGCCCGATACGCGCGGCGCGCAAGGGGCGCTGGTCGATGCGGTGCGCGGCAAGCCGGGCGAATTCGTCCGCGCCAGCCAGGATCTCAACCAGGCCTCGCTCGACCATGCCCGGCTCGATGCCTTCATCGCCGCCGTTCGCGCCGACAGCATCGCCCACCCGCAAGGGCTGCGCAAGATCGCCCCGGTGCTGGCCCACAGCCTCTCGATCAAGCTTAACGAGGACTGCCTCGACAAGATCGCCGAGCAGCAGGCCTCCTGCCTGGTCGAAAACCGCGAGGCGCTGGTTCTCAACGATGTCCACACCAGTTCGCTCACCGAGACCCTCGCGGGCGCGCCGACAGATCTGGCGCTCACCGTCAGCGCCACCGCCGCGGCCGGAGCCGGGCTCTACAGCCCCTATATCGGTGTCGTGCGCGATCTGGCCCGCGTGCTGGGGGCCTTCAGCAACCCGCAATTCAGCTACCTGCCCACGCTTGCGGTGGTGAACGGCCCGGTCGCCTCGCTGCGGCTCAACACCGCCCCTTCGTTCAGCAAGCCCAAGTCGGTCATGGTCATGGCCATGCCCGCCATCGGCGCCGACAGCCCGCCCCAGTTGCGCAGCACGGCCCCCGGCCCGCTCTGCGCGCGCAGCGGGCCGCTGGTCCTGCCGGTCGAGGGCGCCCCGCTGATCTTCGCCACCGGCTATGCCCACGACATGAGCGCGCGCCTGACCGCGCCCGAAGGCAAGCAGAGCGAGCTCGACGTAACCCCCTCGGCCGAACACGGCGGCTATCTGGTGACCAGCGAACACCTGCCCCAGAACGTGGGTACGGTGCGGCTCCATCTGCACGGACGCTGGGGCTTCGACGCGTTCGAAGGGCCCGATTTCCTCGTCCAGCGGGCCGATGACGGGCCGTGGAGCCGCAGCGCGCCGGTGGGCTCGACCAATCCGGCCGAGGCGGGCGGGCCGCTGGTCGCCGGGCGCGACAACACCGTCACACTGGCCGGCCCCTCGCCCGGCTGTGTCGAGGATGTCAGCCTGCGCCTCGGCAATGGCCCGGCCCGGCCTGTCGCCTGGCATGCCACCGACGAGGGCCATGTCAGCGTGACCGTCCCGCTGGCCGAAGGCGAGACCGGGGACGTGCGCCTCGAAGTGCGCGAACAGGGCATCGCCAGCCCGGCAACGGTCGCCTTGCGCGCGCGGGCGGAAAGCAGCCGGATCGACAGCGTGGAAATCCATGCCGGCGACAACGAGGCGGTGGTGACCGGCCAGCGCCTCGAACAGGTACTGGGCGTAAGTCTGGGCGACATCGATTTCCGCCCCGATGGCCTCACCCGGCAAGGCCGCACCGACCGCCTGCACCTGACAGCTCAAAACGCGGCGGGCCAAAGCGCGACAGGTCAAGGCACGACAGGTCAAAGCGGGGGCCCCCAGGGTTCAGGTGGCAAGCCGGGCCCGGCAACAAGGGCAAGCCGGGTGGGCGAGGCCGGAACCATGGTCAAGGTCGTCGTCCGCCTCGAAGACGGGCGCAACCAGGTCGTCACCGTGCGAATCGCCCCGCCGCGCCCGCGCATCGACATGATCAGCCGCACCGTGAACCCCGCCGCGATCGTGCCCGGCACGCGCCCCCTGAAGCTGAGCGCCGACGACCTGCTGCCCGAGGACGGGGAACTGGTCTTCTCGGTCAAGGCCGGGCCGGGCACGACCCTTGACCCGGACGATGCCATCGAAGTCGCCCGCGCGGGCAGCCAGAGCGGCTTGCGGCTCACCTCGGGCAAGGGGCTGATGATGGTCGACGGGCAAGTCGTGGTCGCGACGCTGCGCGCGGCAGACCTGCCGCCGGGCAGCTTTGGCCCGCTGCGCTACCGGCTGGTACAGGCGCCCGGTACGCCCGTGGGGGGCAATGCGGGCAACGGCGAACAGGTCGGCGCGTGGCAACCGCTCGCCACCCTCGCCCGGCTGCCCCGGATCACCGGATTTTCCTGCGATGGCGCGACCTCGCTGCCCTGCACGCTGAGCGGGCGCAACCTGTTCCTGCTCGATGCCGTTGCCGCCGACGCGGACTTCACCCGCGCGATCACCGTGCAGCCCGGCTTTACCGGATCGAGCCTGCGCGTGCCGCGCCCGGTCGATGGCACGCTGCACTTGCGCCTGCGCGATGCGCCACAGGCGCGCGTCGGGCTGGCCATCAACTGAACCGCCTGCCGGTGGCGCTCCACCGGCAGGCGCAAGAGTTCAGGTCGCGGGGATTAACAGGAAGAAACTGGCAGGAAGGGGCTGGCAGGAAGGATCAGGCAGCGAGGAACGAAGGCGCCTTGCGCGCTCCGCCGCTCTGCCCCGGAGGCACGAGGTCGAGCGCATAGCCGCGAGTCGGGCTGACCCCGGTGCGCGCATGGCTCGTCCCCGGACGAATCTCGCCAGTCGGGCGGAAGCCCAGCTTGGCCAGAACCCGGCCCGAGCCCGGATTGTCGACGAAATGCCTCGCGGCAATCCGCCGGTGGCCGAGCGAGGCCGCCACACAGAGCAGCGCGCGCGCCGCTTCGGTCGCATAGCCCCGTCCCCAGTGCTCGCGCGCGATCCAGTAGCCGAGCAGCGGGGCCGAATCGGTGCCCCCCGGTTCGTCCTGGGTGGTCTCGCCTTCGGCGCACGCGTTTTCATTGGCGATCAGGCCCGCGCAGCCGATCAGCTGCGCCCCGTCGGCGCCGGGGAGCGTGATGAAGAAATGAGGGTGGGCCTCGTCCTGCTCGCGCGCGGCGAAATCGCGCGCGTCCTCGGGCCGATAGGGCCAGGGTGCCTTTTCGAGATGGCGCACGACGTGCTCATCATCGATCAGGGTGTGAAGTTCGGCCCAGTCTTCCGGCCAGCCAGGCCGCAGGAACAGCCGCTCGCTGCGAATGAACATACTCAGTCTCCGTCAACCGCTCCCTTTCGCCAACGGCTATACGCACCGTGGGATGACAGGGATATTGCGTGACGCGCCAGATGCTTCGATTTTCGAGATAAACGGGATTTTCGAAGCAGATGGTGCGGTGCGGGTGAGGGAGACAAAGAAAAAGGGAGACAGGGCGGGGCCCCTCTCCCTCGTTCAGCCGACCTGGGGTCGGCGGGGCCATCCTGTCGGGATGGCCCATGGCATGACCATCCGCTTATTCGGCGGCTTCGGCCATCGCGTCGACCGACACGTACTTGCGGCCAAGTTTGCCGGCGTGGAAACGCACGCGGCCATTGGCGAGCGCGAAGAGCGTGTGGTCCTTGCCGAGGCCAACATTGGCGCCGGGGTACACGCGCGTGCCGCGCTGACGGATGATAATGTTGCCGCCGACCACTTCCTGGCCGCCGAACTTCTTCACGCCGAGGCGCTTGGACTGCGAGTCGCGACCGTTACGCGACGAGCCGCCTGCTTTCTTGTGTGCCATCTCTGCTTACTCCGAACTGGCGCTCAGGCGACCGACACGATGCGCAGCAGGGTCATCTGCTGGCGGTGGCCGTTCTTGCGACGGTAGTTGTGGCGGCGGCGCTTCTTGAACACCACGACCTTTTCCGACTTGGCCTGGGCGATGATTTCCGCCGAGACGGTCACAGCCGAAGCGTCGGCCAGTTCGCCGTCCTTGCCAGCGAGCAGGATGTCACCGAGGGTGATGGTCTCACCGGCTTCACCAGCCAGCTTTTCCACCGCGATCTTGTCTCCGGCGGCCACCCGGTACTGCTTGCCGCCCGTGCGCACAATTGCGAACATGGTTCTGCTATCCGTTTCAAATGCCTGGCCCACCAAGCACCCCGATCGGTCGAAAGTTCCGAATCGCGGACAGCGGGCAAATGTTGGTCCTCTCGCGAAGACGCGAAGTCCCGGAAAGAGCGGCGCGGATAGTCCAAGCAGGGGCCCATGTCAACGCCGCAGCATGGTGAAATGCGCGAAGGGCGCGGCCTTTTCACCTGCGGGCACCCGTTCCCGGCCCTGCTCCGGCCCTGCTCCGGCCCTGGCCCGACCATGCCCGCGAGCTTGGCCACTGGTCTTGCGCCGCGTCCGTGCTATGGCACCGCCATGGCCTCCCCGTCGACCCCTCACACGCGCCCCTTGCGGGTTTTTCCGGCCCTTTTGCTGGCTTGTCCGCTCGTTCCGGCTCTCGCGCTGGGGGGCTGCACCGATGATCGCGGGCGCATCCCCTCGCTCGCGGCCCGGCCGGTCGAACTCGAATACAGCGAAGGCATCACGCCGCCCGCGTCTGCCCCTGCATCGCCCCCGGCTCCTGCCGTCAAGAGCGATTCGCCCGCCCCTGCCCCTGTCGAGTCGCCCGATGGCGTCCCCCTGACCGGCGCCCCGCTTGCCGCACGCCTGACCGCACTGGAGGCACAGGCCCGTGACGCCGATTCCCGCTTCACCGCCATGGCGCCCGACGCCACGCGCACCATCACCGCTGCACAGAAGGCCCCGCGCGACAGCGACATCTGGTCGGCGGGGCAAGTCGCCCTCGCCCGCCTTCAGGGCGCGCGCAGCGATACCGCGATTCCCCTCGCCGACCTCGACACGATGGCCAGCGAAGCGGCGATCAGGGCGGTCGACCATCCCGAGATTCAGGGCGATGTGAAGCGAATCGAGACCGTGCGCGATGCGGTCGCGGCGCGCCTGGCCGCGCAGGATGCGCTGCTCGGACGCCTGCACGGGTAAAGGGGAAGCCCGAAGGCTTCCTTACCAGCGGGCCCCTTACCAGCGGGCTCGGTCGGTGAAATCCTGCGCGCGCGGTTCGATCCAGCGCCAGCCGGCAGCCGTCTTCTCGCGCTTCCAGAACCAGCTGTCGCTCTTGAGGTGGTCCATCACGAACTCGGCCGCGGCAAAGGCATCGCGGCGGTGGCGGGCGGCGCTGGCCACCAGCACGATCGGATCGCCCGGCCCCATGACCCCATGGCGGTGGAGCACCAGCAGCCCTTCGAGCGCCCAGCGTCCGTGGGCGGCGCGGGCCAGCGCGATCATCCCCGGCAGGGTCAGCGGGGCATAGTGGCGCAGTTCGAGCGCCAGAACCGGATCGCCCGGTTCGGCGCGGACCTGCCCCAGAAAACTGACAACCCCGCCAGCCGAGCCAAACCGCCCGGTAAAGGCGGCCAGCTCGGCGGCGGGGTCGAAGGCCGCGTCCAGCAGGCGGACATCGGCGTAAGCGGCCATCAGCCGACGAAAGCGCGTTCGATCACGAAATCGCCCGGATTGGCGTTCGAGCCTTCGACGAAGCCCATGCCTTCGAGCAGGGCCGCGAAGTCCTTGATCATGTCCATCGAGCCACACAGCATCACGCGGTCGGTCGCCGGATCGAGGCGCGCCTCGCCCGGAATGCCCTCGAACAGCGCGCCGCTCTCGATCAGCTTGTCGATGCGCACGTTGTTGGCGAAAGGCTCGCGGGTGACGGTGGGCACGTAGTGCAGCTTTTCGGCGGCCTGTTCGCCGACCAGCGGATCGTCGGCAAAACCGCTCGCGAGTTCCTCGCGGAAGGCCAGTTCGCTGACCTTGCGGACCGAGTGGACGACCACGACCTGCTCGTAGAATTCATAGACGTCGGGATCGCGCGCCAGCGACAGGAACGGCGCGAGGCCGGTGCCGGTCGAGAGCATGAACAGGCGCTTGCCGGGCAGCAGCGCGTCGGTGACGAGCGTGCCGGTCGGCTTCTTGCCGAGATAGACCTGATCGCCGGGCTGGATCTTTTGCAGGCGCGAGGTCAGCGGACCATCGGGAACCTTGATCGAGAGAAATTCGAGTTCCTCGGCCCAGGCCGGGCTCGCCACCGAATAGGCGCGCAGCAGCGGGCGGCCATTGTCGCCCTGAAGACCGATCATCACGAACTCGCCCGAGCGGAAGCGGAACGAGGCAGGACGGGTGATGGTGAAGCTGAACAGACGCTCGTCCCAGTGCTTGACCGAAAGCACGGTTTCCACCGTGGCGGCAGCGGTGGGTTCGAGCGTGGCGACTTGCGCCTGGGGTTCGGACATCGGAAGCGCTTTCTCTGGCAGACGGAAAAACGGCCATATCCAGGCCGTAAAAACGGCGCCCGGACCTGACCGGGAAATGCCGCTCCCTTAGGCGCGCGAGGCCGGTGTGTCAAAAACCCGGCCTGCGAAAATAGCTTTCAGGGCCTAAAGCGGCCTGAGAGCCCGCCCCGAAGTCCTGTGGGTCGGGCTCTAACCGCCGCTGACGGGGGGAAGGAAGGCCAATTCATCGCCCTGCGCCAGAACCAGCGCGCCCGCCTCGGGCACGAGCGCGCCGTTGAGCGCCATACGCACCCGCTCGCCCAGAAGATCGAGCGCGAGGGCCGGATCGAGCCGGGTGAGGATTTCGGACAGCGGGCCGGGCGCCACGTCCATTTCAGCACAGCCCGCCCGGTCTTCCAGACGCCCCAGAAACACGAGTCTGGCCATGGCCTCAGCCCCCCGTCATCGACATGTGGCGCGCGAGCGCGGGGGCAGCGCCCGCCCGGTCGATGGCAAAGCTGTGGCGCTCCTGTTTTTCGCCCATGGCGCGGGCAAAGGCCTGTGCCAGCGCGGCTTCGGGATCGGCGGAACGCAGCGCGGCGCGCAAATCGACCTTGCCCTCGCCGCCAAGGCACATGAACAGCTGGCCCGTCGCGGTGACGCGCACACGGTTGCAGCCCTCGCAGAAATTGCCGGTCAGCGGGGTAATGAAGCCGAGGCGACCGCCCGTTTGCGCAATATCGACATAGCGGGCCGGGCCGCCGCTGCGCGCATCGCTGGGGGTCAGCGTCCAGCGCTGTTCGAGCGCACGGCGCACGCGATCAAGCGGGAGATAGTGGTCGAAGCGGTCTTCCTCGACCTCGCCGAGCGGCATGACCTCGATCAGCGTGACATCGTGGCCCTGCCCATGGGCCCAGGCGATCAGGTCGGGGAGTTCGTCCTCGTTCTCGCCGCGCAGGGCGACCGCGTTGATCTTGACCCTGAGCCCGGCCTCCCTGGCCGCCTGAATGCCTTCGAGCACCTGGGGCAGGCTGTCGCGCCGGGCGAGACGGGTAAAGCGTTCGCGATCGAGCGTGTCGAGCGAGACGTTGATGCGGCGGACACCCGAAGCGGCCAGATCGTCGGCAAATTCAGCCAGACGCGTGCCATTGGTGGTCAGCGTGAGTTCGCGCAGGCCCCCTTCGCCGATCTCGCGACCCAGCGCGCGCACCAGATCGACCATGTCGCGGCGCACGAGCGGCTCGCCCCCGGTCAGGCGCAGCTTGGTGACCCCGCGCGCGATGAAGGCGCGGCTGAGCTGGTAGAGTTCCTCCAGCGTGAGCACATCGGCGCGGGGAAGGAACTGCATCCGCTCGGGCATGCAATAGGTACACCGCAAGTCGCACCGATCCGTCACCGAGAGGCGCAGATAAGTGATCGCGCGCGCGAAGCGGTCAACCAGCGGCGCGGATCGGAAGGCGGCGGGGGAACTCATCGTTCCAGATATACGAAATCCCGAGGGTAGGATTCAAGGCTCGCCCCCGAATCGACGAAAATAGTCTGCCCGGTCACCGCCCGCGCGCTGGCAAGGTAATGAACCGCATCGGCAATCTCGTCGGCGCCGGGCAGGCGGCGGAGTGGCATGATTTCCTCGAGGCGGTGCCACTGCGCGGCATCGTAGTCCTGCGTGGGCAGAATCAGGCCGGGGGCCACCCCGTTGACCCGCACGCGCGGGGCCAGTGCGCGCGCCAGCGTGCGCACGGCGGCGTGAAGCGCCTGCTTGGACAGGGTATAGCTCAACTGGTCGGGCACCGGGTTCTGCACGCGCTGGTCGAGGATATTGACCACCGCCCCCTCGCGGCCTTCCTCGGCCAGGGCATCGGCAAAGGCCTGGGTCAGCAGGACCGGGGCAAACAGGTTGACCCCGAAATGCCCGTCGAGCGCGGCAGGCGAGAGCGAGGCGATCGTGTCGTCCTGAAACAGCGAGGCCGAATTGACGAGCAGGGCCGGGGCGCGGCCAGCCCGCGCGATCACGTCGGCCAGCAGGGCACCGGGCAGCGCGCGGTCCCCCAGATCACCGGCCAGCGCGAAGACGTGCGCGCCCAGCCCGGCCAGTTCCTGTGAAAATCCGGTATCGAACGAGGCGGCATGGTGCGCGTGAAGCGCCAGATCCCAGCCCTCGCCCGCCAGCTTGCGGGCAATGGCCGCCCCGATTCGCCGCCACCCTCCGGTGATCAGCGCGAGCGGCCTTGCCCCGCTCAACCGCGACGCTCGCGCGTGAGGGTCATGCCGATGTCCTCGCCCGCCTCGCTGATGGCTAGCTTGACGATCTTGACCTCGACCCGCGAAACCCGCGCGTCCTGTACGAACAGGGTATCGCAGATATGGTCGCCCACCGCCTCGATCAGCTGGAAATGCACGTCCGTGGGCAGGCCGGTGCTCGCGGCGTGCTTGAGGTCCATGTAGTTCTTGCTCGCGGTCAGCGGGCAATCGGGGGTGTAGTGATCCTGTGGTCGCAGCCAGGCACGGATCGAGATCCGCAAGGGCTGCGGACGGCCGGTCTCCTCCGAATAGATCCCGGTCAGGACATCGGTTTCGACATTGGCGACTTCGAGGATAAGGCTGTCAGACACGGGCGCGCCCTTGGCAGGTCGTTTGGGGATTGTCCATATCAGCCTGCCTTATGGGCCGCCATCCCCTCCGTCAGGCCTGCGGCCTACCACCTCCCCGCAGGCGGGGAGGACCTCAATATCCTCCCCATGAAATGGGGAGGTGTCAGGCCGCAGGGCTGACGGAGGGGTTTTGCCCGATCAGCGCCGCCAGCGGGCGAAGATGGCAGTGGGCAGGGTGCGGCCTCCGGGGCCTTCCTCGGCCAGGGCAAGATCGCCGTGTTCGATCGTGCCGGGCAGGTGGGCCAGCGCCTCGGCCAGCAGACCCCCAATGGCCAGGCTCGACATGCGCACGGCATAGACGGTCAGGAACAGGAAGCTGCTGTTTTCATCGAGCAGTTTCGCGCAATCGGCGATGAGGCCGGGCAGGCTTTCTTCCAGCCGCCAGACTTCGCCTTCCGGCCCGCGCCCGAACTTGGGGGGATCGAGGATGATCCCGTCATAGCGCTTGCCCCGGCGCACCTCGCGCGCGGCGAACTTGGCCGCATCGTCGACGATCCAGCGCACCGGGCGCTCTTCCATGCCCGAGGTCCGCGCATTCTCGCGCGCCTGGGCGACCGACTTCTTCGAAGCATCGACATGGGTCACCGCGCCAAAGCGCGAGAGCGCCAGCGTGCCAACGCCGGTATAGCCGAACAGGTTGAGCGTGGAGGCGTCATTCCGGCCTTCCAGCCGCTCGCCCATCCAGTCCCACACCGGGGCCATGTCGGGGAAGAAGCCCAGGTGGCGGAACGGGGTGCAACTGGCGGTGAAGCGCACGTCGTTCCACGCCAGCGGCCAGCCCTCGCGCGGGGTCGGGCGGTCGAAATGCCAGCGGCCGCCGCCATCCTCGTCCGAGCCGGGGACGAATTCGCCATCGGCCTGCCAGCTTTCGAGCGCGGGCAACCACATCGCCTGCGGCTCGGGCCGGATGAAGCGATGGGGACCATAGCGCTCCAGCTTGCGGCCATGGCCCGAATCGATGAGCGCGAAATCGCCCCACGGCGATCCCACCATCAGCTGCGGCTGGAGCGAGAGGTCGGCCATCAGGCTTCCTTGGCGCCCGTCTTGCCACCCGTCTTGGGCGTGGCGTGGTCGGCCACATAGGCGGCCACGGCTTCATAGGTGCCGGGCAGGTGCTCGCAGCGTTCCTCGCGCTCGAACAGGTCGCCCACGCGGGCGGGCAGCGGCGGGCGCACGCCGGTCGCGCGTTCGACGGCATCGACGAACTTGGCCGGGTGGGCCGTCGCCAGCGTCACCACCGGCACATCGGCAGGCAGTTCAGCGGCCTGCGCGCGGGCGGCATAAAGGCCGATGGCAGTGTGCGGGTCGAGCACTTCGCCGCAGGCTTCATAGGCCCAGCGCATGGTCTGGGCCATTTGCGCAGGCTCGCAACGGGCGCTGGTGAACAGCGCGGCCATCGCCTCGCGCTGGGCATTGGTGAGCTGGAGATCCTTCGTCGCGTCGAACTGCGCCATCTGGGCCGACAGCGCGGCGCCATCGCGGCCACAGGCGTCGAACAGCAGGCGCTCGAAGTTCGAGGAGACCTGAATGTCCATCGACGGGGCGGCAGTGGGGGTGACGGTGCCCGCCGAATAGTCACCGGTCGAAAGCGCGCGGTGGAGAATGTCGTTGATGTTGGTGGCCACGATCAGGCGCTTGACCGGAAGGCCCATCTTGGCCGCGACATAGCCGGCGAACACGTCGCCGAAGTTGCCGGTGGGCACGGCGAAGGCCACTTCGCGCGCGGGCGCACCAAGCTGGAGCGCGGCGGCGAAATAGTAGACCACCTGCGACATCAGGCGGGCCCAGTTGATCGAGTTGACCGCCGCGATGCCGAAGCGATCGGTCATCGCCTTGTCGTTGAACATGCGCTTCACCATCGCCTGCGCGTCGTCGAAGCTGCCGTCGATGGCGATATTGGTGACATTGGGGGCGATGACCGTGGTCATCTGGCGGCGCTGCACGTCCGAGACGCGGCCATGGGGGTGCAGCATGAAGATATCGACCTTGGCGCGGCCCGCCACGGCGTCGATCGCCGCCGAACCGGTGTCGCCCGAAGTCGCGCCCACGATGGTCAGGTGATCGTCGCGGCGGGCAAGGAATTCCTCGAACAGCAGGCCCAGCATCTGGAGCGCCACGTCCTTGAACGCGAGCGTGGGGCCGTGGAACAGTTCGAGCACCCAGTGCCGCTCGTCGAGCTGCCTGAGCGGGGTGACGGCGGCATGGGCAAAGCGGCCATAGGCCTGCGCGGTCAGTTCGCGCAGGCGCTGCGGGGTCAGGCTCTCGCCCACGAACGGGGTCATGATCCGCGCGGCCAGTTCGGCATAGGGCAGCCCGGCCATCGCCGCGATCTCGTCCCGCGTGAACTGCGGCCAGACTTCGGGCACATAGAGGCCACCGTCGGCGGCAAGGCCGGCCAGCGTGACGCCTTCGAAATCGAGCGAAGGCGCCTGGCCCCGCGTGCTGATGTACTTCATCGTCAATCCCCGTGTGCCGCGATGCGCGCGCTCATTCGCTTGTCGAGCGCGCGACTAGCGCCCCGGCGCTGGCGTGACAACCTCTGCGGCGTCTCCCTTTGCGACATCATGGCGCCCCCTGCGCCACAGCGCGAGGGCATAGATCACCACCGCGATCCCCGCAAAAAGGAACCATTGCACCGCATAGGCCAGATGGTTGTTGGGTATCTCCGAGGGATCGGGGCGGGCGCTGGGCTCCAGCCCGGCCTGCGGCGGATCGACGACCAGCCGGGTGAGATGGTGGAACGGGGCGATGGTTCCGCTGACCGGCCCGCCGTCCCACTGGGGGGGATGGGGGTCGCGCGTCCAGCCGATCTGGACCAGCGCCGGACGCTCTCCCGATGCCTCGCCCCTCGATGCCTGACAATGCGCGATATGGACATAGCCGCCCTCGCCACGCGCGTTGCGGCCCGCAACCGAATCCCACAAACCGGGGATCACCCGGCACACGAAACGCGCGCGGCGATAGAGCACGGCCTCCCCCGCCCCCTCTGGCGGGAAAGCCACCGGGGTCGGATCGGTGAGCGCGGCGGCATAGCGCGCGAGCAGCATCTGCTTGTGATCGAGCCGCCGCAATTGCCACAGGCCCAGCCCGATCATCAGCGCCACCGCCAGCCCCACGACCAGCGTGGGCACGAGAGGCACGGGCAAGAACGGCTGGCGCCTCACTGCCCGCCCCCCCTG
>Ga0075011_10000439_pt1 | contig 22067 bp, 15 predicted proteins | sample TARM_MetaG_T_14_FD_72354 | JGI IMG/M metagenome (GOLD analysis project Ga0075011, IMG submission 72354) | Freshwater microbial communities from Pennsylvania, USA, analyzing microbe dynamics in response to fracking - TARM_MetaG_T_14 | ecosystem: Environmental > Aquatic > Freshwater > River... | reverse complement strand
GCCTCGCGCGTGGGTGCCGGTGTGCTCAGGCCGCGCACTCCGAGCAGACCATCTGGCCGTTCGTCTCGTAGGCCAGCTGGCTGCGGTGGTGCACGAGGAAGCACGACGTGCAGGTGAACTCGTCGGCCTGGCGGGGCAGCACGCGGACGGCGAGCTCCTCACCGGAGAGGTCGGCGCCGGGAAGCTCGAAGCCTTCCGCGGCCTCCGTCTCGTCCTCGTCGACAACACCCGACGTCTTGTCGGAACGACGAGCCTGGAGCTCCTGGATGGAGTCGGACTCCACATCCTCGTCGTTCTTGCGGGGGGCGTCGTAGTCGGTTGCCATCGCTGGGGTCACGCTCCGTGTCTCGAGATCGATACGCGCTGTCAATGCTGGGGGGCCCGGGTTTGTTCCCGATCGGCCCCCGGATTGTGCACCATGTGGCCTGTCCGCGCGAGGCCCGCTCCGCGCATTCCCGGAAAAGCGCGGCTGACCTGCACAAAACGGGGGCGGCGCGGGGCGATCTCGGACAGCGGCACGCTCACCGCGCGCCGGGAACGGTCGACCGGGTCAGGCCCCGTCGTCGGCGTCGGCGTCGGCGCGCTCGAGCAGGGCGACGAGCTCCCGCAGCGCCGCGCCGCGGCCGGCGACCGTCATCGCCGTGCCGGGGCGAGCTCCGCGCAGCCCGACGACGTCGACGCCGGCCTCGCGCGCGACCAGTTCCCCGGCCGCGAGGTCCCACGGGTTCAGGCCGCGCTCGAAGTAGGCGTCGAGGGAGCCCTGGGCGACCAGGCACAGGTCGACCGCGGCGGAGCCGAGCCGGCGGATGTCGCGGACGCGGGGCAGCACCTCGGTCAGCACGCGGGCCTGGGCGGCGCGGCGCGAGGCGGCGTAGCCGAAGCCGGTGCCGACCAGGCTGCGGGACAGCGGCGCCGCCGGCCCCCCGAGGCCGAGCGGGGCGCCGTCGGCGGTGGCACCCTCGCCGAGCCCGGCGGACCAGGTGCGGCCGGTGACCACGTCGTGCACGCACCCGGCGACCACCGTCCACTGCCCGGGGTCGGGAGCGCCGGTGACCACGGCGACGGACACGGCGAAGGAGGCGACGCCGTACAGGTAGTTCACGGTGCCGTCGATGGGGTCGACGACCCAGGTCAGGCCGCTGGTACCGGGGACGGCGTCGCCCTCCTCTCCCAGGATGGCGTCGTCGGGGCGAGTGCCGGTCAGCCGGGCCACGAGGAACTCCTCGACGGCGCGGTCCATGGCGGTCACGGGGTCGACGTCGGAGGACTTGGTGTCCGCGACGGTCACCCGCTCGGGGCGCTGGGCGCGGATGACGTCGCCCGCCTCGGTGGCGAGCGAGGTAGCGAGGGCGCGCAGGTCGGCGACGGTCACGCCGCCGGGCAGGGTGGGGATGCTCACCGGTGCTTCCTCCCCCGGATCCCCCATCGTCCGCTCATGCCGTCGCCGGCCGACGGCACCACCCAGCCGAGCCGGAGCGAGGCGAGACGGATCCCGAAGACGAGCAGCACCACGGCGGCCTGCGTCCACACGGTGAGCCAGGAGGCGTGCCACAGGGCGGCGGTGGTGGCGGCGCCGAGGAACGCGGGGATGGCGTAGAGCTGGCGGTCGACGAAGATCAGCGGCACCTCGTCGATCAGGACGTCGCGCACGATGCCGCCGCCGATGCCCGTCAGCATGCCGACCATGACCGAGGCGAGGGTGCCCGCGCCGAAGTCGAGCGCGATCGTGGTGCCGAGCAGGACGAAGAACGCGAGCGCCCAGGCGTCGAGCACGACGACGGTCCGCCGCATGCGCTCGACGCTCGGGTGGAAGAAGAAGATCCAGACGCCCGCGACGAGGACCGTGGCGACGAACGGCCAGTGAGCGATCCCGACCGGCGGGGTGCGGCCGATCAGGACGTCGCGCAGGACACCGCCGCCGAGGCCCGCGGCCCAGGCGAGGACGAGGACGCCGAACGCGTCGAAGTGCTTGCGCACGCCCGCGAGGCCGCCGGACAGAGCGGCGAAGAACACGCCGGCGATCTCGAGCAGCGCGTCGACGGGGGTCTGGGAGAGCCACTGGGGAAGGTCGGGCACGTCGCCATGGTGCCGCCTCCGTGTCCGGATCTGCGGCGCACCGACGCGGTTGCCGCCCAGTGCGTGTCCGCGGTGGCACGCTCGGGTCGATACGTCGGTGTGCGGGGGAAGCTGCGAGGAGGAAGCATGGCCGAGCTCGAGCTGGTCCGGGTCGATCGGGACGGCGGTTCGCTGGTCCTGCGCGCCCCCGACGGCACGCGGTACGTCCTGCCCGTCACCGACGCCCTGCGTGCCGCGGTCCGTCCCGCCCTGGAGGCTCCCGTGCACGACGACGCCACGGCCGGACCCGTCACCACGCCCCCGGCCGCTGCTCCGGCCCGACCTGACCTCGAGTCGTCCCTGCGCCCGCGGGACGTCCAGGCGCGGCTGCGCGCCGGCGCGACGGTCGAGGAGCTGGCCCCGTTGGCCGGCATGCCGATCGAGCACGTGCGTCGCTACGAGTGGCCCGTCATCGCCGAGCGCGCGCACGTCATCGGTCAGGTCCGTGCCCACGAGGTCCCGGGCCTGAGCGGGGCGTCCGAGCTCGGCGAGGTGGCCGACGCCCGCCTCGCCGCCCGCGGCGTGCTCCAGGGCGACGCGGTGTGGTCCGCTCGGCGCGAGGGGTCGGCGCCCTGGGTGGTCGAGGTGCGCTTCGCGGCCGGTGACCGTGAGCGCAGCGCCCGCTGGACTTTCGACCCCCGCGCCCGGGTGGTGACGCCGCTCGACGACGAGGCCCGCTGGCTCGGCCAGCCCGACGACCCGCTGAGCCCCGAGGTGCGTGGCGTGCCGTCGGTCTCGGCCCGCCGCGCCCTGCCCCCGGTGGACGAGGAGACCGACCTCCTCCTCGACGACCTGGCCGGTCGCCGCGGGAGCCGCCCCGCGCACCGCGCGCACCGCCCGCCGACGGCGTCGGTCCCGGCCGTCGGCCACCCGGCTGGCAGGGGTCGCGCGGCCGGGGACGACGAGGCGGCCGCATTCGACGTCGTTCCGCTCGGCGACGCGCCGGTCCGCGACCGTACCCGGCTGCGCTCGCCCGGTCCGGAGGGTGCCGCCGACGCTGACGCCGACGCCGCACTTGAGCACGGGCAGCGCACCAACGTCGTGGACTTCGGGCGCTGGAACCCGCGGCGCTCACGCGACCGGTCGGTCTCGCCGGGCGCGGGCCCGGGCGCCTCACAGCCGGCCCTGATCCCCGTGAAGGGGGATCCCGCCCCGGAGCCCGCACGGGTGACCGGTCCGGTCACGGGGTCGATGCCGCGGGTCGGGGCTCCGGCCGGCCCGGGATCACTGTCGTCCTCGAGCGGTGACGCGGGTACGCCCGGCCCGCGCGCGGAGCCGCCGACCCCGGGGGTAGTCAGTCCGGGGGCAGTCACCTCGGGCGCAGTCACCTCGGGGGCAATCCCCTCAGGGGCAGTCACCTCAGGGGCAGTCACCGCGACCGGCTCCCCCGAGACGCCGAGCCGGGGCGTCCCGGGCACGCGCCGGTCACGGAAGAACCGCGCGCCGGTCCCCTCCTGGGACGAGATCGTCTTCGGCCAGCGGCCCGACCAGGGCTAGCCCGCCGGGGCCTGGAGGTCCAGCCGCTCGCCGTCGCACGCACGCTGGCGGGCCGCCGCCTCGGTCATGCGCCGCATGTGGTGCCGGCGGCACAGCACCTCGTACGCGACGACGTCCTGTGACGTCGCGGTGTCCCCGACGACGACCTGCTTGCCCTCGACGACCATGACGCCGCCCACGGTGCGCGCATTGTGGGTCGCGCGACGGCCGCACCAGCACAGGGCCTGCACCTGGAGCACCTCGGTGCGGTCGGCCAGCTCGAGCAGCCGCGCCGAGCCGGGAAAGAGCCGCGTGCGGAAGTCGGCGGTGATGCCGAACGCGAAGACGTCGATCTCCAGCTCGTCGACGAGGCGGGCGAGCTGCTCGATCTGGGCGGGGGTGAAGAACTGCGCCTCGTCGCACACGATGTAGTCGATCAGGCGGCCCTGCGCGCGCTCGGCGGCGAGCACCTGGAGGAAGTCGGTGTGCTCGTCGACCTCGCGGGCCTCCGACTCCAGGCCGAGGCGCGAGGAGATGCGCGCCTCGCCGGCGCGGTCGTGCTGCGTGAAGACCAGGCCCGTCCGGCCGCGAGCGGCGTGGTTGTAGTCCGTCTGGAGCGCCAGGGTCGACTTGCCGGAGTCCATGGTGCCGGTGAAGAAGACGAGCTCGGCCATGAGGGGTTCCTTCCGGGATCCGGTCAGTCGGCCACGGCGACGACGAGCGGGATCGTCATCTCCTCGGGGGTGAACGACCCGTGCACGCCCAGCAGGCCCAGCGACGGGCGGGTCTGGGTGCGGGAGTCCACGATCGTGAACCTTCCGCGCGGCGCGACGACGACGTCGCCGATCCAGGGCAGCACGTGCTCGGCGACGGGGCCGAACCACCCGGCAGCGACGGCGTCGGAGCGCCGGGCGACGACGGCCCGCTCCCCCAGCACCTCGTGCCAGCGCGCGGCGACCCCCTCGGCGCCCTCCGCCCCGCCGTCGGCGTACAGGTGCACGGCCCGAGGCTCGCCGCCGACCATCGCGACGCCCTGCGCGAGCGCAGGCACCTCGGCGACGTCGACGCGGTCCGCGAGGTCGACCTCGACCTGGCCGTGGTCCGCGGTGACGACCACGAGGGTGCCCGCCGGCACTGAGCGCACGAGGCGCGCGAGCTCCCGGTCGAAGGCCTCGAGCTCGTCGCCCCACTGCCAGGACTGCCAGCCGTGCTGGTGGCCGGTCTTGTCGACGTCGGACAGGTACAGGTAGGCGAGGCCGGGCGAGCGCAGCGTGCGCACGACGCCGTCGACCCGCTGCGCGAGGGACTCGCCGGCCAGGAACTGGGCCCCGCGCAAGGCCGCGAGGGTCATGCCGGAGCCGGCGAACCTGGCGGGCCCGACGGAGGTCACGCGGACGCCGGCGGCGGTGAGGACCTCGAAGACGGTGGGCTCGCGCTGGAGCTGCTCCGCGGGCACGGGGAGGGTCGCGGCCATCAGCTGCCCGCCGGGCCGGGAGACACGGGTCGGGTCGGACTGCTCGGTCCAGGACACCATGTTGGCCAGGCCGCCCGTCGCGGGGTTGCGCTGGGTGTAGCCGAGCATGCCGGTTCGTCCCGGGGCCGTGCCGGTGCCGAAGGCGGAGAGCGCCGCCGCCGTCGTCGACGGGAAGGTGGTGCGCAGCTCGCGGGTCTCGGGCAGGCGCCGGCGCAGGAACGGGGCGTGGCCCGCGCGCTCGGAGAGGTTGAGGTAGCCGAGGCCGTCGCACAGGACGACCACGACGCGCTCCGCCGCGGGCAGGCCGAGGGCCGCGGCACACCCGGCGGAGGTGAGGCCCGTCGCGGTGGTCAGGTCGACGCCCAGCGCCCCCGCCGCCCCGGGGAGCACGGCGGCGAGCGAGTCGGTGCCGTAGGTGGGGGCGAGCAGGTCGTCGGGCAGGTCGTCGGGCAGGGCGAGCGCGGTCACCGCTGGCTCCGCGGGATCAGGCGCGTCGCGAGGTGGCGGCGGAGAGCTGCCGGGCGAAGGCGACCGCGCGGCGCACCGCGTCCGGGCCCTCGGCCGCGCCCGAGACGCGGACGACGACGTCGTCCGGCATCAGCGAGCCGGTCAGGCCGTGGTCGGCATCGCACTGCGGGTCGCCGCAGGCCGCGGGCTCGAGCTCGATCCTCGAGACGGCGCCCCAGCCGACCACGATGCTCAGCTCGGAGGTGTGTGCGCCGCCGGTGCCGGGGCGGTAGGCGGCCGGCTCGGCGACCACGTGCGTCAGGGACACCGAGCGGATCTCGTGCAGCGGGACGGCGTCGGTCGTCGCGGCCGCCGACGACGGGTGGGCGTGGTTGCCCTCGTGGTCGTCGACGTGGGCGGTCACCAGCCGCGTGTCGGTGAGCACGAGGACGGTCAGGTGGCGGCGCACCTCCGAGTCGAAGGTGGTCTCCGCCTGCACGAGGTGCGCGACGGCCGGTTCCCCCGCCAGCGCGACGTCGAGGACGTCCGTGACGAGCTGTGGGTAGTAGCCGGCCCTGACGATCGCGCTGCGGAGGTCGTCGGGGAGGGTCAGCGGGGCGGGCTGGTCGGTGTGCGGCACGCGGGCCATTCTTCCATCCCCGGCCGGAGGCTTCCGGCGGCTGGCCACAGCCGGTCAACGTCCGGTGGGCAGCGCGCGGCGCAGCGGGTCGGCGCGTTCCTCGGTGCGGCGCAGACGGACCGCCGCGTGCAGCACGGCGACGCCCTGCTCGGAGGCCACCACCGGGTAGAGCTCGAGCGAGGCGAGCTCCTGGAGGTCGTCCGCCATGACCGCCACCCGCGCGACGACGTCCTCGACCGCGGTGACGTCGGCGAGCGGCGCACCTCGGTAGCCGAAGAGGCGGGGCGAGGCCTTGACGGCCCGGACGAGGTCGTGCACGTCGACGTCCGTGAGCGGTGCGACGGCGGAGGCGACGTCGTCCAGCAGCTCGACCGCGTCCCCGGCGAGCGCGAAGGAGACCACGGGGCCGAAGAGCGGGTCCTCCGCGCTGCGCACCACACAGGCGACGCCGGTGGACGCCATCGACTGCACCTCGAACGCGGGCTCGACACCGCCCGAGGCGGCGAGGACGCGCATGCGCTCGACGGCGTCACGGAGCTCCTCGGCGTCCGTGAGGTCGAGGCGCACACCGCCGAGGTCGATGCGGTGCCGCAGCGCGGGGCTGGCGGACTTCAGGGCGACCGGCCAGCCGAGCTCGTCGGCGGCGGCCACGGCCTCGTCGGCGGTGCGCACGCGGCGCACGGGCCAGACCTCGAGCCCGTAGCAGCCGAGCAGCTCCGTGGTGGTGGCCTCGTCGAGCGCCACGCCGGCCTGCGGGTCCGGGACGGCGGCCAGCACCCGGTCGACGATGCGCCGGGCCCGTGCACGTTCGACCCCCGCCGGGCGCACGGGGACGCCCCGGTCACGCTCGCGCCAGGCGGCGTACTGCATCACCTTCGCGAGCGCGGTGACGGCGTCGTCCGGCGTCGGGAAGGCGGGGACGCGCACCCGGGTGCCGTCGGGGGCGGTCGCGGCCAGGGCCTCCGGGACGCCCTGGAGGCCGACCATCGAGACCACGGTGGGGCGACCCGTGCGGGCCGCGGCCCGCGCCACGGCACGCGCGACGGCGTCGGACGCGGGGACCAGGACGGGCAGGTCGGCGACGACGACGGCGTCGCAGGCGTCCTCGGCGTAGACCGCCTCCACGATGCGCTCGACGTCGGCGTCCGAGCGCATGGGCGGCAGGAACGCGCTCGCCTCGACCGCCTCGAGCCCGGCGGCCTCCACGGCCTCGGCGACGAGAGCGGTCAGCGTCGCGGAGCTCGCCAGCACCCCCACCCGCCGACCGCGCGGCAGCGGCTGGTGGGCCAGCACCTGCGCCACGTCGAGGAGCTGGTGGGTGTTCTCCGCGCGGATGACGCCGGACTGGCGCAGGAGCTCGTCCAGCAGCGCGCGCGGTGCGAGCGAGACGCGCACGGCGTGACCCGGCGGCACGACGTGGCCCGAGCGGCCGGCGATCACGCCGACGACCGGCTTCTCCGCCGCGAGCCGCCGCGCGATGCGCGTGAACTTGCGCGGGTTGCCCACCGACTCCAGGTACATCACGACGAGCTGCGTGCCCGGATCCGTCAGCCAGTACTGCATGAGGTCGTTGCCGGAGACGTCGGCCCGGTGCCCGGCGGAGACGAGCGCCGAGACGCCGAGGTGCCGGCGATCGAGGGAGCGCAGCAGCCCGACCGCGGCGGACGACGACTGGCAGAACAGGCCGATCGTGCCGGGCCGCGGCGGGTGCGGGGCGAGGCTCGCGTGCAGGCGCGCTCCCGGCGTCGTCGTGACGATCCCGTACGACGCCGGCCCGACCACCCGCATGCCGAGCCCGTGGGCGACGCGCACCACCGCCCGCTGGCGCTCGAGCCCGGCCGGGCCCGTCTCCGCGAAGCCCGCCGAGAGGACGACCACACCGCGAGCGCCCGTGCCGGCCAGGCGGCGCACGGCGTCCACGGCCCGTTCGGCCGGGGTGACGAGGAGGACGAGGTCGACGGCGGGCAGGGCGCTCCACGTGACGAGGCGCGGGCGAACGGCGCCGCCGTCGCCGGTGCCGGTGTCGCCGGTGTCGGTGTCGCCGGTGTCCGTGTCGCCGGTGTCCGTGTCGCCGAGATGCACGCCCTCGCCCGTACCGCCGAGGCCCGGACCCTCGCCCGGCGGGTCGACGACGAACAGCTCGGTGTCGCCGGGGTCCGCGAGCGCCGCCCGCAGGACGCTGCGGGTCAGGAGCGCGCACGGTTCGTACCCGGGCGGAGCGTCTCCGCCGGGCCGGGGGCCCGGGCCGACCAGGAGCACGCGGCGGGCCGTGAGCAGCGCCTGCATGCTGCGGGCCTCGGCGCTGTGCTCGCGGTCGGCCATCACCTGGCGCGACCGCTCCGTGGGGTCGAGGTCGACCGCGACGGTGACGACGCCGTCCTCGAGCCGCTGGCTCACGTTGTAGCCGGCCTCGCGGAAGACGGCGAGCATGCTGCCGTTCTGCGGCAGGACCTCGGCGACGAAGCGGGTGACGCCGCGCTCGCGAGCCGCCGAGGCGAGGTGCTCCAGGAGCGCCGACCCGAGGCCCCTCCCGTGCTCGGAGTCCGCGACGTTGAAAGCCACCTCCGCGGTGCCAGGCTCGACGACGTCGAAGCGGGCCACGCCGACGATGCGTTCACCGCGGCTGTCACCCCCGGGGCCCGCGGGCACCGCCGCGGCGTGCGTCCCGGCCTCGGGGCGCACGGCGACGAGCGCTGTGCGCGTGACATGGTCGACGTGGGTGAACCGCCCGAGCTCGTGCGCGGACAGGCGGCGGACCGGGGCGAAGAACCGGAAGTACGAGGAGCGCTCCGACTGCCGCTCCTGGAAGCGCTGGAGGGCGGCGGCGTCGTCGGGCCGAATGGGCCGCAGGTGCGTGGTGGTGCCGTCGCGCAGCACGACGTCGGCCTCCCAGGCGGTGGGGTATGCCGGCGTCTGGCTCACGAGCCCAGGTTAGCCGCGGCCGGCGCCCCGACCAGATGACCGGGCGCATCGGCGCTCGCGCGTACGCTGCCCCGGTGACCACTTGCGGCGCGTTCCTCGCGGCGTGGCGGCCACGCCGTGCACGAGCAGGCGAGACCGCTGCCATGGCGGGCTAAGGTTCGCTCGAACGCCCGTCCGAACAGCACACCCAGGAGCCGCATCGCCCATGGCGCGCAAGCCCGCCGCCCCCCCGGCCGACCCCTTCGAGGAGAAGATCGTCGACATCGACGTCGCCTCCGAGATGGAGTCGTCGTTCCTCGAGTACGCCTACTCGGTCATCTACGCGCGGGCGCTCCCCGACGCGCGTGACGGCCTCAAGCCGGTCCAGCGCCGCATCCTCTACATGATGTCGGACATGGGCCTGCGCCCCGACCGGCCGTACGTGAAGTCCTCGCGGGTCATCGGCGAGGTCATGGGCAAGCTGCACCCGCACGGTGACCAGGCCATCTACGACGCGCTCGTGCGCCTCGCCCAGGACTTCTCCCTGCGGCTGCCCCTGGTCGACGGCCACGGCAACTTCGGCTCGCTCGACGACGGCCCCGCCGCCCCGCGCTATACCGAGGCCCGCCTCGCCGCGCCGTCGATGTCGATGACGGCGGGGCTCGACGAGGACGTCGTCGACTTCGTCCCGAACTACGACAACAAGCTCACCCAGCCCGAGGTGCTGCCGTCGGCCATCCCGAACCTGCTGGTCAACGGCGCGGCCGGCATCGCGGTGGGCATGGCGACGAACATGGCCCCGCACAACCTCGTCGAAGTCGTCGCGGCGGCCCGGCACCTGCTCGACAACCGGGACGCCACCCTCGAGGACGTCATGCGGTTCGTGCCGGGTCCGGATCTGCCGACGGGCGGCAAGATCGTCGGCCTCGACGGCATCCGCGACGCCTACCGCACCGGCCGCGGCTCCTTCCGCACCCGGTCCACCGCCCGCGTCGAGAACCTCACCGCGCGCCGCCGCGGCATCGTGGTCACCGAGCTGCCCTACCTCGTCGGTCCCGAGAAGGTCATCGAGAAGATCTCCGACGGCGTCAAGGCCAAGAAGATCCAGGGGGTCGCGGCGGTCCAGGACCTCACGGACCGGGCGCACGGCCTGCGCCTCGTCATCGAGGTGAAGTCCGGCTTCGACCCAGACGCCGTGCTCGAGCAACTCTACCGCACCACCCCGCTCGAGGACTCCTTCGGCATCAACAACGTCGCTCTCGTCGAGGGCCAGCCGCGCACCCTCGGCCTGCTCGAGCTGCTGCGCGTGTGGGTCGACCACCGCGTCTCGGTCGTGCGCCGCCGCTCCGCCTACCGCCTCGCGCGCCGCCAGGAGCGGCTGCACCTGGTCGAGGGCCTGCTGCTCGCCATCGTCGACATCGACGAGGTCATCCAGGTCATCCGCGCGTCCGACGATGCCGCCATCGCGCGCCGGCGCCTCATGGACGTCTTCGACCTCTCCGAGGCGCAAGCGACCTACATCCTCGACCTCCAGCTGCGCCGCCTGACGAAGTTCTCGCGCATCGAGCTGGAGAAGGAGCAGTCGGAGCTGCAGAAGGAGATCGCCGCGCTCGAGGAGATCCTCGGTTCGGACGCGGTGCTCCGCCGGGTCGTCTCCGCCGAGATGGCCGAGGTGGCCGCCACCTATGGAACTCCTCGTCGCACCGTGCTGCTCGACGCCGCCGGCACGACCGCGTCCTCGGCCGCCGTGGTCTCCCTCGGGTCGGTCGGTACCCCCGCGCGCGGTCGCGGCGCCCCGGCGATCTCGCTGGAGATCGCCGACACGCCGGCGCGCGTCCTGCTGTCGTCCACCGGGCTGCTGGCGCGTGTGCCGCTGCCGGAGGCTGCGGCCACCGGGGCGGAGAGGGCCAGCGGGGCCGGCGGTTCCCCCGGATACGACGGGGCCCCCGGGCACGGCGCGGCGGCAGCCGACGGCGCCGACCGCCCGGGCGGCGCGCTCCTCCCGCCGTCGGGGGTCGACCGTCACGGCCGTCGTCACTCGCACGACGCGCTGCGCAGCCACGTGCCCGCCACCACGCGTTCCGACGTCGGGCTCGTCACGTCGGCAGGCCGGATCCTCAAGGTGTCGGTGCTCGACCTGCCGGCTCTTCCGCCGACGCAGGGGGCGCCCTCGGTCGCGGGCGGTGTCCCGGTCGCCGAGCTGGTCTCGCTCGCGGCAAGTGAGGAGGTGCGCGCCGTCGTCTCGCTCGCGCCGGACGCGCCGCCGCTCGCGCTCGGGACCGCCGGCGGCGTGGTCAAGCGGGTCACGCCCGGCGAGGTCCCCGCCAACAAGGACGAGTGGGAGATCATCGCGCTCCGGGACGGCGACTCCGTCGTGGGTGCCGCGCCTGCGACGGACGCGGACGAGGTGGTGATGATCTCCTCCGACTCGAGCCTCCTGCACTTCTCCGCCGCGCTGGTCCGCCCGATGGGCCGGGCCGCGGGAGGGGTCGCCGGTATCAACCTCGCCGATGGTCAGCGGGTCGTCTTCTTCGGCGTCGCACCGGCCGACGTGCGCCCCGAGCTCGTAGTCGTGACGGTCGCCGGATCGGCGGACCAGCTGCCCGGTGTGGGCGGCGGGTCCGTCAAGGTGACGCCCTACGAGCTGTACCCGGTCAAGGGCCGTGCCACCGGTGGCGTGCGTTCGCACCGCTTCCTGAAGGGTGAGGACCGGCTCACGCTCGCCTGGGTTGGCGAGGGCCCGGCGCGCGCCGTGGGCGCCGGGGGTCAGCCGATCGACCTGCCGCCGCCGGACCAGCGCCGGGACGGGTCCGGCACTCCGCTGCCCGGACCGCTCGCGTCGATCGGCTGACACCCGCGGGTCAGCGCTCGATCGCCGTGAGAATCGCCGCGGCGAGGTCGGCCGGCCGGGTGAGCATCGGCCAGTGTCCCGTCGGCAGGTCGACGATCTCGTAGTCGTCACACGTGGCCAGCTCGGCGACGAACGGGTGCCCCTGCTCGATCAGCCCGCGGATCTGCTCGGCGGGGTACTCGCAGGCGATCACCGTCGCCGGGGCGGCCCGGCGAGCCGCCGGGTCGCCCGGGTGGTGGTGTCCCTCACGCACGGTGTGGCCGGGCTGCGGGAGCGCCCGCTCGCGGAAGGCGGCGCGCAGCTCCTCGGTGAGATCGACGAGATCGGCCGGGTTCATCTCGTCCCACTCCGGCAGCTCGACGACGGGCGCCTCCACGGGCAACTCGTCGTTGATCGCCTGCCCCTCGGCCATGGGTCCGCTGTCCACGTAGACCAGCCGCGCGACCCGGTCGGGCCGACGGCCTGCCGCGTTGTAGACGAGCCCACCGCCGGCCGAGTGCCCCACGAGCACCACCTGCCGCTCGGCGTCGACGGCGTCGATCGCGTCGACCACCGCCTGCACGTGGTCCTCGAGGTGGACCTGCGAGGGGTCGGCGCCGGGTGTCATACCGGGCAGGGTCAGTGCGTCGACGCGGTGACCCGCGGCGGCGAGAGGTGGGACGACGTCGTCCCACGCGGAACCGTCGAGCCAGAAGCCGGGAACCAGGATGATGTCCATGCGCGGACGTTACTGCTCGCCACCGACAGCGCGGCGCCTGATCCCGAGCACCAGCAGGAGCTGCGCGAACGAGTAGGTCGCCATGACGGCGAACCCGTACACCCCGGCCGGAAGGGTGTCCGCGATCGCGGGCATCGCCTGCCGCACACCGAGCAGCCCGTCGGAGGCGACGAAGAGCGCGCCGCCGATCCCCGCGAGCCGGTGCACGCCGGTCGCGAGCACCGCCATCGAGACCAGAGCGGCACCGTAGACGGCGAGACCGACGACGAGCGCCACCGCCGGGTCTCCCGCGGGCAGGAGCACCGCCGCGGCCCCGCCGACGATCGCCAGACAGACCCCGGCGTATGCGGCGACGACGCCGCGCCGCCGGGTCAGCGCGCTGTCGGCGCGGTACGGCCAAAAGGCCACCACGTAGGCGACCTGCGCGACGAGGAACAGCGCCATGAGCACGAGGAAGGAGCCCTGACCAGTGACGAAGTCGGGGACGGAGCCCCCGAGCCACGACCAGAAGAGCGCCACGAACGCGAGCCGGACCAGGCGCGGGCGGGGCACCGTCGTCGAGAGCCACAGCGCTGCGGCAAGCAAAGGCATCAGGAGCCACTGCGTCCAGCGCTGGAGCGGCGGTCCGTCCGGGAGGGCGAGGTGGGCGACCAGATGCACGGCGAGGACGAGGCCGAACGCGGCGGACCAGGCCCGGCCGGGTGGAGGCAGCGCACGAAGCTCGTCGGCGAGGGTGGTGGGGCTCGGGCTGGTGGGGCTCGGCCTCGTGGGGCTCGGGCTGGCCGAGCGCGGCGGCGGGGTGTGGACGTCGTCGTGCACGGGCACACCGTAGCGGCTGGAGATCGGCGCGAGAAGGGCACGTTGCGCCGGTGGTGCGGCGGCGGCACGAGGCGGGTCGCGTCGCGGGCTCCGAACCGTTCGTGAGACCGCCGTCCCGGAGGATGGACGACGACGTAGGCTACCCGTCGTGACCTCCCTGGACGCCGCTTCCTCCACCCCCACCGGCTCCGATGTGCGCGCCGACGCGCGCGCGCAAGCCCTGCTCGAGGCGATGCGCACGCGCGTCGTCGTCGGCGACGGGGCGATGGGCACCATGATCCAGGAGCAGGATCCGTCACTCGAGGACTTCGAGGGGCACGAGGGCTGCAACGAGGTCCTCAACGTCACCCGCCCGGACATCATCGCGGCGGTCCACGACGCCTACCTGGCCGCCGGCGTGGACGCGATCGAGACCAACACCTTCGGCGCCAACTGGTCCAACCTCTCCGACTACGGCATCGACGACCGCATCCTGGAGCTGGCCCGCGAGGGCGCGCGGATCGCTCGTGAGCGCGCCGACGCCTTCACGACGCCGGACCGCCCGCGGTGGGTGCTGGGCTCGATGGGCCCCGGGACCAAGCTGCCGTCGCTCGGGCACACCACGTACGCGCACCTGCGCGAGACCTTCGGGAAGCAGGCGATCGGCCTCATCGAGGGCGGAGCGGACGCGCTGTTCATCGAGACCTCGCAGGACCTGCTCCAGGCCAAGGCCGCGGTCACGGCCGCCCACGACGCGATGGCGGCGACGGGCCGTCGGGTCGCCGTGATGGTCTCGGTGACGGTCGAGACCACGGGCACGATGCTCATGGGCTCGGAGATCGGCGCCGCGCTGACGGCCCTGCAGTCCCTCGGCGTCGACTCCATCGGCCTGAACTGCGCGACCGGCCCCGACAAGATGAGCGAACACCTGCGCTACCTGTCGCAGCACTCCGAGATGCCGGTGACCTGCATGCCCAACGCGGGCCTGCCGGAGCTCGGACCGAAGGGTGCGGTCTACCCGCTGGGGGCCGAGGAGCTGGCAGCCGCGCACGTACAGTTCGTCCGCGAGTTCGGTCTCGGCCTGGTGGGTGGCTGCTGCGGCACGACGCCGGAGCACCTCGCCGCCGTCGTCCAGGCCGTGCGCGCGGAGCCGCTGCCAGCGCGGTCGCCGCAGCGAGAGAACGCCGTCGCCTCGCTGTACTCCCCCACCGATCTGAAGCAGGAGCTCAGCTACCTGGCGATCGGCGAGCGCACGAACGCCAACGGTTCGAAGGCGTTCCGCGAGGCGATGCTCGAGGGCCGCTGGGACGACATCGTCGACATCGCCCGCGCGCAGACCCGGGAGGGTGCGCATCTGCTCGACGTGTGCGTGGACTACGTGGGCCGCGACGGCGTGGCGGACGTCCGCGAGGTGGTCTCGCGCCTGGCGTCGGCGTCCACGCTGCCGCTCGTCATCGACTCGACCGAGCCGGCCGTCATCCAGGCCGGACTCGAGCTGGTGGGCGGACGCGCGGTCGTGAACTCGGTGAACTTCGAGGACGGCGAGGGACCGGGCTCGCGCTTCGACCGGATCATGCCGCTGGTCAAGGAGCACGGCGCCGCCGTCATCGCGCTGACGATCGACGAGCAGGAGCAGGCCCGCACCACGGCCACGAAGCTCGCGATCGCGTCCCGCCTGATCGACACCCTCACGCAGAAGTGGGGCATGCGGGTCGACGACATCATCGTCGACACCCTCACCTTCCCCATCGCGACCGGCCAGGAAGAGACCCGCCGCGACGCGATCGAGACGATCGAGGCGATCCGCCAGCTCGTCGCGAAATACCCCGGCGTGCACACCACCCTCGGCGTCTCGAACGTCTCGTTCGGCCTGAACCCGGCCGCGCGCACCGTGCTCAACTCGGTCTTCCTGCACGAGGCGGTGGCCGCAGGCCTCGACTCCGCCATCGTGCACGCCGCGAAGATCCTGCCGCGCACCGCCATCCCGGACGAGCAGTGGCAGGCCGCGTACGACCTGGTGTGGGACAAGCGCGTGTACGACGAGGCAGGCGAGCTCGTGCACGACCCGCTCGCGCACCTGCTCGAGCTCTTCTCCGGGGTCGACTCCTCCGCGCTGCGCGACGCCCGCGAGGCCGAGCTGGCGGCACTGCCCGTCGGCGAGCGGCTGGCGCGCCGCATCGTGGACGGCAACAAGAAGGGTCTCGACGCCGACGTCGACGAGGCACTGGCCGCCGGCATGAAGGCGCTCGACATCGTCAACGACCACCTGCTGGCCGGCATGCAGGTGGTGGGCGAGCTCTTCGGGTCGGGGCAGATGCAGCTGCCGTTCGTGCTGCAGTCCGCCGAGGTGATGAAGACGGCGGTGGCGCTGCTCGAGCCGCACATGGAGAAGGCCTCCGGGAACGAGGGCACCAAGGGCACGATCGTGCTAGCCACCGTGCGCGGCGACGTGCACGACATCGGCAAGAACCTCGTCGACATCATCCTGACCAACAACGGCTACAAAGTCGTCAACATCGGCATCAAGCAGCCGATCTCCGCGATGGTCGAGGCCGCCGAGGAGCACGACGCCGACGTCATCGGCATGTCGGGCCTGCTGGTGAAGTCGACCGTGGTGATGAAGGAGAACCTGGAGGAGCTCGCCACGCGCGGGCTGGCGGGGCGCTGGCCGATCCTGCTGGGTGGCGCCGCGCTGACGCGGACCTTCGTGGAGGACGACCTAGCTTCCGCCTTCCCCGGGACGGTGCGGTACGCCCGCGACGCCTTCGAGGGACTCCGGCTCATGGAGCCGCTGGTGCGGATCGCCCGCGGGGCCGCGCCGGACTCCGTAGGCCTGCCGCCGCTGAAGAAGCGCCGGCACGGGGTGGTCACGGTGGCGCAGACGCCGGACGAGCAGCTGCCGGCCCGGTCCGACGTCGCCGCCGACAACCCGGTGCCCGCTCCCCCGTTCTGGGGCACCCGGATCGTCAAGGGCATGCCGCTGGCGGACTACGCGGCGTTCCTCGACGAGCGGGCCACGTTCCTCGGGCAGTGGGGGCTCAAGCCGGGGCGCGGTGAGGACGGGGCCTCGTACGAGGAGCTACGGCAGACCGAGGGGCTCCCGCGCCTGGCCGCGTGGCTGGAGCGGATCCGGACCGAGAAGATCCTCGACCCGTCGGTGATCTACGGGTACTTCCCGGTATGGTCGGAGGGGAACGACGTCGTCGTCGCGCATCACGAGGGGCCCGACGGCGGGTCTGGCGGACCGGTCGGGACCGAGCGGCTGCGCTTCCATTTCCCGCGGCAGCGGCGTGACCGGCATCTGTGCCTCGCGGACTTCGTCAAGCCGCGGTCGTGGGTCGAGGAGACGGGCCGGTTCGACGTGCTGCCCGTGCAGCTCGTGACCGTCGGGGCGACCGTGGCCGAGCACACGGCACGGCTGTTCGCGGCGAACGAGTACCGGGAGTACATGGAGCTGCACGGCCTGTCGGTCCAGCTGACCGAGGCGCTGGCGGAGTACTGGCACTCACGCGTGCGGGCGGAGCTCGGGTTCGCCGACGAGGAGCCGGCTCAGGTCGAAGGGCTGTTCCGGCTCGAGTACCGCGGGGCACGGTTCTCGCTGGGTTACCCCGCCTGCCCCGAGATGGAGGACCGGCACAAGGTCATGGAGCTGCTGCGGCCCGAGCGCGAGGGCATCGTCCTGAGCGAAGAGCTCCAGCTCCACCCGGAGGCTTCGACCGACGCGTTCGTGTTCCACCACCCGGAGGCCAAGTACTTCTCCGTGTGACGTTTCCCCAGGAACGACCTGGCTGGTCGACGCGGCTCTCGGTGGCCGAGACCTGCGGCTATGGCCGTGGGTCACGGATCCAGCCATCGCTGGACGTATCTGACCGTACCAAAACGTGTCGTAAACGTGGCGTTCGGAGAGCCCGCTCGAGCTCTCTGTTGGCACACGACACGAAATGCGGTGTGACCTGCAACGACACGACGATCCAGTGTTGTACCGTCACGGGATGCGAGTGACGACCCCTTCAGCCGCGCTGGCCTTCCCTGGGATCGGCCGTGACCGCCGCGCCGTCGTCCATCCAGGCGTTCACCGGCTGGAAGAAGTCCCCTTCGAGTGGCGGGCTGCCGAAGAACAAGCTCGGCTGGGCGTGGGTCCCCAACTGCTCCGACGTCGACAACGCGGAGAGCCTCACGCTCGGCGCAGGGATGCTGACAGCGATGGGAGTCACCGATCCCAACACGGTGGCGGCGACCCCGCCGCCGCTGCCCGCGAACCCGGGTGCCACCCTCGAGAACTGGGTCCTGTCCGAACTGGACCGCCAGGTGCCCCGGCTGGGCCCCGCGCGCGCATGGGACGTCAGGCGAGGCCAAATCATCACCGGGTTCGGGCAGTACCAGCACCTGTCCGCCCCGGACGCCGCCGTCACCGCCAACCCCACCCTCCGGGTCTCGATCGGCAGGGACTACCTCATCAAGCCCGACGTGACCGTCGGGCTCCGCGGAGCCGGGGCGCTCAACGGCTTCCCGTTCTTGCACGCCGCAGTCTCGTGCAAGTGGACGATCCGTTCTGACCGCGTGCAGAACGTGCGCCACGAGTTCAACCAGATGATCCGGCATCGCCGCGGCCGCCAGCCGCACCTCGTCACGGTGACGGCGGAGCCGCTGCCCTCTCGCCTCGCATCCATCGCACGGGGAACCGGAGAGGTCGACGCGACCTATCACATCGCCTTCGACGAGCTTCAGGCGGCCGTCAACGCCTCGTCGAACACGGCTCAACAGGACGCGTGGGCAGAGGTGGTGGAACAGGGGCGACTGAAGTCCTTCAGCGATCTCGCCGGAGATCTGACCCGCTGGTAGTGCCAGGCCCAGTTCCTGGAGATGAGACCGGTCGAGGGCCGACGGCACGATGAGCGGATCGCGCTCGTATGGCTTGAACCTTCGCTCTTCCCGGTTTGATGGCCCTGTGACCCCCGCAGCGCAGATGCTGTGACCGGAAGGATCGTGAGTGGACATGGCTTGGTTCAGGCGTTCGAAGAAGGTACGACCGTCAGAAGCCGTCCCGGTGACGGTCGCTGTGGATCCCGTCGTCGTGCAGGTCGAGTACCTACCCCGCGGCGCTGCCATTCCCGACACGGCCGGCGACCTGCCCGAGTGGGCCAAGCGGCTCGACCCCACCAGCGACCTGCGGGCCTACGCCTACGAGTGGCGCGCCGAGGCAGCGCCCTCCATCGGAGACCTCGCCGTCGACGACAGCGGTCGCGTCGTGGTCGTCGTCGGCCGGGGGCGCCACGGGTTCGAGGGTTCCCTCGCCCAGATTGTCGAACGCCTGCCCCTCAACGCAATCGAGTTGGCGGCACGTGGCGAGTCCGCATTCGACGGCCCCGCGCCGACGCCGGTGACACACATCGATCTGACGGACGAGTTCGAGTTGGCGCTGGAGATCCTCCGGTCTGGCGGGTCGATGTTCCTCACCGGGAAGGCGGGGACGGGAAAGTCGACGCTCATCCGCCACTACATGGAGTCGACGAGGCGCAACGTGGTCGTCGCGGCGCCGACGGGCATCGCCGCGCTCAATGTGGATGGATTGACGATCCACCGCCTGTTCTCGTTCGGAGCGAGCACCTCGCTTCACGATGTGGAGTCCGGCGGATACCGGCCTGGCCGGTTCGCGCGTGAGATCCGGGGCATGGACACCCTGATCATCGACGAGGCGTCGATGGTGCGCGCCGACCTGCTCGATCAGGTCGAGACCGCATTGCGCCGGTTCGGCCCTCGTCCCGGTGAGCCGTTCGGCGGTGTCCAGGTCGTCCTCGTCGGCGACCTGTTCCAGTTGCCGCCCGTCGTGCCTGAGACCGAGAGGGCGTGGCTGGAGTCGCGCTATGAGACGGAGTATTTCTTCTCCGCCCGTGCGTTCTCCCGCGACCGGTTCCTGACGGTGGCGCTGACCAAGGTGTTCCGCCAGCTCGGCGACGACCACCTGACCGGCGTCCTCAACGCAGTCCGTGAGGGTCTGCTCGCAGAGGAGATGCGCGCCTCGCTCAACACCCGGGCCGACGCGGATTTCACCCCGCCGCAGGACGAGTTCTGGCTGACTGTCGCGCCGACGAATCGCATCGTGACGGCCCGCAACCGCGCCGCCCTGGAGCGGTTGCCCGGCGAGACATTCCGCCACGCGGCCACGTCGTGGGGTGATCTGACGAACTTCGACAGCCCCGTCGAACCGGTGGTGACGTACAAGGTCGGCGCGCAGGTCATGCTGCTGAACAACGACGCGGCCGGCCGCTGGGTCAACGGGACCATCGGGCGTGTCGAGGTCGTCGACGGCGACACGGTGACAGTCCAACTGAACGACGGCGGCGCCGTGGAGGTCGCACCCCACACGTGGGACGTGACCGAGCCGCGTTTCGTCGACGGCGCGATGTCACGCGAGGTGGTCGGCGGGTACACACAACTGCCGTTCAAACTGGCCTGGGCGGTGACGATCCACAAGTGCCAGGGCCTCACGCTCGATCGGCTCGTCGTCGACCTGTCGGGAGGAACCTTCGCGTTCGGTCAGGCGTACGTCGCGCTGAGCCGCTGCACGACGATGGACGGGTTGGTTCTCCACCGCCCTCTCGAACCGCGCCACCTCCAGACCGACCGGCGTGTCGCCCGGTTCCTGGCGCAGAGCTCGGGTCCCGCCGTCCGCGGCCCTGTGGCGATCGCGACGCTGAACGTCGGAGCGCACGACGTGCGATCCAAACCGCGCCCGGTCGAGATCGCCTGCGTGTTCGCCGACGGAACGGAGTTCTCCACGCTCGTCAACCCCGAGCGCGACCTCACCGGCGCGCGGGAGGGCTTCGGCATCGGCGTCGACGACATCACGCTGGCCCCGAACCTCGCCCAGGCGTGGACCGTGCTCGCACGCGTCCTCGACGGGGCGACGCCGGTCGGCGTCGACCTTGACCAGACCCTCGGCTACCTCGACTGGGAGCTCAAGCGACTGGGTGTCGTGCACCAACTGCCACCCGGTATTGAGGTCGACCCGCGCCGCGCCAAGGGCGATGAGGATGCGGAGCTCACCGCGCCGTCGGCGCTCCGCCGCGCTCGTGCGGCCCTTGCGGTGTACCTGCGCGAGGGAGGCGAGTCCGGTGCGCCCTTCGACGCGCCCGAGACCGAGGAGCAACCGACTTACATCCTCACGCGCGACCGACTCAACGTGCCCGGAGCCGGCCCTGCGCTCGACGCGCTCCTCGGCGCCAGCCAGGCGATCAGTGCGGCCGTCCTCCGCGGTGTCACGGCAGGGCCTGAGTCGACGATCGGCGCCGAACCGCTGCGCGAGGTCGTCGCCGCACGCCTCGCTTCCGTGGCTGAGAAGTCGGCGGGCCTCTCTCCGACGCTCCTGACTCGTCTGGCCTTGCTGACTCCGCTGCTCGGGACTGACCTCGCTGCGGATCTCGCGGCTCGCTCCGCGGCGGACACTGCCTCAGCCGTCTTCCGAGGAGCGCGTGTCTGCTTCACCGGTGACGCCACTGACTTCGACGGCCGCCCCATGGCCCGGGCGGACCTCAAGGCGCACGCCGAGCGGATGGGGCTCGCGCCCGTGGACAGCGTCACCAAGACTCGATGCGACCTCCTCGTTGTCGCCGAACTCGGGACACAGTCGGGCAAGGCGCGAAAGGCCGCGGAATACGGGAAGCCCGTGATCTCAGTCGCCGAGTTCCTGGCCGCCGTTCCCGGCGAGCCGCCGACCGCTCCGGCTGCCGCACCAACGACGCGTACTGTCCGTTCGGCCACGGTAGGCCGTCGGCCAGCCATCGCAGCCCAGGATCCCGGACCCAGTGATCGCGCAGTCCAAGATGGCGCCGGGAACTCCCGTGTTGCCGAAGCTGCGGAAGCACTCGCACTCCAGCGCGAAGGCCGAAGCATGGACGACGTTGCAGCCCTACTCGGCAAGTCCCCGCACACGGTCAAAGATCTGCTCTCCGACGCACGGTTCTACGAGGACCCTGAAGCGCATCCAGAACGAGTCGCAGTGGCGCAGCAGGCCTCCGAACTCCTGCGTACGACCGATATGAAGAAGGCCGAGATCGTCGCGATGCTGGGGTTGGGCTCCAAGGCCGCGGGCCGCGTCTTCCGCGACGTCACGTTCCTGGAAGCCCGGTAACCAGAGCCGCAGTCACACATGCACCTCATCCCGCTCCACGTGCACACTGGGCTCTATGGCCGTTGACGGCTCTGGCGCATCGACCCCGGGGCGCCGACGCAACATGCAGGCGAACCGGCGTCGGGACACGGGGCCGGAGATGGCCGTGCGCCGGCTGCTGCACAGTCATGGACGGCGGTACCACGTGGACGCCGAACCCGTTCCAGGCCTACGCCGCCGGGCCGACATCGTCTTCACACGCCAGCGCATCGCAGTGTTCATCGATGGCTGCTTCTGGCACGGCTGTCCAGACCACGGTCGGCGGACCTTCCAGCACAACGTCGAGTACTGGCCGGGCAAGATCGCCGGCAACGTCGCGCGCGACGCCGACAGACACGACCGCGCGGCTCGCTGAGGTGTCCATGGCCAGTTCGCGGTCCCCACTGGTGGCCAGTTTCGAGTCCCCGCTTTGAGGTGCTCGTGAAGTCCCCACTGGTGGCCATGTAGAGGTCCCCGCTGGTGGGGTCTGTACGGTGA
>Ga0075011_10000438_pt1 | contig 22069 bp, 23 predicted proteins | sample TARM_MetaG_T_14_FD_72354 | JGI IMG/M metagenome (GOLD analysis project Ga0075011, IMG submission 72354) | Freshwater microbial communities from Pennsylvania, USA, analyzing microbe dynamics in response to fracking - TARM_MetaG_T_14 | ecosystem: Environmental > Aquatic > Freshwater > River... | reverse complement strand
CTTGTGCCGAAGGAGAACGCCAATGAATATTTCGGTTTCTACAATATCCTCGGCAAATTCGCCGCCATCATGGGGCCGGCGCTCTATGCGCTCACGAGCCAATTGACAGGCGACTCGCGCAACGGACTCGCCAGCATTTCCCTCCTCTTCATCATCGGCGGCGTGCTGATGCTGCGGACGGAAGACAATTGATTATACCCAAAAGAGGCTGGGGCAACCCCCGGCCTCTTTGTGCACCCGAACATCGTGTGCGTAAACGCGGGACAGAACGCAGCTCCTGGCTCCACTTCGTGAACAATGCTCGAATGGTCTGCAGCCATTCTGCGCTTGTTCGCTCCAGTGGTCCGGAGCTAAACGCGTTCTGTCCCGCTCTCTTGTTGAATTGCCCTTGGTCATTTCTTCCTGACGAAACCGGACAATGGGCGTTTAACGAGTTCCGTGACAACAAGATAAGCGAAGGCAATCCCCAAGATGATCCCCAAATGCGCCATCGAAGGCGTTTGGAATTCAAAGAAAGCGGCAGTTGCGGGAATCATCGGCAAGCCGACAGCCAGAATCATAGCGATTACCGAAAGGATCATGATCGACGGCGCCGGCCAGCCTGCCTTGGTGATCGGCGACAAAGAGCGGATTGAAAGCATCAACAGAATTTCCGTCAATACGCTGGCAATGAACCAGTTGGTCTGCAGCACTGCCGGAGAAATCCGATAGAACAGCCCGAAACAGATGAAGTCGAATACGGTGCTGACGAGCCCCATCGTGACGAAAATGATGTAGAGGGCATGCAGATCGTACCGCTGCGGCCGTTCCACTTCTTGGGCCGGCACCCGGTCAAAGGCGATCGCCATCATCGGAAAATCGGACAGCAGATTCAGGAGCAACAACTGTTTCGGCAGCATCGGCAAAAAGCTGATGAAGAGCGAGCCTATCGCGACCGCATAGAAATTGCCGAAGTTCGAAATCAAGGTGGCGCGGATGTATTTCATCGTATTGGCGTGCGTTTCCCGTCCGAAGCGGATACCGTCGACGATGACCCGCAGATCGTTCTGGAGCAGGACGATATCAGCGGTCTCGCGGGCGACATCAGCCGCCGATTGCACGACCATCGAAACATGCGCCGCCTTCAGGGCCGGTGCGTCGTTGATTCCCTCACCCAAATAACCGACCGTGAACTGTTCTTTCAGCAGTTGGATCACTTCCAGCTTCTGCTCCGGCGTCGTCCGGGCAAAGACACGGATCGAGGACAGGCGTTTCTTCCTTTCCGCAGGCGGCAATGCCAAAAAGGCAGCAGCCTCCGTGACTTCAGCACTCTCCGTCACCAATCCGGCTTCCCGGCCGACTGCCTCGGCCACCTTCAGAGCATCCCCGGTGATGACCGTGATGGCGACATTCATCTGTTTTGCCGCCGCTACAGTCGCAATCGTGGAGTCCTTGATGCGGTCCACGAAAGAGACAAAGCCGCCGAAATGCGGACCGATGCCATCATCATAGCTGACCCCCAGCACCCGGTGGCCTTTTTCTTCCTCCGACTGCAGCCAATCCGCAACAGCATCACGGGGAATCAGCCCTTCCCCGAAAAAGTATTCCGGGCTCCCGCGGCGGATGTGCAGCGTTGTTCCATCCGAATGTCGGACGACCGCCCCGTTGCTGCGCAGCGCTGGATCGAAAGCTTCTTCCTGCACGAGTTTGTAGCGCTCCACAATTAGACGTTGCTCTGCCGATAAGGCCTCGTCGCTTGCGTGGTCGAAAGGTTCCGGTATCCGTTCGTGCAGATTGATGGCGGCCAAGCGCGCCAAGACCAGCGAATCGTAAGGCGATTGCGCCATTTTATAGGCATTTGTGAAAACAAGATGGTTTTCTGTGATTGTGCCGGTCTTATCGGTGCACAACAGGTTGACGGACCCCAAATCCTGGACCGCGGAAAGCCGCTTGACGATGACATCGCGCTTGGCGAATTCCAAGGCTCCCCGCGAAAGCGAGAACGTCAGCACCAACGGCAAAGCTTCCGGGATGGCTGATACGGCAAGCGCGATCGCGAAAATCAGCAGACTCGTTACATCCGCCTGCCGCCCTTCGATCAGGATGTTGGCCACTACGACGAGTCCGAGCGTCAGCAGCGTCACTTTCATGATGAAGTTGCTGATTTTGTCCACGCTCTTGACCAGTTCGCTCTCCGCCTGGACGGTGGATGCCGTCGCAGCGATATGGGCAAACTGCGTCTGCTGGCCGATCGCCGTGACCTCGGCCAAGGCATTTCCCCGCACGATCACAATCCCTTGCAGCAGGCGCTCTTCATCGGCAGCGACCGTATCCTTAGCGGAAACGGCTGAGTTTGACGTGCTTGCCCGTTTCGTTACCGGGATGCTTTCTCCCGTAAAGGTCGTTTCATCGACCAGGAGATCGCGGGCAACACGGACAATGGCATCGGCCGGGACGATATCGCCCGACTCGAGCTTCAGGATGTCGCCGGGCACCAGCGATTCGGTCGGCACTTCCTTCTCCATCCCGTCCCTCATCACCGTGATCGTGCTCAAAAGGTAAGCTTTCAATTTGTCGGCGGCCTGATTCGATTTGTGTTCCTGATAGACATTGAGAGCAGTCCCAAGGAACACAAACAGCAGGATAAAGGCGCCGTCGATCGGCTCACCCAAAGAAAAAGTCACACCCGCCGCAATCAGTAGCATCAGATTGAAGACGCCCCGGAACTGCCTGGCGATCAATTTGAGCAGTCTGTGGCTTGGAACCGGCAGGGCATTCGCTCCGTAACGGGCTCTCTGTTCGGCCACCTCCGCTTCCGACAATCCTTTCCAATCGTTCCAATCATTCTTGTTTGTCATAAGTCATCATCGCAGCTTTCGCATCAAAATAGATGAAATCCCCATCGTCGTAGTGCCAGACTGCCTTCAGGTCAGTAGGCTGGCGGATGCCGTTGCTTTCCTTGTATCCGCCGCAGAGCGCCGACCATCTGACTTTTTCGCTTTTCCCGTCCATCGTGGTGGCTTCCCGATCATTGGTCGAAAATTCTATCATTTCATCATCCTCGTTGAACGTGAAAATCCCTTCCGCAGTGGTGCCGTGCGCCGTAATCACGGCTTTGGCATGGTGCGCATCGATGGCTTCCCAGCGGATGTAATCCTGCAACGCCGCATTTGGAACGAAGAGGCATTCGGACAGGAATGTCACCAAACTGGCCTTGTCCATCGCTTCCCCTTCGATGTCGAACAGTGTGATTTTTTTTGCGATGATCCCTTTCATCGAGCCTTTGCCGTCGACATAGGCATCCACCCCTTCGAAAGGCACGCCATAGAGCGAACTGTCGATGTAGGCGATGCGGTCTGGCCCATCCACAAAATTGTATTGCGTGTAGGCGATCTTGATGGTCGGTTTGCCTTTCCCTAGCGAAAAGGCGACATCCGGAAAGACGACCTTCATGTAGGCCATCTTCGGTTTGCCGAGATGACCGCAGCGGCGCAGATGGCGCCGGACCGGGCCGGGTAGCGTCGCAATATCCGCTTCCGTGAAGCGGCCTTTGACCGGCTCCGTGTCCTTCAACAAATCCTCCACCAAATCGTTGAATTCTGTGGCGGCCTTTGAAGGCGCCGTGCGCAGGTAAGCATGCACAACACCGGCAGTCCCGAGCAGCACCCCGCCCACCGCAATGATTTTCTTTATCGCTGTCATTTTCTCATCCATCCTTTCACATTCCCTCAAAATCGTTTCATTATTTTCTGGCTGGAATCACGTCAAAACAGCACTTACGAGCAAACAAAACGCATATCCAAACGCATTCATTGTCGCAATAAAAATGAACTTTCAGTGTACTTTTCCCGAAACAGATTGACGACAGCAGGCAATATGGACATAATCACCCTGACATTATTTTCAGATTTGAAATCAAAGGAGAACGGACAACTAATGAAAAACGCATCAAACACGCAGAACAACACGATCGTCAGCTTGAAAGAATTCACTGCCAACCCAGCGCCACTCGGCTTATTGGGCTTCGGGATGACAACTGTCCTGTTGAACATCCACAATGCAGGCTACTTCCCGATGAACACGATGATTTTGGCGATGGGCATTTTCTTCGGTGGCATGGCGCAGGTCGTTGCCGGCATCATGGAATTCAAGAAAAACAACACATTCGGCGCAACTGCTTTCACTTCTTACGGCTTCTTCTGGCTTTCGCTTGTCGGAACGATCGTCATGCCCGGTCTTGGCATGGGTGAAGCAGCATCGGCTCAAGCGATGGCAGCTTACTTGTTCATGTGGGGATTCTTCACTTTGGGCATGTTCGTCGGAACGTTGCGCATCAGCAAAAACCTGCAGATCGTCTTCGGTTCTTTGACCTTGCTTTTCTTCCTGCTTGCTTTGGGAGACTTCACGGGCAATGAAATGATTTCAACAATCGCCGGCTACGAAGGCATCTTCTGCGGCTTCTCAGCCATCTACGGCGCTTTGGCGCAAGTACTGAACGAAGTCTACGGCGAAGAAGTCCTGCCGTTGGGCAATGTGACGACTGCCAAGAAAGCAGCCAAAATCGAAGTAGCAACCAGCAAATAAACAGCTGAATAAAATGAAAAAACGGGCGCTATGCAGCATGATTGCATAGCGCCCGTTTTTTGCCTTTTCGGTGGCGTTCCTCCGCCCTCCGGCGAGGATTGTCATTCGAAGTCAGCAGCAATATCTGTTTTACGGGGCTGGCTTGTGCAACCTGACCTGAAAATTTGCCTACTGCTATGTCCTGGATAACGGCTGAATTTGCTTGATTTCTGTCGTTCGCGTCTTGGCGGTCTATCTGCTGACGATCCGGCAACAATGGATCCGCGCGGCTTTCTTTTTGCCTTCTTCGATTTCCTGGTCGAAGGCTGCCCTTTCTTCCGGCGTCAAATCATTGATCGACAGGAAGCTAAGGTTGGAGAGCCTGTAAGTTTCCTTCACAGCGCTGTCGTTGCCGAAGGCCGTCGCTTCGATGTTGCTCAGTACTTTGTCTGGATTGCCGGCGCCCATCGCTTCCAAGGTTTCTTTGTCCTGTTCGGAAAAGCGCAGCGCCAGATCGAGCGTCGTCGTCTTGTAGACGGTGCTGCCCATGAAGGTGACCCGCGTCAGATATTCGTTCGTGACTTCGTTGAAAAGGATGTATTCTTTTGCTTTTGTCTGTTCCATGTTTAAATTGTTCCCTCCAAAATACCGGTCCGCCGCTCAGCGGGAACCTGTTCTGTTTGCATTCCCATTATAGACCATCCGCCCAGCTTTTCACATACCCACAGCAACAGTTTGCCGGTTCAGGCCGGCTTTTTGCTGTTTTTGTAGGCATCGTGGAACCCTTCGAAGGAATCCAACAGGAAGATGAACAGGAAGACCGCTTTGATCGAATTGAAGGCGGTATTGAGTACCCGTTGCCCGTCCGTGGCTTTAGCTATTTCCGTGACAAGCTCCGGATTCAGAATCGCAGTATCCTGAATGATGAACCATAACAACAGAAAGGAAAGGATATTCAAAACCAGATTAGCGGCCGCGACCGGGTAGGTCCACTTCCTGAAAACGAGCTTGCTGGCGGAAAATAACAATTGCAGCACCAACATGCCGTTGATGTAGGGCAGGTAACTCCGGAACACTTCCTGATCCAAGATCGGAATCATTTCCTGGATGCTGCCGTCCAGCGTATAGTAGACTCCCAAGAGATGGCTGTATTGATTGATCAGGACGAGGAAAAACACCGTGAAGATGATGCCGATGATGACCCCGACCCTGCTGAACGGTTTCTGAGGGACTTCTTTCTCAGGCAGATCAGCCAGACTCCAGTCTTCCTGGATTTCCGTCAGGATTTTCTGTTTCGCCGTCTTTTCCATGATGGCGAAAATAAGCGTCACCCAACCGAAGGCCCCGATAGCCGCACTGAGCGCGGTAGCGAAACTCTGAGCCAAGTACCCCAGCAGCCCCCCGCCGTTGACGATGAAATCCACAGTATTCCCGATCAGCGTGCCGATGACCGCCACCGTCATGACGATTTTCACAATCAAAATGTAGGTGCCGTAGAGTTCCGGTCCGATCAGATGGGGCGCGTCCTTCAGTTGTCTTTCAGCCAGCAGCCTTGGATTCCCCAGCCCCCTCAACACTTCGCGTTCCGTTTCTTCGGAAGGATCGCCGCGTCCCTCCAGCCGCTCCGCGATGATGCGGCGCATGGCCTCTTCAACCCCATCCTTTTCGGTCGGCGGGATATGTTTCAGACCCGCTGCGATGTACCTTTCCAGCAGTTCCATTTTATTTCTCCTCTTTTCTTTTCAGCCTTTGATTACAGCGACGGTCTTGAGGCGGCGGACCGGTTCGACGAGATCCAGTTCCTGCGAGAGCACAAAATCGATGGCTTTGTAGGCAAAGCGCGATTCCGTGCCGACATCGGTCCGTTTGGCTTTCGCCAGGAAGACGCCCAATTCCCTCAAGTCCAGGATGGTGTCCTGCACGCTGAATTGTTCCCTCGCATCCAAACGGCTCATGCGCCTGCCTGCCCCGTGCGAACAGGAAAGGAAGCTTTCCGGGTTGCCCTTGCCTTTCACCAGATAGGAATAGGTCCCCATCGCGCCCGGAATGATGCCCATTTCTCCCGTCCCGGCGCGGATGGCTCCTTTGCGGTGGACCCAAACCTCTTTGCCGTAGTGTTCTTCCAGTGCGGCATAATTGTGGTGGCAATGGACGGCATCCGACAAGTTGACATGGTTGATGCCGGCGTATTTTTTCACCCAAAGGCGGACGATTTCCAGCACCTTCTCCATCATCTGGTTGCGGTTCTCCTCGGCGAAATCCATCGCCAATTTCATCCAGCGCAGATACAGTTTCCCGATATCACTTTCGGTCGAAAAATAAGCCAGATCCCACTCGGGAGGGACCGGCGACTGGTCCTGTCTGTTCACTTCCTTGGCCAGATCGTTGAAATAATGGCAGATCTTGAAGCCCAGATTCCGCGACCCGGAATGCAGCATGATGCCGAGTTTTCCCTGATCGTCCGTCTGCAGTTCGATGAAATGGTTGCCGCTGCCGAGCGTGCCGACTTGATAAGCGGCATCGTCCAGTTCCTTCATCAATTCCTGCGGCATTGTTTCCTTTTCCTCGGTTGTCATGCCCTCAAGGAAGCGGGCGACCGATTCGCATTGCTGTTTTTTCTTATGGTGCTCGAAGCCGGTCGGGACATTCCGCAGGATGTCGCCCGCGATCGCCTGGGCCAGTTTCCCGTTCGGCGTCTCGATTTCGATCAGCCGTTCTACCGGGATGTTCGTCTGGACAAAGCTCATCCCGCACCCTATATCCACCCCGACTGCATTCGGAATGATGACCTTTTCGGCAGCGATGACGCCCCCGATCGGCATGCCATAGCCGGAATGCGTATCCGGCATCAGCACGACCCATTGGTGCAGAAACGGCAGATTCGCCAGGTTCATCGCCTGTTGCAGGCCCTCCTCGCCGATTTGTTCCTCATTCTCCAACCAGACCTTGATCGGCCACTTCTGTTCCTCGGGATTGAAGATGGTTATCATCTGATGATGCCCCTTTCCGTTTTGCAAATGCAGCGCTCTATTTTGCTTTTTGATCCATCCGCGCGGCCAAATCGCTGAACTGCTGCAACAAATCCGTGATCTGCCTTTCGCGGCGCGGATTTTTCCAGTTGATGACGCCACTGCCGATGACGTCGGCGCCGTGTTCTTCGCAAAGTGCGGTCATCTGCTTCAGGGCGTTTTTGCCGCCCATCCAGGGGAACGGGAAGAATTCGGTCACAAACAGTAGTGTGGGCTTATTTTCCAGTTGTCCGATCCGCGAAAAATAATGCTTCAGGATTGGTGAAGCGGAAGCTCCTCTGACCGGTCCGGCGATGATCAGCAGATCGTGCGCCTGCGGATCCGGGTAAGACTTCAATGATATATTCGCACTGTTCGATTCGTTGGTGTTTTCCTCACCGATCGTCTTGAGTTGTTCGATTTCCACGTCATGCCCGTCAGCGGTGAGTCTTTCCTGCAGCCGCTCCGCCACCGACAAAGTATTGCCGGTCAGAGAATGGAGGATGATCCCGATTTCCATAACCTTTCCCACTTTCTGTTTCAAATTTTTCGCTCTTAATGGATGTGTTTCGTCTGTCCGGATGCCGACCTTAAAGCGACCTCGACTTTGATCCGATCGGGGTCTTCGAAAAAGACGGCGTAGTGTTCCTTTCCGCCCGCGAAAGGATGTCTTTCCGGGTACAGCAATGGGATGCCGCGCGTTTGCAGCTCCCGGTACAGTTCGTCCACCGCATGCTTTGTATCGACCGCGAAGGCAAGATGGTTCAATCCCGTCCGGCTGCGGTGATACGCTTCGTCAAGGAAGCGTTCGGCTGTCTGGACGAAGACGATATAAGTGCCGTTTTCCCTGTAGCTGAAGCCCTGCTCCCATTCTTGGTACTTCGTAAAACCAAGTTTTTCCAACAGCCAGGACCAGAAAGCTTTGCTGGCGGATAAGTCACTGACATTGATTTCGATATGATGGATGAGGCTCAATTTGCCACTCCCTTTCTAGTGTAAGATTACCCCTCTCGCTTACAATTCAGAAGCAGATTCTTTGTCCCGTGCGTTTGGGTTTGTTATAGTCAGTATATCAGCAATTTATCTGCATCAATCATCCAGAAAAATCGGAGGAAATTATGAAACTCAGCATCTTGGACCAGGTCCACATCACAGCAGGGGGCACTGCCGAACAGTCCCTGCAGAACGCCAAAGGACTCGCACGTTTAGGGGACAGCCTCGGTTACGAACGCATCTGGTTCGCCGAACACCACGGCAGCAACTTGATGGCGAGCGCCGCACCTGAAATCATCGCTGCCTTCATCGCAGCTGCGACCGAGCGGATCCGCGTCGGGACCGGCGGCGTCATGATGATGCACTACTCGCCTTTGAAAATCGCGGAAGTCTTCAAAACGTTGTCCGGTTTTGCGCCAAGCCGGATCGACCTGGGCGTCGGCCGGGCTCCCGGAGGCGACCATCGATCCATGCACGCATTGGCGCAAGGCAATCCGCCTCAATTGGACAATCACTACGAAAAACTGCAGACGATTTTGGATCTTTTGGAAGACCGTACGCCGCAAGACCCGCTTTACCGCGGCACTCCGGCAGCGCCTGTCGCTGTGACGATTCCGCAGACCTGGTTGTTGGGGTCGAGCGGCAACAGCGCCGTGCAGGCCGGCAGAATGGGCGTGGGTTATTCCTTCGCGCAGTTCTTCACCGGCACGCTCGACAAAAACATTTTCGAACTCTACAAGAAAAACTTTGTTCCGTCCGCCGCCATGCCCGAAAAGCAGATCAATGTGGCATTCCACGCCATCGTGGCGGACACGCGCGAAGAAGCGCTTTATGAAGAATTGCCGTATGCAATCTTCAAGATGCAGCTCTTCCGCGGAATGATGCGCAACAATCTGATGACACCGGAACAGGCCGCGGCTTACCCGTTGACGGAAATCGAAAAACAGCTCATCAATGACATCCGCAAAACGCATATCATCGGGACCGCAAAAGAGGCCGGTGAAACATTGCTGACTCTGCAGGAACAGTACGGCTTCGATGAAGCGATGATCATCAGCATGCCGCATTCCCAACAGGCGCGGCTCAAAACCTATTCCCTATTGGCGCAGGAACTGCTATAGACTGTCTGCTGTGTCAAGGTCGGCCATCCTCTTCACGGGGATGGTCTTTTTTGGATTTTATCCGTTCCAATGTTTCGGCGATCCTTTTTTGCCTGGTTTCCGGGCGTTTAGCTTGGGCGATCCAGAAAAGATAGTGGGCCTTTTCGCCGGTCGGCCAGTCTTCGAAACACGCACGGGCAACCGGATCATCCCTGAATGCTTGCTCCAATTCTTCCGGCAGCTTCGGGACTTCCTTCGAAGAATAGGCCGCTTGCCATTTTCCACTTGCCTTAGCCGCTTCGATTGCCGCCAAACCGGCTGCGGTCATCTTCCCCGTCTTCAGCAAAGCTTCCGCCCGCCGCCGATTGATCAGCGACCAGACACTCCCGCTTCTGCGCGGGGTCATGCGGATGATGAAGCTTTCTTTATCCAAACTGTACATCTTGCCGTCGATCCAACCGAAGCAAAGCGCCTCTTCGACCGCTTCCGCGAGCAGGATGCCATCGCCAGCAGCGTGGGCTTTTTTGATTTTCAGCCAAATAAGTCCCTTTCTGTCATGGTTTTGCGCCAACCAGTCATGCCATTCCTGAGGATCACGCAAACTGAGCCATGCTTCGGGAAATCCGGATTCCGTCATAACCAGCCTCCTTCCATTTCGCGGATACTTCCGATTTTCAGAGCACTTTCATTCCCTATCATAATATTCCAACACGCGCAGGCACCTGAGCGTGTTCCAGCGGCTCGGGTTGCCGGCTTCTTCCATCTGGAAATGGACTTCACCGGGATGATGGGCCTGCGTCTTCCAGCGTCCGTCCGGCAACCTTTTTTCCTTCAGCACGTCCAACGCATCCTGCATCCGCTCATCATAGGGATGACGGACGCTCTGGAAATAATCGAGCGCGCGCAGAATATCGTAGCGCCAACGCGGCGGATAGACCAGTTTCAAAAAACTCGGATGGATGATTGCATCGGTGTGATCGGACTTATACAGGCGATGCCGCAGCAGGAACTCCTGTCCATCCGATTCCATTTTTATCAACTCATCCACCCTGTAGGCATACCCGGCTATGGCGTATTCCCGTATGCCTTCCAGAACGCTCAGCGTGGAATGCACCGAGCTGTGCCTGGCACCGGAACGGTTCAGGCGGCAATTGAAGCCTCCGTCGGTCAGCTGTTGGCCGAGGATGAAATCGACCACCGATCTGAGTTTCTCCTCTTCTGTACCGAAATAGCAGGCATAGTTCAGGAACATGCCGTTGACGCAGACGTCGCTTTGCTCGATTCCTTTTGCCGGATTGACGCCTCCATCCGGCGCAATCACCGTTTCAAGGATGAGATCCAATGCCTTCCTGATTTCCGGCGTTGCGGGGATGCAGAGGTTCCTGAGGTCCAGCAAGGTGTAGTGGCTGCTCGTCCATTTCGGCTGGTAGAACCACTGCCCCCAATGCCCGTCCGGCTGTTGCTTCTCCAAAAACGCGCGGCCCCAGCCTTCCGTTGCGATCCGGTCCCTCAGCTCGACCAAAGTTGCCGGATTTTCGTGCAACAGATCGCGCCGTGTCTGATATTGGATCGATGCGTCGCCTTCCAGAAGCCATGCGATGATTTCAGCCCTTCCCATTTCCATCGGTCCTTCCTTTTTCGCTTCAATCGTAATAGATGCTGCCGCCGATGAATTCCCTCAGAATGGAATTGAACGGCACTTTTGACACGTCCAGCGGTTCGAAGAAACTCAGCAGATTCAACAGGCGTTCGCGCGTATCGTAATAAGGGCTGTCGGCCGGTATTTTCTGCAGCGCTGTTTCCGCGAAGGGCCGCAAGGCGTTCATTTCGTAAAGCATGCTGGAGTTGAACATGACGTCAGCTTCTTCCTGGAATTTGAAGATGTTCTGGTACTCGCCACGGCGCACGCTGTCCCATTGATGGATCGTGTTTTCCGGCATGACGCCCCTGTATTTGTCGTCCCTGACCAAGCGGCGGAGCAGGCGGATTTCCGAAGTCGGAACCCGGCTCATCAAGTCGATGTTTAGCCCGCCGAGCGCGCTGATGTAGATTTTGTAGATAAGGTTGCGGTTGATGTTGGTGACCAATTCCGGATTCAGCGCGTGGATGCCTTCAATGATGAGAATCTCCGATGGACCGACCTGCATCGGTTTGTTTTCGGCCAAGCGCTTGCCTGTGACAAAGTCGAATTGGGGAACGGATACACGTTCGCCTTCGATAAGTTGTTCGATTTGTTGTTTCAGGAGCGGCAGATCCAGCGCCTCCATGCTGTCGAAATCGTATTTCCCATCGGCATCCCGGGGCGTGTGCTCCCGGTCCACGAAATAATGGTCCAACGACAACGCAATCGGCTTCAGCCCATTCACTTCCAGTTGGGTCGACAGCCGTTGCGCGAAGGACGTTTTCCCTGACGAGGAAGGGCCCGATACGAGCAGCAACCGCAAAGCGCGCCGGTGCTGCAGGATGGCATCCGCGATGATGGAGATTTCCTTTTCGTGCAAAGCTTCAGCGATGCTGACCAATTTCATCGTGCGCCCGGACCGGATGTAGTCATTGACGTCCTTGACGAGCTCAATGTTGATGTTGTCCATCCAGATTTGGTTCTTTTCGAACACTTGGGACAACTGCACCGGCGGAATCAGCGGCCGCTTGCTGCCTTTGTCGATGTCGCCGAAATCGACGATGAAACCGTAGGAAAACGGCAGGATGGTGAAAGGTTCAACGAGGCTCGTGTCCGTAAAAGCCGGATAGACGGCCTTAACAACGATGTCTCCCACTTGGTAATGGTAATAGCCGCCTTCAATGCGGAGCATCTCGATGCCGCTGTTCCGTTCTACCCACTCCCGCAGCTTCAGCTCGATCTGCTTCACTTCCCGCGTCGACAGGATCGACCCGTACAGGTTGCAGAAGACCCCTTCAAGGATGGAATAGGATGTCTTCAGCGTTTCTTCCGGAAAAAGGTCATGCACGACCTTGATCAAACCCAACTTGACGGTCTGGCGGCCTCTGTGCAGATGCGTTTCGCTCATGATCATTCGCCTCCTTGCATTTTCTTTATGGTTGCCTATGTTTTTGAAGAAGGCGCGTTTCCCCGCGTTTCTGAGAACCGGTACGCCTCCCGCAGCCATGTATCGAGAGCCTGAATCAGGTCCGCTTCCTCCGCGATGATGACGTGGTGTGTCCATCTGCCGGGGTACGGTTCGACCGCTTCGACGATCTGTTCATGATCGATCCGGCGCCCGCAGCCGAAGCTGAGCACCAGACTGTTCAGTGGCCGCTTTCTGTCCGTCGGTTGCGGCAGCCAGACCCAGGCGAATTGTGTCCTTGTGGCGAAAGAAATCTGCGTCTTGCTCACTGTGATGATGGCGGGGCCGATCGCCCGGATTTTCCTTTCAATAGCCATGAAAAGCTCCCTGGCTTCCGGTTTCCCGGAAAAGAAAGCCTCTTTTTCTTTGTTGGTCATTACGTCCGTCATATTCTCACCTCATTGTCAGTCTCGACCGTTGCCGAAATCCTTCATTCCACCAAAAAGACGATTTTCGTCAACAGTTCGCTTTCCGGCACTTCTTCAGGGGAATTGTAATAATGCTCATACACGGGTCCGCGCGGTTTATAGCCATTGTCCTTGATCCATTTCTGGATTTCATCATAGGCTGGCGGCATCCCCATGTATGGGCCTTTGTACATGCAGGTGACCTGTTTGCCGGCCGGGATGCTCCCGGGTTGGACCTCCCCTTTGCCGGGCAACGGCTTGGACACAGGAAAGCCGATCTCCAGTTGCAGGTGTTCCATATCCATGTTGAAATAGCCGACGAACGCCGGCCCTACCGGTTGTTCACCCAATTCTATGATGTGCGTGACGATATCCATGAAGGCCTTGCCCAATATTTTCGGCAACTCGCTTATGGTGGTAACCGTTTTCAAAATCATGGTGGGTTGTTCCTGCGTTTCCACCATTTCGATAATGTAACCCATCTTCCTCGTCCCCTTTTCTGAAACCCAGTATCTCATGCTTATTTTATCACTTCCGCAGGCGTTGGGCCATCAATACGATAGCCAGCGGAAAGTGCTCAAGACCGCGCATTGACGGCATGGGAGACCCTTAGCTTTTCCTTTTATTCGGCTTCTTTCCTGATACGCAAAAAAGGCGTCCCAGTCAAGAGCGCCTCCCTTGCTATCAAAATAACTTCTTTAACCGCTGTTTTAGGCAAAAACAAGCTTACTGTTCTTCACCCAAGAGCGCCGTGATCGCTGCCTGCGAATCCGTATGATCGACATAGTCCACGACGACGCCCTTTTCGAGCTTCACCAATTTCGGCACCGTCACGACTTCGTGCGTATCCAAGGTATCCTGAAAATCGTCATCGCCACTGTGTTCGTCCGTGTCGTAGTGATAGACGACCGCATCCGTTTCGGAGATAGCTTCTTCCAACAAAGGTTCGAAGTCGCGGCAGTATTTGCACGTATCCCGTCCGAAGTAGAGATAAGCGACCTCCTCATCCATCACGTCAGCGTATTCACCCGGACTGTCGACAGCCTGATAGACGGAGCCTGATGCCGTCGTCAAACCGAACAAAACCAATACAGCCGCTAACGGCAACAGCCACATCAAATATTTTTTCATCGTCATTTTTTCCTTCCGTAGCTTATTTGGTCGCCAAACTCCGTTTGATCCTTACCGAAACGGCCTCAAGCAAGAAGCAGGTCAAGAGGATCAGGAAAGTTATGGCGCCGACTTCCTTCATGTTGTAGTAGAAATTCCCCGACATGAACAAGTGGAACCCGATACCGCCGGCCCCTGCAGCCGCCCCCATTCCGAGGGCCACTATGTAGTTGATTTCGAAGCGCATGAAGGTCCAAGCCACCAATGAGCGGATCGTTGTCGGCAGCACCCCTTGGAAAACGATTTCCCACCAGCTGGCTCCCGTTGCCCGCAGTGCTTCGATGACCCCTTCATCCATTTCCTCAAAACTTTCCGAAAACATCTTCGTCAAGTAACCCAATGAATGGAAAGAAATGCCGATGACAGCCGCGACACTGCCCAAACCGGTGACAATCGCAAAAATCAGGACCCACATGACAGTAGGGATTACGCGTATAAGTGCGACGAAACCTTTTATCAATGCGGATGAGCGTTTACCGCCCAGATTACGCGCCGCCAACAACCCCAACAGGACCGATAAGAAGGCTGAAAATACCGTCGTCAGAAAAGCGATCGCAAAAGTGATGACCACCTGCAGCAACGCTTCATTGAGGCTGATGCTGCTTAATTCCGCTTCTAGGAAGATCGTCTTCAGATTGGCGAATGTGCCGCTGATAGCAAGCACCCAATCGATATTCCCGTAGTCGAAGCTCAAAAAGGCGTAGAGAGTGACGAGCGTCAAGCCAATCAGAACGAACCAGACATTGCGCAGGCTGCTTTTCTGGCCTCTTGCTTCCGAAACCTGAGGACCTTTTGATTTGAGTCTGCGCTTTTGCTCATCCAGCGCCGCGCTCCACGGTAACCCATTTTCGCTCATAGGATGGACCTCCTTACTTGATTCGAGATGGCTTCCAAACCCAGCACAACAATCATGATGCAGAGTACGATCAAGCTGCTGGAGTGGTAATCCAGGTTTTTGTAATAGAGATTGAAAATATGGCCGATTCCCGACCCCGTCAGCATGCCGATCAACGTTGCGCTGCGGACATTGGTTTCGATGCTGTACAGGATCCAGGAAATGACGCCGGCGATGCTGTTCGGGAAGATCGCCTGTCCGATGATCTGCCAACGGGAAGCTCCGGTTGCGGTCAAAGCTTCCACCGAGTCCTTCGCTGTCTCATCGATTGTTTCGATGAAGGCACGGTTCAAAGTCCCAAAAGTCACGAAAAACAACGCCAAGAAACCGGTCATGATGTTCATCCCGAATGAAAACAAGAAAATCATCGACCAGACGATATCCGGCACATTCCGGAAGAAAGAGGCGAACAGCTTGGAAGCCCCAGCCAGACTGTTGTTTACTTTTGTGGACTCTGCCCCGAGCAAGGCAAAAACGTAAGCGAAGAGGCTTGCCGATGTCGCCGAGGCCACCGACAGCAGCACGGTTTCCGTCAATTTTTCGAGAATGTCCGGAAGTCTTGCCCATGCAGCCGCATTCGGATAAAAATTCCGGATAAGCCACACAGCGGCATCCGGAAAGGCGCTGACCGCTTCAGCATACTCAAACTCCAGCAGCAGTGAGGCGCCCACCACCAACAGCAGCATCGCCAAAAAAGTGAGTGTTCTTTTCATTCCGCGCGTTTGCAGCGGGTTCGTCGTTACTTGCATCTTATCCTCCTTTTAGGCTGAAACATCGGTGATGAGTTCGCCGGCTTCGGAACCATAGATTTCATGGATTTTTTCCTGTGTCAATTCCTCAGGCGTGCCATCGAAAACGATTTGGCCGCCGTTCACGCCGATGATGCGTTTCGAATAGGCAATGGCGACATCGACTTGGTGCAAGTTGCAGATGACCGTGATGCCCATTTTTTTGTTGATTTCCTTCAAGTACTCCATGATGATGCGTGAGGAGCTCGGATCCAGGGACGCAATCGGTTCATCGCAAAGGATCAGTTTCGGATTCTGGACCAAGGCCCGAGCAATCCCGACACGCTGTTTCTGGCCGCCGGACAATTGATCGCAGCGCTGATGGATTTGTTCTTTCAGACCCAATTGCTCCAGAATCGCAATCGCGTCGGCTTTGTCTTCATTCGTGAAAGCGCCGAACACCCCTCTGAGTGTGCTTGTGTAGCCAAGGCGCCCGTGGCAAGTATTGTCCAGCACGCTGAGGCGGTTCACCAAATTATAGTGCTGAAAAATCATGCCGATCTGTCTTCTCAGTTCGCGCAATTCTTTCGTGTTCAGTTTTTCGGTATCCACACCATCGAACAGTACCACTCCTTCAGACGGCTCAATCATGCGATTGATGCAGCGAAGTAGAGTCGATTTCCCTGCACCGGACTTGCCGATGATTGAAATGAACTCCCCTTCTTCGACTGAAAAGTGAATGTCCGACAATGCTTTCGTCCCCTTTGTGTATTCTTTCGACACATGGGTCATTTCCAGCAATGCCATTCTCATTCGCTCCTTTTTACTGTTTACGTACCGTTACACGATTATTTTGCGGACAATGCGCGGATCGGATCGAACCAGGCATCTTCGGCCGCTACAAATTGGGATTCGCCATCTTTTTCAAACAGTGCACTTTCTTCCGATTCCGGGTCTTTCCAGATCGACGGATCATTGTTCATTTCTTCGCTCGTGAAAGCCGCCAGCAATGCTTCTTGGTCCTCAGGAGAAGTGACATCGTTGTTGATGACCATCGGCGCGTTCAATACCGGCATCACGCCGATCGACACAAACTCCTGGCCAGCCAAACCTGTGAACGGATCCGCTGCATCTTCCTTGACTGCATACGTCGTTCCGACGGCATTCTTTTCGCCGTCGACCGGCTCCACATAGTTGGCTACGCATGTATCACAGAAGGCAGCAACGTCCGCGCGGTCAGTCAGCAAGTTGACTGCAGAGCCCTGGTGCGATCCGCCGAACAGAACTTCGCTGAAGAACTTGTCTTCGCCGCCCTCCATCAAGGCTTCTTGCGTCAACTCTTCGTCAGGGAAAGCCGCAATGATGCCGGATGTAGGCACGACAAAGCCAGAAGTGGATGAATTCGAGACGAAGGAGAAACGCTTGCCTTGGATATTATCCAACGAATAGCTGCCGTTGCCGTCGCTGTAGGCTTCTTCATTGCCTTTTTTGACGTTGATCCAGCTGTAGTAGATGGCATCATCCAAAGTTCCGGACTCTCCGGACGGCACAACCAAGGGCAGAACGTTTTCGTTCTTGTCGTGGGCTTCCACGTAGCCTTGTGCGCCCATGAAGGCCAGATTGGCTTGTCCATTGGCGATCGCTTCGATGGCGATAGCGTAGTCTGTCGTCAGTTGGTGCTCGACTTCTTTGCCGGTGGCCTCTTCAATATAGCTGCCGATTGCTTCACGGGAAGCTTCCATATCACTGCCCGATTCATTCGGGTACCAGACGATCGTGATTGTGTCAGTGTATTCGCCGGTTGTTTCCGTTTCTGTGGATTCGTTGCCTGCTGCAGAGTCTTCCGTCGCCGAGCCGCTGTTTCCGCATGCAGCCAGTGCCAAAGCGCTCATTGAGAGCAGTGCGATCTTCGATAATACGTTTTTCATGATAGCCTCCAGAACGATTTTTTTGTTTTATTCCTACAGTATTAAAATTAACATATGGATATAAATTATCGGTTAAACAAATGTAAATCTATGTTAATAAACTGTTAATGTTTTTAAACCAACTGGTGCAGCGCGTCCCCGGGTGCAGTCGTATGCCCCACTTCCAATGGGATCCAATAGTTGCCGTGGTAGTCCGATCCGCCTGTCAGGAACAGGCCGTACTGTTCAGCGATTTTCTTGATTTTGATGCGGTCCTCGTCGATGTGATCGGGATGGTTAAGTTCAAGCCCGGCCAAACCATTTTTCACCAATTCCGGGATGATGTCGTAAGAATCCAACTGGCCGGGATGCGCCAAAACAGGCAAGCCGCCATCGGCCCTGATCGCCTTCACTGCCAGATTCGCGTCGATGTATTCGATGTCACTGGCGCAGACACCGTTCCCTTTGAAGAGAGCCCGGTACAGCGTTTTGTATTCGGCCGATCCGTAAGGTGCATCCGTCAGTGATTCCATAATGTGCTGCTTGTAGAGGGTCGGTTGATCACCTTTGGATTTCTTCAATTTGCTGGTCCGGATTGTGTAGCCATGGTCGATTAACGTTTCCACCTGGATCCAGGAATGATCGTCCCTTCGTTTCAATAATTCTCCGCACAGTCCATCGATGTGTAAAGCTGGATAATGATAGCCATATCCGAGGATATGCACTTTGCGGCTCCTTTTGAAATCGTAGGCGGAGATTTCGATACCGGGAATGAGCTGGATACCACGCTCCTCGGCGGCTTTTTTGGCCGCCGGATAAGTGCTTGTTGTATCGTGATCGACAAAGCTGAGAATTTCGACGCCGTTCTTTTTAGCCTGATCGATAATTGTCTCGATGCCGTCGAAGCCGTCCGAATAGTCGCTGTGCACATGCAGATCTGCCTTCATCTAGTTTGCCTCCATTCGTCTTTCCTGCATATGGTACGTATAATCGCAGAGCCCTTCCATGAACTCCAAGTCATGGAAGATGCCCAACAGGGTCGTACCGCCGCTCTTCAGTTTCTGGATGACTTCACGGACTTTCTGCTTGGACTCGTTGTCCAGACTGGCGGTAGGTTCGTCCAAGAGCAGCAAGCGCGGGTTTTTTACGGTCGCGCGGGCGATGTTCAAACGCAGCTTTTCGCCTCCGGAAAAAGTGTTCGGATAGCTGTTCCACAAAGCTTCTGCGATGTCAAAATGGCGCAAAGCCTCTTTTGCGCGCAGTGTGGCGTTTTTTTCATCCACTCCGGTCTCAAGCAGACTCTGCTCGACCAGTTCCAACGTGGTTGTGCGTGGCATGACGCTCAGGAATTGTGACACATAGCCGATCTCATTTTTGCGCAAATGGATAATTTCCCGTTCCGACGCCGTCACCAGGTCGACCTTACCGAAAGCCTCGGAATCGTAAAGGATCTGCCCATCCTGCGGCAGATAAGTCCGGTAGAGGCACTTGATGATCGTAGACTTGCCGCTGCCGCTTTTGCCGACGATGCCGAGGAAGTCCCCTCTCTCAAGGCTGAAAGAAATGTCTTCGATGGCGGTCATCGTCTGGTCCAGATGATGGGTCGTAAAGGACTTGTGCAACCCTTGGATTTCAATCAATTTCGTCATATGCTCCTCCTTCCGCAAAAACCGGCCGTTGTTGGTGTTTTTCGATGAAGCGCTCGATCGGACCACGGAAATCCTCCAGCCTTTCCCTGAGCAGCTCCGGTTCCCAATTCCACCACTGTATTTCCTCCAAGGCAGTGATGACCTCCGGCTCAAAACGGTACTTCACGATCTTGGCCGGCACCCCTACGGCGATCGCATAAGCTGGAATGTCCTTTGTGACGACCGCACCCGAGCCGACGATGGCGCCATTCCCGATCGTCACTTCAGGCATGATGACCGCACCGTGGCCAATCCACGTGTCGTGCCCGATTGTCGTGATGCGGCTGAGCCGGTGTTCGAAGAAGGCAGTATCCTCTCCATCGGCGAATCCGTACATCTGCGGACGGTAAGTGAAATGGTGCAACGAGGCGCGTTCGTAGGGATGATCGGTCGGTCCGATCCTGACTGCTGCCGCGATGTTGGCGAACTTGCCAATCCGCGCATTCTGAACGAAACAGAACTGGCCGGTATAGGCATAATCGCCGAAGTGGCTGTTTTCGATGAAATTATGCGGACCGATTTCGCAATAGCTTTCAAAAGTTGTATTCATTACGCTTGCTGTCTGGGCGAGCGTCGGATCCTCCGTCAGTCTTTTTTCATTGATGATCATCGGCGGTACTCCGTTCTGTAGACGATCTTTCCGTCGATCATGACGGAGGTGATGGCCGGATAGTTGTCCTTCGTTTTGATCAGCAATAAGTCAGCTTTCTTGCCTTCTTCAATCGAACCGATCTCGTGGTCCATCTTCACCGCCCTGGCCGGATTGATGGTCAGCATGCGGAACATCCGCGCCAAGCCGATGCCATAAGTCTGGTGCATAATGTAGACGGCATGGATCAAGGCAGCCGGATAATAATCGCTGCAGAGGATCGAGATGTTGCCTTCCTGAATCCCTTGGGCAGCGCTCAGGTTGCCCGTGTGCGATCCGCCCAAGAGTATATTCGGCGCACCGGCGATCGTCCACAGGCCGGCATCATGGGCCGCATCCGCCACTTCAAGCGTAATCGGAAATTCGCTGATGGTCGTCCCGAGCCGTTTGACCAACTCCAGTTTTTCGATGGAATCGTCGTCATGCGAAGCGACAGCCAAGCCATACTCCAACGCGACCTCAGCCATTTCCGCAATCTGTTCAAAAGCAATCTTCTCCTTGCTTTGGCGTTTGACGATCACGGCTTCGGCCTCGGCATCGGTCAATTCCGAATAGCCGGCGATCGTCTTTTTGTAGATCTCCAGATTGCGGTATTGGCCTTGGCCCGGCGTGTGGTCCATGAAGGATATCAAATGGATTTTGCCGTTGCGGATATGCTCCTTGACCTGTTCCACCATCTCGACGTTGTCGATCTCGAAGCGGGCATGGACCCGGTGGCGGATCATATGGTCACTGGTGTGGGTGGCATTGATGGCTTCGATCAGCCGGTTCGCATGTTTGGGTTGGCGGATCGCCTTCACCCCGAAATCCTGTTCCTTGTAGAGGGACAGCGAATGGAACATCGTCGTGATGCCATGCGTTATCAGGATGCGCTCGCTTTCGCGCAGACCGATGTTGAAATCCATCATCGCGGTCGGCCGCGGCGACACGATGGTCTCGATGTAATCGGAATGGATATCCACGAAGCCGGGTGCAATCAGCCCGCCATCCGCATCCAGCACTTGATACTCCGGACCGTATTGCTCCACCTCATGTTTCGACATGATTTTTTTGATGGTATCTCCTTCAACCAGCAGTGCGGCATTCTCCAACAAGGAATCCTCCAGCACGATGGTTCCGTTTGTGATAATGTACATGTCGTTCCTCCTATAATAATGAATAGACCAATTGTTGTGTGTACGCGTGTTGCGGGTCTTCCAACACCTGATCGGTCAAGCCTTCTTCGATGATTTCGCCGTTGTACATCACAATCGTCCGGTCGGAAAGCATGCGGATGACGGCAAGATCGTGCGAAACGACGATCATGCTGATCTGCAGTTCCCGTTGGATCGTTTTGATGAGATCCAAAACGTCTGCCTGAACGCTCAAGTCAAGCCCGGTCGTCACTTCATCCAACAGCAGCACCGGCGGATTGTTCGAGAGAGCCTTGGCGATCTGCACCCGCTGCTGCATCCCGCCGGAGAAATTTTTCGGCGCTTCACTCGATCGGAACGTCGGGATGTTGACTTTATCGAGCAATTCGTGCCCTCTGCTGAACATCGCTTCGACGTTGCGGTGGTTTGCTGCGATCATCTTCTCGGCGATGTTGGCGATCGATGAGAACTCCATCCGCAGCCCCAGGAGCGGGTTCTGATAGACCATGCCCAACAGCATGTTGCGGATCCATTTCTGTTGCTGCAGTGATGAGCCGAAGACATTCTCCTGGCCGCCTTTGTAGTCAGCCAGCAAATATTCACCGTCCGTCACTTCACTGTCGAAATAGAGTGACTTCATCAAAGTCGATTTCCCGGAGCCGCTCTCACCGACGATACCGATGATTTCGCCTTTGTACAGGTCGAAGGAAATGTCGCGGCAGGCATAGACCGTACCGCAGGCCGGGCAATAGTTTTTTTCAAG
>Ga0075011_10000437_pt1 | contig 22091 bp, 22 predicted proteins | sample TARM_MetaG_T_14_FD_72354 | JGI IMG/M metagenome (GOLD analysis project Ga0075011, IMG submission 72354) | Freshwater microbial communities from Pennsylvania, USA, analyzing microbe dynamics in response to fracking - TARM_MetaG_T_14 | ecosystem: Environmental > Aquatic > Freshwater > River... | reverse complement strand
ATCATTTCCCCAAAGGCTTCACGTTGTTTTTTACTAACACGCGCATAACCATAACCAGGCACATCCACAAAATAAAAACGCTCATTCACTTTATAGAAATTAATCGTTTGGGTTTTTCCAGGATTTTGCGAAGTATACGCTAAATTTTTACGACCCAATAATGTATTAATAAAACTGCTTTTACCGACATTACTACGTCCAATAAAAACAAATTCTTTTAAGCTAGCTTCTGGATAATCTTTTGGTTCAACTACTGTAATTGGTTTTTCTACTGATTTTATAATCATGTTCATTCTCCTTTCAAAGGAAATTTAACTATGTCATTATAACAGTAATCATCTTAAAAAACTAGTATTAACACTCTAATCATTTGATAAAATTTACGTTTTAGGGTTTTATACATGGCATAGCTACAATCTCAAACATAATCGTTAACTCGCTAGATAATGCACTGTTTATCTTTTGTCATTTTAGGGTAGAGTATTATGCATTCAATCCATGTTTATCGCGTTACGTTGATTAACGGACAACCCTTTATTTGATGCTTAAAAAAGGCATCCACTGGATGCCTTTATGATTAAGATTTTAATGAATGTTTAATGATATCGTCAATATTTTCAACAATAATTACTTCTAATCCGTCTTTTACTTCATCAGGAATATCGTCAATATCACGTTCGTTCTCTTTTGGAATTAAGATTTTTTTCAAGCCGCTACGGTGCGCCGCAATTGCTTTTTCTTTAAGGCCACCAATCGGTAATACACGGCCTCTTAAGGTAACCTCACCGGTCATTCCAATTTCATGATCGATACTACGTTTTGTTAAAGCACTGATTAGTGCAGCAGCAATCGTGACACCCGCACTTGGACCGTCTTTTGGAATCGCCCCTTCAGGGACATGAATATGCACATTAATTGCATCAAAGATATCTTTATCAATACCATATTTATCATTATTAGCACGAACATAAGAGAGTGCCGCTTGTGCGGATTCTTTCATGACATCGCCAAGTTGACCTGTTAAACTAAGTTTTCCGCTACCTTTATAGTAAGCAACCTCTACAGGAAGTGTGTCACCACCAAATTGCGTATAAGCAAGTCCAGTTGCCACGCCAATTTGATCTTCTTTGTCCGCAATACGGTTTGAGAATTTTGCTTTGCCTAAATAATCTTTTAAATTCTCGTCTGTTACATGGACAGATTTACGTTTGTCCCCTAAAATTGATTTAATGGCTTTACGTACAATTGATCCAAATAAGCGGTCTAACTGTCTAACCCCTGCTTCTCTTGTGTAGTTACGAATCATTTGCATAACTGCTTCATCATCTATCACAAGTTTTTTCTCATCTAACCCGTGGGTTTTTAATTGTTTTGGAATCAAGTGTTTTTTAGCGATATTAAACTTTTCAATTTCAGTGTAACTTGAAAGTTCTATGATTTCCATACGATCACGCAGTGGTGCAGGAATATTTCCAAGATAGTTCGCTGTAGAAATAAAGAGCACTTGGCTTAAATCATATTGGTCTTCTAAATAATGATCACTAAAGCGTGCATTTTGTTCAGGGTCAAGAACTTCAAGCATTGCTGCACTAGGGTCTCCTTTGTAATCACTACCAAGTTTGTCAATTTCATCAAGTAAAAATAAAGGATTCATTACTTTAGCTTTTTTCATACCTTGTAAAATACGACCAGGTAAAGCGCCTAAATAGGTTCTTCTGTGCCCACGAATCTCGGATTCATCTTTAATTCCACCAAGTGATTGTTTTACAAAAGCTCTTCCAAGCGCATCTGCAATAGACTGTGCTAAAGATGTCTTCCCAACACCAGGTGGGCCTACTAAGCATAAAATCGTTTGTGGGTTTTTACCGGTTAATAATTTAACAGCTAAATACTCAACAATACGCTCTTTGACTTTTTCTAAGCCAAAATGTGTTTTTTCAAGCGCAGCTTCAGCCTTATTAATATCTGTTTCATCTTCACTTGTTTCATGCCAAGGCAGTTCAATAAGGAAATCTAAATACGTTCTAATAACACCACTTTCACCACTTGATGCTGGTAGTGTTTCATAACGGGATAACTCATATAATGCTTTTTCTTCAATGTGATCAGGCATTTTTTTATCAAGGATTTGTTTTCTAAGTTGTTCAATTTCACTTTCTTTTTTAACCTTGTCCCCTAATTCTTCTTGAATCGCACGTAACTTTTCTCTTAAATAATATTCACGTTGATTTTCATCAATGTTTTTCTTAACAGTACGGTTAATCTTATCTTCTATTTCAGTCATATGACGTTCTTTCTCAATATCTTGTAAAAGATAGTTTAAACGTTCGTTAATTGATGCGGTTTGAATGTATTTAAATTTATTCATTTCTGAAATTTTTAAGTTACTGGCTAATACATCAATAATTTTATCCGTAGATTGTCCCGATTGAATAATCTCTAAACTTTGTTTAGGGTTATTAAATAATGCTTGCGCATTTTCCATAACTTGTTTTGAAATCATTCTCAATAAAGCAATTTCTTGATCAACATCGTCTTGATAAGCAGGACGTGTTTCAAAGTCTACCAATAAGTGATTGTCTGTATGAACAATCCCAGATAACTCAGCCCTCATTACAGGATCAAACTTCACTTTAAAATTTCCGTTTGGTAATTTAATTTTAATGCCGATTTTAGCAACAATCCCATAACTTAAAAAATCAGATTCACCAGGTGATTCCACCATTTGATCTTTTTGAATTAATAAAAATATTAATGAATCATGATTACGTTCTGACTCTAAAAGCGCAGCCTTTGAAATGCCGCGACCAACTTCGGAACGAACGTCTGTATGAGGAAATGGTGCCATTCCACGTAGAGCAACACCAGGTAATTGACCTGTCGTTTTTTTCATTTTATCAAACATACTATTTCACCTCTTTTTAAACATCTAGTATACCTATAAATATACCTTATTTTAGGCATTTTTTCAATTTATAAGCCTTGTTATTTTTGACTCTTCATCTATTATACTAAAAAAGCAAAACTCTGCCAATTAATATAGAAAAAAAGTGTGTTTTTATCAACACACTTTTACGCTTCTGTTAAGTTTAATTCAATCATTTCTTTAATGATTGTTTCTAAAACCTTATCACTGTCATCTCCATCAATTGAGATTGTGACTTCAGCATCTTGTGGGACACCAAGTGACATCACACCCATAATGCTTTTCATGTCGACAGTTTTTCCATTATACGTAAGTTCAATCGTGTTGTCGTAATTTGAAGCAGCTTGTGCTAGTTTTGAAGCAGGTCTTGCATGCATTCCAGCCTCATCTGTAATTTTTAATGTTTTTTCACTCATTATTTTCACCTTCTTTTATTTTTATAAAACGTTCAAGATTGTCGAGGGTTTTAGCCACACCTTCTTGATTGTTTTCATCAAGTGTTATAAATGTTGCGCTGTTTTTTGCTTTAATTGTAGCATTTTTCATTGCAAATGAAAAGGGAATACGCTCTAACATTTCAGAATCATTGTCGTTATCACCAAAGACTATGACTTCATCTTTGCTATACCCATAGTGTTTAAGCAGAACATCTAATGCTTCGCCTTTATTAGTCCCCTTAGGTAAAATATCCAAAAAGCCTGTCATACTCTGAGTAACATGGGCGTTGAGGGTTGCTTTCATTGATTGATAAGTGGTTTTAAAGCGTTCTTCATCATTAATGACTACAAACAATTTATAAACATCGAGTGCACTCAGTTTTTTAATGTCTTCCTCAACATGGATTGGAATGTTCGCACTAGGGTAGGTCTTGTTGAATGCACGGTAAAAGTCTAACCGTTCACTTTCTGGTCCGTAAAAGCCTGATTCTGCAAAGAGTGCAAACGTATCATCATGGCTTTTAGCATAGTTCATCATCGTCAGTAATGCGTCGTGATCAATCGTTTTTTCATATACGTTTTTAAGCGTACGTAAATCTTTAACTACAGCCCCATTATTAATAATGATTGGTTCTGTGATTTTTAGCATTTCAGCGTAAGGTTTCATGAGTTCATAGGCTCTTCCTGTTGCAATGGTTACCTTAACGCCTTTGTCTCTTAATGCAAAGATTGCACGTAATGTATTGTCAGTTAGTTGTTTATCGGTTGTAAGAATAGTCTCATCTAAATCAAAAACCGCAAGTTTAATCATGGCAAGCCTTCTTTCTAAAGAAAAACACTTCCGAAGAAGTGTTTATCACTATTTATTTCGTTTTTAAATTTTCAACTAAGAAATCAATCGTTTTTTTCATCGCAACTTCTTGTGCGACAGCTTGTGGGTTGACTTGAGATTTGATTTGTTCGATTTCCATGTTGTATTGTTTAGCAAGTTCGTCATATTTTGCGTCAATTTCATCTTCCTCAGCTTTGATGCCTTCTTCTTTTGCAATCGCTTCTAAGGTTAGATTATAACGGATTGAACGTTCTGCATCGTTCATTAAATGACTTTCAAATTGTTCCATTGTCATGCCTGAGAATTGTAAATATTGTTCAAGTTCTAAACCATATTGTTGCGCTTGACGTTTAGTATTATCCATCATACGGTTTTTCTCTTCAACAATCATCTCTTCAGGTAACGTTACTTCTGCATTTTTACTTGCTGTATCTACAGCAAAATCAACAGCAGCATTTTTATTGGCTTCTTCTTTTTGTTGTTTTAATGTTTTTAGCGTATCTTCTTTAAGTTGTTCAACCGTTTCAATGCCTTCACGGTCTAACTCTTTTACAAAGTCATCATCTAAGTTAGGCACTTCTTTTTCTTTGATTTCATGTAAAGTTACTTTAAATGTTGCTTCTTTTCCTGCTAAATGCTCTGCTTGGTATTCTTCTGGGAATGTTACAACAACATCTTTTTTCTCTCCAGCTTTCATCCCAACCATTTGTTTTTCAAAACCAGGAATGAATTGTCCACTTCCAATCACTAATTCGTGATTTTCAGCTTTTCCGCCTTCGAAAGGTTCACCATCTACATACCCATCAAAATCAAATACTGCAGTATCTGTTTCTTCTAAAGTTCCGTCTTCTTTAACAATTAACTCAGCATTTTGTCCGAGTAATTTATTAATTTCAACATCAACTTCTTCTTCAGTTACTTCATCACTTGGTTCTTCATACTCTAAGCCTTTGTATTCACCAAGTGTTAGATCAGGTTTAACAGCTACAGTTGCTGTAAACGTAAAAGTTTTCCCTTTTTCTACAGTTGTAATGTCTAAGTCGATTTTAGGTTGTGCAACCACTTGAAGTTCGTTTTCCATAATTGCGTTGTAATACGTTTCACCAATCACGTGATTAAGGGCTTCTTCATAAAGTGATTCTACCCCTTTATGTTGTTCATAGATTTTACGTGTTACTTTGCCTTTTCTAAAGCCTTTGATTTCAACTTCATCTTTGACTTTATCAAATGCATGATCAAGTCCATGTTCAAATTCTTCAGGTGTTACCTCGATTTCAATTCTCACACGAGAATCTTGTAGTTTATCAATTTTTGCCATAATAATATTTACCTCCTAAGATTAAATCCTGTTTAATTATAACACATTCGACTAATTTGTAAACTAGTATACTAAAACTAATCTTGTGCATTAGAAAAGAGGCTTTTTCAGCCTCTTATATTATAAAGAATGGATTAAACCGAGAAATTCTCTCTGATGAATATTAGCCGCATGAGGATGATTGCCTTGATGATTTTGCAATAGTTCTAATACCTCATCGATGGGCTTAAACACGACACTATGTCCTAGTGCACTTTCTTCTTTGGTCAGCTGAACAGCTTCAGCACTTTTATCCACTGTCACAAAGAAGAAATGATGAAACCAAATAGAGTCTTTGAAATATTCCTTTAAAGTCATAGTATGTTTATAGCTTTTAACCTTGTAGCCGGTCTCTTCCTTGATTTCACGAACGAGTGCGACTTCCTTCGTTTCATCAGGTTCAATTCCGCCACCTGGTAAGGTATAAAGATCGTATGCCTTAACATGGATTAAACAAACCTTATCCTCCACTAAGAAAATTGCGCGTGCGCCTTCTCTGGGTGGAATATTTGGAATATCATGACGTGTCATATCATCCTCGAACACTTCAATATTCATTTAAACACATCCTTTATTTCTGAGTATCAATGAGTACTGGGATTACAATCGGGCGACGATTTGTCGTTTGATATAAATACCGACTCACTTCTTCACGTAGTTTTTCTTTAAATAAACGCCAATCTACATATTTTAATTTAAATATGTCATTTGCGACTTTTTTATAAATGTCTGCGACTTTTTGAATGAGTTCTTCATTCTCTTTCATGTACACAAACCCACGTGAAACAATTTCAGGTTCAACAACCATTTTTTTCCTTCTTGCATCAATGTTTCCAATAATTAACATCACGCCATCTTGTGATAAAATCTCACGGTCTTTAAGCACGACATCGCTTAAATCACCTTCTAAAATTCCATCCACTAAAATATCGCCACTTGTTATTGAATACGATGGATCATTGATTTTACCATCAATAAATTCAAGAACTTGTCCATTATCGAGGGCTTTCACCTCATCTTCATCATACCCAAGACTTCCCGCAATTTTTTTCATTTGATAAAAATGACGGTATTCACCAATAACAGGAATTAAGTATTTAGGATTTAAAATATTCATTAATAATTTAATATCTTCGCTGCTTGCATGCGCAGGCGGCAACATACTTTTATCCACTTTAACCAGTGAAATGTTATTACGGTATAAAACATCTAGTGTTCTTGCGGCAATTTTTTCAGTGCCTGGGACAGGGGGTGTCATTAATAACACTGTGTCTGACTGAAATAAATGCACAAGACGATCAACTTTTCTAACCATACGTTGTAACATATGGAAAGGTTCGTGACGGTCTCCTGTAACTAAAACAACCGCATTATCTAACGTGTTTTTATTCTTTTCATCAATAAACTTTAGTTTCAATAATTTTTCATCCGGTATTTTTAACACACCAAGATTAATCGCTATATCAACCATACGTTGAGCTTTACGTCCTATTAAAGCAATATCGCGGTCATACTTTAAAGCCACATTAACCACACGTTGAATACGATAAATATCGGTTGAAAAGGCTGAAACAATGATACGCTTTTTCGCTTTTGTAAATGTTTGATTTAATAAATGATCTAAATTACGGCTTGTGTGTGAATACCCTTGATGCTCGCTGCCTAAAGATTCACTTAGTAACGCTAACACATTTTTACCTGCAATATTCGCAAGGCGGTTGAAACTTGTTTTATAAGCTGGATCAACATTTTGATCAAATGTATAATCAGGACTATACACAATAACCCCATCTTTTGTATCAATCGCAATGCCTACACTTTCAGGAATTGAATGTGTGGTTTGATAAAAGGATACTTCTGCGTGTTTAAAACGTAATACCGTATCTTTATCAATTGTTTTTAATTGATACTCATTTGGATTCATATGTTGGTCTTTCATACTATCTTCTAATAAAGCTAAGGTAAAGTGTGTTCCGTAAACATCAACCTTCATCTCTTTTAATAGTTTAGGAACAGCGCCTATATGATCTTCATGGCCATGACTTAAAAAGATTCCTTTAATGCGTTTTTGATTTTCTACAAGGTAAGAAAAATCAGGTAATATCGCATCAACACCAAAAAGCTCTAAAGTCGGATATTTTAGTCCTGCATCTAAGACATATAATTCATTATTCACATCTATACAGTACATATTTTTTCCGTCTTCACCAAGTCCACCTAGTGCAAAAAATTTAATTTTACTCATATTACACCTCCTTCTTTCGCTATAAGTCTTCATTATTATAACACATCCTATGTAAATGTGTGCATCCTCACAATAAAATTCCAAACTTTTAAAAATGTAAACCTTTACGCGTCTAGCTAACTTATGATAGACTTATCATAGGTGATAACATGATTAATTATCCAAATAAAAAAAATGGTTATACTAAAACAAAGGTTAGCATAAAAAATCGCGGGATGCAGTTTGAATCATTGATTGATAAGAGTAATGAATACTACTTAGAACATGGTCTTGCAGTCATTCATAAAAAGCCTATTCCAATTCAAATTGTTAAGGTTGATTATCCTTCTAGAAAAGCCGCTAAAATTACAGAAGCTTATTATAAAACACCCTCTACAACAGACTATAACGGTCTATATAAAGGCCATTATATTGATTTTGATGTGAAAGAAAGTCGCAATAAAACATCATTTCCTTTAAACAATATCCATACACATCAATACACTCATTTAAAACATATTCATGCCCATAAAGGGATTGCCTTTTTACTCATTTATATCCATGCAGAAGATACCTTTTTCTGTTTACCATTTGATGCCCTTCATGCGTTTATAATCCGTAGTAAGACAGGCAGAAAATCTATCACTCACGAAGAACTTCATACGCATGCAATTAAAGTTAAGGAAGGTATTAATCCGCGTATTGATTATTTAAAAGCAGTTGATCAATTAATAATGAAAATGAAAGCCTAAATTTAGGCTTTCATTTTTTTACTTGATGGTTTGTCCGCTTCTTATGTGTTTATCTTTAATATTAGCATGAGAGAAAATTCGAACATTTCGCTCAACAATCGTGTGATCAGGAATGACAACATTTTTAGCAATAACATTAATCCCACTAGAAAGAATTTCTGGTACATCTTCATTGGCAGTATAATTATTTCCATACCCAATTTTGGCATTGTAACCAACGATGACGTTTTTGTCAATGATAGCATTTTCTACAACGGCCCCAGGCATAATCTCAGAATCATTGAGAATCACGCTATTTTTAACAACCGCTGTTGGATGCACAATGACCCCAGGACTAAGGACACTACGTTCAACTTCTCCTGCAATAATCGACCCATTTGAAATAAGAGCTTGGGTAATTTTTGCGTTAGACCCAACCTTTACAGCAGGCATTTCTTCACTTTTTGTATAAATACGCCAGTTTCGGTCATACATATCTAGTGGTACTTTATCAACTGTTGATGTTAACTCAATATTGGCCTCTAAATAAGAATCATACGTTCCGACGTCTTTCCAATAATCATTAAAGACATGAGCATAGACTTGATGATTCTTAAGAAGATGCGGAATAATATGTTTTCCAAAATCTAAATCAGGGGCTTCAACTGTTTGTAAAGCATCTATTAATACTTCTTTATCAAAAACATAAATTCCCATACTCGCGAGGTTTGAAGTGGTTTTCTTTGGTTTTTCTTGGAACTTTGTAATTTTCATCGCGTCATCTGTCGTTAAAATACCAAAGCGATGCGTATCTTCATGAGGGACTTCTTGAACGGCAATGGTTAAATCAGCACCATTTTTTTTATGATCCTCAATCATTTTACTATAATCCATTTTATAAATATGATCGCCACTTAAAATAAGTGCATATTTTGCATCAGAACGTCTCACAAATTCAATATTTTGTAACACTGCATCTGCGGTGCCCGCATACCATTCTTTATAAGGTTGTAATAAGCTAAGTCTTGTATCACGTCGATCAAGATCCCAAGGTTTTCCAACCCCGATATGCTCATTAAGCGATAATGGTAAATACTGTGTTAAAATCCCGATATGATAAATCCCTGAGTTACTACAGTTGCTTAATGTAAAATCAATAATTCGATATTTTCCAGCAAAAGGCACTGCCGGTTTAACACGTTTTTCTGATAGTAAATCAAGGCGTGATCCTCTACCGCCTGCTAAGATTAGTGCTAATGTCTCCATTTATTTTTCCCCCAATATTTTATGATAGAGTGCTTCATATTTTAAAGCACTTTGGTTCCATGAAAAATCTTCTTTCATTGCACGGCGTCTTAATAACTTAAAGATTTGTTTATTTTGATAAACGCGAATTGCGCATTCTATGGCATTGGCCATATCTTTTCCATCATAATTTTCAAACGCAAAGCCATTGCCTTCATCAGTATAACGGTTATAAGGATCAATAGAATCTCTAAGCCCGCCTGTTTTTCTTACAATTGGTAATGTTCCATAGCGTAAGCTAATCAGTTGTGCAAGCCCGCAAGGTTCAAAACGTGATGGCATTAAAAAGAAATCACTGCCTGCATAAACCTGTCTTGCAATTTTATCACTATAACCAAAATACATAGAGATATTTTTAGGATATTTTTGTTTTAAATGTTCAAAGAAGCGTTCAATCTGTTGATCCCCATTGCCTAAAATTATCAGTTGAATCTTATTTTCTTTTAAAAAGGGTTCAATGGATTGTTCTAGTAAAGGGAATCCTTTTGCTTCAGTAAGTCGCGAAACCATTCCGATGATTGGTTTGTCTAAATCGTTTAAATGAAACATGTTTAATAAATGGAGTCGGTTTTCATCTTTCCCTTTTAAATAATTTTGCAAGCCGTATTGTTTTGCAATTAATGCATCAGTTCTTGGATTAAAATCCGTTTCATTAATGCCATTCATAATGCCTGTGAAATCATTTTTACGTTCATTCAGTAAGCCTTCCATTCCAAACCCATAATAGGCGTATTGTAACTCTTCTGCATAGGTTTCACTGACTGTCAGTAATTGATCTGCAGTCACTATCGCAGTTTTTAAAAAGTTAATTTGACCATCAAATTCTAAAGCATTTGAATACGGGACATTTAAATACGGTAATACTGTTTTATCAAACCGTCCTTGATAAGCAATATTATGAATGGTAAAGACTGTCTTAATTGGCTTAATAAAATCATTATTGCTTTTTTTAATGATGTAAGGGATTAATCCTGTTTGCCAGTCATTAAGATGAACAATGTCTGGGTAGTATTCTAAGGTTTCCATAAGTTTGATGACTGCATGATTAAAAAACCCATAGCGCTCACCATCATCAAAATCACCGTATAAATTCTCACGATACCCAAAATAGTATTCGTTATCAATAAAATAAACCGTGATTTTATCTTTGACTAAACTTTGGAACCCACAATATTCTTTTTTAGTATGGACCTCAACTCTTGTTTTATCGATAAAATTTAACTGTTCATAAAATTTATCTTTTATCACTTTGTGTTTTGGCAATACTACACTGACTTCATGACCTAGTTTAGCAATCTCTTGTGGCAAACTTCCAAGCACATCCGCAAGCCCTCCAGTTTTAGCAAACGGTGTTGCCTCACTTCCTACAAACATAATTTTCATTCAATCACCACCTAACCCTATTATACATGATTTTAAAAGCCATAAAACAAAAAAAAGAAACCAAATTTTGGTTTCTTACGTCGATAAACATAGCTGAATCTATTTTTTATAATTCAGTCGATTGTAATTGTTCGTTTAAACGTCTAAATATCAGTCCACCGATGACCATACATAAAACCATTGAACCTAACATGTATGAGCCATTATAGGTTAATGAATATAAGACAACCGGTGTGCCTTCTGGAGCATATTCTCCAAATAAGATTGCGCCGCTTAAAAAATGCATGATAAAGCGCGCAAAACTTCCGATTAAAATCCCTACCATAAAATAAATAGCAGAATCTTTATCGATTTTAAATGCAAGGGCAGATAACCCTACCGCGCCAAACGCAAATAAGTAATCTAAAAATAAACTACCCCAGTGATAAATTGTAAAGCCATTTAGCATTAAATCTAAAAAGCCGTAAATCATTCCTCCAATTAATCCCACTTTAAACCCGTGGCGATATGTGATTACAAATAACGGTAACATGGTTAAACTAATACTTCCGCCTTGTGGTTGACGTGGTAAGAACATGAATGCTAGTTCTGTCACCGTCGCAAGAGCAAGTAAAATTCCAATTTCAGTAATTTGATTGGTTCTAAGACCTTTTTTTTGTGATGTCATATTATCTCTCCTTAAAAAAAGTTTTGTCCCAATCATAGGACAAAACATCTCTTTAAGATTCATCCTACGCTGGCATTATCCAGATCAGGTTAGGTCTATTCTAGTTTCAAGAATACTCTCAGCCTAGTTCTCTAAGCTCCCCTGATTTTATCGACAACCGTATTATACCATACATTGTATTTGAGTAAAGGCCAACTTACTCATTATTTTAAAAAGGCTTGAAATTCTAAAGTATGGCCTTCATAATCCTTCACAAAAAAGTGATAAATGTTAAAGTTAGGATTTATACTAGGTTCTTCAATCCCTAATCCATGGCTTTTAAGTTTTTCATAAATGGCATCAACTTGTTTTGTTGTTGCATAAACAAATGTAATGCATGTCGTGTCATTTTTTTTAGATGGATGATGCGTACAAAACCCAACTTTTCCATAGCCATTTAAATGATAGATTAAACACTTTCCTTGATCTTTATAAAGCGATAGTTCTAAAATGCCTTCATAAAAGTTTTTTACGTTTTCTAAGTCATCAACTTTGTAAAAATGAATCACATCGTTCATAATAATCCTCCTAAATTTTCATTAAAATTATTTGATCATTTTCATACAGTTTACAGGGTTGTGCTGAAAAATCACCTTTAAAAACAAAAACGTTTCCGTCTTGAATGACACCGATTGGAATCAAGTCTTGGTAATGCTCATAAACCGTTTTACATAAGGCTTTTATAGAGGGAAATGTCATCGGTTTAAACGCTTTAATTAATTGATTCACCGGTTGAATAGTCACCGCTTGTTTATCTTTACCCGATGCATCAATATCAATGGTTAGTAATTCTTCATAAAAAGCCTCGGTTTCTTTGAATAACGCTAGTTTACTTAATAAGAGCGAGATAATTTTATTGCTAATGATGGTATTTTCAATTTGGAACTCTTTTACGAGGGCGTCGTTTTTAGGGTCAAGGAGCTCAACAATAACGTGACTAGGTTTGTTTTCTTTTAATGTTTCTAGTCTTAATAATGCATCAAAAATATTGGCATCCACTTGATCATCTTCAACAGATTCATCGCTTAATATCAAAAGCGTATAGGGCTCTTGAGTCGTTTTAACATACATAGCGTAATCATCATAGGTGTCAAAAAAAGTTGCATTAAAGGTTGAATGGTGAAGGGTTTCATAGGCTTTAAATGATTCTTCTATGAATGGTTTTTTTGCATTATTCCCCATTACTAAGATTGTTTTATTTACTTGTTCATTGATTGGATTAAATTCGATAGAGGTAGGCTGATATTTAAGGGGTCTTTTTAATGTTTTTGAGTGATTATCATCACTAATAACAAAAAGACCTTGATCGGTTTTTGCGATTGGAATTGCGTGGGTATGATCATTTAAACAAGCTTCAAAGGATGCCTCTAAATGATAAACCTCACTGCCATCAAATGAAAAGAGACTTAAATACACATCTTCCATTTCTTTTTGAATAAGCGTTTGGGCAATAATTTGACCAAGTCGTTTATCAAAACAAATTGGAATTAAGTGATGGTGAGTAAGGTTCGTTAAAGTGGCTTTTAATGCATATATTTTTTCTTTGGTATCATAATGTTTTATCTCAATAACAATAGGAGGGTAAAAAGTATAGGTAAATCGTGATAAACTTAATAAAATCTTAATCACATTTAAATCTTTTCCTTTATTTAATTGCGGATGACTCATCACTAAAATTGTTTGTGCTGCTTGAATACTACAATCTAGTAAATCTTTTTGACTGAGTGGGTCACCTTCTTTTACGAGCACATTGACATGCTTAATTGTTTTCAATGGTTTTGTCTTTTTGAGTGCATCGAGAATTTTATTTTCTACCATTTCTTTTTGGACGTGAGCTAAGATTAAAATGGTTACAGTCTTTGTTTTTACATGCACTAAATCAGCAATCAGTTCTGGGACTTTGTTGTTGTAATTTAAAATAAGGATATGATCGGTTAAATTTATATGACCTTTAGACCCTTTTTTCTTTTCAAAATACTCTTTTATTGCATTGGTTGTTAAGGCAATAATGGTCCCAGAAAATAAAACAAGCCCAATTATCAATACAATAACAGCAAGCAAAAGTGTTGCAGGATTATCAATACCTAAAATGGCATTTGGGGTTAACATCCATGTTACACTGCCAAATACAAAGGCTTGAATAAAGTTTGCGAATGTATCATCAATTATAAGCGCAATGATTGCAGCGACGATTAAAACAGCGATATTTATAAGCGCCATCGTTAAAATGACAAAAACAAGGGGTCTTTGATACGTACTAATACTAAGTTTATGTTTTATTTTTTTCTTAAAATCACCCATAATAAAACCTCCTCTTTTCTTTAGTATAAGGGCATTTTTCAATGAAATGCAAGAAAAAAGAGTAAACGATATCGTTTACTCAATAATTTCAATTATTAACGGTTTTTTATTTACTGCTTTTTCAGTAATAGAAAACGCGTTTAAGATGGTCTTGACTTCTTCTGTAATGTCTTCTTTATTATTGTAGACATACGCTAAGACATCACCTTCTTCAACATAATCTCCAACCTTTTTATTTAAGACGATTCCAACATTTGAATCAATCGTATCATCTTTTGTTTCTCTACCCGCACCAAGTTTCATCGCACTGAGTCCAATATCTAATGCATTCAGTTTTTCAACATAGCCGGCTTCTTCACTCTTAACAGCAATTATGCCGTTAATCGTAATGTACTCATTTAAATCAGGGAGTGTACCACCCTGTTTAGAAACCATTTCAAAGAATTTATCACTTGCTTCTAAACTTGAGATTTTATCTTGAATCATTTTACGCGCATCTTTTAATGTATCGGTAATACCAGCATGACGCACAAGGTATGACCCAATTTCTATACTAAGTTGGGTTAAATCACTTGGTCCGTTGCCTTGTAATGTTCTAACCGCTTCTAATACTTCAAGTTTATTTCCTACTGCGAAGCCTAAGGGTTCACTCATATCCGTAATAAAGGCCACGACTTTTTTACCAAAATTAGATCCGATTTTAACCATTAACTGACTTAAAGCACGGGCATCTTCTAATGTTTTCATGAATGCTCCTTCACCGATTTTTACATCGAGGACAATGACATCGGCACCACTTGCGAGTTTTTTACTCATAATACTAGATGCAATTAACGGGATGCTTGGGACGGTCCCTGTAACATCTCTTAATGCATATAAGAGTTTATCTGCAGGGGCAAGTTTCGCTGTTTGACCAGCGACAGCTATGCTTATATCATTGACTTGGTTTATAAAGGTTTCACTATCTAGTTCAAAATTAAACCCTTGAATACTTTCAAGTTTATCAAGCGTTCCGCCTGTATGACCAAGACCGCGTCCTGAGAGTTTCGCAAACTTAGCCCCACAAGAAGCAACCAGTGGACCTAACACAAGTGTAGTTTTATCTCCAACACCACCTGTAGAATGTTTATCAACTTTTACACCCTCAATTTTACTTAAATCAATGGTTTCACCGCTGTTTAAAATTGCTTCAGTTAATGCAGTGGACTCATCATCATTCATCCCGTTAAAATAAATAGCCATTAATAAGCTACTCACTTGATAATCAGGGATCGATTTATTCACATACCCTTTCACAAAAAATTCAATTTCTGCTTTTGTTAAAGGGTTATTATCACGTTTTTTTTCTATAATATCTACCATTCTCATCTAAATCTCTCCTTTACTTGTGACAATATAGTTTACCATTTTAGCTATTTTTACGCAAGCGTTATCATAGTTCGTTAAAGGTTTCAATTTGGTTTTGAATCATATCACGGATATGATTACTTAATGCTTGGGTATTAAGATCTTTATAGTCTTCATACGTCATAACAGGGTGGAAATGGATTTTAATTACTTGACGTTTAAAGGGCCACCATTTAAAGACGTTATGGACATTATATAGCGTTGAAACTAAAATATCTGCTTTAGGTTTCATTGCCAGTTTAAACGCTCCGGCTTTAAAGGGTCCCATGGATTGCTGTCTGCTTCTTGTGCCTTCTGGAAAGATAGAGACAATTGCCCCTTGTTTATAAATTTTAATCCCTTTAATAATACTTTCTACTGCACTTCTATCACTTTCACGGTATATTGGAACATTGCCCATAATCTTAGCCAAGCGACCAATTAAGGGGATATTAAATAAACTTTGTTTGGCAATAAAAACCATTGGTCTGCCTTTAAAAAAAGGTTTTAAAAGAATAATATCATAGTTTTCTTGATGATTAGATACTAAAATAAAGTTTTTATCTTTTGGAATATTCTCTTCACCCGTGACCTCAACTTTTACACGCAATATATGTTTAACTAAAGCAATTAAACTATCGATAAATGCATGATTTCTTTGATTCATAGGATCATAGGTTTTTTGAAATCGGCCGTATGTCATTAAAATGATAACAATCACGACTATAGCGATTATAAGGCCTGCGATAAAGGTTATTAAACCATACAGTAATGTCATCCATTCTAAAGCAAGTAAATCAAAGATAATGAGCGGTAAAATAGTCCCGAGTCCCCATGTAACAAGGAATATGAATGTTAACATGTTAATTCACTCTTTCATAAACAGCAAAGGTTAACTCATCTGAGACTTCTTTAGAAATGCATGTAAACTTAGATTCATCATAATCTGGGAAGTATGTATCTCCGTGATAACGGCCTTTAACATGGGTGATGTAGAGTTTATCTGCATAAGGGAGTGTAATATTATAAATCATACGTCCACCGATCACAAAAACTTTTTCTTCTGGTTTAATCGCTTTAAGATAGTGTTCTAAATCATTGACGACCGTGATATCAATATCATTTAAACGTTGTCTCGTTACAACAATATTTTCTCGATTAGGCAAAGGGTGTTTTAGCGATTTTAAAATTGATTCATACGTGACTCTTCCCATGACAACTTTATGGTGTTCGGTAATTTTTTTAAAATAGGCTAAATCCTCTTTGAAATACCATGGCAATGTGCCATCTTTTCCTATCAGTTTTTCATCATCAAATGCAACAATTAATGCAATCATCAAACACTCACCTTCCCTTTTATCAATGGATGAGGGTCATAATCTTCTAAAGTTATATCCTCAGCCGTAAAATCAAACAAGTTCTTAATCGCTTTATTTAATGTTAATTTAGGTAGTGCTTTTGGTGACCTACTTAACTGTGTTTTTACTTGGGCTAAGTGATCATTATAAATATGCGCATCACCAATCGTATGCACAAATTCTCCAAGTTCTAAATCTAATACTTGCGCAATCATCATGGTTAATAAACTATAACTTGCAATATTAAAAGGAATCCCTAAAAACGCATCCGCACTGCGTTGATATAACTGACAAGAGAGTTTATTGTTGTTGATGTAAAAATGAAACATCATATGACAAGGTGGTAATGCCATCTTATCGATGAGTGGTGGATTCCAACTATTAACGATTAAACGCCTAGAATGAGGGTTCTCTTTCATTTCATTAAGTACCCATTTTAACTGGTCCACACTTTTTTCTTTACCCTCGAAATGGCGCCACTGCGCCCCATAAACGGGTCCTAAATCACCGTGTTTTTGTGCAAAATCTTCACTTTGTTTTATTTTTTCTATGAACTCATCCATCGATTCTCCTTGGTAATCAGGATGGTTTTTATAGGTTTCATAAGGCCACTCATTCCAAATACGTACACCCTTTAAAACTAAGGGACGAATATTTGTATCCCCACTTATAAACCAAAGCAGTTCATGCAGCACACTCTTAAAATGCACTTTTTTAGTTGTAACCAAAGGAAATCCTTCATTTAAATCGAAACGCATTTGATAACCAAACGTTGAAATCGTCCCAGTTCCAGTCCGATCACGTTTTTCTGACCCCTGGTTAAGAATATGATTTAAAAAATCTAAATATTGTTTCATATCACCACTCCATTCTTAGATTATTATAGCATAATTTTTTAAACATTTCCCAAATAAAAAAACGCCATGGGCGTTTTCTTATGAAGTGTATTTTAACTAGGCGGATTAGAAATGAATGAAACTTTTTCAGCAACCACTTCGGGGTAAGCAAAGCTTTTGTCTTCATCATATTGGAAATTTTTATGGGTTAAGCGTCCTTTAATCCCAACAGTCGAGCCTTTTTTACAATATTGCACAGTGTTTTCTGCAATATTACTCCATAATGTACAACGGATAAAATCCGCTTCATACGTTCCGCTTTCAGCATCTTTAAATGAACGCTGTAAAGCTAGGGTGATTGTTGTAACACTTTTTCCATTTTCTGTTTGATTTAGTTCTGGATCATAGACCAGTCTTCCGACTAGTACCACTTGATTAACCATTCTCACACATCCTTTTTGCTAGCATTATACTGTGTATCTTTATTGGTGTCACAGGTCAAAAAAAGGACTTTTTGCGCAAAAAGGCATGGAATGGTTTTATAAACCTTCTATCCCATAAAAAAAGTGGAAATTTTTCCACTTTTTTTAGATAGCTTTGTTCAAATCATCGTTTTTTGTACAATGATTAAAATTCGATTGAAACATCTTCTCTTCTTTCTTGATCCGCCTCAAAAAACGCTTTTTTCTGCATACTAATCATTGATGCAACAATACTAGTTGGAAAGCTTACAATACGTTGATTAAGTGTTGATACATTTGCATTGTATAAACGTCTTGCTGCTTGGAGATGTTCTTCAACATCGTTGATTGAGTTTTGAAGATTAATGAAGACTTTATCCGCTTTAAGTTCAGGATAATTTTCGACCTGAACATTAATTCCGCGTTGTACTTCTGAGAGTTTTGCATCAAACTCTTCTTTTTGCTCAATGTTTAACTCCTTAGGCATTCCTGCGCGCCATTTAACAACCTTTTCAAACGTTTCAGCCTCGTGTTTTGCATAACCTTTTGTTGTTTGTACAAGTTTACTAAGCATATCAAAACGCTTAGTTAATGCCACATCAATCCCTGATTCTGCTTCTTCGATTTTAACTTCTTTTTGTCTTAATCCATTCATGGTTGCAATAAACCATAATAGCGGAATTAGAACAAAAAATGCTACGACTATGACAATAATTATCCATACAATTGGTTCCATTATTGATCCTCCTTAAAAATATTTTTATTTAATTTTAGATCATCTACAAGTTCATAAATAATCTTTAAATCCTCTTTAAAACTGTTAATTAATGTTTCATCAATTTGTCTAAACATGTGGATTTTAAAACTATCTTTATTATTATTAATACCCATATACATTTTTGACCCAATAAATGAGAACGCTATTTTACCTGGATGATTGGTTTCAATCCTAAGTAAGGCTTCCATAAAATGTGGTGTCAAAACATAAAAGGCAGAATGGTCATTTGTAGAATAGGTTGTAAATTTTTTATTAAAAGCCATTGATTCCAGATTTACTTTCCCGTAATTACGTCTAGAAACTGGTCTGGCATTTTCAAGAACTTGTAGCGCCCCATCAAATGTTTTATTAAAATCAAATATGTACATTTGACCCATAAACAAGGTCACATAATACGTTTGTGTTCCATTGTTAGTATGACGCGTCCGACGTTCTTGCGTTTTTACATCACTTGTTACAAATCCAACGCCATCAATCGTCCCTGTAATCATATCTTCACTATGAAAACGATCGCCGCGTTGCATAAATTCACTTTGATAGACTTGGGATTCACTTAATCCGTATTTAGGCTCATAGCGACCATTTTCAATCCATTCATGCATCGAGTCTTTCAAATAATTATTTTTAAACTTGCTGGCTACACTTGAAAATTTAGAGAAGCCAACAATCGCCGCAATCATTCCGCCTACTAAGAAGATTACACCAATCACCATAAATGCTTGCATATAGGATAAGGTAATTAATAAAGCGCCACCTATTAGTGCTGATACCCCACCGATTAAAACGATGGTTTCAGAATGCTTTTTCATTTCATTGTACTTTAATAGTTCTTTGTCCAAAATTATCACCCCTAATGACATTATACTTAATTTCTATCACAAAATAAATAACGAATATAGATATTTAATTTTTAGCCATATCTAGTATAATAAAGCTAAGGGGGGAAATTCGATGAATGAGCCATTAAACATTAAAACTTATGAGCCAACAAAACCCATTAAAGCGGTGATTCAAATCGTCCATGGGGCAGGGGAGCATGCAGCGCGCTATCAAAATTTTATTGATTATCTTGTGGATGAGGGGTTTGTGGTATTAATTCATACCCATACTGGCCATGGGGAGAGAATGCACTATGAAGACCGAATCCATTTTGATAATTACCAGACATTAAAAAACGACGTTTTAAAAGTAAAAGAAACCATCAATTCAAGATGGCCTAACGAAAAGCATATCGTCATTGCCCATTCAATGGGGTCGTTTATTGTAAGAAGCTTAATGCGTGAACATAAAGATATGTATGACCACTACTTTTTACTGGGAACTGCAAAACTATCGAAACTGAGTTTAAGAATTGGAAAAGCGATTAACTGGGGCCTATTAAAAATTAAAGATCACACGCATGTTTCACCTTTTCTTAATGGTTTAACAGATTCAGGGGTTAAAAAAATGCAAAAAAGTGGGATTATTAATAAGCGCTATGAATGGTTAACCAGTGATGCTGCTATGCAAAAAGCTTATTTAAATGATCCCTATACTCAAAAGCCTTTTACCATTAAGGCCCGTTATGAACTCTTTAAACTATTATTAGAAGCGGAATCTTATAAGCATATGAAATCGAATGCTTCCTCTCACCCAATCCATTTATTATGTGGTGAACATGACGGATTATGTGATTTTGGATCAAGTTTAAAGAATTTATATAATTGTCTTTTTCAAAACGGCTATACTAATGTGCATTTCACAGTTTATCCTAATGCTAGACACGAACTTTTAAATGAAAACACAAGAATAAAAATTTACAATGATATCATTAAACATGTTAATCATTATACTTTAGCATAAAATAAAAAAACTTTGTTGTAACGGTTGCAAAATTGTAATGATTACAGTATAATAGAATTATCAAACAAATAGGAGGAATTATTAAATGAAAAAAATTGAAATGATGAACCAAATGGTCGCAGACCTATCAGTATTAAACACTAAATTCCACAACATGCATTGGAATGTTGTTGGGGAAAGATTCGAACCAGTCCATGTATACTTAGAAAAACTTTATGATATGTTCTTTGAACAATATGATGAAGTGGCTGAACGTATGAAAATGTTAGGAGAATATCCACTTGCTTCATTAAAATCATACTTAGAAACGACTTCTGTTGAAGAATTAGAAGTTAAAGATTACCAAATTAAAGACGTTTTCTCAATCGTCAAAGCTGATCTTGAAAACTTAAAAAAATTAGCTGTTGATTTAAGAGCTTTAGCAGATGATGAAGGTGACTTCGGAACTGTTGCTATGCTTGAAGATATGGTTGGAGACTACGATAAAGAACTTTGGTTTATTACTCAAGCACAAAAATAAATATTACATAAAAGACCCTATCGAGGGTCTTTTTTTTCTGACCTGTGGTGCATTTAGTTGATAGCTTTATTAAAATAATAATTCTTATCGACAGATTTAAGAATATCAGTAATGCCTAGATCACTTTGGAAGTTTCTATAAGTAATCTTTTTGTTTATCTTTTTAATTCTATTAGCTGTGTTCAAGAAAAGTACTGATACAAGTTGTTTAAATTAAAAGTATTTGATAAAATAAGATAGCCAAACGAATTTGATGATACTTATGTAACAATACCCTAAGAGAAACGCTCTTAGGCAATCCGCTTATCTCATCAGTATTCGTTTGGCGACAGTACTTAGTTTTGAGCGGGTTGCCTAGGGGCGTTTTTGTTTGGAGACTCCCTATGCATACACAAGAACTTAAGTTTATTCGTCAAACATTACCAACTTTATTCGCCGATAAAATCGTCGATTTAAAGAAAGAACTTGATACAGAAGTTCATCAAAAAACAGCTTCTAAGGATGCCTTACATCAAGTCATTAAAAAAGAACGTAAGGCAAATACTATATTGTGAACAATGTAGATCAACCCATGTGGTAAAGAATGGTAAGACACCAGCTAAAAGACAAAAATACCGATGTGTAGATTGTGGTAAAAGTTATACTGATACCCACCAATCAATAACCGCCTCTTCAAAGAAAGCCTACCATGTATGGGAATCATTTATCG
>Ga0075011_10000436_pt1 | contig 22143 bp, 18 predicted proteins | sample TARM_MetaG_T_14_FD_72354 | JGI IMG/M metagenome (GOLD analysis project Ga0075011, IMG submission 72354) | Freshwater microbial communities from Pennsylvania, USA, analyzing microbe dynamics in response to fracking - TARM_MetaG_T_14 | ecosystem: Environmental > Aquatic > Freshwater > River... | reverse complement strand
GGAGGACAGGGCCGTGAAGCACGCATTTCGGGATGCCGCCAAAGGGTGCAAATGCCCCCCGCATCAACTCCACTGCACCTGCGGCGGCGTGCCCGAGATGAAAGTGCTGACCAAGAAACCCGAGGCCGCCTCGGATGCCGAACGGGACGCGAACCCCCGCGCCAGGAGCGCCAAGCTCCGGGTGGCGGAAAGGCTCGATCCCGACGGAGAACAAGTATGAGCAAGACCGACAAGACGCTCCTCTGGATGGTGTTGGGCCTTTTGGGCATGGCGCTGTTCCTTGGTTTGGGAGCGGTCTGGTTGAACATCGAGCGCATGGATCTGGCATATGACCTGCGCAAGATGGAGCAGAGCCTGGGCCGGAAAGAGGATCTGGCCGCGAAACTGACGGTTGAGAGGAACAACCTGGTTTCGCCCTACAGGCTGAAAAAGCTCGCAGGCCAACTCGGCCTGGGAGTGGCGGCGCCGGGCCAGATACGGCGCATTGCATCGCAATAGCGACGCGTTTACGCCATACAACGCGCCGCCATAGTGGGAAACAGGGAATACGATGGCACAGGACAACACAAGGCGCACGGATCACAGCGGGATCAAGATAGGGTTCGTTACGGCCCTCTTCGCGATCGCCCTCGGTGCTCTGTGGGTGCGAACCGGCTGGGTCCAGCTCTACGAGGGCGACGCCCTGGCCGACCAGGCATCCAGGCAGAGCCGTGCCGCCGAATACGAATACGGCGAACGGGGCCGCATCTTCGACCGCAACGGCGAGATGCTGGCCACTTCCGTTGAGGCCCAGTCCGTTTTCGCGCGCCCCCACGAAATCGAGAACATCGACGTGGCCGCCGACACCCTGTCCCGCGACCTCAAGCTTTCCCGCCGCAGCGTCTACCGCAAGCTCAAGTCGCGCAAGAAATTCGTCTGGATAAAACGGCAGGTCTCGGACCGCGAGGCCGGCGCCCTGAACCGGGCCGGGCTCAAGGGCATTCGGCTGACCACGGAATACTCCCGCATTTACCCCAACGGGCATCTGGCCGGGCAGCTGCTCGGCTTCACCGACATAGACGGCCGGGGGCGCGAGGGCATCGAGCGCGTCTTCAACAAGAGTCTTTCCCCGAGCAAGGCCGAGTTCGTGGTCCAGCGCGACGCCACGGGACGGCACCTCTACCTGGACGCCCATGGCCGGGAGATGGACGTCAACGGCCAGGACGTGCGGCTGACCATCGACACCCACATCCAACACGCCGCCGAGCAGGCACTGGCCAACTCCATTTCCAAATACGAGGCCCGGGCGGGCATCGTCCTGGTGGTGGACGTCAAGTCCGGCGACATCCTGGCCATGGCCAACGAGCCGTTCTTCAACCCGAACACGGTGCGCTCGTCCAAACCGTCCCATCGCAGGCTGCGGCCCGTGACGGACATCTACGAGCCCGGCTCGACCATGAAGCCTTTTTTGATCGCGGCCGCCCTCCAGGAAGGAACCGTCACCCCTGACACCCTCATCGACTGCGAGAACGGCCGCTGGAAGGTGGCCCGCCGGGTCATCCGGGACACCCACCCGTCCAGGTGGCTCCCGGTCCACAAGGTCCTGCGCTACTCCTCGAACATCGGCATGGCCAAGATCGGCCTGAACCTCGGCTCGGGCGTATATTACGACTATTTGACCAAACTCGGTTTCGGTGAGAAGACCCACCTCGGCCTGCCCGGCGAGTCCTCGGGCATCCTCCGCCCCCCGGGGTCCTGGACCTCCGTGGATCTGGCCTGCATCAGCTTCGGCCAGTCCATCGGCGCGACCGCCGTACAGCTGGCCCGTGCCTTTCTCTGCCTGGCCAACCAGGGAGCCACGCGCGACCTGAATCTCATCCTGTCCCCCCGGACCGAGCGCAAAAACGCCTCCATCCAGGTATTCACCCCCGAGACCGCGGCCACGGTCCTGAAGATGATGGAAGAGGTCGTCCAGGAGGACGGCACGGGTCGCAGCGCGCGCATCGAGGGCATTACCATGGCGGGCAAGACCGGCACCGCCCAGAAGGCATCCAAGAACGGAGGCTACGGCGACCAGTACCTGTCCTCCTTCGTGGCCCTGGTCCCGGCCCGTGATCCGGAGCTGTTGGTCATCACCATGATCGACGAGCCGCAGAAGGCCAACTACGGCTCCATGGTCGCGGCCCCCGTGTGCCGCGAGGTGACCGTGCGTACCCTGGCCTACCATGGTCAATTGTCCGAGACCCTGCACGCCACGGGCGAAGGCGCCCCCACCGTGGACGAACTGGCCAACGAGCCGCTGGACGAGGCAGTGCCCGCGCCCGTGGCCCGGATCGACGACGGCAGGGTCCCGAACATCGAGGGCATGCCCGTGCGCCGGGCGCTCGAAACACTGGTCCGCATGGGGATAGTTCCCGTGCTCAAGGGGAAGGGAATGACGGTCAAGCGCCAGGAGCCCGCAGCGGGAAAACCCTGGCCCGAAAACCGCAGCAAGGAGGGAACGGATGATGTTTTTGTTCTCTGGCTCTCATAGCGAAAAGGAAAAGGTACGGGGCGTCATGGATTTCGAGACCCTCTTGGATAAGGCGAAACAAGGACTGGTGGTGCGCACGGATTCGCGCAAGATACAGGACGGCGAATGCTTCGTGGCCATGCCCGGCACGGCCGTGCGCGGCCTCGACTACATCCCGGCCGCCATGGAAAACGGCGCGCGTTACATCGTTGTCCCGGAAGCGGCCCGCGATCTGGTCGCCCCGGTGGTCGAGAACAAGGCCGTGGCCGTGTACGTGCCAAACCCGGCCATCGCCCTGGGCGAGCTGGCCCGGGCCCATTTCCAGGTCATGGACCGCGACCTCAAGCTGGTGGCCGTCACCGGAACCAACGGCAAGACCACGACCTCCTACATCATCGAGCACCTGCTGGCCCAAAGCGGACTCAAGGTGGGCGTGCTCGGCACGGTCAACTACCGCTGGCCCGGCTTCGTTATGGACGCTCCCCTGACCACCCCGGACTGCTGGATGATCCACGAGCTGCTCTTCAACATGAAGAAGGCGGACGTGGACGTAGCCGTCATGGAGGTCTCCTCCCACGCCCTGGACCAGTACCGCGTGGCCGGGCTGGACTTCGACGCCGCCGTGTTCACCAACCTGACCCAGGACCACCTGGACTACCACAGCGACATGGAGACCTATTTCCGGGCCAAGGCCAAGCTCTTTGCCGAGTACCCGCGCCCGAACAAGGCCGGAGTGATCAATTTCAACGACCCATACGGCCGGCGTCTGCTCAAGAACTGCGAAGGCGGCATCGGCTACGGCATCGGCGAGACCTCGCTGGTGGAGCAGGAGGTCGGGAACAAGCCCCTGGTCCAGGGACGCATCCTGTCCATGACCGGCAAGGGCATGGAGATCGAGACCTCCTTCAAGGGCAAGACCTGGGTGGTCGAGTCCCCGCTGGTGGGCTCGTTCAACGCCATGAACCTGCTGGCCGCGCAGGCCGTTGGCCTGCAACTGGGCCTGGGCTGCCGGGACATGCGCAAGCTGACCACCTTCCCGGGCGTGCCCGGACGGCTGGAACGCGTCATGAACGACAAGAACCTGGACATTTTCGTGGACTACGCCCACACCCCCGACGCCCTGGAGAACGTGCAGGGCGCCCTGAAGAAACTGGATTTCAACCGGCTGATCACCGTGTTCGGCTGCGGCGGCGACCGCGACCGGGCCAAGCGCCCGCTCATGGCCGCTTCCGCCGCGCGCTTCGCCGATGTGGCTGTGCTGACCTCGGACAACCCGCGCACCGAGGCTCCGGCCGCGATCATGGATGACGCCCGCCCCGGACTGGCCGGGGCCAAACGCGTCATGGAAAACCCGGACCGGGCCGAGGCCATCAAGATGGCCGTGGCCGAGATGGAGCCGGGCGACGCCCTGCTCATCGCGGGCAAGGGGCATGAGGACTACCAGATCATCGGCACCACCAAGCGCCACTTCTCGGACAGGGAAGCCGCGCTCAAGGCCATCGAGGAAGTGTATTCGTGAATCTGACCCTGGCTGAAGTCGCACGCTGCCTCGGCACCCTGGCCGACGAGGGATTCGAGGAAACCGTGGTCACCGAGGTGAAGACGGACTCCCGCACCGTGGAGCCCGGCGACCTTTTTTTCTGCATCGCGGGCGAGAACTACGACGGCCACGAATTCGCCAGGCAGGCCGCCTCGAGCGGAGCCTGCGCCATTGTGGCCTCGCGCATGATCGACGAGATGGACGCGCCGATCATCATGGTCCGCGACACCCAGACCGCCCTGGGCAGACTGGCCGCCTGCTGGCGCGACACCTGCGGAGCCAAGCTCGTGGCCGTGACCGGCACGGCGGGCAAGACCACGGTCAAGGAGATGCTCCACAGCGTGGTCTCGCAGCGCGTTGCCGCGGCCAAGAACTACCGCAATTTCAACAACCAGATCGGACTGCCCGTGTCCATGCTCAAGGCCTCGGCCGACCAGGAGCTGTGGATCATGGAGCTTGGCATCTCAAGGCAGGGCGACATGGAAGATCTGGCCCCGGTGGCCAACCCCGACCTGGCGATCATCACCAACGTGGGCCCCGGCCACCTGGAAGGGCTCGGCAACGAGGCGGGCGTGGCGAGCGCCAAGACCGGCCTGCTGCGTCACCTGCGCCAGGGCGGCCGCGCCGTGATCTGCCGGGACTACCCCCTGCTCTGGAACGCGGCTCTGGAACTGGTGGACGCGCCCGTGGGTTTCTCGAGCCTTGAAAACACCGACGCCGACTTTTTCGCCGTGTTCCTCGGAACCGCGCCCGACGGGCAGGGACGCTTCCGGCTGAAGACCCCGGACGGCGACGGCGAGCTGACCGCCCCGTTCAACGGGGCCCACTATGCCGAAAACCTGGCCTGCGTGGCCGCGGCGTCCCATTGCCTGGGGCTGTCCCGCGACGATGTGGTCAAAGGGGTGAACGCCATGGCTGCGGACCCGCAGCGCTTCTGCTGCAAGATAGGCAAGGGGATCACGGTCATCGACGACACCTACAACGCCAACCCCCTGTCCATGGCCAAGTCCGTGCGCACCGCGCGGGAGATGGCCGGGGAACGCCCCCTGGTCCTCGTCCTGGGCGACATGCGCGAGCTCGGCAAGGAAGCCATGGCCCTCCACGAGGAGCTCGGCCACGTACTGCGCGAGGTCGCACCCGCCATGGTCTTCTACAAGGGCGACCACTTCCTGGATGTGGAGCGCGGGTTCGGCGGGTACATGCGCGAGGCCGGGAAACCCGAGAAATTTATCGAAGCGTGGCGCGAGCTGTGCATCACCGAAGGCGTGGTCCTGGTCAAGGGGTCCCGTTCCCTGAAAATGGAGCAGATGGCCAACGTCCTGTGCCGGGAGCTGGACGCCCGGCCCCAAGGAGGCGGACTGTGATCTATAATCTGCTCGTTCCCCTCAGCACGGACGTGGGCGTCCTCAACGTCTTCCGGTACATCACCTTTCGTTCGGTCTGGGCCCTGTTGACCGCGCTGATCATCTCCATCCTGTTCGGTCCGGCCATGATCCGCTGGCTGACCCGGATCAAGTGCGGCCAGTACATCCGCGAGGATGGCCCCAAGCACCAGGCCAAGCAGGGCACCCCGACCATGGGCGGGATCATGATCCTGATCTCCGTGGGCGTCTCCACCCTGCTGTGGGCCGACCTGACCAACATTTACGTCTGGCTGACTCTGCTGGCCTTTGCCGGATTCAGCGCCATCGGTTTCGCGGACGACTACATCAAGGTGGTCAAACGGCGGAACAAGGGGCTGTCGGCCAAGGCCAAATTCGCCCTGCAATGTCTGGTGGCGGCCACGGCCATCGCCCTGCTCATCAGCGAACCGGCCTACTCCACCCGGCTGTCCGTGCCGTTCTTCAAGAATTTCAACCCGGACCTCGGCTGGTTCTACCTGCCGTTCGCCCTGGTGGTCATGGTCGGGGCGTCCAACGCGGTCAATCTGACCGACGGGCTGGACGGGCTGGCCATCGGACCCATGGTCGTGGCCATGGCCTGCTTCGCCATCTTCATCTACGTGTCCGGACACGCGACCATGGCGGAGTACCTCCAAGTCCAGAACATCCAGGGCATCGGCGAGGTCACGGTCTTCTGCGGGGCCATGGTCGGAGCGGGCCTCGGCTTCCTGTGGTTCAACGCCCACCCGGCCCAGGTCTTCATGGGCGACGTGGGTTCCCTGGGCCTGGGCGGCGCGCTCGGTTTCGTGGCAGTGCTGGCCAAACAGGAGCTGCTCCTGGCCATTGTCGGCGGCGTGTTCGTCTTCGAGACCCTGTCGGTCATATTGCAGGTCGGCTACTTCAAGCTCAGCGGCGGGAAACGCATCTTCAAAATGGCCCCCCTGCACCACCATTTCGAACTCAAGGGCATCCCGGAATCCAAGATCATCGTCCGGTTCTGGATATTGTCCATACTCATGGCCCTGATGGCCCTGTCTACATTGAAACTGAGGTAGAACCGTGAACCGCATCGTCCGCAAATTCATCAACGAGGCCATCCTCCAAGGCAAGCAGGCCGTGGTGGTCGGCACCGGCAAGTCCGGCCTGGCCGCGGCCCGGCTGCTCGACGTGCTCGGGGCCAAAGTGCGCGTGGTCGACCGCGACGAGACGGTCACTGCGGAGAAACTCGGCCCGCTGGCGGACAAGGCGGAACTCATCACCGGCCCCCACGAGAAGGTGCACTTCGCGGACGCGGACATGGTCGTCTTCTCCCCGGGCGTGCCCGTGCGCAAGCTCGCCCCGGTGCTCGAGGATATCCCGGCGCGCAATCTGGTCTCGGAACTGGAGTTCGCGTCCTGGTTCATCGAGGCCCCGATCCTGGCCGTGACCGGGTCCAACGGCAAGACCACGACCACCACCCTGATCTCGGAAATCCTGGAAAAATCGGGCCGCCGGGTGTTCACCGGCGGGAATATCGGCGTACCGTTGTGCGAATACCTCCTGGACATGGAGCCCGCCGAAATCATCGTGCTCGAAGTCTCCAGCTTCCAGTTGCAGAACTGCCGCCTGTTCAAGCCGCATGTCGGCGTGTTCCTGAATTTCGCGGCCAACCACCTGGACTACCACAAGGACCTGGACGAGTACCTGGACGCCAAGCTGCACCTGTTCAGCCGGATGACGGGCGAGGACACCGCGCTGCTCCACGAGTCCCTGCGCCCCCACCTCGATGGACGCGGCTTCACCAACGCCCACATTGAGTGGTTCGGCCCGACCTCCAGGTTCGAAGCCCCGCACCTGCTGGGCGAGCACAACCGTTCCAACGTGGAGGCCGCCTGGCAGGCCGTGAAGCGCTTCGGCATCAGCGAAGAGCAGGCCGCCGAGGCCATTCGCGACTTCCGCCCCCTGCCCCACCGCATCGAGCCCGTGGCCGAAAAAAACGGCGTGCTCTTCGTGAACGACTCCAAGGCCACCACCCTGGACGCGGCCGAGGCGGCCGTGCACGCCTTCGACCGCCCGGTTCGCATCCTCATGGGCGGCGTATGGAAGGGCGGCGACGTGGCCCGGTTCGCGGACGACATCAAGGGCCAAGTGGCCGCCGTCGGGCTGTTCGGCGGCTCGCGCGACATCCTGGAGCCGGAACTGAGCAAACATTTCACCGTGACCTGGGACGAGACCCTGGAAGCGGCAGTACGGCGGCAGGCGTCCCTGGCCGCGCCGGGCGACGTGATCCTGCTCTCACCGGCCACATCGAGTTTCGACCAGTACCGGAACATGGCCGAGCGCGGCGCGGACTTCAAACACGCGGTGGAGGCGCTCCATGGTTAGCACGCTGAACGCCAAACAAGGCGGCGACATGGGCCGCATGGACTACTGGCTGCTGACCGCCACCTTGATGTTGGGCGGGTTCGGCCTGATCATGGTCCTGTCCTCCTCGGGCATCATGGCCGAGCGCATCTACGGCGACACTTACTTTTTCTTCAAGCGCCAGCTGATGTTCACGGCCGCGGGCCTGGTGGCCATGTTCGTCCTGACCCGGATTCCGGCCAAGGCCATCTACTCCCTGACCTACCTCTGGGTGGGGCTGGCCATCATCCTGCTCGCCCTGTGCATCAGCCCCCTCGGGGCCAGCGTCAACGGAGCCAGCCGCTGGGTGCGCATCGGCCCGGTCAACGTCCAGCCTCTGGAGTACGCCAAGGTGGCCCTGGTCCTGTATCTGGCCTACTTCTTCGCCCGCAAACAGGACCTGGTCAGGACCTTTTCCGTGGGGTTTTTGCCGCCGTTCCTGGTGACCGGCTTCCTGTGCGGGCTGCTCCTACTCCAGCCGGACTTCGGCGGGGCCGTGGTCATGTGCGGGCTGCTCTTCTTCATGTGCCTGGTGGGCGGCACCCGATTCAGCTACCTGTTCATCTCGCTGATCTTCTCGGGCGGCGCGGGCTGGATGCTCATCTCGTCCTCGCCCTACCGGTTCAAGCGCTGGACCGCCTTCCTGGACCCATTCGCTTCGGCCCAGAACGAAGGCTACCAACTGGTCCAATCCCTGTACGCCTTCGGCTCCGGCAAGATATTCGGCACCGGCATCGGCGCGGGCCAGCGCAAGCTCTTCTTCCTGCCCGAGGCGCACAACGACTTCATCATGGCCGTGGTCGGCGAGGAACTCGGCTTCGTGGGCATGTCCCTGTTCTTCATCCTGGTCGGGCTGTTCCTGTTCCGCGCCTTCCGTATCGCCATGAAGCTCGAAGATCTGCGGGACCGGTTCACGGCCTTCGGCATCACCTGCATCCTGGCCCTCGGCATGATCCTGAACCTGGCCGTGGTGCTCGGCACCGTGCCGCCCAAGGGCGTGGCCATGCCGTTCATCTCCTACGGCGGCTCATCCCTGACCGTTTCCTTCATCTGCGCGGGCATCCTGCTCAACCTCTCCAGGAAGGTGAAAGCATGAGCTTGAACCGCGTCGTTCTGACCACCGGCGGCACCTGCGGCCACATCTTCCCGGCCCTGGCCGTGGCCACGGCCCTGCGCGAGTACAACAAGGGCGCGCGTATCCTGTTCATGGGCGGCCCCGGCCCCGAGGGCGAGTTGGCCCGCAAACACGGCCTGGAATTCCTGGAGCTGCCCGCCAACGGCATCATGGGCAAAGGCCTCTCCGGCGCGCTCTCCGGCCTGGGCTGGCTCGGCACGGGCATCCCCAAGGCATTGTACGAAGTCTGGCGTTTCAGACCCGAAGCGGTCATCGGCTTCGGCGGGTACGCGGGTTTCTGCCCGGTGCTGGCCGCGCGCATCCTGAACATCCCCGCGGCCGTGCACGAGCAGAATTCCGTGCCCGGCATGACCAACAAGGTCCTGGGCAAGATAGTCAAACGAATTTTCCTGAGCTTCCCGGACGCCATGTGCATCTTCCCGCCGGACAGGACCTTTCTGACCGGCAACCCTGTGCGCCCCGAGATATTCAAGGCGGGCGAGCGGCGGCGAGGCAGGACCCCTGGCAGACGCCTGTTCGTCTTCGGCGGCAGCCAGGGTGCCCGGCCCATCAACGACGCCGTCATCGAGGCGTTGCCCCGGCTCATGGAGGCCGGGGTGGGACTGGTCCACCAGGCGGGCCGGATCGACTTTTCACGCGTGCGCGCCGCCTACGAGGCGGCGGGCGCGGACCCGGGGCAGGTCCGGGAATTCATCGACGACATGGACGCCGAATACGCGGCCTGCGACCTCGTGGTCTGCCGGTCCGGGGCGTCCACGGTCTTCGAGATCGCGGCGGCGGGGGCCCCGGCCATCTTCGTGCCCTTCCCCCAGGCCACCCACGATCATCAGACAATGAACGCGCGCGCCATGTCGGACCTCGGCGCGGCCGTGCTGCTGCCCCAATCGGGCCTGAGCGGCGCGTCCCTGGCCGACCGCGTGCTTGAACTGCTCGCCGATCGCGAGCGCCTTGAATCAATGGAAACAGCGGCCCGGGGCATGGCCAGGCAATACGCGGCGCGAGACATCGTGGCCGGGTTGGCCGCCATGGCCGGGCAGGAGTTATAAATTATGGCAGCACAGGGACCGTATCTCACCGTGGGCGGCGAAGCCTGCCCGGCCATGCGGGCCAGGGTGAACAGCATCCACATGGTCGGCATAGGCGGATCGGGCATGAACGGCATCGCCGAGGTGCTCATCAACATGGGCTTCAACATCACCGGCTCGGACCTGTCCGCGTCTGCCGCCGTGCGGCGGCTGGAGAAACTCGGGGCCACGGTCTTCATCGGCCACGGAGCGGACAACGTGGGCGAGGCCGACGTGCTCATCAAGTCCACGGCCATCCCGGACAAGAACCCGGAGCTGGTCGAGGCCAGGGAACGCGGCATCCCGATCATCCCCCGCGCCGAGATGCTGGCCGAGCTCATGCGCCTGCGCACGGGCATCGCCGTGGCAGGAACCCATGGCAAGACAACCACCACTTCGCTGCTGGCGACCATCTTCACCGAAGCGGACCTGGACCCGACCGTGATCATCGGCGGCAAGCTGAATACTTACGGGGCCAACGCGAGGTTGGGCGAAGGCGACTACCTCATCGCCGAGGCGGACGAGTCCGACGGCTCGTTCTTGCGGCTGGCGCCGATTATCACCGTGGTCACGAACATCGACAAGGACCACATGGATTTCTACGACAATCAGGACGCCATCGACCTGTCGTTCATGCGCTTCATGAACTCCACACCGTTCTACGGCATGAATGTGGTCTGCGGAGACGACGAGGGCGTGCAAAGGTTGCTCCCGCTGATCAAGCGCCCCTATCTGACCTATGGCCTGGGCAGGCACAACAAGCTCAGAGGCGAGATCATCAGCTCCCACCTGCGCTCCCTTTTCAGGGTCTACCTTGACGACGAGGAATGGGGCGAAGTCACCGTGGCGCAACCCGGCACGCACAACGTGCTCAATGCCCTGGCCTGCATCGGCGTGGCCCTGGAGGTCGGCCTGGGAAAGGACGAAATCATCAAGGGACTGGCCAATTTCGGCGGCGTGGGACGGCGCTTCGAGCGCAAGGGCGAGAAAAAGGGCGTCATCGTGGTCGACGACTACGGCCACCACCCGGCCGAGATCACGGCCAACCTGAAGACCGCCAAGGAGTGCTACCCGGACCGGCGGCTGGTGGTCGCCTTCCAGCCCCACCGCTTTTCGCGCACCCAGGCCCTGTTCGGTGAGTTCTGCAAGGCCTTCGGCGACGCCGACCTGCTCCTGCTGACCGAAATCTACCCGGCCTCGGAGTCGCCCATTCCGGGCGTGTCCGGCCTGTCCCTGGCCCAAGGCATCAAGCAGGTATCCGAGACCAAGGTGCAGTTTTTCCCGGACTTCGACGCCCTGGAAAAACGGCTCAAGGACATTCTCGGCCCCGGCGACCTGTTCATGACCCAGGGCGCGGGGTCCATCTGGAAAATCGGCGAGAACTGGCTCGAACAGGAAGACGGCCCTGAAGAAAGCCGTGAGAACGGCAATGGAGACGAGGAGCTGTAGATGCCTCTTGAACTGACCGCCAATCCCCTGCTCAGCGAGCGCACCACCCTGCGCCTCGGCGGCCCCGCCGTGGTGGAGGCAGTCGTGCGCGAAAAAGCCGACCTGGACGAACTCTCGGCCTTCCTGACCAGGGAGACACTGCCGCCGTTCGTCCTGGGTGCCGGCAGCAACCTGCTGGCCGGGGACGATCCCCTGGAGCTGGCCCTGGTCCGTGTGGCCGACGGCCCCGGCCCGGAGCGCGTGGAGCGCGACGGGGATGCCATCATCATCCGCTGCGGCTCGGGCCTCAGACTGCCCGGCCTGCTCGGCTGGGCCCAGAAGGCAGGCTTCTCCGGCCTGGAAGGCATGGCCGGCATCCCTGGCACCGTGGGCGGTGCCGTGGCCATGAACGCGGGCTCCTACGGCGTGGAGATCGGCGACCTGGTCACCCGGGTGCGGGTCTGGTCGCCGGCCGATGGGCTCGTCTGGCTGGACCGCAGCCAGTGCATCTTCGACTACCGCCACTTCTCCCCAGTGCGCATGCCGGGCAAGTGCCTGGTCTGGGAAGTGGAGCTGGCCCTCAGGGAGGCCGACCCCAAGGGGGTGCGCCAGGCCATGCAGGACATCTACGAAAAGAAGAAAGCCACCCAGCCGGTCACGGCCCGGACAGCGGGGTGCGTGTTCAAGAATCCACCGGACGGCAGCGCGGGCAGGCTCCTGGACAAGGCGGGCCTCAAGGGCATGCGCCTGGGGCACATGGCCTTCTCGGACATGCACGCGAATTTTCTGGTCAACCTGGGTGACGGCAAGGCCGAAGACGCGCTCGCGCTCATGGGTATGGCCATCAATCGGGTCAAGGAACAATCCGGCATAACTCTCGAACCGGAGGTCATCGTACTGTGAGCACCCTGACCATGGGCAAACAGAGTCGTCTGAACATAGGCGGAAAGCGTGCCGCGCGCGGCAATACGCGTAAGCGCAGGAAACCCGCCAACCCTCTGCTGACCCGGGATTCGTCTCCGCGCAGGTTGATCGGAGCGGGCCGGTTCATGGTCCGCATGGTCATGCTCAGCCTGGTGCTGTCCATAGTGGCCGTGCTCGGGGTGGGCCTGCTCTACGGGTACCGCTACATCACCGCACACCCCTATTTCGACCTCCAGGACATCCGCGTGGCCGGCAACCACCGGCTGAGCAACGACACCATCATGAAGACCGCCAAGGTGAATCTCGGCCTCAACTGCCTGGACATGAACGTGGGCGAGGTCAAGAACCGGCTCGACGCCAACCCGTGGGTCGATACCGTGATCGTACGCCGCGAGCTGCCCAACCGGCTGCTGATCGACGTGCGCGAAAAGGTCCCGGCCTTCTGGATACGCCAGGGCGACGGTTTGTATTTCGCGGACGCGCGGGGCCGGGTCATCGCGCCCATGCATCCGGGCGAGCAGGCCTCCCTGCCGATCCTGATCGTGGCCGAGGATCTGCCCGACGGGCCCGAGGTTCTGTCCGGCATCCTCAAGAAGATGGCCGACCAGCAGACCCCCTTCACCCAGGCCCAGACCGCCTGGGTCAAGCTGACCAGCGCCCACGATATCGAGATGTACCTGGACGGCGCTGCGGGCGGCAAGGGACTGACCGTGAAGCTGTCCATGGACCGCTGGGAGGTCCAGTTGGAACGGCTCAAGGTGGTCTGGCGCGATCTCATGCGGCGCAATGAATTCAACGCGGCCTCGATCATCGCGGCCAGCGGCGACAAGATATGGATACAGAAGCGCCACGCCCCGGAAGCGGGCTAGCGCACGACAATATCTCACAGGGAACAACAGAGGAGTCAGCATGGCAAGAAACGATCTCATAGTGGGCCTGGACGTAGGCACCACCAAAATATGCACCGTGGTCGGCGAGGCCACGGACAATGGCGTCGACATCATCGGCATCGGCACCGCTCCCTCTACCGGGCTGCGCCGAGGGGTGGTCGTCAACATCGAGAAAACCGTCCAGTGCATCAAGAAATCGCTGGAGGACGCCGAGCTCATGGCGGGCTGTGACATCCGCACCGTGTACGCGGGCATAGCGGGCAGCCACATCCAGGGCTTCAACTCCCACGGAGTCATCGCGGTCAAGGGCGGCGAAGTCACCCAGCGGGACGTAGACAGGGTCATCGAGGCGGCCAAGGCCATCGCCATCCCCATGGACCGCGAGGTGCTGCACACCCTGCCCCAGGAATTCATCGTGGACGACCAGCGCGGCATCGCCGATCCGCTGGGCATGGCCGGAGTCCGGCTGGAAGTGAAGGTCCACATCGTCACCGGCGCGGTGACCTCGGCCCAGAACATCATCCGCTCCTGCAACCGGTCGGGCCTGGACGTGTCCAACATCGTCCTGGAATCCCTGGCGTCATCCAAGGCCGTGCTGTCCGCCGAGGAGCGCGAGATCGGCGTGGCCCTGGTGGACATCGGCGGCGGGACCACGGACATCGCGGTCTTTTCCAAGGACTCCATCAAGCACACCAGCGTGCTGGCGCTCGGCGGCCACAACCTGACCAACGACATCGCCTACGGGCTGCGCACGCCGATGATGTCCGCCGAAAAAATCAAGAGGGACTACGGCTGCGCCATGGCCGACCTGGTCACCAGCGAGGAGATCATCGAGGTCCCGAGCGTGGGCGGCCGCGAGTCGCGCAAGATGAGCAAGCGCGTGCTGGCCGAGATCTGCGAACCCCGGTGCGAGGAGATCCTCGCCCTGGTGGACCAGGAGCTGATCAAGTCCGGGTTCAAGAACATGATCGCTGCAGGCGTGGTCCTGACCGGCGGCACCGTGCTCATCGACGGCATGCAGGAGCTGGCCGAACAGATTTTCGACCTGCCGGTACGCGTCGGCATTCCAGCCGAAGGCATCGGCGGCCTGGCCGAGGAGGTCAGGAGCCCCAAGTACGCCACGGCCGTGGGGCTGCTGCTCCACGGTGCCGAGGAAGAAGGGCTGCACAACAAGGTCCGACCCTTCAAGATCCGCGACGACTCCGGTTTCGACCGCATCGTCGGCAGGATGAAGAAGTGGTTCTCGGACATCGCCTAAACGAGGAATGACCATGAGGATACAGGGAAACGCTCAACAGGGAACAAACTGAGGAGGACACAGAAATGGAATATTTTGAAATCGAACATGAAACAAACGCCAAAATCAAGGTCGTGGGTTGCGGCGGTGGCGGCGGAAACGCTGTCAACAACATGATCCAGTCCGCGCTCAAAGGCGTGAAGTTCATCGTTGCCAACACCGACTGCCAGGACATCCACAAGTCCCTGGCCGAGCACAAGATCCAGATCGGCGAAAAGCTGACCAAGGGCCTTGGCGCGGGCGCCAATCCCGAGATCGGCCGGTCCGCCGCCATGGAGTCCATGGACCAGATCCGCGAGGCCCTGGATGGCTCGGACATGGTCTTCATCACCGCCGGCATGGGCGGAGGCACGGGCACCGGCTCCGCTCCGGTGGTGGCCCAGGTGGCCAAGGAGCTCGGCGCGTTGACCGTCGGCGTGGTCACCAAGCCCTTCTACTTCGAGGGCAAGCGCCGCCTGGAACAGGCCGATGAGGGCACCCGCGCCCTGGCCGAGGTGGTCGACTCCATCATCACCATCCCCAACGACCGCCTGCTCCAGCTGGCCGCCAAGAAGGCGTCCTTCTCCGACATGCTCAAGAAGGCCGACGAGGTCCTCTACTACGCGGTCAAGGGTATTGCCGACCTGATCACCGTGCACGGCCTGATCAACCTGGACTTCGCCGACGTCAAGGCGGCCATGTCCAGCTCCGGCATGGCGCTCATGGGTACCGGCATCGCCTCGGGCGAGTCCCGGGCCAAGGAAGCGGCCATGAAGGCGATCACCAGCCCGCTGCTCGAAGACGTGTCCATCGAGGGTGCCAAAGGCGTGCTCATCAACATCACCTGCGGCCCGGACATGCTCATAGATGAGGTCTCCGAAGCCGCTGACATCATTTACAAGGAAGCCCACGACGACGCCGAAATCTTCTTCGGAACGGTCTTCGACCCGGACGCGGGCGACGAAATGCGCATCACCGTCATCGCCACGGGCATCGAGCCCGCCATGGAGGAGCCGGAACCGGCCATGTCCAAGGCGGAACAGCAGAAGCTGCTGCTCCTCGGCCCCCGCGGCGTGAACAAGAGCGCCGAACAACCGCGCCGTTCCGGGCACCAGAAGGTCCTGAACACGGACCGCAACATCCCGGCCTATCTGCGCAAGGCGGGCGGCGAACTGAACACCACGGACCTGCCCTCCCGACAGGTCTCCCAGCGCGCCGTGGCCGGTCCCGGCGAGGAGGAATTCATCTTCGAGGAAGACAACCTCGACGTTCCCGCGTTCATCCGCAAGAACGTGGACTAGACGCGACATGCGGCGCGTGTAAGGGGGTGTCCTCATAGGTACCCGTACCCTGTATCATGGCGTGTCGGAGCCACCTGCTCCCGACTTCGGAGGACGGTTGCCCGTGGCGCTGACCGTTCCCGGAGGCGACAAGGCGGCCATGTCGGCGCTTGGCTGGCAGGCCGTGTACCGGGCCATGGCCGAAGCGCCGGGCCTGGCCGTGGAGCGTGTCTTTCCCGACAAGCTCGGCACCACCGAGGGCAATGAGCCCCGAACGCGCGAATCACAAAGCCCACTATCCTCATTCCCTGTAATAGCCTGGAGCATCACGTTCGAGGAGGATTTCCTCAGCCTCCCTCGAACGCTCCTGGCAGCGGGCGTTCCGCCGCTGGCGGCGGAACGCCCATCTCTTCCCCTGGTCGTGGCCGGTGGCCCGGTGGCCTTTCTCAACCCGGCCCCCATCGCCCCGTTCGTGGACTGCTTCTGGGTGGGCGAGGCCGACGACCGCTTTCTCCTTTTTTTCGACACCCTGCGGCAAATGGTCTTTGACGGCGCGGACAAGGGAGCCATCCTCGAAGCCGTCAAGGACATGGACGGGGTGTACGCGCCGGGCCGCTCCAGGACCCCGGTCAAGCGCATTACCTCGGGCGGGCAAGGGCCGCTTACCGATCCCGCGTTCTCCTGCTTCATCTCCGGACGGGCCGCCTTCCGCGACACGCTCCTGCTGGAAGTCAACAGAGGGTGCCCGTACGGCTGCCGGTTCTGTGCGGCGGGTTACATCTACCGCCCCCCGCGCCACGCGGAACTGGATGAACTCAAACGCATCGTGGAGCTGGCCGATCCGCCCAAGGTGGGGTTGGTGGGCACGGCCCTGACCGACTGGCCCGAGCTGCTCCCGTTCCTCAAGTGGCTGCACGAACACAAAAAGAAATTTTCGCTCTCCTCCATGCGCGCGGACGGCATCACCGAGGAGCTTCTGGTCTACCTGCGTGAGCGCGGCATCCGGACCATCACCCTGGCCCTGGAAGGGGCGAGCGAGCGGCTGCGTCGGATGATGAGCAAGAAGCTCGACCCCAACGACTTTCTCAATGCGGTCCGGCTATGCGCCCGGTACGGCGTGAACCACCTGAAAATCTATATGATCGCGGGCTGGCCCGGCGAGACGGACGAGGACTATGCGGAGTTGGCCGGATTCCTTGAGCAGATCGTGCGCATCCGAAGCGAGGAGCCCGGCGGGCGCAAGAAGCAGTTCATGCGCATCACCATCGGGGTCAGCTCGCTGGTGCCCAAGCCGTTCACCCCGTTCCAGTGGGCCCCGATGCTGTCCGAGGACGAGCTCAACGCACGGATGAAAGAGCTCGAAAAGCTGGCCAAGCCTTACAAGGGCGTGACCCTGCAACACGACGACCCGTTTCAGGCCCGGCTCCAGGGCCTGCTGGCGCGCGGCGGCGAGGAGCTGGCCGACTTCATCCTCCTGGCCGCTGAACACGGCGGCTGGAAAAAGGCGCTCAAGCTATGGGACGGCGACATCGCCAACATCCTGGACCGTGAACGCGGCCACGACGAGGTCTTCCCCTGGGAGATCGTCAACGTGGGGGTGAAGCGCGAACATCTATGGAAGGAATGGGAACGCGCCAAGGCCGCCAAGGTCAGCCCGGGTTGCTCGCCCTTGGGATGCGAGCGCTGCGCCGGGTGCGGAATGGAGCAGGACTAGGGCACGCCGACTCCTTCCGTCTCCTCTTTTTATTTTCTCCGCCACATCCACGGCCCTACACTCCGCCACATCCACGGCCCTACACTCGGCCGTCTCGCCTTCCTCGCGGCTCATCCTCTACACGCTCTCGGCCAGCATCGCCGTCTGCCGGGGATTTCCGGCACAGGACCAGCTGTATATCATAATTAGCCCCGAACTCGATCCGCAAGGACGCCGTAGCCGTGCGCGTTGGCAAACCCAAGCCCGTCGTGGCGTATGTACTCTTCCGCTCTGCAATGTAAAAATCGGTATATCGCGCACAAGACAAGAGAATGTGGACATCAATGTCGATAGGGACTATCTATGGAGAACAATGAAGACTGCTATACCTACAGTTCCAGTGCCCATCGGGATAGGCCGACAGCGTTCCCTTTCCGGCATGGAACCGCCACCCGGATCATAGGCACGAACCAGGACATGACGCATGCGCCACATCACTCTTCTCCTCACCTTCCTCGCAACACTACTCCTGTCCTCTTCCACCTTCGCCGCCGACCCCATCGTCATCTTTGGCACCGACTGCAAGCCGCCCAAATCCTGGGTGCACCTCGGCCTCCCCAAGGGCGTCCTGGTGGACATCCTGCACGAGATAGAGGCCCGCACCGGGCTGAGCTTCGACATCCGCCTCATGCCCTGGAAGCGTGCCTACATGTACGCCTTGGAGGGCCGGGGCGGCATCTTCGGCCTGTCCAAGAACAGGGAACGCATGGCCCTGTTCGACTTCTCCGATGTCATGTACGTGGACGAGATGCGCTTGGTGGTACTCAAGGACCGGGAGTTCTCCTACCACACGGTGGAGGACCTCAAGGGCATGACCCTGGGCGTCACGCGCGGGGCTTCCTACGGTGACGATTTCGACCGGGCCAAGGGCAGGATTTTCACCCCCAGCGAAGACTCCGGCCCCATCTCCCGGTTGCGCATGCTCTTGGCCGGGCGCATAGACGCGGCCCTGATCGGTCCGGGCGAGGTCTCGGTCCGCTTCGCCATCGCCCAGGACAAGATACTCATGAAAAACCAAGAGCAGTTCGTCATCCTGGATACCCCCTTGGCACAAGATGACAACTACATCGGTTTTTCCAAGGACTCAAAACAGCTCGCCGTTCTTGAAAAAATAGACAAGGCTCTGCTGGAAATGCAACAGGACGACACCATCCGACGCATCGAAAGCCGATACTGACCGCCTGATTTTCCTCACACCTGCCGCCCCACCTGTGGTATTCTCCGCATATTGGACCCTATCCCAATCAAGGAGCATACCATGAAAAATCTACTCATCGTATTGTCATTGTTACTGATCCCGTATACCGCACTGGCCGCGACCGGACAGACGGTGGACTATGAGGTCAACGGGAAACCGTTCCAGGGGTATTACATCAGCCCGGCGGACAAGGCCCCGCTGGTCTTCCTGGTCCACGACTGGGACGGGTTGACCGACTACGAGGTCAAGCGGGCCGGAATGCTCGCGGACCTGGGCTACGCCGTGTTCGCCGTTGACCTGTTCGGCAAGGGCGTACGGCCCACCAAGATTGAAGACAGGAAGCGGCTGACCGGCGAGCTGTACAAGAACCGCCAAGCCATGCGCACGCGGCTCATGGCCGGGCTGAACAAGGCCGCCGACCTCGGGGCCAACCTGTCCGACGCCGTGGCCATGGGCTACTGCTTCGGCGGCACATCGGTCCTGGAACTGGCCCGGTCCGGGGCCGACCTCAAGGCGTTCATACCCTTCCACGGCGGTCTGGCCACGCCCGAGGGCCAGGATTACGAGGCCGCCAAGGGGTTCATCCTGGTCTTCCACGGCTCGGCCGACCAGTCCGTGCCCATGAGCCAGTTCGCGGCCCTGGCCACAGAACTGGAAGCCACGGGTATCCCCCACGAGATGACCACCTACTCGGGCGCGCCCCACGCCTTTACCGTGTTCGGCACGGACCGCTACCGCAAGGACGCGGACGAAAAGTCCTGGGCGCGGTTCACGAAGTACCTGGCCCAGACGTTGAAGTAGGGATGATGGGGGAGCCGAACGCGGCTCCCCCGCTGGCATTGTAAGTCCAAAGACGCTAGACTGCGGCATGAAGACACCCCGCTCCATCCTCATCCTCCTGATCCTCCTGCTGCTGACCGCCCCGGCCAGGGCCGAACAGCGGCCCGAGGGATTCGTCACGCTCAACGAGTTCCTTCCTGGCGCAGTCTTTGACGTCAAGTACTACACCGGAGACAATTTTGTGGGCACACGAGTGAACGGCTACGAGGCTCCCAAGGTCCTGGCAACCGTCGAGACGGCCACGGCTCTGAAGGCGGTGCAGGCGGACCTTGCGCGGTTCGGCTTATCCCTCAAATTCTTCGACGGCTACCGCCCGCAGAGGGCTGTGGACCACTTCGTGCGCTGGGCCGAAGACCTTGAGGACACGCGCACCAAGGCGGCGCACTACCCGGACGTGGACAAGCGCAACCTGTTCCGCGACGGGTACATCGCGGCACGGTCCGGGCACTCGCGCGGCTCCACCGTGGACCTGACCCTCGTGGACAAATCCAATGGCCGAGAACTGGACATGGGGACCCCATTCGATTTCTTCGGCCCCGAGTCCTGGCCCGAATATACCGATTTTCCGCCCCAGGTCCGGGCCAATCGCGCCCTGCTCCGCGCCGTCATGCTTGGCCACGGCTTCAAACCCTACGAAGCCGAATGGTGGCACTTCACCCTCAAACAGGAACCCTACCCCGAAACCTACTTCGACTTCACGGTGGAATAGGCCGCCCTCCCATCACGCACCCCGCGAAGCGGAACCAAAAAGTTCTGGAGGGGGAGTCCAGAGGGGGAACCTCTTCCAAGAGGTTCCCCCTCTGGCCGCCGGAGGCAAAAAAGCCCCGGTCCGCACGCGCGGACCGGGGCTTTTTAAAGCGTATATAACTAGGCCGGCCTACCAGGCGAAGAGCGGGAACTCGCGGGCGAACTCCTCGACTTCCGAGGCGATGTTGCCCAGGGTCTTGTCGTCGTTCATGTTGTCCAGCGCGGCCACAATGGCTTCTGCGACCACAATCATGTCCTCTTCGATCATGCCGCGGGTGGTCAGGGCCGGGGTGCCCAGACGGACGCCGGAGGTCTGGAACGGGGACTTGGTCTCGAACGGGATGGTGTTCTTGTTGGCCGTGATACCCGCCTTGTCCATGGCGATCTGGGCGTCCTTGCCGGTGTAGTCCTTGTCGGACAGGTCGAGCAGCATCATGTGGTTGTCGGTACCGCCGGAGACCAGCTTGTAGCCCGCCTCGGTCAGGGAGGCGGCCAGCTGCTTGGCGTTCTTGACCACCTGCTGCTGGTATTCCACGAAGCCGGGGGACAGGGCTTCGCCAAAGGCCACGGCCTTGGCCGCGATGACGTGCATCAGCGGGCCGCCCTGGATGCCGGGGAAGATATTGGAGTTCAGCTCCTGCTCCAGGTCTTCGGAACTCAGGATCATGCCGCCGCGCGGGCCGCGCAGGGTCTTGTGGGTCGTGGTGGTGGTATAGTGCGCGTGCTCGATGCAGGACGGATGCTCGCCTGCGGCGATCAGGCCCGCGATGTGGGCCATGTCGACCATGAGCTTGGCCCCGACCTCGTCGGCGATGGCACGGAACCGGGCGAAATCGATGATGCGCGGGTACGCGGACGCGCCTGCGATGATCATGGTCGGCTTGTGTTCCTTGGCCAAGGCCTCGACCGCGTCGTAGTCGATGATCTGGGTATCCTTGTCCACGCCGTAATGCACCATATTGAAGAGCTTGCCCGAAAAGTTGACCGGGGAGCCGTGGGTCAGATGGCCGCCGTGGGACAGGTCCATGCCGAGTACGGTGTCGCCGGGCTGGCAGGCCGCGAAGTATACGGCCATGTTGGCCTGGGAGCCGGAGTGCGGCTGGACGTTGGCGTAGGCCGCGCCGAACAGTTCCTTGGCGCGGTCGCGGGCCATGTCCTCGACCTCGTCCACAAACTCGCAGCCACCGTACCAACGCTTGCCCGGGTAGCCCTCGGCGTATTTATGAGTCATGACCGAGCCTTGGGCCTGGCGCACGGCGGTGGACACGAAATTCTCGCTGGCGATCAGCTCCAGCTTGGAGACCTGGCGTTCGATCTCGTCGGCAATGGCGGAGGCGACCGCCGGGTCCTGGATAAACAGCTCTTCCATGGTGATATCCTCGATAAGTAAAATGTGGATGCGAATGGCTTCCCAGTCCAAGCGGAGAGGTTGGCGATCCTCGCGCCACGATCAACGGTCACGGCTTTTTCACCGCTCCCGGCAGGCGCTCCCGCCGTGCCCCGTGCACTGGAGATCCGTCCTTATATCAATACGGAACACTCGTTCAAGCTGTCCCGGTTGTGCCATGGGGAGGAGGAAGAATGCCTCCGGCGGCCAGAGGGGAAACTTTTGAAAAAGTTTCCCCTCTGGGCTCCCCTTCAAAACTTTTTATCGCCGCTTCGCGGGGTGCGGCGCTAGCCCTTACGCCCGCCCCTTGTATCCGGCATGTGGACGGTAAGGCAAGAAGGTTTGCCCCATTAATCCGAATTTCCTTTCCCCCCCATCCGCGAAGCGCACAAAAAGTTTAGGAGGGAAAGGGGGATGGGGGTCCGG
>Ga0075011_10000435_pt1 | contig 22143 bp, 17 predicted proteins | sample TARM_MetaG_T_14_FD_72354 | JGI IMG/M metagenome (GOLD analysis project Ga0075011, IMG submission 72354) | Freshwater microbial communities from Pennsylvania, USA, analyzing microbe dynamics in response to fracking - TARM_MetaG_T_14 | ecosystem: Environmental > Aquatic > Freshwater > River... | reverse complement strand
TTGTATTGCATGTTTTTCCCCCTCTTGAAATCGTATACTCTCATGATACCCCATCTCCATGCCTCAATCAAGGAGAAGACTTTAGAAAGAAGGGTTCATTTTTAGGCAAAAAAAAAGAAGAGCACCCCACTTGAAGTCACTCTTCTTTCTACTGATATTTTATGATCTAATCTTCTCCCACGATGAGCACTTCTGTGCACAGCTCCACATTAAACTTATCCATCACGGTGGATTGGATGTAGCTAATGAGATTGAGTACATCTCTTGCTTCTGCATGATCTTTGTTGATGACAAAACCACTATGCTTTTCAGAGACTTGCGCACCACCTACTTGATAGCCCTTTAAACCTGCATCTTGAATGAGCTTGCCTGCATAGTGACCCGTGGGTCTTTTAAAGGTACTCCCTGCAGAAGGAAACTCTAGAGGTTGGCGATCTTCACGTCTTTTGGTCAAATCCTCAATCTTCTCTTTGATCTCTTCCTTTGAGCCTTTTTCCAGGGAAAGGACTGCATCCAGTACCACATAGTTTTTGGTCTTGATCACGGAGGTGCGATACCCCAGCTCCAAATCTTCTTTTTTCACAGTCATCACCTGGAGTTCTGGCGTAATGACTCGAACTTCTTTCAGTACGAAAGACATTTCTCCATCATAGGCCCCAGCATTCATGAAGACAGCGCCGCCTAAAGTTCCTGGAATCCCACAAGCAAATTCAAATCCTGTGAGTCCTTCTTCGTAAGCACGGGTAGAGATGTCTTCTAAAAGTGCGCCACACTCTACGGTGATTTCTGACCCCCGCACGTGAATCCCCGAAATTCTATCCGTCTTGATGACAATACCACGAATGCCTCCATCTTTTACCAAAAGGTTAGAGCCATTCCCAATGAGAAATGTGGGAATCTGCTGGGTACTTATATAGTTCATAATCTTTACGAGTTTATCGACGGAATCAGGCATGACTAATACATCTGCTCTTCCACCTATTTCAAACCATGTATGATTTTTCATTGGTTCATCTAGTAATATCTCCTCTTTGGTGAGGATGGATGCCAATGCTTCATAGGCATACAAATATTTGTTCATTATCCGTTCTCCTTACAGTTCATTCCATCAAGCATTATACACAAAATGCCCTAAGAAATAAATAGAAAAGGCAAAAACCTTGAAAAGTTTTCAGAGTCATAGGCTTTTTCTCATCTTTCTCTCCTTCTATCTTACCTTAAATCTACAGAAAAAGGTGAAAATTTCATGACAAGGATGCGCCAAATTACTGCTTTTCTCCATGGAAATATTTCCGAATGCTCCGAGCCGTTTCTTCATCAATCCCTGGCGTTTTGGAGAGTTCTACCAAGGAAGCTTGTCTAATGGCCTCAATAGAGCCAAACTTTAGCATAAGATTCTTTCGCCTCTTGGCCCCCACTCGGGGAATGTCTTCCAAAATAGAGTGCAGCGTTCTTTTGTCTCGAAGGGTTCGGTGATAGGTGATGGCAAAACGATGGACTTCATCTTGAATTCTTGTGAGTAGATTCTTGGCCTCTCCTCGTCCCTTTAAGCTATACTCCACACCTTCATAAATGATGCCTCTGGACCGATGGGCCTCGTCCTTTACTAGCCCTATGATGGGAATCTCCAGGTTTAAGTCCCGCAAAACCTCTTTGGCAATATTCACCTGGCCCTTGCCTCCATCCATGATGAGAAGATCCGGGAAGATGGAGAACTTGCCTTGGGTATATTCTAGCTTCCTCTCCTGTATTTCCATCACTTCTTTCAGGCCCCGTTGGAATCTCCTGGTTAAGATCTCCCGCATGGAGTCATAATCATTGGCACCTTTGACCGTTTTGATTTTAAAACGCCTATAATCACTTTTCTTAAACTTACGCCCTTCGTAGACGATCATGGTCCCCACAGAGTCCACTCCTTGAATGTTGGAGATGTCAAAGGCTTCCATGCGTTCTGGTAAATCTTCTAGCTCAAGAAGGGTGGCCAGTTCTTCTAAAGCACGCATATTTTGGTCATATTCACTAAGGATCTTCTCTTTAAATTGTTCCAAGGTGGCTCGAGCATTGCTTTCCGCCAAGGAGAGCATGTTGAGCTTCGGTCCTCTTTTAGGGGAGAGAAGCTCAACACCTTTACCTCTTCGCATCTCTAGCCATTCTTTTAGTATGGGATCTTCCACCGGTAGCCTGGTGTAGATATTTTTAGGTACAAAGGCCGTACCACTATAATAGCTCTTCATGAACTCTTCCAAGAGTACTTGGTCTTCTTCTTTGGCAAAGCTCTTCAAAATATGATGTTCTCTACCCATGAGTTTTCCATCACGTACAGTGAAGACCTGTACCGATACATCTTCCTCATCTTTGAACAGTCCAATGTAATCTTCATCATGAATTTTTCCCGTGAATACTTTTTGCTTTTGAACAGTTTTTTCAATGGATAAAAGCTTGTCACGAAGCTTTGCTGCCTGCTCAAAATCCAGTGCCTCCGCAGCTTTCATCATGTCTTCTTTCAAGGACTTTTTCACCACCACATCTTTGCCTTCCAAAAGCCTAATGATGTCTTCAATCATAAGCCCGTAATCTTCTTTGTTGATGTACCCTGCACAGGGCGCTTTACACAGCCCTAAATGATAATTCAAGCAGGGTTTTTGGGGTGCCCCCAGCGCTAAGATGACTCTTTTACAAGTGCGAATGGGATAGATTTTTTTGATGGTGTCTAGGGTTTCATGCACCGCCGTCACATCCGTATAAGGGCCAAAATAGCGATTGCCATCCTTGGCATAGGTTCTTGTGACATAGACCCTTGGAAAATCTTCGTTGGTGGTGATCTTAATAAAGGGAAAATGTTTGTCATCCTTTAATAAGACATTGTAACGAGGACTGTACTTCTTGATGAGATTCATCTCCAGGATCAACGCTTCCATCTCACTATCTGTGAGAATATACTCAAACTCCGCCACCTTACTCACCATGATTCGGGTTTTCTCCGAGTGGTTTTTGGTGTTTTGGAAGTAAGACTTCACACGTTTTTTAAGACTCTTCGCCTTCCCCACATAAATGATCTCACCCAATTCATTTTTCATGAGATACACGCCAGGTTCATCCGGGAGTATCCCTAATTGATACTCAAAATCAAACACTTTATCACCTATTATTCATATACCACGTCATGAGTTCTGCTGCAATGGAGGCTGCTTTCTCAATGCCTGAGCCGCCATCAATGACCACCACCGCAATGGCAATCTTAGGGTCTTCAAAGGGCGCAAAGCCTGTGAACCAAGAGTTCACCACATTAATACTTTCTCCACTGGTCAAGAGATATCGATCCTCTGCGGTTCCTGTTTTCCCCGCCCCACGAATATCTGCCAACATGTTCATATTGGGATGGTTACTGCTGTCCACGTTGTTTTTCATATAAGCCTTCACCCGCTGAGCTGTGTCCACTGAGGCTACACTCTTATATAAGGTAGGATCATATTTTTCTTTGGTGGTTCCATCATATCGTAGAATGGAACGCACAATTCTTGGGGTCATGAGGTCCCCATCATTGGCAATGCCTGAGGTGACCATGGCCATTTGTAAGGGCGATGCTGCAACACCGTTTTGCCCAACGCCTGAAGAGGCCAAGGCACCTTCTTCTTCCTTTTGGAAAGGCGTCACTTGAGATTTCCCCGTATAGAGGAAAGGCGCTTCCAGCACTTCATTAAAGCCAAAACGCTCTGCCACTCCAGCGAGGACATTCCCACCAAGCTCTATGGCTAGAGAGCCAAACACCACATTGGAGGACACGGCAAAGGCCCTTTGAAGATCGATGCGACCATGTTTGATGCCATTGATGTTGGGGAGGTTTTGTCCGTTTTGTACTACTAGAACCCCTTCATCCACAAAGGTCCTGGTATCCACATCCTTGAGTCTTTCTAAAGCTGCCAAGAGGGTAATGATCTTGAAGGTAGACCCCGGGGCATAAGCACCTTGGGCTGCTTGGTTGATGAATACACCGTCATCATAATTTTTTTCGTTGAGCTTTTCAAAATCTTCATTCAATCGATTAGGGTCATAGCTAGGTCGATTGACCATGGCTAGAATTTCACCGGTTTTAGGTTTTATGGCCACAAGAGATCCTTTCTCTCCTAACGCATCGCCAAAAAGTTCATAGGCTCGCCATTGGAGCTCTTGGTCTAAGGTAGTGACCACACTATTGCCTTCTTTACTACGATGCAAAATGGAGGCAGGATTTCTCAAAAGTTCTTCTAAGGAATCCCTAGTGAAAGAATAGGTAAATTCATCAGTCATAAGCACCTCATCCATGGCATGCTCTAGCCCTGTGCGAACCGAGCCCATCTCGTAGCCAAGCACTTGAGCAAAAGCTTCTTTTCCCGCGTAGCTGCGTACCTGCTTATTGCTAGAAACGCGCTCACTGGAGGATAACACCCGCCCATGTCGATCAAAGAAGGTGCCCCGTAGAATTTCATTTCGCGCCACTTGCATGCGGACATTTCCTGGCTTTTTCGCAATTTCTTCTGCCATGACGGACTGAAAGTAAAGCATATACCCCATGATGCCCACAAAGAGCATCAAAATCACAGCGGAGATGATTTTAATATTTTGATTCAAAGCTTTTTTTCTCTCTTGTTCAGTCAATTAAACCGCCTCCTCTGAAATTTTTTGGATGATGCCCAAGCTAAAGAACACCGTAAGCATGGAAGTACCTCCATAACTGATCAGTGGCAGTGTAATCCCTGTAAGGGGAATCATATTCAGCACGCCACCAATGATGACGATGACTTGCATGGCAATCATCACTGAAAATCCCACGGCCAAGAGGGATGTGAATGCAGAATGTGCTTTCAGCGCACTTCGAATGTTTCGATAGAAGAGGAGAAAATACAAAATCAAAATGCCAAAGGCAAAGATCATGCCCAGCTCCTCCACAATCACCGCAAAGATGTAATCAGACTCTCTCACAGGAATGTACTCTGGAGAACCAAAACCCAGGCCTCTGCCAAACAATCCACCCGAAGCCATTGCATAAAGACCTTGCACAATTTGATAGCTCTCATTTTGGGCATAAAGCCAAGGATCTCGCCAAATCACTACACGGTTTCGTATATGAGGGAATACATAGTAACTCAGTACTGCACCAAGGGAGCCCAGCGCTGTGGCCGCCAGTACATACTTTACTTTGGACGTGGCTGCATAAATCATGGCCAGTGCAATAAAAGCAAAAATCATGGCAGATCCCAAATCCCTTTGTAACACCATAAATCCTAAAGATATGGCCACAATGACTCCTGGTTCAACGAGGGACTTGAGATTCTTAAAACTTTGAAGACTGCTGGCCAAATAAAACACAAAGAAAATCTTCCCAAACTCTGAGGGTTGAAATGAAATGAATCCAAGATCCACCCAGTTTTTCGCCCCAAACCGTGTTTCCCCGATGAACGTAGCCATGGCCATAAACACCACAGTGCCCACCAAGTATAGATACCGATACTTCATGAATCGCTTCAAGTCTGGCAAAATGATCACCAAGGAGATGAAAGCACTGATGCCCATGATAAACCAGAGCACCTGACGTACCGCTGTAGCTGGATTTAATCGATAAAGCACTGCAATGCCAATGACTGGGAGCACCGACACAAAGGTCACCAAAAATTTATCCCCACTGGTGAAAAACTTGTTGATGACAAAATGAGCATAGGCAATGAGCACACACATCACCCCAGCCATCATCAGTGCACCCACATCAAACACTGGCTGAATGTAGGCAATATTAAAAAATAGCCCAAAGGTCAATAAAAAGATGGGCACAAGCATCCGAATTTTCTTATCTCTCATGGTGCCTCCTAAGACCCTTTTACTTTCAGGGCCAAGTTTCCTACTTTGATCACGTCATTTTTCTTCAAATAGGTTTTTTGGGTGAGCTTTTTCCCATTGAGCAGGGTGCCATTGGTAGAGCCCTTGTCTTCCAATACAAATCGTCCTTCATGGGGGAAAATGCTAAAATGTGTACCAGACACATAAGGATCCTCTAAAACCACCGTATTTTCCTCTTTGCGCCCAAAGGTTGTCTCTTCTTTCAGATGAAACATGCCCCCTTCCTTCAGGGCATAGTTCTCTCCCTTTTGTACCACTTCAAGTCTTAAGGTTTTTTGTGCCAATGGATCCTCCCCCATGTCTTTGGACATGAGTAGTAGGGACCGAAGAATGATATAAAATAAAATTATGACGAAAAAGCCTGTGAATACCAAGCCGATGAGTCTTTCAAATTCCATAGGAACCTCCTTTTAGTTCATGCTTTTTTCTCTATTTTACTTGGGAATCATTAACAAACTTTGAAAACGCACTGAATTTCCGTTGGGTCTATTATACCAAAGCCACCGCAAAGATTCCTTCTTTCCCTCAACATATCAGGCTTTATAAAGAAAAGCCCAAGAAAACCTCCTTCTTGGGCAGAGATGGATTCCTTGGGCACATTTCCTACAATATTCTTTTCAGATACTGGCCCGTATAGGAGGCTTCTACCTTAGCCACTTCTTCCGGGGTTCCTTCTGCGATGATGGTGCCCCCTTTGTCTCCTCCCTCAGGACCCAAGTCAATGATATGGTCTGCACATTTGATGATGTCTAAATTATGCTCAATGACAATGATGGTATTTCCAGCTGTGACCAGTCGCTGCAAAATTTCATTCAAGCGGTTCACATCATCTGTATGGAGTCCTGTGGTGGGCTCATCCAAGATGTATAAGGTTTGTCCTGTGGACACCTTTGATAGCTCAAAGGCCAGCTTAATGCGCTGCGCTTCTCCCCCGGAGAGCTGGGTAGAAGGTTGCCCCATCTTTACGTAGCTCATACCCACATCCATGAGGGTTTCAATCTTCCGATGAATTCTAGGGAGATTCTCAAAGAATCGATAGGCTTCTTCCACGGTCATCTCTAGGATGTCGGCAATGTTCTTCCCTTTGTATTTCACTTCCAAGGTTTCTCGGTTATATCGTTTACCCTTGCATACTTCACAGGGCACATAGACATCAGATAAAAACTGCATTTCAATTTTAATGATCCCATCTCCAGAGCAAGCCTCGCAGCGTCCCCCTTTGACATTAAAGGAGAATCTTCCTGGTTTATAACCCCTTGCTTTCGCCTCTGGGGTATTGGCATAGAGCTCTCTGATCCGATCAAAAATCCCCGTATAGGTGGCAGGATTAGACCGAGGTGTTCGACCAATGGGGCTTTGATCAATATCGATGATTTTATCAATGTACTCGATCCCCGTTACAGCATCATGCTTTCCTGGTAAGATTCGGGCTTTGTTCACCTTTCGATGAACGGCTTTGTAGAGAATCTCATTGACCAATGTAGACTTCCCGGATCCAGAAACCCCTGTCACTGCAGTGAGCTTTCTTAGGGGAAAGGCTACACTCACGTCTTTCAAGTTGTTTTCTCTGGCTCCCTTTACAGTGATGTTTTTCCCATCTCCTGCACGTCTCTCCTCTGGCACATGGATTTTCATCTCCCCCGTGAGGTACTTGGCCGTGATGCTTTTCTTTGAGCGCATCACCTGCTTTACAGTCCCTTTGGCTACCACTTCTCCCCCATGTTCCCCAGCTCCTGGGCCAATGTCCACCACATAATCTGCACTTCTTATGGTGTCTTCATCGTGTTCCACCACAATGAGGGTGTTGCCATTGTCCCGTAGGGCTTTCAACGTCTCGATGAGTTTGTCGTTGTCCCGTTGATGGAGGCCTATGGAAGGTTCATCTAAAATGTAGAGGACACCCATGAGACTAGACCCAATCTGGGTGGCCAGCCTAATACGTTGCGCTTCTCCTCCGGATAAAGTGCCCGCATTTCTTGCCAAGTTGAGATAATCCAGACCCACATTCACAAGAAAAGTAAGTCTTGCTTCCACCTCTCGAATGATTTGCTCCCCAATGATCAGGTCTCTTTCTGAAGGCTTGTAGTTTTTGATGAAGGCCAATGCCTCCACAATACTCATGGAGGTAAACTCGTAGATGTTTTTCCCGGACAAGGTCACGGAAAGCACCTCTGGTTTTAATCTTGCCCCATTACAGGTAGGACAAGGGTTGCTGCTCATAAACTGCTCAATTTCTCCTTTGATGTAGTCTGAGCTAGATTCCAGATATCGCCTCTTCAGGTTGTTCACTTCTCCCTCATAGGCGTAGTGATACTCCCCTTTGGCATAGTTTTTGGTATAAAAAACCTTTAATTTCTTTCCTCGGGTGCCATAGAGTAGAAGGTCCACAATGTTTTCTGGCAGCTCCTCTATGGGCGTATCCAAATCAAAGTCATATTCTTTGGCCATGGCTGTAAGAATACCATAAGTCCAAGAATCTTCCTTAAGTCGTCCATCTCCCCAGGAGGCTATGGCGCCTTCTAAGATGCTCTTAGAACGATCTGGAATCACCAGGTCTTCATCTATTTCTAATAGGGTCCCTAGTCCATCACAATGCTCACATTTCCCGTAAGGGGCATTGAAGGAAAAGAGCCTGGGCTCTAACTCTTCGATCCCAATGTTGTGTTCTGGGCAAGCAAACTTTTCTGAGAAAACCAGATCTTCTCCCTCCAGTACATTGATGATCACCGTACCTTCTGCCAATCGTAATGCTTGTTCAATGGACTCAGAGAGCCTTCCTTTGATGTCTTCCCGAATGACCAATCGATCCACCACAGCTTCAATGGAGTGCTTATGGGTCTTTTTCAGTTTCACGTCTTCTTCAGAGATGTCGATGATGATTCCATCCACTCTTGCACGCACATACCCTGCTTTTTTGATGGTCTCAAAAACCTTCTCGTGCTCCCCTTTCTTCCCTTTGATTAAAGGGCTGAGCACTTGTATCCGGGTCCTCTCTGGCAGTTCCATGACCTTATCCACCATCTGATCCACACTTTGAGAAGAGATTTCTCTGTGGCAAATGGGACAATGAGGCACACCTAATCGAGCATATAGTAGTCTCAAATAATCATAGATTTCTGTCACCGTACCCACGGTGGACCGGGGGTTTTTGGATGTGGTCTTTTGATCAATGGCAATGGATGGACTTAATCCTTCAATGGATTCCACATCTGGTTTGTCCATTTGCCCTAAAAACTGTCTCGCATAAGAAGACAAAGACTCCACATACCGCCTTTGCCCTTCTGCATAGAGGGTATCAAAGGCCAAGGAAGATTTTCCTGAGCCTGATAGCCCTGTAAGAACCACCAGCTTATCCCTGGGGATCTCCAAGCTGATGTTCTTGAGATTATTCACTTTTGCACCTTTGATGACTATATTTTTCATAATTTCTCCTGATTCAATCGCTATGGCTATCCCTTACGATTCCTTATGAGTTCTTTTTTCAGTTTGCCAATTTCATCTCGAATATAGGCGGCCTTCTCAAACTCCAGTTCTCTGGAGGCCTTATACATATCCATTTCCAACTTCTTGATGAGTTTTTCCAAATTCTCTTTATTATACTGCACCGCATCTTCCATGGACTCAAATTCTTTCACCTCATCCACCACCTGTGATATTTCCAAGACATTTCGGATTTCCTTTTTGATGGTGGTGGGCGTAATGTTGTGCTCCTGATTGTAAGCTTCTTGAAGGGTCCTTCTTCGCTCCGTCTCTTTCATAGCCCGTTCCATGGATCCTGTGATGCGATCTGCATAAAGGATGACTTTACTCTCACTGTTACGCGCAGCACGACCAATGGTCTGGATGAGTGAAGTCTCTGAGCGTAGAAACCCTTCCTTATCTGCATCCAAAATAGCCACCAAAGCCACTTCAGGAATGTCTAAACCTTCTCTTAACAGATTGATCCCCACCAGCACATCCACCTCACCCAGTCTTAGATCCCGAATGATGCGCATCCGTTCCATGGTATCGATGTCGGAGTGCATGTAGGTAATTTTCAGTTCTAGATCCTGAAAATATTTGGTCAAATCCTCGGCCATACGCTTGGTTAATGTGGTGATGAGCACACGAAACCCTTTGGCAATGGTCTTTTGAATCTCATGATACAGATCATCAATTTGTCCCTCCACGGGATGGATAAGCACTTCTGGGTCCATAAGACCTGTGGGCCTGATGATCTGCTCTGCGGTGAGGGCAGAGTGTTCCTTCTCATATTTTGACGGTGTGGCAGACACAAAGAGTACTTGATGGATTTTCTCTTCAAATTCTTCAAACTTCAAAGGTCGATTATCATAGGCTGAAGGCAATCGAAATCCATAGTCCACAAGGCTTTGTTTTCTGGAACGATCTCCTGCATACATGGCCCTGAGTTGAGGCAGGGTCACATGGCTTTCATCGATGAAGATGAGAAAGTCCTCCGGAAAGTAATCTAGTAATGTTTTCGGAGGCGTATTGGGCGCTCGGCCATCTAGTATTCTGGAGTAATTCTCAATGCCTGAGCAGTAACCCATCTCCAGCATCATTTCAATATCAAAGTTCGTCCTTTGACGAAGTCTTTGGGCCTCTAAGAGTTTGTCTTGACTGTTGAGCTCTCTTACACGGCTTTCCATCTCTTCTTCAATCTGAGTGATGGCCCTGGTGAGGTTCTCATAAGAAGTGGCAAAGTGAGAGGCTGGGAAAAACACTGTATGAGAAAGCTCTGAGAGAATTTCTCCTGTGAGCACATCAAATTCACGAATGCGTTCAATTTCATCGCCAAAGAACTCAATACGGATCCCCCTACTGGACTCATTGGCAGGAATGACATCTAATAAATCTCCCCGGACCCGAAAGGATCCTCTGGCAAAATCTATGTCATTGCGCTCATATTGAATCTCCACCAGCTTTCTGATGATGTCATCTCGATCTTTGATCATCCCAGGACGCAAAGAGATGGAAAGATTCTTATATTCATCTGGATTACCCAACCCATAAATACAGGATACCGACGCCACAATAATCACATCTCGGCGCTCAAAAAGCGCTGAAGTGGCAGAGTGACGAAGTTTATCTATTTCCTCGTTGATGGAGGAATCTTTTTCAATATAGGTGTCCGTTTGGGCTACATAAGCTTCTGGCTGATAGTAATCATAGTAGGAGACAAAATACTCCACGGCGCTATCAGGAAAGAACTCCCGAAACTCCGAGGTGAGCTGGGCTGCCAACGTCTTATTGTGGGCCAAAACCAATGTTGGCCGCTGGGTTCTTTCAATGATGTTGGCCATGGTAAAGGTCTTTCCTGAACCCGTGACCCCCAAAAGGGTTTGCCCTTTGTTGCCTTTTTCAATGGAGGCTACCAATTTATTTATGGCTTCTGGTTGATCTCCCGTGGGCTGATAAGCCGATGCAATTTTAAACGTTCCTTCCACTTTTTGTCACCTCTTCTCTTCTATCTATCCATTATACACTTCTCCACTAAAATAGTACATATGTTCACTTATTGTTTACAGCACTACTTTAAGAACTTTCTGCTTTCATTTTGAAAAACTCCCCACTGGGAGGCACCACCAAAATCCCTGTGCTGGTGCCTGGTTTGATGAGAAATGAAAGCTCTTTTGCCTGGCCATCTTCTCCTCGCGCTTTTAAGGACACCGGCCGCTCATAAGACAAGGTCCCCAGAAAAGCCACCACACTTTTGTAGGTAGGTTTTCTGCCATCCACTTCCACAAGGCGATCTCCCGATCGAAGACCTTCTTCATAAGCCTTGCTTTTGGTGTGTACTTCTAAAACCACAATTTCCTCTTCAGTAGAAATGAAATAGGGCTTTCGCCTGCGCTCAAGAAGTCTATATACCCCTTTTTCTAGAAACAAAATCATGGGCACCAAGGGGAGCAAAAGATAAGTCCACTCCATGAAAAAGCTTACAACATAAGCCGACAGTAATACCAGGCTCCCCACAAGGATTTTCAATCCACTAAACACTTGAAGGCTTTGCTTCTTCGAAAAAGTCATCACCGTTTCACGAAGGGAAAAGAACTGAAACAAAGGCAAGAAAAACAACGCTCTGCCCAAAATGGTCCCAGCAGTGGCATAAAACCCCAGGACTCCTGGGAGCATAAAGCTCTTCTTCACTTGGAACCCTCCCCGGATCTCTTGATCCCTGGAAAGGATCACCGGCAAGTACCCCTTTTCTCCCTCTAGGAGAATAAGGAGCCCTTGAACCATCAAGGAGATGCCCACCAGTAAATACATGTGAATGAGATCAAGGGAAGACAATAAATTCTCTTGGAGTAAATACTTCAGTAGAAATACCCCCACAATATGGATGCCCAAATTCACATACCTAGAAAATCTGGATAAGGCAAATACCGTGAGCATGAATATGATCTGTACCTCCAGATAGGCATAAAACCCAATGTGGAACACACCGGCTAAAATACTGATTAGCGCGCCTCCCAAAATTCCCCACATCAAACGATAGAAAGTGAAAACTAGGGGAGAGCTTTCACCATCCCCTAGCACTAGTTTTCTTAATGATGCTTCCTTGGTCTCTTCCACATAAAAAACCACGGAAACCATGAGGAGAATAAGCATTTGGGGAGAAGCAAACATTTTGATGAATCCTAAAAGGATTTCTTCATACATACTTCGTCCTCTTTCTATTCTCTAATTTTTACCACGAAGAATGTCCACCGCTTTTTGAAGCTGAGCGTCATTCTCAAAGGTCAGTGGAGACTCCACATCCTCTGCCAAGGAAACCACCACATCAGGCACAATGCCTTCTCCATGGATATTCACCCCTAGGGGAGAATAATAGGAGGACACAGTGACTTTCACTCCTTCTTTGTTTCCTACATTAAAGACCATCTGAACAATGCCCTTGCCAAAGGATTTCTGTCCCACAATGGTTGCTGCATCATAATCTTTAAGGGCACCAGCCACTACTTCTGAAGCAGAAGCACTTCCCTCATCTAAAAGCACCACCAAAGGTTCGCCTAGGAAGGAACCTCCTCTGGATAGATACTCTTTCTTTTGTTCAAATCGATCCAAGGTATACAACACGGTTTCCCCTTTATCCACAAATAAGGAGACTACATCCACCGCTTCATCCAAATACCCCCCAGGATTTCCTCGTAGATCTAGCACAAATCCTTTTGCGCCTTGGTCTCTCAACTCTTCCATGGCTTCTTTCACTTGCTTGGCGGTACCCGAGGTGAACTGTAGCATGGTCACATGCCCAATGTCTCCATCCACCATTTCACTGGTGACATTGACTAAGGTTATGCTGGCTCGAACAATGGTCACATCCTTTTCAACGCCATCTCGAAGAATGGTCAGCTTCACCGCTTCTCCCTCTTCTCCTTTAATGACAGAAACAGCTTTGTCCATCTCTGTACCCTTATATTCTACGCCTTCCACCTTGATGATGAAATCTCCTGCACGAAGACCTGCTTCATAGGCAGGGGTTCCTTCAAAAGGCGTGATGATGACGATCTTGTCTTCTTTCACGCCCACCATGACACCTATTCCTACATAGTTCCCTTGGCCATCACTGAGGAAATCAGCATACTCCTCTTGATTGAAAAACACGGTGTAAGGATCCCCTACGGCATTTACCATGCCTCGGATGGCACCTTCTAAAAGCACTTCTTGGTCCACAGCTTGATAATACTGTGTGTTGATGACTTCTCTTACCTGAAACAGCTTATCAAAAGAAGGATCCTCTGAGGATCCAGCACCCGGGATCACCGAAGGGGCATTTAAAGATCCGTAAATGGACCCTCCAAAAAAGGACCCCATGGCCACCACCAAGAGCAGCAAAAACACAATGAATTTATTGGCCCCTCTTTTTCTTTCTTCCTCATACATGATGTTTCCTCCTCCTAAAGCATGCTCAATAACGATGGTTTCATTATACATCCAGGAAGCGTTTCAGCGCAATGAAACTTCCCAAGGCACCGATGACGATGCCCGTGATGCCAAATTGCCATGAGAAGCTGCTTAAGATTTGGTCCGGTGTCACCAGCTCTGCATAAAACAAACTCTGGGTAATATCTGCATAAATTAGCTGATAGGAAAAATAGACCACAGCCACAGAAATCACGCCACCAATGAGACCCATGATCATCCCTTCAATGAGAAAGGGCCATCTGATGAACCAATCTGTGGCACCCACAAATTTCATAATGCCGATTTCTCGACGTCTTGCATAAACGGTGAGTTTGATGGTATTGGAAATGAGGAACAAGGAGACCAGGACCAAGATCACAAAGATTACTACACCCATGGTACGGATGATTTTGGCTAGTCCAATGATGCGTTCCACGGTTTCTCGTTCATTGCCCACATCTTCCACGCCACGAACATTATCTAGAGCATTTTCCACTCTCATGGCCGCTTCAGGCTCCAAAAGGCTCACCACATAAGAGTTTGGTAAAGGATTTCTGTCTTCAGAGAACCCTGCTAAAATGGCGTTATCCTCCCCTAGTCTTTCTTTAAACTGCTCAAAAGCCTCTTCTTTGGACTCATAAACCACTTCCCGAACCCCTTCCACAGAACCCAAAATGGTTTCTATGTTGTTTCGCTCAGCGGTGGTAATTTGGTCTATCAAATAGACCTTAATCTCTACTTTAGACTCCACAGATTCCACACCCATGTTGATGGTCTGGGCCACCAACAAAAACACACCAAAGATAAAGAGTGTAGCCGCCACCGTAATGACACTGGCCACAGTGATGGTTTTATTTCTTTTCAAACTTTTTAGTGCATCAAAAACAAACATCCTAATTTTCTGCATCAAACTCGTACCTACCCTTCTTTTCATCTCGAACGATTCTGCCCTTTTCCAGCGCAATAACCCTTCTCTTACTTGAATCCACAATATCCTTGGCATGGGTAGCCATGAGAACGGTGGTGCCTGCTTTGTTGATGTCCATAATGAGCCTCATGATATCTTTGGCCGTTTCTGGATCAAGGTTTCCTGTGGGCTCATCTGCAATAAGTATCGTTGGGTTGTTGGTAATGGCTCTTGCCAAAGATACCCTTTGCTGCTCTCCACCGGAAAGCTCATTGGGGAAACTTTTTGAACGATCTGACAATCCTACCAAAGCCAGTACCATGGGGACCCTTCGCCTTATTTCTTTAGGCGTGGCATCGATCACTCGCATGGCAAAGGCTACATTCTCATAGACATTCAGATTGGGAATCAATCGGTAATCTTGAAACACCATACCAATCTTCCGTCGATAATACGGCACATCCTTCCGGGTGATTCCTCTTAAACTTTTGTTCCCCACGATGATTTCTCCCATGGTAGGATCCACTTCTTTCAACAGCATTTTGATAAAGGTAGACTTTCCAGCGCCACTGGGGCCCACCAAAAACACAAATTCTCCGGGTTCAATTTTGATACTGATGTCATTTAAGGCCACCACTTGATTGTCATATTTTTTCGTCACATTTTTAAATTCAATCATCTTACATCTCCCACTTGTCTTCCACTAGAAACTCCTTGCAAAAAAAGTGCCTAGTGAAAGTTCTTCTGTGACGCCACAGCACCCTTTCTCTAGGCACATTCTAGGTCTTCACAAGTATACATTATTCCATAATCATGTGAAGATTTTATGAAGAACACCAAGGCTCTACAATGACTTGGTGCACTTATGATTTCAAGTCCATGAACCCTTCTCCCAGGACTTCATGGACTTCATTAACAGAAATGAAGGCTCTAGGATCAATCTCTTTGATGAACCCCCTTAATCGAATGTACTCTCTTCGACTCAAAATTACATACAAAATCTGAATATCTTCAGAGGTATAACCCCCATATCCGTTTAAAACGGTACAAGATTTATCCATTTCTGTAATGATAAAGTCGATGATTTCTTTTTCTCTTCTACTGATGATCATCAGTTCTTTGGAGGTGTTAAACCCTAAAATCAATCGATCAATGAGTGTCCCATTGATGACAATGGCTAAGAGGGCATAAAGACCCGCCGTAATCCCAAAGGTGGCCAAGCTGGTGAGCCCGATGAGGAAATCCACTGCCAACAGGGCCTTACCAATATCCATATGGATGTATTTGTTCAAAATTTTGGCCAGGATGTCTGTGCCTCCTGTGGAAGCGCCATAGTTGAAGACCATGGCCATACCAATCCCAATGACAAAGGTCCCTACAGCTGCATTGATGAATAAATCCTCTGACAACACTTGTGGCGGAAAGAAGGTTTCCATGGTCCACATGATGAAGGACAACCCAAAGGATGCGTAGAGGGTTTTTGCCCCAAAGCCTCCCCCCACGGTGAAAAATGCAATGGTGAACAAGATTACATTAAGGATCAAAATGATGGCGCCCACAGGGACCACGGGCAGAAAATGGTTGATGATGATCCCAAGACCCGATACCCCTCCTGCGGCGATGTTGTTGGGAATATGAAAATACTCAAGGCCAAAGGCCACCAAGAAAACCCCCAAGGAAATCATGACAAAATCTTTGAAACTAAAACCTTTCAATATCTTTTTCAAAGGAACCCTCCTTTCGATCCACAAATCTCTTGGGCATACTAAACCCTTGACCCAATACTTCTGTGGTGCTGCTCACCGTCACAAAGGTGTCCGGATGATGCGTTCGTAAATACGTCTTCAAATTGACAAACTCTTTGGTGGACAAGATGGTATAAATCACGTAGGTACCTTCTCCAGAAAAAGCACCTTCGCCGGCAAAGATGGTGGCACCTCGTTCTATATGATGCACGATATACGCCTTGACTTCCTCTTTGTCCTTGGTGATGATGAACACTTGCTTCTTCTCATTGAAGCCTCCCACCACGCGATTGATGACCATGCCGTTGAGGAAGGTGGCAAGACCTGCATAAAGGCCTCTCTCCAACCCAAAAAAGGCAGCCACCAAAACCACCACCATAAGATCAATGATGGTCATGGAGAGGCCCATGGAAAGATTCAGATATTTATTAAGAATCTTTGCAAGGATGTCTGTACCACCGGTGGATGCATCTTGATTAAAGACCATGCCAAGACCTGTGCCCAGCATCAAGATGCCTAGGAGCGATGCCAACATCAAATCCTCTGTGATTCGACTAGGAGAAATGATGTTCTCAATGATCCACATAAATCCCGATAAGGAGAAGCTGGCATAGAGGGTTTTCAACCCAAAACCACCTCCCAGTAGTCGGAAAGCTACTAAGAACAACAGTCCATTTAAGAGGATCACATAAGAGGACACGGACATCACCGGTAGGATGAAATTTAAAATAAGTCCTAAACCAGAAACCCCTCCTGGGGCGATATTATTGGGCACAAAAAATAGCTGTATGGCCATGGCCACCAGTGCTGCACCCAGAGTAATGAGTATATATTCTTTTGATTTTTTCATCTCTTCTCCTACACGTACGTTTTTCTGGACACTTCTTGCCCATTTTTCAGATAGATTCTTGGCACTCGTTTAGAGATGGCACATGTGATCTCATAAGAGATGGTACGCAAGATGTCAGCCAGATCATCCGCGGTGAAAGAAGCCTCTCCCTCTTCCCCCATGATGGTCACCACATCAAGTCTTTCTACTCCTTCCACATCCGTCACATCCACCATCATATGGTCCATACAAATAGCGCCCACTTGAGGGCATAATTGCCCATGGACGATGACCTTGGCTTTGTTGGAAAGATTTCTAAAATAGCCATCTGCATATCCAATGGGAATGGTGGCGATGCGTGTTTCTTCCCGGGTGGTGACAAATTTATGTCCATAACTGATGCCCGTACCTTTTTTATGGGTTTTCAGCTGAATGATCTGTCCCTTAATACTCATCACCGGCTTTAAAGAAAGGCGACCTTGTTCCACTTCCCGTGAGGGATGATACCCATAAAGAATAATCCCTGGTCGAACGCTTTCCAGGTAGGTTTCAGGGAGATCTACAATGGCGGCACTATTGGCCACATGCTCGTGGGTGAAGTGCACCCCTTGTTCCTTTAAATGAGCCATGGCCTCTTGATACCTTTGTATTTGCTCCTTTGTGAAGGTCTTATCTGCCTCATCTGCAGAAGCAAAATGCGTATAGATACTATCTAGCTCAATATGAGAGAGCTCCTTCATAGCCACCACATCCTTCAGCCCTTCCTTGGTGGGCAAAAAACCCAAACGACTTATGCCCGTATCCAAGGAGATAAGTACTTTTGCTTTTCTCTCCAAGGACTTCGCCACCTCATTAAGAGCCATTGCATCTTCATAGCAAAGACAGTTTAAGACCAAGTCTGCCTTGACGGCTTCTTCAAAATAGGATTCTGGTGTATAGCTCAGCACCATAATAGGCTCTTGTACGCCGCTATGCCGAAGCTCTAAAGCTTCCGTAATCACTGCAACCCCAAAGCCCTCTGCACCGTTTTCACTGATGGTTTTGGCCACTTCTGTGGCACCATGACCGTAGGCATCCGCTTTGACAATGGCAATGAGCCTGCTATTGCCCACCAAAGCCTTAATATTTCTTACATTTTCTGCCAAGTGGTCCAAATTGATTTCTGCCCAAAGGGGCCGCATCTTGTCCTTGTGCATGATGGCTATTGTCCTCCCTATCCTACTGTTTTATCCCCATGAATTTTATCCATCCCTTATCTTACCACAGACCTTTGGGGTATTTCATCCATAATCCTCAAAGTTCTTCCTTCTTTCAAGAAAATCATAAGCACTTTTAGCGCTTCTCTTGCAAGGATTTTAACGCTTTGGGCACTCCTTTTAAGAGATCACTGGCTTTGATGCTATAGTGGGTTTTCCCAAGCTCCTGACCAACGAGTCCATGAAGATAGACGCCAAGAATCGCCCCTTTCATGGGCGAGAGGCCTTGGGCAATGAAAGCCGAAATGATCCCCGTTAATGCATCTCCCATGCCCCCTTGGGCCATGGCAGAAGTACCCGTGGTGTTCACATACACTTCCTCCCCATCGGTGACGATGCTTTGATAGCCTTTCAGCACCAGCACCACCCCATGTTCTTTGGCAAAGGCTTTGGCATAGTCCAGGCGATGGGCTTCTACTTCTGCTTTAGAGATGCCTAAAAGCCTAGCCATCTCCCCGGGGTGAGGAGTCATGATCACTGGAAAAGATAAGGATTTTAGTAGTTCTGTTTTCCCTTCGAGGACGTTGAGGCCATCGGCATCTAGCACCAATACCTTCTTCATCCCAGCCATCTCTTGTAGTATCTGAATGACACGTAAGAGGAGCTTATAGGTTTCTCTGCCCGTGCCAAGACCTGGCCCAAAAGCCACCACTTGAGCCTTTAGAACACCTTCCTCAATTTTCTCTAAAGGCAACCCCATGGCTTCTGTTAGCCTTGGCATTACCATGGCCAAGACGGCATCTTCACTACTTAAGCGAACCAGTCCTGCTCCGGAAACCAAAGCCCCTTCCGTGGCCAGGAGTGCTGCCCCTGTATATCCAAAAGACCCAGCTACAACAAGGACTTCTCCATACTCATTTTTATGTCCCGTGACCACTCTTTTAGGCACCAGGATGGACGCCATGGCTTCATCTAAAAGAAAGACTTTGTCGTCCAAGGATGCCTTGGCTTTCTCTGGGATCCCCACAGGGCATACCACCACTTCTCCTAAGTAGGGCAAAGCATCATAGTTCAAGAACCCTTTTTTATATCCTTCAAAGGTAACGGTTTTCCTGGCAATAACCGCCACAGGTTTGGGCACCCCTTCACTGGCGCATAGCCCCGATGGTACATCCACAGACAATACCCTCTTGGCACAGCCATTGATGGCTTTAATGAGATTCCTATAAAATGGAGAAACTTGACCCTTGATTCCTGTCCCCAATAAAGCATCCACCACCCAGTCTGCTTCCCTTAAAGCTTCTTGAAAAACCCCTAAATCTGCATTGTCTTCTATAAGTGTCACTGGAATCTCTTCTTTTTCCACCATGGCGTAAAAAAGCGCTGCGTCTCCATGATAGTCCTCTCTTCTTGCTGTAACAAAAAGCTCTACCTCTTTCCCCCGTTGCCAGAGCTTTCTGGCCAAGGCGAAGGCGTCCCCTCCATTGTTCCCTTTTCCAGCCACCAAGACAAAGTAGGAAGCGCCTAAATCCAGTTCATCTAATAGTGCCTGTGCCGCGGTATCCATCAAGAGAACTCCTGGAATGCCATATTCTTTTATGGCCAGTGCATCCAATGCACGAATGGTTTTAGTATCATAGACTCTCATGGCGCTAACCCTCCTCAATCACTACCATGGCGGTGGCCCGCTCCCGATCATGGGAAATGCTCAGATGTAGACGGAAATTTTTCTCTCCAAAACATCTCTTGAGATGTGGCAGAAGCAGCACTTCATTGAATAAAGGTTTGCCCAAAGGATCCTTGAGCACCTCCATATGAAGAAAGGAGATTTCTCTGATGCCTGTGCCCAAAGCTTTGGCCAAGGCCTCTTTGGCTGCGTAGACCCCTGCCAAGCTCTCCACCTTTTTATCGGATAACCACAAAAGCTCGGATGCTGTGAAGACTCTTTTCTTCTTGTCTTCCGTGGAAAACACCTTCTCCACCCGATGTATTTCTATAAGATCAATGCCAATGCCTAAGACCATAGCCCATTCCCCCTCTTTTTTTCTCATTATATAACATCTTGGATTCTAACAACCTTTCCTCTGCCTGGTTCCTTAAATTGTTTTCAAATGTTCATGATATTCCCCAAAACTAAAGCACAAGATGTCTCCTTTACTTTTCCATCTATCATGAGAGGAAAAGTAACTGTCGCATCTTTCAGGAAGTAGTGCTGATTGTTCCAGATCAAACGGGTCTTCTCAGAACAGGAGCCTTCACTTTTTTTCTGCTTTTTAGTGGACTCTTCTTTTTTGAGTCTCATGGTAGATCCAGCCCTCTGTATACTAGTGAAAGACAGAACGGACAACCTGTATGGCCCTTACTGAAGCAAAAAGATCTACGATGCGTCCCAATAAAGAAAAGGCTTTCTCTAATTCGTTTTAAGAAAGCCTTAGATCTATAACTGCTATTTTTCTTCTTTCAGTAGATCTTGCACCTTTTCTTTCAACGCATGAAACTTCGTTTTTTGAGGATCCTCTTCTTCTACAAGTTTTTCTACTTGATACTTTTTCTTCATTGCCAAGGTTTCTTTTCGCCGATGTCGAAGTTTCCGAAGATAAGGCCGCTGAATTTGCCTGTACTCAATGAGGTAGGCATTTAAGGTAGCCCCCAAAATCATGATGATGGAGGTTAAAAGCAGCCATAAGAGCAAGGCAATGAGAGCGCCCAAGGTGCCATAAAATCTAGAATAATTGGCAAAGTTATTGATATAGAACTGGAAAGCAAAGGTAACCACAATCCAGACCACCGTGGAAAATAGTGCGCCTGGGAAGGCATAGCGAAACCGTACACTTTTCACAGGAATAAACATAAAGGCCAAGGTCAATACGCCAAAAATCAGTGCCACAGGCACCGTGATGCGGAGTACTTCGATGAGCCCTTCCGTAGAAAAGTGCGGAAAATAGCTCGCCACAACATTTAGTATTTGACGGCCAAAGACAATACTCACCAAAGCTATGAGGATGGAAGCTGCCAATTGAATGACCCAAAGTATAGAAAATATATATTTCACGATGATGTTACGCTTTTCTGTGAAGCCCATGGAGCGATTCATGGCTTTCATAAAAGCACGAAACCCCCCAGAGGCCGCGTATATTGCTGCAAAGACAGAGGCTGAAAGAAGGCCACTTCTTTGGACCAGAACAAGATCCAGTACAGGCCCACTGATGAGCTCATAAATCTCTTTGGGTAAACTACTTTTCATGAGCTCTAAAATATAGGTGGCGTCCAGTCCCATATAAGCAATCAACGATAGTAAAAAAATCAAAAAAGGAAAAATAGATAGCAAAAGTCCATAGGTCAATTGATAAGCATATACAATATTATCGTCCTTACCTATTTTCAAGACCAATCCCTTCATAAATACAATGGTTTTCTTCATAAACTCCCTGTACAACCAGGTTTACTCACCTCATTTTCATCCATGTTATTCTCATTATACAATAGCTTTCGCCTAGAACCTTTGAAAGGACCGTGAATAATTAGAAAATATCAAAAAAAGCCCCTTTCTCCCAGGGGGGAGAAAGGGTGTTTTAGCCAATTTCAAATGACCTGAATATGATGGAGTTGTTTGTCCGTAAATAGACGAATATAATGTCCTTAAGAGTAATTAAGGAGAAATAGAAAGAGACCCTTCCACCTCATGTT
>Ga0075011_10000432_pt1 | contig 22163 bp, 18 predicted proteins | sample TARM_MetaG_T_14_FD_72354 | JGI IMG/M metagenome (GOLD analysis project Ga0075011, IMG submission 72354) | Freshwater microbial communities from Pennsylvania, USA, analyzing microbe dynamics in response to fracking - TARM_MetaG_T_14 | ecosystem: Environmental > Aquatic > Freshwater > River... | reverse complement strand
TTTTCCTCCCCTTCCCCCGGCCGCCGGAGGCAAAAAAATGGGTGGGCCGCTTCAGCGGCCCACCCATTAAACTTTGTCTCGGACAACCCGGTTATTTCAGGCCGAGTTCCTTTTTGAGGAATTCGAAGTCGATGTTGTTGGACACGAGTTCGGCGCCCTGTTTGATCTTGATGGCGTCGCGCAGTTTGTGTCGGGAGAGGATGTCGTCCATCTTTTTGGCCACTGTGAAGGTATCTTCGCGGACCATGATGATGGGCGTTTCCAGGACCTCGGAGCGGGTCAGGATGATATCGTTGGGGTAGAGGTTGCCGGTCAGGATGAGACAGGGGCAATCGCCTTCGAGCGCCACCAACTGCACGTCGGACCGGTCGCCGCCCACGATGATGGCGGAGTTCTTCTTCTTGCGGAAGTGGGTCATGAAGTTTTCGACCTGCATGGTGCCGATGAGGAAGGACTCGACCACGCGCTCGGACTTGTTGTGGGCGGAGATGATTTTGCCGCCCAACCGGTCGGCCAGATCGCCGACCTTGATCGCGCCCATGAGCGGGTCGCGGGGGATGACACCGAGGATCTTGACTCCCTTGGCCTCCAGGGCCGGGCCCAGAAGCTGGGTGATTTCATCCATGAAATTCGGGGGCACGTCATTGAGGATGACGCCCGCCATGAGGTCGCCGAGCGTCTCCTTCATGGCCATGAGGTAGTCGTATTTGAGTTCCTTCTGGAAGCGGTCGATGATCACGGTTTTGATGCCCAGCCTGCGGACCACGGAGATGGCGTCGGTGTCGCAGTACTTGCCGGAGTACATGGACCCGGAACCGGCCACCAGGGTGACGTCCTTGTCCGCGGAAACGGCCTCGTAGCCGTCAACAATCTTGTCCAGGAGACCGTCCATCTTGCCGGTGAACGCTTTGACCTTGAAGTCCTGGGTAACGACCACGGGGGTGACCATGGCCGGATCTTCGGTCAGGCCGAGCACATCCTGGACAAAGGCGGCGTCCTCGTCGCCGAGCTTGCCGTCCAACTCCATGGGCATGGCCCCGACGGGTTTCATATAGCCAACGTTGTACCCGTCTTTTTGCAGGCGCAGGCCCATGCCCATGACGATCATGTTCTTGCCTGAGTACCCGGTGGTAGAGCCTATGTAGAGTCCTGCCATGCCTATTGTCCTCCTGAATGTGAAAGGGGCGGGAACCGCAGCGCCCCGTCTTTTGTTAATATATGAGACCGCAAAAAATGTCCAAGCGTCAAATGGGTCCGACGGTCACGCGCAGGTCGGCCACGAATGCTCCTTCGGCGTCCACCAGGATGGGATTGAGCTCGGCTTCGCGTATCTCCGGGAAGTCCGTGGCCATCTGGGACATGGACAGCAGGATGTCCTCGATGGCCGCCAGGTTGACAGGCTCCTCGCCGCGCACGCCGCGCAGCAGGGGGAACGACTTGATCTCGCGGACAATGTCCTGGACATCTTGCAGGGCCAGCGGGGCCAGCCGGTAGCTGATGTCGGCCAGGATCTCGGCGGACGGCCCGGCCAGGCAGAAGGATATGAGCGGACCGAACTGCGGGTCCTGGGTGAACCGGACCACGACCTCGCGGCCCTTGACCGGGCCCATGGTCTGGACCAGGCAGCCCGCGATGTAGATATCCGGGCGCTTGCGTTGGGTCCGGGTGGTAATGTCGAGCCATGCGTCGCGCACCTCGCGCGGTGTGTGCAGCTCCAGGGCCACGCCGTCCACCTCGCCCCGGCTGGTCAGGTGGGGCGATTCGATCTTCAGCGCCACCGGGTAGCCCATCTTCTTGGCCGCGCGCACGGCCTGGTCCGAGGTGCGCACCAGCCGGGTCTCGGGCACGGGCAGTTCATAGGATGCGGCGATGTCCATGGCTTCGTTGAAGGACAATTCCGTTACGCCTGCCTTGAGCGCGGCCTGGATGGTCCGCTCGGCCCGTCCCTTGTCGCGGCGGAAGCAGACTTCCACCGGGTAGGGACGGTTCTTCCACCGGTAGTGGGTGAGCATGGCCGAGATGGCCGTAACCGCCGGTTCCGGGTAGGCGTAGCAGGGGATGCCCGCGCTGAGAAGCATGTCCCGGCCCGGGCCGATGCGCTCATCGCCCATGAATGAGGCGAAGATCGGTTTGTCGCAGGTCTTGGAAATATCAATGATCGCCTGTGCGGTCTCGGTGATTTCGGCCGAGGCCGTGGGCGTGAGCAGAACCAGGATGGCGTGGGTGGTCTCGTCCTCGGCCACGGCTTCGAGCGTGGCCCGGTAGCGTTCGGCCTTGGCGTCCCCGATGATGTCTATGGGGTTGTATATGGCGGCGAAGGACGGCAGGGCCTTGGTCAGCCGATCCAGGGTGTCCAGAGAGGGGCGGGCCAGGTTGAGCCCGGCGGCCTCGCAGGCGTCGGCGGCCAGTATGCCGGGGCCACCGGAGTTGGTCACCACGGTCAGGTTCGGCCCCTGGGGTAGGGGCTGCTCGGCAAAGGCGCGCGCCAGATCGAACAGGGTTTCTAGGCTCTCGACGCGGATGATGCCCGCCTGCCTGAACGCGGTCAGTCCTGCCTCCACGCTTCCGGCCAGCGAGCCGGTGTGGCTGGACGTGGCCCGGGCGCCCGCAGGGGTGGTACCCGCCTTGATCATGATGATCGGCTTCTTTTCGGTCACGGCCTGCGCCCGGGTCATGAATTTGCGGCCGTCGTCCACGGATTCCAGGTAGCCGATGATGACCTTGGTGTCCGGGTCGTCGCCCAGGGCCTCGATCACGTCGGCTTCGGACACGCCCGCCTTGTTGCCCAGGGAGACGAACTTGGAAAAGCCTATGGATTCGCCTTCGGCCCAGTCCAGGATGGCGGAGCACAGGGCGCCGCTCTGGGAGAAGAAGGAGATGGACCCTTTGGCGGGCATGGTCTGGGCGATGGATGCGTTCAGGTTGATGGCCGTGTTGAACAGCCCGAGCGTGTTGGGTCCGAGCAGGGTGATGTTCCGGCGGCGGACCAGGTCGGCCATCTCCATCTCAAGCTCGAAGCCGTCGCGTCCGGTTTCACGGAATCCGGCGGTGATGACGCAGATGGCGTCCACGTGGGCGTCGGCCAGATCGCGCATGGCTTGGAGGACCTTTTCGCGCGGCAGGACGATGATGCCGAGGTCCGGGGGGCGCGGCAGGTCGGCGGTGGACGGATAGGCGGTCAGACCGAGAATTTCTCCACCCGCGGGATTGACGGGAAAGATTGTCCCCCTGTACCCTGCCGAGATCAAATTCGACAAGATGAGATGCCCGAGCTTGTGCGGGCTCCGGGACGCGCCGACCACGGCGATGGATTCGGGGTTGAAAAGTTCGCGTAGTTGGGCGTTTGATTGCATAAATAAGGGGGTTAAATGGATACTGTTGAGCTACAGGATTGTATCCACCATAGGTTTGCCCAAGTCAAGTTCCTGGAGACGGCCTTGACCCACTCTTCGTTCGCCAACGAGCAAAGCTGCATGGAGGACAACGAACGGTTGGAGTTTTTGGGCGACGCCGTGCTGGAGCTTTGTATTTCCGAGGAGGGTTTCAGACGGTATCCTTCGGCCCACGAGGGCCAGCTCACGCGCATCCGGTCCCAGCTGGTCAAGGAGCAGTCCCTGGCGGACATGGCCCGAGGGCTTAAGCTGGACCAGTACATCCGCCTCGGCAGGGGCGAGGAGCTGCAAGGCGGCCGCGACCGCGACGCGCTGCTGGCCGACGCCTTCGAAGCCCTGCTCGGCGCGGTCTTTCTGGACGGCGGTTTCGAGGCCGCCCGCAGGACCATTCTGGAGATTTTCGAGGAGGAGTGGCCCGCCCGGGCCATGCTGCCCGAGACCAAAGACTACAAGAGCAGGTTGCAGGAGGTGGCCCAGGACCTGTTTCGCGACAGGCCTGTGTACGTACTCTCCGGGACCAGCGGTCCGGAACACGAGAAAGTGTTCGAGGTGGACGTCACCCTGCCGCGCGGCGAGAAGTTTCGCGGCACCGGCTCCAGCGTGAAGCGGGCCGAGCAGGAGGCCGCGCGCATAGGCCTCGAGTTCCTCGAAGAAGAATAGATCCCCGCCACACCACACGGTCTAAACGACCGGAGACCAAACCCTGCGGGATTATCCCGCAGGGCCGGTTCCGATCGTCTTCAGTCGCGTCTGGCCGGTTTTGGCTAGCCGCCGATGAGCTGCATGGCCATCCTCGGCAGGGAGTTGGCCTGCGCCAGCATGGCGACAGCGGACTGGGTGAGAATCTGGTTGCGCACGAACTCGGTCATTTCCTGCGCCACGTCGACGTCGGAAATGCGGGATTCTGCGGCCTGCAGGTTCTCGGCCTGGATTTCCAGGTTGGTAATGGTGTTTTCCAGCCGGTTCTGCATGGAACCGAGATTGGCGCGGATCTTATCCTTGGAGATAATCGCCTGGTTGATCGCCTCCATGGCCGCCTGGGCCAGACCCTGGGTGGAGATGGACTTGCCGGCGTTCATTTCTTCCCAGGTGTCGCCGTTCTTCAGTGCGGCCAGGTGGCCGAGTCCGAAGGAGGACGAGGTGGAACCCTGGATGGCCACATAGTAGTAGTCCTCGGCCGAGTCGTTACCGGTGCCGAAGTGAATCTTCAGCGGACCGGTGGCCTGAAGTCCCGTACCATCGTGGTCAACGCCGGGGTCGCCGGACAAGTTGCCGTTGAGCAGGTAAATTCCGTTGAAGTCCGTCGCGTGGGCGATACGGGTGATCTCCGAGCACATGGCTTGGTATTCGGAGTCGATGATCATCCGCTGGTCGGAGTTGTAGGTACCCGTGGACGCCTGCATGGCCAGCTCTTTCAGTCGAATGAGCTTTTCGTCGACCACCTGCAGCGCACCGTCCGCAGTCTGAATCAGCGAAATCGCGTCGGACGCGTTGCGGACGCCCTGGTGCAGAGAGCTGATCTCCGAACGCATGAGCTCGCGAATTGCCAGACCGGCTGCGTCGTCCGCAGCGGTGCCAACCCGCAGGCCGGATGACAAACGCCGGGTGGAAACGCCGAGCCGACCGTAGTGATCGGACAGGTTTCTCTGGGCGTTCATGGCCATGAGGTTGTGGTTAATGACTAAAGACATCAGAACCCTCCTTGTTCAATTCTCAAATCCATTTTGCCAAGATTAAGCATCATGTGTGCCAATATAATTTTATCAAGTAATATTAAGAAGGTAAGTATCTAAATAAAGTCTAGAAAGGCCATTTTTTCCCTTTCTCCAAACAGCCGCAAACCCCCGTGCGTCAATGCTTTGTCAATATTTGCCGGGTGGAGGGGGGGGGCGAAGGGGCTCGGAGGTGCCTTAAAAAGGTAAGGAGGACAGCCTGTTGGGTAGTGATTGAGGGGCATATGGGCGGCTGCGCTGCGAGGGTCGGTGAAGGGGGTTGCACCGTCTTCAGCCTCCGAGCGCCGAGGTGCAGGCTGAAGCCTGCACAATACTCCATGTCCTTACGGGGTTTGCTGACCCAAAAAAAAGACGGGGAAAGGGGCCTGGGAGAGGAGAAGGACCGCTCGAGAGCGCGGAGGATAACAAGCTGATCGATTCGCGGCTTGTTGCGACCGTTGTGATTCTCAGAGCCGCTGACGGGCTTTTGTGTCTGCTTCCGCGTGTTTACAACGCAGCTCTTGTTTCCTTCTTCTGCGTCTGCAACAAAGGGAGCCGCCGTAAAGGCGAAAAGCAATAGCAAGGCTGATCGCAAAAGCCTTGCCGCGGATGCGAGGCAGTTGGCCGCGTCAAAATTTCCTTCGTCGCATGGCGGCGAGGACCGCGCCGCGCCAGAGCCGGAGGCGAGGCCAGCTCTGCCGTTTAGATTCTGCTCCATAAGCCGGACGGCCCGGCGATGTATGGGAACATCGCCGGGCCGCTGGGTTTTCTTAGCCCCCTGGTGGGTGGCCGGGGGGCGCTTGGAGAAGGACGTCTATGAGTATGGGTTACTTAAGACCTCTGTTGGTTAGCGCTTCATCGAGATGACTTCGCCGAGCATCGAATCCACAGTGGTTATCACCTTGGTGTTGGACTGGAAGCCCCGCTGGGTGGTAATCATGTTAACGAATTCCAGGGCCATATCCACGTTGGACGTTTCAAGCGCGTTGCCGTCGACGGTGCCCTTGCCCGCGCTGCCAGCCTGGCCGGTCAGGGCCGGGCCGGAGTCCAGGGTTTCGGTGAACAGGTTGCCGCCCTCGCGCCGCAGGCCGTGCTGGTTGGTGAAGGTGGCCAGGGTCACGGCATAGAGCTCGAGTACCTGCCCGTTGGAATAGTGGCCGGAGATGACTCCCTCGCGGGAGACCGAGATGTTCTGCAGGATACCCGCGGAGTACCCGTTCTGGCTCTGGTACAGGGTGGAGGAGCCGCCGGTGTCGAAGCTCTGGGTGGCCAGAGCCGATATCGCCGGGTCCTTGAAGTTTGCCAGGTATCCGGTGTTGCTGATGTTGTTGCCGACCTGGCCCGCCGTGGTGGGTATGGTGCCCAGACCGCCGCCCCAACCTATGGTCGCGGCCCCGCCGCCGCTCGACAAGTCCTTGTTGGAGATGCCGAAATCGATTTGCAGGGGCGTGGCGTTGGCCGCCTCGGCTGTGCTGGCGTTGGACTTGCCCAGGAAGTTGGCGGTGCACACCGGGTAGCCGCTGGTGGAGAAGTCCGCCAGACCCCAGTTGTTCAGGTCCTTGATGTTGGCACCGCCGTTGGACTTCAATGTGTAGGCGCTCATGCCCGAGAGCTGACCGGTGGAGAAGGTCAGAGTACCGACCATGAGCACGCCCGCCGCCGAGGTCTGGCCCTCGCCGATGGAGGTCATTTGGCCGTTGGCCCCGGAGAGCATGCGCCGGTCGGCGGAAGGATCGCAGGTGACCATGTATTCCCAGACCGTGTCGCCGCCTGCGTTGCTCATGGTCACCTTGTCGAAGTACACGGTCAGATTGTGGGCCGTGCCGACGTCATCAAAGACCTTGAGCGTGGTCGAGTAGGCGTACAGGTTGGAGGCCAGCGGCGTTTCGGCTGAGCCGTCCCAGTTCTCGAACATGGCGAAATAGGGGTTGGTGGCGCTGGTGGAGGCGTCCGCGGCCGTGGGGTCCAGGTTGGTGACGATGGACACGTTGGTGGTCGCGTTGGGCTCGGACTGGAAGTTCTCCATGCGGATGTTGGTCGGCGTGCCGATTATCCGCGCGGAGTTGCTCTCCGATGTGGTGGTTGAGGTGGTCGTGGTCACCGTGGTGGTGCTGCGTTCGATCTCCCACCCCTGAAGAACGTAGCCGTGCGGGTCCACCAGGTAGCCGTCGTTGTCAAAGCGGAAGTTGCCCGCCCTGGTGTAGTATTTCATGTCCTCGCCGAGCGGGGAGACCTGGAACATGCCATCGCCCGAGATGGCCATGTCCGTGGCTTCGGTCGAAGACTCGAAGGCGCCCTGGCCCCAGTTCGAGTAGACGGTGGACACGCGTACGCCGCGCCCGACCTGGCCCACGCCGTTGACCGTGGCGAAATCGGCGCTGGCGAGGTCCTCGAACTGCATCATGGCGCCCTTGAAGCCCGTGGTGTTCACGTTGGCCAGGTTATTGCCGATGACCGTCATGCGTTCCGAGTGGACCGTCAGGCCGGAAATGCCCGAATACAGTGATGCTCCTAAACCCATAATAACCTCCTAATCTCTTCTCCAAGAGCCCGGAGCCGTCCTCGGCCCCGGGTGAAAATTCGTTGCCGTTTAGGCGTCGCCGTCATCTCCGCCGCCATCTCCGTCGCCATCTCCGTCGCCATCTCCGCCGCCATCTCCGTCGCCGTCTTCTCCGTCGTCCTCACCGTCCTTGGGAGGATCCACTACCGGCGGCGCGTCCGGATTGACGACTTCCTTGACGTTGAGCATGTTGATGAACCGGCCGTCCTCGAGGCGCAGGTACTGGGTGCCGTTTTCAGTGACCACGCCGTCGACAGTGCCGGATATCTCGGTCTGGACCATGACGTATTCGCCGTTGAGGTCCTCGCCCAGAATACCCACTCCGTACTGGCCGTCGGGCAGTTTGTTGCCGTTCTCGTCCTTGCCGTCCCAGGTGTATTGGTAGGTGCCGGCTTCTTTGCTGCCCAGTTCCACGGTGCGGACAATGGCTCCTTCTTCGTCGTAGATGTTCATCATGATTTTGGAGACGGTCTCGCCGAAGCCGTAATAGATGGTCGAGGACTTGCCCTCGTTCAGGCTGACCTTGTACCCCTCGGCCTTGACCTCCTTGCCGATGAAGCTGACCGCAGTGAGGATGTCGTTTTGGCTCATGGTGTCGTTCAGCGAGGAAATACCGTCATTGATATTGGTCAGCTGCTCGAGGCTCGAGAACTGCGCCAACTGGGAGGTCATGTCGGCGTCCTCCATGGGGCTGAGGGGGTCCTGGTGCGTGAGCTGCGCCACCAGGATGGTCAGGAAGGAATCCTTGTCCAGGCTGTCCTTGTGTTCGGACGGCGAGTTGGAGGCGGCGAGCCGCTGCTCCTGTCCACCGAGATAGACGCCTGTGGTATCTGTGTATGGCATTGTAGACCTCGTTTACGCGATAAGGTGCAAGCCCTGATCGGAAGTAATTACCCGTTCTCCGACAGACTGCATGTCCTGGGCCATCGGGCCCGCTTCCTGCGCCCGCATGGAACGCATGTGGTTGCGCATGGCGACCATCGCCTCCCGCTCGCGAGACAGATTGTGCTCGCTTTCACCGAACCAGTTGTCGAAGCTCTGGTTGTCGGCGAGACCGGCCTGGACATCGAGCTTGTCCACCTTCAGGCCTTGAGATTCCAAAGATTGCTTAATGATGTGAAGGTTATCCGAGATGATTTTGTGGGCGTCGGAGTTCTCCGCGCGAATGGTCGCGTTGACCTCCTTGCCGTGCACCGAGAGGACGATGGACAGCTTGCCCAGGTTCTCGGGAGTGAGTTGCAGGGTGAGCTGCTTGGCCCCGTTGTTCAAGGTCTTGAGCACGGCCTGATCGATCTGCTTCATGACCTTGGGGGCGGAAACTTTTTCCCACGCCTTGGCCGAGGCGTTGTTGGCGGAGGCCTGCTGGGAGAGGACGGTCTTGGCCGAGGCGCTACTGCTTTCGCCCTTTGCCTTGCCCGACGAATCCTTTGCCTGGCCGCCGTCCTCGCGGACCTTGTCGAAGAAGTTGTTCCACTTGCGGTCGTGCTCGGCCTCGGGGTCCAGCTCCTTGTCGCCGGCCTGATCCTGGCCCGAGGCGTCGGTCTTGATATCCACCTTGTCGGCGGCGGACTGGCCGGACTGCCGGCGGACCGTGTTCTCGGACTGGGCGTCCTTGCGCTCGCGGAAGGCCTGAGCCAGATTCTCGCGCACGTTGGTGTCGGCTTTGTCCTCGGCAACACGCGCCTTGAGATCCACGGCCTCGTCGACCTGCAGGGCTGCCGAGGTGGCCTTGTGGTCGTCGCCCATGATCGAGGCGAACGCCTTGCCCACGGCCTTGACCAGCTTCTGGTCCTTCTTGTCCAGCCCGGCCAGTTCCTGGTGGATCTGGGTGAAGGCCTGCTTCATTTCTTTGGGCAGGGTGTTGGTCGAAAAGAGTTCCTGAATCCGGGTGACGAATTCCTTGGATAACCCCATGGAGGAGACGAAGGCCTCGACCTCGTCCTTGGAGAGCATGGTCTGCTGGTTGGCGGGCATGGCTTCAATTTTGGCCTCCACCTGCTTCATGACCTTGTCGAAGTTGCCCTTCTTCAGATGATCGATGAGCTTGTCGGACTCCTGCTGGGTAAAGCCGAGCTTGCCGAAGAAACCGGCCAGGGAGGCCTTCTTCTCGTCGGTCATCTCGGTTTCCCTGACGGCGTCTATTTTCTTGGCGACAGTGGAAACGAACTGGCCCCAGGTCAAGCCTTCCTCGGAGTTGACCCGGTCCTCGATGGCCGCGATCTCTTCTTCGGACATGCCGTATTCCTTGAGGTCGTCCCGGACTCCGTCCAGGTCCTCGTTGGTCATGCGGCTTTCGAGGCTTTTTTCCTCGATGTTTTCCTCGGCACTGGAATCTTCCACCTTGGGGGGCTCGGTCCCGGCCGCATTGGTGGTTTTTTCCTCGGTATTGTCTTCAATGATGCCGGGGGCGGAGTCGAGCATTTTCTCCTTGCTCGTCACAGGAGCCATGGCCAGCTCATCTTCAACCATCTCGGTGTGCTCGTTGAAGACATCGGCGAACCTGGTGCTCTTGTCATCCTTGGCGTCGGTAAGCGCGGACGCGTTGGCGCCTTTGCTCTTGGTGGCCAAATGGATCAGCTTGGCGGCTTCGGAAGCGGCTTCGGAAACAGCTTCTGTGGCGGTGCTGGGAATATTCTGCATACTTTTCTCCTCCGGCACAAAACTAATCAAAAGGCGTGCCAATGGGGAAAAGGCTTTATATCATGCGGTTAAGTCCACTCGGGAGGGGGAAGAAATGACCATGCCGTCGCGAATACGCGCGGGGCAGCCTAGCCGCAGGCGTTGACCAGGCGTTCCAGCAGGGTCAGGACGTGTGCCCATGCCTCGCGGGAGTAGTCCTTGTTTTCCAGGTACATGTGTGCAAATCCGGTGAACGGTCGGGCCATGGCCGGGCTGCCTGCCCAGAAGGCCGGGTCCAGGACTGCACCGGAACGCAGGCCGTGCTTGAACTGGCGGCCCATCTCCGGGATGTGGGCGAGCAGGCTTTGGGCCGTGTCGGGCGCGCCTTGGGCGACCCCGGTCCATGCCTTTTGGGCCGGGCCCTCCTCCCATAGCCCGAAGAGCTCGCCGAACAGGGCCTGCCAGAAGCGCGAGGCGAGCCGTTCCGCGTCCGGCGCGGTCTGGTCGAGCCTTTTGAGATGATATAGGCCGAGTTCGGAGCGGCCGGTTTCGAACAGAGTCAGTCCGGGCAGATCAAGGCGGGCCAGCCGGTCGCTGTTTGCGCCACCGGCCAGCCGTTTGGCCAGCCCGGCCACCCGGCTCGGCTTGAACGGCTTGTGGCAGAGCAGGGACTCCTGCGTGCATTGCCAGCATCCCTTGGCGCAGGGCAGGTCGGCCCGGAGCACGTAGTGTCCGGGGGAGAGGGGGCCGGTCTCCCAAGGGTTGACGTTGCCCATGGACAGGTTCAGGCATTTGAGTCCGGTCCAGGCGGCCAGGTGCATGGGCCCGGTGTCCGGGGTGATGAACAGGCCGAGCGTCTGGCCCACTGCCCCGAACTCGTCCAGCCCCAGGGTGCCGCACAGATTCAGGGCAGGGCCTTTTGCCAGCCCGGCCACCTCGATGCCGAGGTCCTTTTCCGCAGGTCCGCCGAAGAGTACGGAACGCAGGCCGCGCCCGTGAAGTTCGTCCACCAGACCGGCCCAGAATGCTGCCGAGGGGCGTTTGGCCGCGTCGCTGGCTCCGAGGAACAGGCCCACCTTGTTGGATCCGGGCAGGGTCCGGGGCGGAGAGAACCGGGTGGCCGCGATGTCCGTAAACGGCACGGCGTCCAATCCGTTGAGCTCCCCCCAGTGAAAGCGGTTGTACAGGTTGTTGCGCACCAGGGAGGTCCGGTAGAGCTGCCAGTCGCCCTGCACCCGGCGGGCGCCGTCCGCCTCCTGGATCGGACCGAGCTTGGCCTCGGCCTTGACCTTGCCCGCGAGTACGGCGGCCTTCTCCTGGATGGACAGGTTCAGGACCAGCTCGTAGTCGTGCTTTTCCAGGTGTGCGGCCCCGGACCACGGGAAATAGGTGGCGGCCGGGGAGAGACGCATGAGCGGTTTGTAGAAGGCCTCTTCCGCGGCCACGAAGATGGGGTGCCCGGGATGGCGGCGGGCCAGCCAGAGCATCAACGGATAGGAGAGAATCAGATCCCCCATGCGCTGCATCTGCAATATGAGGATGGGCTTTTCGGCCATGATCTACCCGAAGGTCTTGCGCATGGTCTCCATGAGGAAGATCATGCGGTGGTCGTAGGTGTGCTCGGCCAGGACCCGTTTGCGTGCTGCGGCGGCCACCTTGGCGCGCGCCGCGGGATCGGCCTGGTAACGCTTGACCAGCTCGGGGATGGCGTCCGGTTCGGCGTAGCAAATGATCTCGGTCCCGGGCTCGAACAGGTCCTCCACCTGGCGGCGGTGGTCCGTGAGCAGGAAGGCGTTGCAGCAGGGCACGTCGAAGACCCGCTGATTGACCGCGCCCTTCATCTGCTGGCTGGTGCAGTTGAAGTTGATGTCGCTGGCCGGGTAGAAGTCGGGCAGGTCGTCGTAATAGGACAGCTCCGGGTGGTAGCGCCAGCCCGAGTGCGCGGAGAGCAGCTCCTGCCAGCCGGTGTCGCCCACGATGAGCGGATTAAACGGCAGGATGCGGGCCACGCAGTCCAGCCGGTAGAGCAGGGTGGCCTGCCAGGTGACGAAGGTCTCGAAGGCCAGCTCGCGCCCGGGATCGGCAAACCCCTTGTACGCGGCGCGGACCTCGGGGAAATGCTCGGCCATGAACGGCCCGGCCTGCTGTGCGTCGGACAGGGAGAACGCCTTGGCCACTTCCATGCCCGCCCGGAAGAGGTGCTCGGACGGGTTGGCCGCCCGGGCGCGCATCAGGGTCTTGGTCAGCATGGAGTTGCCCACAAAGGAGATGGGCGCGCGCCACTCTTTCACGGGGTCGGCGCGGCGGGGCACGAGCCGGGTCGGGTCCGCGCCCAGCGGCAGGTGAAAGATGTTCGTAAAGCCCATGTCCGAGAGCGGAGCCACGGTGTCCAGGTCCCAGGTGAACAGGGCGGTGCGCGGTTCGAGCAGATGTTTGTACACGCCGAGGATGAGGTGCGGGTTGTCCACGAACCAGGAGGCCAGGGGCAGGTCGTAGCGGGTCAGCAGGGAAGCGAGAACGCCCTCGCGGTCCACGCCCAGGTGGTTGACCGTGAGCACGAAGTCCGGACGGAAGGTCTCGAAGGCCTCGGTCATGGCGGCCACGAACTCGTCGAGGTCCATTTCCTTGGTCCCGAAGTCCAGGAGCAGGTGCTCCACGTCGAGCCGCTCGCAGGCCGCCGCAAGCTCGCCGATGAGAAAAAACTGGCTGGTGAGCAGGAGGATGCGCGGGGAAGCGCCTCGGAATCTGGGCCAATTGGACGGGAATGTTTGCATGGTTCCTTTTCTATCGGCCGGTTCGAATTTTGTCTACAGGTCCCGGCAGTCGCGGTCCTTGGACCGGTACATGGCCTGGTCCGCCCGGTGGGTCATGGACTCCAGCGTGTCGCCCTTCCCGTATGCGGCCAGGCCGTGGCTGAATGTGATCGGGATGTCCCGCTCCCCACCCTCCAGAGCTTGGCCCACGCGCTTTGTCAGGGCCCCCGCCTCTTCGAGCCCGCCGTCCATGAGGATCAGGAACTCGTCCCCGCCCCAGCGGGCCAGGGTGTCCGTGGGACGGATGATCCGTCGGGTGGTGGCGGCCACGTCCTTGAGTACATCGTCCCCGGCCAGGTGCCCGTACTCGTCGTTGATGGCCTTGAACTTGTCCAAATCGAGAATGACCGCTGAAAACGGCGTGCCGTATCGTTCAGCCTTGTAGGCGAATTGTCCGAAGGCCTCGTCCAGGGCGCGGCGGTTGGCCGCCCCGGTGAGCGGGTCGGTCTTGATCAGTTTTTCGAGGCGGCCCTGATAGTGGTTGATGGTGATGGAGCAGAGCACGATGATCAGGATGGAGGCGAGCAGGCCGATGATCACGGTGCGCATCAGGTTGTTGCGGGCCGAGGCCAGGGCCGAGGATTCGCTCTGTTCCACGACGAGAAACCACTTGAGTTCCGGGATGTACCGGGTGGACAGGAGATAGTGCTCGCCGTCCCAGTCGTACTGGAAGCTGCGCGAGTCGTCGCGGGGCATGAGTATGGCCCGGGCCACGTCGCGGATGCCTCCGGCCTTGGATATGTAGTAGCGCTCGATGCGGGACTTGTCGCGATGGACCTGGACCAGTCCGTCCTGGTCCACAAGGTAGACCTCGCGGTGGTATTGCCGATTGGCCTTTTCCAGCAGCCCGGTGACCCGGTCGATGTTGATGCCCACTCCGGCCACGCCCAAAAGCCTGCCGTTCTCGTCCTCCACCCGGAAGTTGACGAAGATGGTCAGCTTGTTTTTTTCAGCCTCGTTGGTGTCCACGTCCAGGGCAAACTCCACATCCTTGCGCACAAAGGCGAAGTACCACACGTCGTGCGGATCGCGCGGGCCGATCTTCTTGAGGATGCCGTCCTGGTAATAGTAGTTGTCGCTTTTGGCCGAGACGAAGAAGGTGGTCAGAAATCCGTATTTGTTTCGCAGGTCCGAGAGGTAGCGGGTGATGGCCCCGAGGTCCTTCTCTCCGGACCTGATCCAGTTCTTGAGAAAGGCGTCGTTGGCCATGGAGGTGGAGGCCAGGATGGGCCTAAGCATGTCCGCGTGGATTTCGGAATAGATGTTCTTGCCGGTCAGGGGCAGGGCGGAGTTGAGCAGCTCCTCCCGGACCGTGGCGCGGGTGAAGGCGTAGTTGATCAGGCTGGTGGCCAGGAAGGCGACGAGCAGGATCAGGGTCAGGGCGGTGATGAGCTTGGTCTTTACGGACATGGCGGCAGTATAGGCGAGGGAAGTCCAGAGGCAACCCGGGCTAAAGTTCGTCGGAATCCAGGATAATGGTCACCGGGCCCCAGTTGGTGAAGTCCAGGTGCATCTCGGCCCCGAATCGGCCCGTGGCGAATCCGGCGGGCGCGATTTTGCGGGCGTCCTCGACGAACCGTTCGAACAGGGATTCGGCGATGTAGGGGTGGCAGGCGTCGGTGAACGAGGGACGCCGGCCTTTCTTGCAGTCCGCGTAGAGCGTGAACTGGGAGACGAGCATCAAATCTCCGCGAATATCCGCAAGCGACAGGTTCAGCTTGCCGCTGTCGTCGGGGAAGATGCGCAGGTTAAAGAGCTTGTCGAGCATCTTGTGCCAGGCCGGGGTTTCGGGGAAGTCCGCCTTGTCGGCACCGCCGAAGCCCACGAGCACGAGCAGGCCGGTGCCGATCTCGCCGACCACGGCGTCGTTGACCAGCACGCGCGCGTCGGAAACCCGCTGGATGACCACGCGCACGGTTAGCCCTCGCCGCCCACGGCCGGGGCCGGGGACGCGGCCGGAGCGGTTCGTTCCATGACGTCTGGCCGGACGCCGGTCTCGCCCTGGCGGTTGCAGCCCCGATACATGGTGCCGAACACGAAGAAGCAGACAAAGGCCAGGAAGGCGATGCCGCTTAAAATGCGTCTGGGGTTGGTCCGGGCGTCCTTGGGGATGAGCAGGGAGGTCATGATCTTCCCGTAGGACATGCCGTTGATCTCGCCGCGTTTCTCGTCTTGTTTCCCGGCCATCACTCTTCCCAGTAGGTGGCCTTGGACGAGTTCTTCTCCGAGACCGAGACCTCCACCAGGGAGACGTTCTCCGGCAGAGTGCTCTTGAGGTTGCGGTAGATGAACATGGCCAGGTTCTCGGAGGAGGGGTTGATTTCCTTGAAGCACTCGACCTCGTTCAAATGGGTGTGGTCGAGGCGTTCAAGCACTGCATTGGTCAAACCCTTGAGCGTCTTGAAGTCCACGAGGTACTGGACATCGGGGTCCAGGGTGTCGCCCTCGACCACGACCTCCACGCCGAAGTTGTGGCCGTGCATGTTCTCGCATTTGCCGCAGTAGTTGCGCAGTTGGTGCGAGGCCGAAAAATCCTGGGTGATGGTCAGTTTCCATTTGCCGGGCATTATTTGGACTCCTTGTATTCGTGCGGCCGCATGTCCTTCTCCCGGAAGGCCTCGGCCGGATACTTTCTCTCGTTGATCTCGCATTTTTCATGGGCGGCCGCAACCAGATCGATGCCCATTTCGTCGGCCAGGCGAACCAGGTAGATGAGCACGTCGGCCATTTCCTCGGCCACTGCCTGTCTGCGCTCGCCCGCGACCTCCCGGCTTTCTTCCGGGGTCAGCCACTGGAACAGCTCGACCAGCTCCCCGACCTCACCGGTCAGGGCCATGGCCAGGTTCTTGGGCGTCTGGTGCCTCTGCCAGTTGCGCTCGGCGACGAATCGGCGGTGCCGCTCGTTGAGTTGTTTTAGTGAATCGTGTGTCATGGGATAATGATTGTCCGGGGTGGCCTCCGTGTCAACTTCCCTCCGCGTCTTGCGGTCGGCCACGGCAATGTATAATTAGGGAATGCCGAACCGGGCTCCGTCCGGCAACGAAAAAAAAGGAACGCCCATGATAGCCATTGTCTCCCTGCTGCTCGTCCTGGTGGTCTCAATGATCATCACCCGGGTGGCCAGCCTTGCCCTGACCCACACCGGCCTGTCGCGTCAGTCGGCCATCTTTCAGGCCCGCTCCGCCTTCACGGGCGTGGGATTCACCACCTCCGAGTCGGAGAAGGTGGTCAACCATCCGGTTCGCCGCCGTATACTCCTTCTGCTCATGGTGGTGGGCAATGCGGGCGTGGTCACGGCCATAGCCACGCTGCTCATAGGCTTCATCCGGGTCGACGGTGGCGCGCCGGTGTGGGTGCGGGCGGTCGTGCTGGCAGGGGGGCTGGCCTCGCTGCTGGCCCTGTCCATGAGCAAGCGCATGGATCACTTTCTCTCCCGTCTCGTGCTCCGGGCCCTCAAGCGGTTCACTTCCTTGAACGTGCGCGATTATGCGGCCCTGCTCCACCTGGCCGGCGACTACGCCATCGGCGAGGTCTACGTGCAGGCGGACGACTGGATGGCTTCCCGGACTTTGGGCAGCCTGAAGATGGCCGGCGAAGGGGTGGTGGTTCTGTCGGTGACCCGAGCCGATGGCACGTTCGTGGGTGCCCCCAAGCCGGAGACCGAACTGCGGCCTGGGGACATGCTGGTGGTCTACGGGCGGACCCCGCGTATCCAGGACTTGGACGAGCGGCGCAGAGGGATGGGCGGCGAACTCGCCCACGTGGAGGCCGTGGCCGAGGAAAAGATCAAGGCCCGAAACGAAGAGGCCGAGGAAGAGCAGGCCATGGAAGGGGATGCCGGAGAAAAGGCGTCCTGAAACCAAAAGGGGGGCGGCTCGGTCCAAGGGCCTGTTCAATGGGGTTGAAGACCGTTCGCGACGGTTATTTCCTTAGGAAATCGTCGCGGAGTGTCTTGGCCAGTTCCTCGCGGGCCGATTCCAGCCCCTCGCGGTATCCCTTGGCGTCGCCGTATTCGAAAAAGCCACGGTAATGCCCGTGCACGGACTTGACCGGGCGGGCGTGGCGCACCGGGCACCAGTACTGTTCGGTGCGCGCGGCGACCTCGCGGACGTAGGCTAAGACACCGTTGAAATAGCCGCAATACATGCAGTTCATCTTTTCGAGCCAGTTCAGGTAGCCGAGGTGCTGGCGGTCGATGACCACATAGTCGCGCCGTCGGGCAAAGGGGATGCCGTAGATCGGGAAGCAGATGAACTGATAGACGGTGACGGCGATATCCAGAATCACGCAAGGAATAAGCGCACCCCATATGATCGGGATGGTCAGGATGATCAGCGGCCCGGAGTCGTAGACGTAGTTCAGCCACTTTTTCAGGAATTCGCGCTGTTTTTCCTTGACCTCGCGGGTGAAGCTGACCTTGCGCTGCCGGATGGTGAATTCAAGGTCCTCGCGTTTGACGCGCAGTTCCTGTTCCAGCTCGGCCTGAAGTTCCTCTATCCTCTGCAACAGGGCGTTGACTCGGCTCATGTATCCTTCCCGGGCGATTGTGCGGTTGCGGAGTGAAGCGGTGACGCTTCGGGGCTTTGATGATGGGGCATGGTGGGCGAGTTCGGCGCGTTTTGTCAACCGACAAAGACAAGTCCCTCGCCGGGAGCGGGACGGCTACAGAAGTTCGGCCTCGGCGCGGTAGGCCTTGGCGTCGCCGTTTTGCCAGGCCTCCACTTCCTTCCAGAAGTCGCGGCCGGGATAGACCTTCCAGCCGTTGCCCAGGCGCAGGTTGATCACGGACTCGCGGGTGATGATGCCGAGGTTCACACTGGTGGAGCCGGGGTAGCGCTTCAGGATGACCTTGAGCGCGTTGAGGTGCGGATCCACCGCGTTCTTTTCGCCGATCCACAGGCTGACCGGCTGGTCCGAGCCCTGGGCCGCGTCGGCCAGGAACAGGACCTTGTCGGCCAGGATCTTTGCGGACTTGGGCGCGTCCTCCGGGCCGCCGGGCGCTTCGCGGATGTCGATCTTGCCCTGGACCAGCAGGGGCCGGTCCGCGTCGAGCAGCTCGCGAGCCTCGGCGTAGACGTTGGGCAGCATGGTGATCTCGCCGTAGGTGGTCAGATCCTCGGCGTTGCAAAAGGCCATTGGGTCGCCCTTGCGGGTGATGAACTGCTTGTAGTCCGGGATGATCACGGCCACCCGGACCTCGGTGCCGTTGGGGATGGTCTTGCACTCATCCAGGGTCACGGTGCGCAGCCGTTGCATATCGTGGCGGTAGGCCAGCAGGGGGTGCCCGGACAGGAAGAAGCCGAGGACCTCTTTTTCCAGGGTCAGCTTTTCGCGGTCGTCGAACTCCTCGCAAAGGGAGCAGGTCGGCGTGTGGGCCGATTCCTTTTCTTCGCCGCCGCCGAGCATATCCAGCATGTTGAGCATGCCGGACTCCTTTTCCTTGGCCTTTTTCTGGCCGAGCGCCACGGCCTTGTCCAGGTCCTCGAGCAGGGCCGCCCGGGAGCAGGAGAAGCAGTCCAGCGCGCCCGCCTTGATCAGCGATTCCAGGACCCGCTTGGTCACCCGGCGCAGGTTCACTCGTTCGCAGAAGTCGAAGATGTTCTCGTACGGCCCGTTTTCCCCGCGCTCTGCCGCGATCTCGTTGATCGCCTCCTCGCCCACGTTCTTGATGGCCGCCATGGCGAACAGGATTTCCCCGTCCTTGACTGAAAAGCGCGCCTGGCCCGCGTTGATGTCCGGCTGGCGGACCTTGATGTCCATGTCGCGGCAGGCGTTGATGTACATGATGATCTTCTCGGTGTTGTTCATTTCCGTGCTCATCAGCGCGGCCATGAATTCCACCGGAAAATGGGCCTTGAGATAGGCGGTGTGGTAGGAGATCAGCGCGTAGGCGGCGGAGTGGGACTTGTTGAAGCCGTAGGCCGCGAACTTCTCCATGGTGTCGAAGATATCGTTGGCCACGGCGTCGTCGATCTCGTTCTCGCGCGAGCCTTCCAGGAAGCGGGACCGCTGCTTGGCCATCTCCTCGGCGATCTTCTTGCCCATGGCCCGGCGCAGCAGGTCACCTTCGCCCAGCGAGTAGTTGCCGATGACCATGGCCGTGGCCATGACCTGCTCCTGGTAGACCATAACCCCGTAGGTGGGCTTGAGGGTCTCCTCCAGGGAGGGGTGCGGATAGGATACCTCGATCTCGCCGTGCTTGCGCATGATGAATTCATCGACCATGGACACGCCGTGGGAACCGATCATGCCCAGCGGGCCCGGCCGGTACAGGGCGAGCATGGCGACAATGTCCTCGAAGCAGTCCGGGCGCAACATGCGCAGGTATTTGCGCATGCCCGAAGACTCCACCTGGAAGATGCCGTCCGTGTCGCCCTTGGCGAAGATGGCGAAAGTCTCCGGGTCGTCCAGGTGCAGAGTGTCCAGGTCGGGGGCCTTCTTGCCCTGCTCGCGGATGATGTCCAGGCAGTCCTCGATGACCGTCATGGTCCGCAGCCCCAGGAAGTCGAACTTGATCAGGCCGACCTTCTCGACCTTCTTCATGTCGAACTGGGTCACGATTTCACCCTTCTTCCCTTTGTAGAGAGGAAGGTATTCGGTCATGGGCTTGTTGGAGATGACCACGCCCGCCGCGTGGGTGGAGGCGTGGCGGCACAACCCTTCGAGGCGCGTCGAAATGTCGATGAGTTTGGCCACCTTGGTGTCGGTGGCGACCATGTCGTCCAGCTCGGTCACGGCCTTGACCGCGTTGGGCACTGTGATCTTGGCCTTCTCCACCCCGAGCAGCTTGGCCATGAGCGCCGGATCGTCCGGGATGAGCTTGGCGATGCGGTCGGTTTCTCCAAAGGTCATGCCCAGTGCCCGGCCCACGTCCTTGATGACCGCCTTGGTCTTCATGGTCCCGAACGTGGTGATCTGGGCCACGCGGTCCACGCCGTACTTCTGGGCGCAGTACTTGACCACCTCGAGCCGCCGGCGTTCGCAGAAGTCCACGTCGATATCGGGCATGGACACGCGTTCCACGTTCAGGAAGCGCTCGAACAGCAGGTCGTACGGGAGCGGGTCAAGGTTGGTGATCTTGAGCGACCAGGCTACAATGGAACCGGCGGCCGAACCGCGGCCGGGCCCCACCGGGATGCGGTGGTCCTTGGCCCAGTTGATGAAGTCCTGGACAATGAGGAAGTAGGCCGGGAAGCCCATTTCCTTGATGACCCCGAGTTCATAATCCAGCCGATCCCAGTATTTTTTCTCGTCCACCTCATAGGTGATGGTGTTCAGGCGGCGTTTGAGGCCCTCGCGGCACAGCCGCTCGAACTCCTCGTTCATGGACACGCCCTCGGGCAGCTCATATTCCGGGAAATAATAGTTGCCCAGCTCGATTTCGACGTTGCATTGCTCGGCAATGCGCTGGGTGTTGGAGATGGCCTCGGGCACGTGGGCAAAGGCCTTTTCCATCTCCTCCGGGGTCTTGAAATAGAGTTCCCTGGTTTCCATGCGGAACCGCTTCTCCGCGTCCACAGTGGTCTGGGTCTGGATGCACAGAAGGGTGTCGTGGGCCTCGTAGTCTTCGGCGGTCAGGTAGTGGCAGTCGTTGGTTGCCACCAGGGGCAGACCGGTCTCCTCGGCACACTTGATCAGCAGCTCGTTGAGCCGGGTCTGCTTGCCGATGCCGTTGTCCTGGAGCTCCAGGTAGAAGTTGCCGGGGAAGATGGATTCGTAGGCCCGGGCCGTCTCCGCGCCCGCCTCAAGCCCCTCGTTCATGAGCTTGCGCGGCACTTCGCCCGCCAGACAGGCGGACAGGGCCACCAGCCCCTCGGAGTACTGTTTCAGCAGGTTCTTGCACACGCGGGGCTTGTAGTAGAAACCGTTCAGGTATCCTTCGGAGACGATCTTGATCAGGTTCTTGTAGCCACGCTGGTTCTTGGCCAGCAAGACCAGATGGTAGCCGCCGCCCTTTTCCTTCTTGTGGTGCGCGTCCACCTCGTCCACGTCGCCCGGGGCCACGTATACCTCGCAGCCGATGATCGGCTTGATGCCCAGCTCCTTGGCCGCCATGTAGAAGACCACGGCCCCGTACATGGACCCATGGTCGGTGATGGCCACTGCGGGCATGCCCAGGTCCTTGGCCCTGGTAAGCAGGTCCCCGATGCGGATGGCGCCGTCGAGCAGACTGTATTCAGTATGGACGTGAAGATGAACAAATTCGGCCACTTATTGAAACTCCTTGTCTTGAGGAGCCGATGATAGCGTAAAGCCGGGGTGACTGCCACCCGGAAAAGAAGGAAGCGATCCTGTTGACATTCTTGTGTGAAAACGGTCCATTGCAACTGTCGAACCTGTAGCTCGGAGACGCAGTGGATTCCCTGACGGACGTGACCGCCTACCTGTGGGGCCGCTTGCCCCTGATTCTGCTCTTCGTGTGCGGGTATCTGGTGTATCAGCTCATGGCGGCCACGCGCATCACCGACGGGTTCGTGGCCTGGGCGCTCAAGCGGAGCGGGGGGCACGCCGCCCGGGTGCTGCTCTACATCATCGCGGCCTCGGCCGTGCTTTCCTCTTTCATCCCCAACACCATTACCGTCCTGACTTTGATACCCGTGCTGAAGCGGCTGGACCGCGACTTCGCGGCGCGTGGCGTGACCGGCATGACCACGGTGCTCATGTGTTCGGCCATCTACGGCGCGGCCATCGGGGGCATGGGCTCCATGATCGGTTCGCCCGCGAACGCCGTGCTCTTCGCGGCCCTGGATCTGTTCGAGGTGCCCGGGCGCGGCAGCCTGAACTTCTTCAACTGGTTTTTGTGGTCCGTGCCCCTGGTGGCGGTCTTCGTGCTGGCCGCCTGGTTCGTGGCCGCCGGGCTGGGATTGCCCAAGGCGGCGCGGGGCGCGGTCATCGACGTTTCCGGCCCGGAACGGTCCGGGGCCGACGCCCGCCAGCGCTACGGGGCGAAGCTGTTCTGGCTGTACATGGGGTATTTCGTGCTTGAGGCCGTGGCCAGGGAGAACGTGGCCGGGTTCGCTGAGGTCTCGCCCATTCTCAGCCTAGGGTTTGCCGGGCTGTTCCTGTA
>Ga0075011_10000431_pt1 | contig 22197 bp, 22 predicted proteins | sample TARM_MetaG_T_14_FD_72354 | JGI IMG/M metagenome (GOLD analysis project Ga0075011, IMG submission 72354) | Freshwater microbial communities from Pennsylvania, USA, analyzing microbe dynamics in response to fracking - TARM_MetaG_T_14 | ecosystem: Environmental > Aquatic > Freshwater > River... | reverse complement strand
AGTATATTAAGGAGGATTATATATGGACAATTCTAGGGTTAATTTAAGTAAAAAAATAGATAAATATGATGAAAAATATATATATATAAATGGAGAAAAAATACTAGACTTTACTAGTACAAATTACTTGGGTTTAAGAGATGACCAAAGGATTAAGGAAGAGATAAAAAAAGGGGTTGACCTTTACTCTTTAAGTCCAGATATTAACAAAACAATTCCTGAAAATACAGATATTTGCTATCAAGTAATTAATAGAATAAAAGAAATGACACAAATGGATGAAGTTAACGTATATTCTAGTGGATATAATGTAAATGTTGCTATTATTACCAATTTATACGACCATAATGACGTTATTTTTTGTGATAGTCTAAATTCTATAAATATATTAGAAGGTGTATATGTTAGTGGTGCAAAATTAATTAGATTTAAACACAATAATGTAGACGATTTAAAAGAAAAATTAGAAAAATATCGTGACAAATTTCATAAAGCTTGTGTCTTAGTTGACTCTGTTTTTACTATGGACGGAACAAAGGCACCTCTTAAAAAAATAGGTTTTTTAAAAAGTAAGTATAATTTTCATTTTTTCGTAGATGAAAGTAATGCCATAGGTTTATACGGCGAAAGAGAAAGTGGTGTAACAGAAGAGAGCGAAAGCTTGCAGTATGTTGATTTAATGATGGGTTATTTGCATAAAACATATGGTACTGTTGGGGAATTTGCAGCTATGAAAAGAGAAATAGATAATATGCTTGTACAAAATAGCTTAAGAAGAGACTTAATTAATAAGAGTATGATTAATCCCATGGAAGCTATTGGAGCTATGAAGGCACTGGAATTATCTAAGACAGAAAGATGGAGAAAAGCAAAATCTCAAGAGTTAGCAGATTTATTTAGAGAAAGAATAACTAAATTAGGATTTAATGTTGTAGAAAGCAATTCTCTTATTGTTGCATTAACCTTTGAAACAGACAGAGAAGTTATTGATATTAGCAAAATGCTTTATGATGAAAAAATTCTAGGTGCAATAACTATTTCTAAAACAACTATAGAGTCTAGGATAAGATTTATTTTTGGTAGCCATTTTGAAAGAGAAGATATAAATCAATTATATGCTATTTTCAAGAAAATTTCAAAGGAATACTACGTAAATATGAATCCTCATAAAATACAATAGAATAAAAGGAGATAAAATGAAAAACAATGTTTCAATATGGATTGGTAAAAAAATCGTTGAAGAAAATGATGATGACACAAATATATTAAAAGATATATTTAAAATAAAAGAATATGATGAAGATATGGAAGAAATTTATTTTGTTTCAGGAAAATTGAGTAAGGTAGAAGAACTTATAGAACCCCTTTCTTTTTCTAATACTTTTATAGATTCAGTACTAGAAGAAGCTCACAAATTAAACATTAAAGAAGCATCTTATATTATAGCTTTGTATGACTTTGCATATGATGAAAGCGTATTAGAAGCAGAGGTAGAAGAGCCTGTTTTTTTAGGAACTTTTGAATATGATGATTTTGATGAAGATTACGATGAAGAAATAGTACTTTAAAGTACTATTTTTTTAATATTTTAAAAATATTTATAACAAAAAATTGCTTTTGTACTAAGTGTGGAGTAAAATACTATTATAACACGAAGTCAGAGGTGATTAAAATGAAAAAATCATATATTGCTAAAAAAATTGTTTTTATACATAACAAAAGTATCGAATTAAAAAAGAAAATAGATTTTTTTCATGATACACATAAAATAACAAAACGAAATATTAATCAAACTCAATTAAATTATATACTTTCTTTTTTGACTATAATAGATTATTTGAATGATTATACTGATTTTCTACTTAAAAAGATTTTGATTTTTAATAGAGCTACAAAAGAACCTCTTACTAAAAAACAAGTTTATATTTTAATTAATGCTAGAAAAAGATTAAAATTACTAAAAGAATTCCAAAAATATTTTTTAGAATAACAGCCCTTATTATATTTATTATAAATAAGGGCTGTTTTTTCTTTATTATACTAAAACGCTGGAATTACACCACCATTGTATTTTTTATTAATAAAATCTGCTACCTTTTCACTTTGTAATAATTCCATTAAAATTTTAGTCTTTTCTGTATTTTCATTACCTTTCAAAACAGTAACAATATTAGCATAAGGAGAATCTGCTCCTTCAATAATTAATGCGTCTTTAACAGGATTTAATCCAGCTTCCATAGCAAAATTACCATTTATTAAAGCTGCATCTACATCTTTTAAAACTCTTGGTAATTGTGCTGCTTCTAAAGAGTTAAATTTGAATTTTTTTGGATTATCTATAATATCAAATTCTGTTGCGTGTAAACCAGCATTTTTATCTAATTTAATGAAACCTTTTGCTTCCATTAATAATAAAGCTCTTCCACCATTTGATGGGTCATTTGGAATAGCAATAACCGCTCCATTTGGCAAATCATTGATATTTTTATATTTTTCAGAATATAAACCAAAAGGTTCTACATGTATATTTCCTGCTGACACTAATTCTAGTCTTCTATCTTTTGCAAATCTATCCATATAAGGTTTGTGTTGGAAAAAATTAGCATCTATTTCATTATCGTTTAATGCCAAATTTGGAGTTACATAATCTGTAAATTCAACTATCTCTAATTTGTATCCCTTAGCTTCTACATCTTGTTTAATTATTTCTAAGATTTCTGAATGTGGTACTGGTGTTGCTCCTACTTTAATTATTTTGTTATCTACATCTTTCTTTTTGCCCCATCCAAACCATGCATGAGCTTCCTCTGCTCCAATAGTTAAAAATACCGCCACTAACGTCAAAATACTAAATAACTTTTTCATTTTGTTTCCTCCTATTTTCTATTTTTTTTAATTCTTTTAACTGCTAAATCACCTATAAACTGTATTCCTTGTACTAGAATAATTATTGCTACAACTGATAAAATCATTATATTAGTTTGAAATCTCTGATAACCATAACTAATTGCCAAGTTACCAAGTCCACCTCCACCAATGGCACCTGCCATAGCAGAGTATCCAATTAAATTTATAATTGTTATTATTCCACCATTTATTAAGCTTGGTAGAGCTTCTGGTAAAAGTACCTTAAAAATAATTTGAATTGGATTTGCTCCCATTGATTCGCTTGCCTCAATTAAACCTGTATCTACTTCTCTTAATGCTCCTTCTACAATCCTAGCTACAAATGGAGCAGCTGAAATTGATAAAGGTACAATTGCTGCTGTTGAACCTATTGTCGTTCCTACAAAAATTCTACTTAAAGGAAAAACTAAAATCATTAAAATGATAAAGGGAAATGACCTTAGAATATTAATTGTAATATCCAAAATTCTATTAAGCTTAGGTGCAGGTGCTATATTACCCTTAGATGTCACAACTGCTAATATTCCAATGGGAAGTCCTAATATTATAGCAAGAATCGTTGAAAAAAATACCATATATAAAGTCTCGTTTATTGATGGTATTAATAAAGCAATAGCTCTATCCATTAAAAATCACCTCTACCTTTACCCCTTTATTTATTAACCACTCTATACTATCTTCTTGTTCACTACCTGATAATTCCAAAATTAAATGTCCTACATTAGTAGTAACTAATTTATCAATATTTCCTGCAATAATACTAACATCTATATCAAAGTGCTTAATCATTTTAGAAATAAGAGGTTCTTTGCTTTTTTCTCCCAAATAAGATACTTTAATTATTTTTTTACCTTTAGTTTGAACAAATTCTATTTCTTCTTTTTCTTCATGTATCATATGTGATACAAACTCTTTAGCAATATCTGTTTGTGGGGCAGAAAATATATCTTCTACCAAACCTTCTTCTATTACAATACCCTTATCCATAATGGCAGCTCTATTACATACACTTCTAATTACTTCCATTTGATGAGTAATCAAAACTATTGTTAAACCTAACTTAGCTTGGATATTTTTTAATAAATCTAAAATTGACTTTGTTGTTTTTGGGTCAAGTGCAGATGTTGCCTCATCACTTAATAAAATTTTTGGATTATTTGCCAAAGCCCTTGCAATAGCTACTCTTTGTTTTTGACCACCACTTAACTGTGATGGATAAGATTTGCCTTTATCTTGCAATTCAACTAAGTCTAAAAGCTCATTTACTCTATTTTGGATTTTGTTCTTATCTTTCCATCCAGCTATTTCTAGTGAAAAAGCAATGTTGCCAATTACATTTCTGCTTTCTAAAAGATTAAAGTGTTGAAAAATCATTCCTGTTTTTTTTCTAAACTCTCTTAACTCTTTCTTATCAAATTTAGTAATATCTTTTTTATCTACGATAATATTACCACTACTCGGTTCTTCCAAGCGATTTAACATACGAATAAGAGTTGACTTTCCAGCTCCACTTAAACCCATAATTCCATAAATATCATTTTCTTTAATTGAAAGATTAATGTCTTTACAAGCACTAATTGTACCGCTGGGTCCCTTATATGTTTTATTAACATTTATTATTTCTATCAATTTTTCCTCCTAACTTAAAGCTCTTGCTCTATATTTAAAATTTTATTAAACTAAAAAACCTCTTCCACAAGGAAAGAGGTTTTTGCACTTCTTCCCTCATAGTTCTATCGTTAAATAGCTGGATTTAGCACCACACCTCTTAGGGTAGGTTGCTGAAGCTTCAAAGGGCCAGTCCCTCGGCTTCTCTTTATGAGAGTTTATTTATTTTTTTAATTATACTGATTTTGTGTACTAAAGTCAAGATATAAATAATATTTTTTAAATATTTAGTTTTATTGATACTGGACAATGGTCAGAGCCAACAACATCATTTAATATTTCTGCACTTCTAACTTTTGATATAAAATCCTTATTTACACAGTGATAATCTATTCTCCAGCCTACATTATTTTCTCTAGCTCTAGCTCTATAAGACCACCAAGAATATTTTATTTCTTTAGGGTAGAAGTGTCTAAAAGTATCAACATAACCATTTTCTAAGAATTTTGTCATCCATGCTCTTTCTTCAGGTAAGAATCCAGGACTTTCATTATTTTGCTTTGGACGTGCCAAGTCAATTTCTTCATGGGCAATATTATAATCACCACAAATAACAACATTCTTACCTTGAGAAACTAAATTATTAGCATATTTTAACATTCCTTCTAAAAAGTCTAATTTATATCCCAATCTTTTTCCTTTGTCTTGACTGTTAGGGAAATATGCATTAATTAAAGTAAAGTCTTCAAAGGTAGCAGAAATAAATCTACCTTCATCATCAAATTCTTTCATATTCATATTTTCAATAGCTAAAGGTTTATGCTTTGTATAAATTGCCACACCACTATAGCCTTTTTTTTCTGCTGATTCAAAATATGAAGTATAACCATTTATATTTAAAAGTTCTTGTGTTAATTGCTCTGGACTAGCTTTAGTTTCTTGTAAGCATATTATATCTGCATTGGAATTTTGTACCCAATCAATAAAGCCTTTTTTTTCAACTGCTCGAATGCCATTAACATTCCAAGAAATAATATTCATATTGATAAAGCTCCTTTTTTCAAATATCGTTTTAATTTTGCAATAACCATATTAATAGCTATCTGATTTTCTCCACCACGAGGAATTATAATATCGGCATATCTCTTGCTAGGTTCTGCAAATTCAAGATACATAGGCTTAACCGTCGAAAGATATTGAGCTTTTACACAATTAAAAGTTCTTCCTCTTTCATTAATGTCTCTTTCAATTCTTCTAAGTAACATTTCGTCAGCATCTGTATCAACAAAAATTTTTACGTCAAACATTTCTCTGATTTCAGGTATAGCAAAAATAAGTATTCCCTCTACAATAATAATTTTTGAAGGTTCTATTGTAACAAAATCTTCTTTTCTACTATGAGTAGTAAAATCGTAGATAGGCCTTTTTATTTTTCTACCTGCTTTTAATTCTGTTAAATGTTTTTTTAATAAATCAAATTCAATAGAATTAGGATGGTCAAAATTTATTTTTGCTCTTTCTTCTATACTTAATTCTTTTAATTCTTTATAATATGCATCTTGTTCTACTAAAACAGCATCTTCTGATTTAAACGCCTTTATTAAATTATGTGCAACGGTTGTCTTACCAGAGCCACTACCTCCAGCAACTCCTATAATAATACAACTTTCTCCCATTTTTTTCCTCCTTAGTTTCATCTTCAAAACATTATACTACAAAGTTTTTGAAACTGCAATGGGACGAAGGCTATAATATTAATTTTTTAATAAATACTCACATGCAGATAAGGCAGATTTTGCTCCTTCACCTGAAGCAATTATTATTTGTTTAAAAGGCACATCTGTAATATCACCAGCTGCAAAAATCCCTTTTATACTAGTTTCACAATTTTTATCTGTAACGATTTCTTTGTATTTATTCAATTCAAGTAAATTACTAACAAATGAACTATTAGGTTCTAAACCTATTTCTACGAATACACCTTCTACCTTTATTTCATTTTCTTCATTATTAGCCCTATTTTTATATTTTAATCCACTAACAGCAGTATCACCAAGAATTTCCATAACTTGTGCATTGCTAATAACTTTTATATTATCAAAATCAGCTAATTTTTCTACTAAAACCTTATCAGCATTTAATTTTTCTGCATATTCAATAAGGGTAATAGATTTAACAATTTTAGCCAAATCTAAAGCTGATTCTACACCTGTATTTCCTCCACCAACAATGGCAATATCAAGCCCTTTAAAAAATGGACCATCACAGATTGCACAGTATGCTACACCTCTACCTTTCAGTTCTTTTTCACCAGGCACACTCAATTGTCTCCATTTACTTCCTGCAGCAATAATAACAGTTTTCGATTGATAGACTTTCCCATTTGATAGACGAATTTTTTTAATCCCATCTTCTACAAAAACCTCTTCTACCCATATTTCATCCTTATAAGAAATTTCAAATTGCTTCACTTGAGTAGAAAATTTATTAACAAGCTCATCTCCTTCTATATAGTTATATCCCATATAGTTCTCGATTCCCTTTGTGTCAGCAACTTGACCGCCTATTTTTGAAGCTACAATGGCAGTATTAACTCCTTTTCTCATACAATAAACAGCAGCTGTAAGAGCAGCAGGTCCTCCACCTATTATAAATACATCATATATTTCTTTTTCATTAAGTTCCTTTATTTTTTTTTCCTCAGCAAAGCTTAAGTCTAAATTAAAATTGAAATCCATTGTAAATCCTCCTATATTAAAAACAAATTTGTAATCATTCCAAAATTAGTTTAACACAAAATTTTTACCTTGTCAATTAGATTTTTTCATTATTAAAAGCAATTATGATTTGATGTTTATCAAGGTTTTCATTAGTAATTATAAATACTATAAGTTCTTCTTCTACAATATCTCTATATTCATCTTTTGTTTTTAAAGTTTTTAAAATATCTTCTTTTAAAGTATCAAAAAGTATATTACTAAATAACATATCTAGACTTTTTTTACTCTCTTCTAATTGAATACCCTTATTACTTAATTCAGAGTAAATAAATTCATAGAAATCATTTTTAGTATTTAAATCACTAGAAACAATTACGCTAGCGTTCTCATCAAGATTTGAAGAAGTATTTTCAATAATAAATTCGCTAAGCTTAGAACTTAAATTTTGTCTTAATATATCTAGGTTAATTTGAGAATTCAAAGTAAGTATCTCCATATCAATAACATTCAATTTTGAAAAATGCACTTCTTGCTTGCTTACATTATTACAAGCTAAAAGAAATAAAAAACTAAGCAAAACTAATATTTTTTTCATTTTATAAACCTCCAATTATTATATATTCGTTTTATAAATATAGTTATATATTAATTTTAATACTTAAAGTCATTAAAAGCAAGTTTAAAATCTAAATTTAACAAATATATGAAAAACATCTATACTTTATATTTACTAAAATATTAAAAGAAGTATATAATAGATAAATATCAAAATTAATCGTACTATTAATTGTAGTACAATTTTTAAGATAAAACTTGCTTTTTTTTAATAAAATATGTAAAATATACAGAAATATATGAGGAGGGATAACATGATAGATTGTAAGAAAATATGGATGAATGGTTCACTAGTTAATCACGACGAGGCAAAAATACACGTCCTAGCACATACCCTTCACTATGGTTCTAGTTTTTTTGAAGGAATAAGAGCTTATGAAACAGATAAAGGTCCAGCTATATTTAGGCTTGACGAACATATAGAGAGACTATTTGCTTCTTGTAAAATTTATAGAACAGAAGTTCCATTTTCGAGAGAAGAGGTAAAAGAGGCTATATTTCAAGTAATGAAAGCTAATGAATTAAAATCAGCTTATATTAGACCTTTAGTTTATAGAGGATATAATAAGTTAGGAGTTAATCCTACAACCTGTCCAGTAGAAGTAATGGTAGCAGCTTGGTTTTGGGGAGCTTATCTTGGGGAAGAGGCAATTAATTCAGGAATTAATGCAATGACATCTTCATGGAGAAGACTTGCACCAAATACTATGCCTACTTTGGCTAAGGCTGGTGGAAATTACTTAGGTTCACAACTTATAAAAATGGAAGCTCTTGAAAATGGTTATGATGAAGGTATAGCACTTGACTATCACGGACTGGTAAGTGAAGGTAGTGGAGAAAATCTATTCTTGGTTAAAGACAAGGTTATTTATACACCAACTTTGGCTTCATCAGCTTTACTGGGTATTACAAGAGATACAGTAATTACAATAGCTAAAGAATTAAATTATGAAGTAAGAGAAGAGTCTATTCCTAGAGAATTATTATATATTGCAGATGAAGTATTCTTAACAGGTACAGCTGCAGAAGTTACACCAGTAGCAAGTATAGATAAAATTCAAATCGGAAATGGCGATAAACCAGTTACTAAGGAAATACAAAAGTATTATTTTGATGTGGTTAAGGGCGTTAGAATATTGAAAGAAGAATGGCTAACTTATGTAAAATAGATAGAATAAAAACTCTTCAAGCATTCGCTTAAAGAGTTTTTTTATTTGCAATTTATAAAATAAACTGAAGGCTTGCTTTTAGATGGAGTTTTAACTCTAAATAAATCGAATTTTTATAACTGGTATGAAAAATATGAAAAAATATATTGACACATACTCTAAAAAAGAGTATATTAATAAAAAATGTAGTATAGTATATTTATAAGACTATAGGGAGGAAATAATTATGAAAGTATTAATAGTTGGTGGGGTAGCAGGTGGAGCAAGTGCTGCTACTAGACTTAGAAGACTAAATGAAAATATAGAAATTATAATGATAGAAAGAGGTGAATATATTAGTTTTGCCAATTGTGGCTTACCCTATCATATTGGCGGGACTATTAAAGATAGAGAAAATTTATTAGTTCAAAGTATTGAAGGTATGAAAAACAGATTTAATGTAGACGTTCGAGTAAAATCAGAGGTACTTTCCATTGATAAAATTTCTAAAAAAGTTAAAATCAAAAATCTTCTAACTAATGAAATCTATGAAGAAAGTTATGACAAACTCCTTTTATCTCCAGGTGCAGAACCTTTTGTACCAGCAATAAAAGGTGTAGAATCAAAAAATATCCTTACTCTTAGAAATATGAAGGATATGGATTTGATTAAGGCTAAAGTTGATAAAGATACTAAAAGAGCCCTTGTAATTGGTGGTGGCTTTATTGGTTTGGAAATAGCAGAAAACCTTGTAGAAAGAGATATTAAAGTAAGTATAATAGAAAAGGGAAAACAAGTTTTAGCACCTGTTGATTTTGAAATATCTGCTCAAATACATAGTCATTTAAAAGATAAGGAAGTGGAGCTATATCTTGAAAATTCTGTTATTGAATTTAAGGATATAGAAGGCAAAATAAAGGCAAAGTTAGAAGATTCTACAGAAATAGTGGCTGACCTTGTAATTATGGCAATTGGTGTAAAACCTGAAAATAAATTAGCAAAAGAAGCTGGCTTGGAAATAGGAAAAACAGGTGGAATAAAAGTTAACAAATTTTTACAAACTTCAGATGAAAATATCTATGCTGTTGGAGATGCTATTGAAGTAAAAGATTATATAATGAATGAGGATGTATTGATTCCTCTTGCTTGGCCTGCAAATAGACAAGGTAGAATAGTTGCAGATACTATTTTAGGGATTCGAGAAAAGGAATACAAGGGAAGTTTAGGAAGTTCAATATTAAAAATATTTGATTTGACAGTGGCTAGTACAGGCTTAAATGAAAAAACATTAAAAAAATTAAATATTCCATATGAAGTGGCAACTGTGAATAGAAATAGCCATGCCTCTTATTATCCAGGAGCTACACCTATGACCTTAAAACTTATTTTTAATGAAAATGGTGAAATATTTGGAGCACAAGGCATAGGAATCGATGGAGTTGATAAAAGAATAGACGTTATTGCTACAGCTATTAAAGGTAAACTAAAAGTTTGGGATTTACAAGAATTAGAACTTACCTATGCTCCACCTTTTAATTCAGCAAAAGACCCTGTAAATATATTAGGTTATGTGGCAGAAAATATGCTCAATAAGGAAATTAAAACCATAAGATATTTTCAACTGGAAGATTTATTAAAAAATAATGAATATCAATTATTAGATATAAGGACTTTAGAAGAAAATCAATTAGCATCAATACCAAATTCACTTCACATAGATTTAGATACTCTTAGAGATAATCTACATAAATTAGATAAGAATAAAACTTATATTGTTTATTGTCAAGTAGGTTTAAGAGGTTATATTGCTTATAGGATATTAGTGGAAAATAATTTTAAAGCACTAAATTTAGATGGGGGATATAAGATATGGTATTATGCAAATTTAGAACAAAGCAATAAAAATATTTTTGATGAAAGAGAATTTTTACACCATACAGAGCCAGATTTACAATTTAAAAAAGAATTGCTTGATGAAGAAAAAGAAGTTGATTCTTTTAAGGAAATAAGTTTAGATGCTTGTGGTTTGCAATGTCCAGGACCTATTCTAAAAACAAAAGAAAAATTAAGTGAACTAGCAGTGGGAGATGTGCTTAGTATTAGTGCTAGCGACCCTGGTTTTAAAAAGGATATAAAAACTTGGGCAGAAAAAACAGGTAATAAACTTATAGATGTTAAAATTGATAAAGGCTTAGTTTTAGCTAAGGTTCAAAAAGGGCAAGGAAGGGTAGAAGAAAAATCACAAGTAAAAGATATGCAGACTATGGTAGTTTTTTCAGGAGATTTAGACAAGGTTCTTGCTAGTTTCATAATTGCTAATGGTGCTTTGGCTATGGGGAAAAGAGTTAATATGTTCTTTACATTCTGGGGCTTAAATGCTCTTAGAAAAGAAAATGTCACAAATAATAATAAAAGTTTAATAGATAAACTTTTTGCAATGATGATGCCTAAGGGCAACAAAAAATTAAAACTTAGTAAAATGCATATGGCAGGAATGGGAACAGCTATGATGAGATATGTTATGACTAAGAAAAATGTAGATTCCTTAGATGTTTTAATGAAAACATATTTGGAGAATGGTGGAAAAATTACCGCTTGTACTATGTCAATGGATGTAATGGGTCTTTCTAAAGATGAATTAATAGATGGAATTGACTATGGAGGGGTTGCCTCTTATTTAGGAGATGCTGAAGATTCTTATTCAAATTTATTTATATAGTTGGTATTTTAATAAAAAAACACAAATTATTGTGTTTTTTTTAATTTTATAGTAAACTATTGTGGCAATCAAATAATAAAGGAGTAAATATGACAACAACAACAATTTCAATTATATCTATAGGACTTGCTATGGATGCTTTTGCAGTAAGCATATCAGAAGGAGTTGCAATAAAAAGAATGCGGATAAAACATGCTATTTTATTGTCGGCTCTATTTGGAATATTTCAGTTTTTTATGCCTTTTATAGGATTTAAGGCTGGAAGTGTTTTTTATTCGTATATTAAGGACTATAGCCATTTAGTTTCATTTTTTCTTTTGGTTTTTATTGGCTGTAAAATGATTTATGAAGGCTATAATGAAGAAAAATGTGAAAAAGAGGGAAAATGTGAAATTAGTTCAAATCATATTTTATTAGCAATAGCTACAAGTATCGATGCTTTAGCAGTAGGTTTTTCATTTTCATTAGTTCCTAATATTGATATTTACAAGGCAATATCAATTATAGGACTTATTACTTTTTTTATTTCATTTTCAGGTGTATATTTAGGCTGTAAATTTGGAAAATACATGAACACAAAGGTAGAATATATAGGTGGTGGAATACTAATTATAATGGGAATAAAGACTTTACTTACATATTATATATAAAAAAATAGACTATAATTTTTTATAGTCTATGATTTCTTGTACTATTTCAATAGGCTTTTTACCTTTTACTTCAACTATATTTACAGGAAAATTTTCAAAAAAACTATCTTGAAATAATTCCAAATATTTATTGCTTTGATTAATAGAACTTTCTACATTAAATTTTTGATATTCTCCCTTATCTCTTTTAAGTCGTTCTTTCAATTCATCTTTATTTGGTTTTAATAAAACAAATTCCAAGTCATAGTTTTCTTTTAAATTGTTCATAATATCTTTAAAATATTCTTGCCATCCTCTTGAATCATAAGGTTTAAAACCTAAATCACAGTATAAAACTTCTGACAGGAAGCTTCTGTCGAGAACAAAATTAATATCGCATTTTGATAATTTGTTAATCATTTCAAGGGTAGTTCTATGCACAAAAAAACTTTTTTCCTTTCCAGTCATTCCCTTATCTTTTACTCCAGACATTCTTATTAAATTAACAGAAGTCATTGTCTCTCTTAGTAAATTTGTTGTTGTAGATTTCCCTGAACCTTGAGGACCTTCTACTATTATAATTCTTGATTTTTCCATTTATACACTCCAAATAATTTTTATTATTTCATATTTTTTATTAAATCATTATACTAAATTTAATCACATAATCAAAGCATTAATTTATTTTGTATATAAAACTATTTGTTATTAAAAAGTATTTCTTGATTTTTTGGATTTTTTGATGTATACTTTAAATGCAAATGACTTGCATAATTCATTTTCCTTAAAGGAGGCAAAAATGAGGTGGACAAATTTACGCAAACAAGTGTATGAAATGATAAAAAGTAATCACAAGCCTATGTGTGCAAATGAAATTTCAAGTAATATTTTAAATTATGATTTAAGCAATATTTATAGAACAATTAAAGTTTTAGGTGAAGAAGGCTTAATAAATTCTTTAACTGTTTCAGGTTCTAATTTTTATTTTGTGGGAGCAGGACATTTTTTATGTTGTAAAAAGTGTAAAGTACTTTTTAACTTTGACAAATGTGTTGGTCATAATATTGTAGATTCTTTAGAGAAAGAATTTGATTTTGTAATTAATAATCATGTTTTATTATTTGAAGGATATTGTAAAAATTGTAGATAATGGAGGAATAATAATGAAAAAAGCTATTTTGATAATGACAATACTTTTATTTTCGTTTAATGCAAATGGAGAAAAAAAGCTAGAAATAATTAGTACAATTTTCCCTACATATGATTTTGTTAGAATAATTGGTGGAGATAAGGTTGAATCAATTATGCTTCTACCTTGGGGAGTAGAACCACATTCTTATGAACCTAGTCCACGTGATGTAGTAAGAATGAATAATGCAGATTTGCTTATATATACTCATGAAGAGATGGAACCATGGGTAAGTAAAATAACTAAAAATATTAAAGTGAAGAATATTGAATTAGCTAAGGAATTAGGATTAAATCTTGAAGAAGAACATAAACATCATGAGGAACATCATGAACATAAGGGATTTTTTGCTAAAATAATAGATTTTTTTAGAAGTAAAAAGGAACATAAACATCATGAAGAACAACACCATAACAGCGAACATGACAGTCATGAGCATCATCATGAACACGATAACTCTTGTTCGTGCGGTCATAGCCATGATAATGACCCACATATCTGGACTGACCCAATTATTGTTCTTGATATTATCGATATAATTACAAGACAACTAGTCTCTTTAGACCCAATTAACAAAGATTATTTTGAAAAAAATAGCAATAATTACAAAAAAGAAATCCAAAATTTACATGAAAGCTATTTAGATTTAATCGAAAATTCTAAAAGAAATAAAGTTGTATTTACAGGGCATTCTGTGTTTGGATATTTTTCTGAAAGATACAATATAGAGTTTATAAGTCCATATAGGCATTTTGCTCCTAACAGTGAGCCTAGTCCTCGTGATGTAGCTTTACTTAGGTCATATATAGAGGATAATAATGTTAAATATATATATTATGAAGAACTCGTTAGTCCAAAAATAGCAAATGCTTTAGAAAAAGAATTAAAAGTAAAGGCATTACTTTTACATGGAGCACATAACTTGTCTAAAGAAGAAGTCGAAAATGGAATTACATATCTTAAAATAATGAAAAATAATATAGAAAATTTAAAGTTAGGATTAGATTATGGAAAATAAGATATTAGAAGTTAAAAATTTATTTGTAGATTATGGAAAATATAATATTTTGAAAAATATAAATTTTTCTATGGCATATGGAGACTATATTGGAATTTTAGGTCCAAATGGTGCTGGTAAAAGTACTTTGATTAAAGCTCTACTAAATTTAGTAGAGTCTAGTGGATATATAAATTTTGATATTGATAAAAAAGAAGTTGGTTATCTTCCTCAACTACAAGAGAATAAGAATAAATTATTTCCTGCTACTGTTGGAGAAATAGTCGCTACAGGTTTAGTTGGGAAAAAAAAGTTTCCTAAATTTATAAAAAATACAGACAAGGTAGAAGTTTTAAGTGTTTTAAAAAAATTAGGTATAGAAGATTTATATAATAAAAGAATTGGAGATATATCAGGAGGGCAAACACAAAGAGTATTACTATGTAGAGCCTTGGTTGCTAAACCAAAATTATTAATTTTAGATGAGCCAACAAGTGCTTTAGACCCACAAGTTAGAGATAGTTTTTACAAGTTATTAAAAGAATTAAATGAAAAAGAAAATTTAAGTATTATTTTTATTTCTCATGACATAGCTACCATAGGACGTTATGCAAGTAAAATGCTTTATTTAGATAAGGAATTAGTATTTTTTGGTACTAATCAGGAATTTTGTGATTCAAAAAAAATGACAGAATATTTTGGGCATGTATCACAACATCAAATATGCTGGAGGCATGGACATGAACATAATTAATCAAGTGTTAGAAGCTTTTTCACAGGTATTTATACAAAAGGCTTTATTAAGTGGAATTTTTATAGCTGTAAGTGCTTCTATTTTGGGAGTTTTTCTTGTTTTAAAAAACATGTCTTTAATAGGAGATGGACTAGCACATGTTAGTTTTGCAGCAATTGCAATAGGTTTATTATTTTCAAATGAGCCTCTCACTTTTGCTATTCCTCTAGTTATTTTAGCTAGTTTTTTAGTTCTTAAATTAAAAGAAAGTGCTAAAATTAATGAAGACTCTACTATTGGTATGCTTTCTTCATTTTCAATGGCTGTTGGAATAATAATAGCATCTGTCGCCAAAGGTTTTAATGTAGATTTATTTTCTTATTTATTTGGAAGTATTTTATTTATTACAAATTCAGAATTAATAATTTCAATTTTAGTTTCTATATCTATTATTGTAGTTGTACTTATATTTTACGAAGACCTTTTTGCAGTGAGTTTTGATGAAAACTTTGCAAAAGTAAATGGTATTAATGTAAAAAGAATTGATTATCTTTTATCCCTTCTAACTTCTATAACTATTATATTAGGAATTAGAATAGTAGGAACTTTATTAATTTCTAGCTTAATTGTTTTTCCAAGTATCACAGCCTTACAATTAAAAAAAGGTTTTAAACTTACCCTGTTATATTCAGCTTTATTTTCAGTATTATCTTTGATTTTAGGAATAATTTTTTCTTATATTATCAATATTCCTAGTGGTGCATCTATAGTAGTAGCAAATGCTTGTTTTATGCTTATAACTATGTTTTTGGGTAAATTAAAAGCTTAATTTGATGTATTGCAATTATATATTTTAAATATCTAAAAAATGAATAAGATATAAAATCAATATAAACAACACTTAGAGAAAATAATATTTTTTTGATAATTACTTTCCTTGAAATTTATTTCTATTAGTACTATAATGAATAGACAATATATTTGAAGGAGTAGAAATGAGGAATTGTTTAGACCATTTATGTATAATAGTAAAAAGCGTTAATGCTGTTAAAGAGTTTTTTAACAACAGAGGAGTAAAAACAGAAGAAATAAAAATTAAAGAAGAAGCAAAGGAATTTTACGTAGATAATAATAAAGGCATCGCAGGAATACGTTTTGTAGAATTGAAAGAAGGCAACGTTTATAAAGGGTTTCCACTAGAAGATGTTTACGGTATCCACCATTTTGGATTAGCAGTAACAAATATAAAAGAATTTTTAAAAAACATTGAAGATGTAGCTTGGTATTTACACCCTATGAGTATTTCAACCTATGAAAGCTCAAAAAGAGTATGGTTAAGTAAAGAGGGAGCACCATTTTTATTGGAAATTATAGAAGACCCTTTAAAATGTAGTAACTTTAGTGAAAAAGAAGGTTTTGTAAATGAAATATTTTTTCCAGAATCTAATTTTGATAATGCATTAATTAATTCATTAGAAACTAAGGAATTGAAAGTAGCTAATTTATCAGAATGGAGAATAAGGGTAGAAGATAATTTCTTTACTATCGAAGATTTTTACGATGAGATTAATTAAAAAAGATTATTTTATTTTCACTATCATTAAATATTATAAAAGAAAAAACCACAAGATATAAACTGCTATCCTGTGGTTTTTTCTTTTAAAACAACTTTAAATTCTCTATTTTTTGCTTGGATTTTTTTGTTTTATTTTCTTCCTTAGAATTTTTAGCTATATTTTTTTTAATTTCAATTTTTAGCTGATTTACATATTTTTCTAATTTCAATATGAGTTCCAAATCTTCTACCTTATCCTTATATTCTTCCTTAGCCCTATATATCTTTTCTTCAAAACTTTGAAAACTTAATTGTCCAAAATTATCCACTAAGTCAAATAGCGTATCATAACAATGTTTATTCCATCTTTCTAAGTCTTCTTCACTTAATAAGTCTGTATAATTTTTAGCCTTCCATCTAAAATATAATTCATTATATTTTTTATTATGAAATATAGGCTTATAATTTTTAGGGTCTTTATGAATTAATTCAAATTGTCTTTTATCTGCAACAGATGGAAAAGCACCATAAATATCCAAATCAACATTTGCATGAGCTTCTGACTGTTCATACTCAAAAACCTTGGCTAATTTATTTCCATGTTGATACTCAATTTTTTTTGCAATACTTAATTGTTTTTTCAAAAATTCTATATCTAAATTATCTTTGTGTCTAAAATCATTCCATGAAAACAAAAGTGGCATTTGATTTATTCTAATAACTTTTATACCTGGTCTTGTTTTTCCCAAATCTTCCAAGTCATTTTTTTTCATATATAATAAATTTTTTAATTCTTCTACCTCTGATTCTATCAATATATCTAAATCACTATTTAAATCAATAAAAATAACTTCATTGGGATTTTTTTGTACTGAATTAATAGGATATAAAATACTAAAATAATTATTCTCATACGAATAAGAAAAATCCACATGAAAAAATACCTGTCCTTCTCCAATTGATTTTTTTACATTATTTTTTAGTCTTAGAGAAAGTACATAATCATACAATTCTTTATCTGCATTATATAATTTTTTTGCTAATTCCACAGTTGCTATTACATCACTCATCGCATCATGTGCTTTTTCATGAATAATGCCATTGACTTCACTTAATTTTTCCAAACGAAAAGAAGGCTTTCCATCATTATCCATATGCCAGTTTAATTTTTCAGGACTCTGCATATAAAAGGCTAAAACTGCCTTCATTAAATCCCAACGGCTACAATTATTTTGCCATTCTCTAACATAAGGGTCTCTAAAAGTTCTATAAAATAAATTTCTGCTAACTTCGTCATCAAATTTTAAGCTATTATATCCTACAGAAATTGTACCTTCCTTGGTAAATTCCTTAAATATTTCCCTTGCCAATTTTTCCTCACTAATACCTTTTTTATTAGCGTCTTGTGGCGTAATTTTTGTAACTAAAATAGCTTCGTAATTAGGAATATAATCCTTTGCTAAGGTACAAAAAAATTCTATCTTATCTAAAATATTAAAATTTTCATCAGTTCTTACTCCTGCAAATTGTGCAATTCTATCTATTCTTGGGTCTGTACCAAAAGTTTCATAGTCATACCAAATATATGTATTCATAAATACTCCTTGTTTTGTTGCTCTTTATTTATTACTATCTTATTGTACCTTGACTAGTTTTAATATTCAAGTATATTTTTTTAAATTTAGCTAACATATTTCTTATATATAATAAAAGCTTATATAATTAATTGGACTTTCTCCTTTTTCAATGCTATGATTTAGTAATATACTAAATTTTTAAGGGTGATTCCATGTTTAAAAAGAATTTACTAAAATCAGGTTTTATAATCGCTATATTTAGTTCTTTATTTTTTTTATTTTATTCTAATTTACAGGTAAATTACTTTGAATTTTTTGAACTTAAAACCTATGATTTGAGATATAAACTAAAAAACCTTTTTGATGTGCATAAAAATAAGGATTATGATGTAGTCATAATTGGAATAGATGAGTCAAGTTTAATTGAATATGGTCCATGGCCTTGGAATAGAAGCCTTCATGGAGAGCTTGTTAGAAAATTAAATGAATTTGGTGTTAAAAGTATTGGTTTTGATGTTAGTTTTAGTGAAAATAGCAAGGGTTCAGAACTTCTACCTATTAGAAATGCCCTTAGGGAAAGTATAGGGCGTGGATTTAGAGCTAAAGAAATACAAGAGGGATTAGCCAAGGAGTTAGCTCTCATTGTGAATAAATTAGATGTTGAAGAAGATATGCGATTTGCTAGAGCCTTGCAAGAAGTAAAAAATGTTACAATAGGAACTTATAATGTGCTAGACCCTGATGTTGGAATAAGCCCTGAAGTCTTGGAAAATACCGAGCATTATAAAAGTAGGTATCATAGAGTAAGGGGCATTGAAAGAGAGCTGGTAGAAGTAAGTCGTGTAGGTAGAAGGATTTCAAATCCTTTTACAGTTCATAAGATGGTCCCTCCTATTCCTGTTCTAGCTCGTTTCACTTATGGTATAGGACCTTATGAAGTAGGTTTCCCAGACTTAGATGGAATACTTCGTGGAATAGTTGCAGTAACAAAGGAAGAACATAGTAATTTGTATTTTCCACCTATGTATTTATTAACTTATCTTAATTCCCTAGGATTAAATCCTAAAGACAATTTAATCTATGACCTAACCAATAACACAATTGAGATAATAAAAGATAATGAAATTCTCAAAAAAATACCTACCAATATAAATGCTTATCAGAGGCTATATTTTTACGGAGCAGGTCATACTTTTAATTATATTTCTTACATGGATGTCCTTAATAATAAAGTTGATAGGAAAGAACTTGATGGAAAGATTGCCCTTGTAGGCTATACTGACACAGCTAAAGGGCTTTATGACCTAAGAGCTACTCCTCTTGACCCAAATACACCAGGAGTAGAGCTACACGCCACTGCTATTCAAAATGTAATAGACAATCGTCATATGATTCGTTTAGAGATTTTGGCACATATGTTTTTAATTTTATCCTATGTTGCTTTAATAACATTAATATTAGCTACTAAAAAATTAAATGTTTACAAAAGTAATCTCTTGGTAGTTTTACTTATATTTTCTTATTTTATTCTTGCTTATATTTTGTTTTTAATGGGAATTTGGATTGAAATATTCTATCCAACATTAATAATGTTACTTTTGTATTTATTCTTGAATGCACAAAATTATTTTGGAGAAGAAAAAGAAAAAAGATATGTAAAGGATGTTTTTGGGGCATATATTAATCCACAACTAATACAAGAATTAGTTGAAAGCCCTGAAAAGTTAAAATTAGGAGGAGAAAAAAAGGAATTAACAGTACTTTTTTCTGATATAGCCTCTTTTACTAGTATTTCTGAAAAGTTAAATCCAGAAGAACTAATAGAAATATTAAATGAATATCTATCTATTACAACAGATATTATATTAAGTAATAATGGAACTATTGATAAATATATTGGTGATGCTATTATGGCTATTTTTGGTGCACCTGTATACAAAGAAACTCATGTAGTTGATGCTTGTAACACAGCTCTATTATACCAAGAAGCCTTGAGAAAACTTAGAGAAAAAAGCCTAAGTCAAGGGAAAGTACCAATTAGTGCACGTATTGGTTTGAATACTGGTGAAATGGTTGTTGGAAATATGGGTTGTAATATTGGTAGCACAAGAAAATTCAATTATACAGTAATTGGAGATGAGGTAAATTTATCTTCACGTTTGGAAAGTGCCAATAAGTTTTATTCAACAGAAATTTTAGTTGGACCTAGAACTTACGAATTGGGAAAAGATGTTTTTTTATTTAGATTAGTTGATTTTGTAAGAGTTAAGGGGAAGAAAAAAGCCGTAGGAGTTTATGAACTTCTTGGAAGAAAAGGGGAAACAAAGTTAGAAGAGTTTATTAAAAACTATCATTTTGCAATGGATAAATATAAAAACAGGGAATTTCAAGAAGCAGAAAACTTATTTAAAAATTTGTTAGAAAAACATGAAAATGATGGACCTTGTAAAATATATCTTGAAAGAATCAAAGAATACAAGCTTAATCCACCAGATGAAAACTGGGATTATAGTTATACTATGACAAGCAAATAATAAGGAGGCTTTATGTTTTGGGTAGAAGGTAAGGAGAAAGTTATTAATTCATCTTGGATTAGAAAGATGTTTGAAGAAGGAGAAAAATTAGCAAAAATTCACGGGGCAGAAAATGTATTTAATTTTAGTTTGGGGAATCCTTATAAAGAACCACCTAAAAAAGTAAAAGAATCTGTAAGTAAATTTATGGAACAAGAAGGAATACATAAATACATGACCAATGCAGGTTTTGTTGATGTTAGAGAACAAATAGCAGAGCATTTTAATAAAGAAAGTCTTACCAAGATACAAGGTAAAAATATAATTATGACTAGTGGAGCTGCTGGTGGCTTAAATATTATCCTAAAATCCTTGTTGAATAAAGATGAAGAAGTAGTTGTTTTCGCTCCTTATTTTGTGGAATATGGATTTTATGCACAAAATCATGGTGGTAAAATTAAGGTTGTAGATACCTGCCATAATAATTTTATCCCTAGAGGAGAAGATTTGAAAGCCGTTTTAAACGATAAAACAAAGGCTGTAATTATAAATTCACCAAACAACCCAAGTGGTGCTTTATATTCAAAAAAAACTATAGAAGAATTAGCAACAGCACTAGTAAATTGGGAAAAAGAAAGTGGAAAGAAAGTATTTTTAATATCAGATGAACCTTATACAGAAATAGTTTATGATAAGCATAAAGTTCCTAAAATTATGGACTGCTACCCTAATACTATCGTTACAACAAGTTTTAGTAAGTCTTTGGGGTTAGCTGGTCAAAGGATAGGTTATGTAATTATTAGTCCTAATATTGAGGATAGTGAACTTTTGACAGATATAATGGTATTTTGTAATAGGACTCTAGGTTTTGTTAGTGCTTCAGCTTTATGGCAGAAGGTAGCAGGTGACTGCATTGGTGAAAAAGTTGATATTAGCGATTATCAAGAAAAAAGAGATATAATTTTTGAACATTTAACTTCTCTAGGTTTTGAAATACGTAAACCAGAAGGAACTTTTTATTTATTTCCTAAAAGCCCCTTGAAAAATGATGTGGAATTTGCAAAAATAGCTATGAAGTATAATATTTTAATAGTTCCTGGTAGTGGTTTTGGTGCTCCTGGATATTTTAGAATCTCTTACTGTGTTCCAACAGATATGGTGAAAAAGTCTTTAGATGCTTGGACAAAATTAGCCAAAGAATTAAATTTATAGTAAAATTTACTACAAAAAATTATTTTTATCTTTAATATTTATTAATTTTTCATAGAATATTTAAAAGACAAATAG
>Ga0075011_10000430_pt1 | contig 22214 bp, 18 predicted proteins | sample TARM_MetaG_T_14_FD_72354 | JGI IMG/M metagenome (GOLD analysis project Ga0075011, IMG submission 72354) | Freshwater microbial communities from Pennsylvania, USA, analyzing microbe dynamics in response to fracking - TARM_MetaG_T_14 | ecosystem: Environmental > Aquatic > Freshwater > River... | reverse complement strand
ATATAAACCATTATAAAACTAAATATATAAATAATAGTATTTCTAATAACATTATCAGGTTCTCTTACACCTAATAAATCTAGCACAATTGGATTAAGTTTTTTTGATAAAACTATATTAAATATCAAAGCACCAAAAGAAATAAATTCAGCAATTATTCCTTTTTTATATCCAAAATATGTGAACAAAACTAATATTAAAGCGATTATAATGTCTATATACATTTCTCCTCCTACTCTTCTACTATTTTAACCCATAAAGCTTTTAAATACAATGTTTCTGGAACATGTAATATCCAAGGATGATCTGTGGGTTGATAATTAACTCCTAAAACTTCTAACCTTTTACCATTAGCTGAAGCTGCCATTCTTGTTACTTCTATTAAATCTTGTAAAGCCATATGATAAGCACAAGTAATTACACCTAAAATTCCGTCCTCATTCAAAAGTTTAAAGCTATAATCACAAAGATCATAGAAAAAATCCCTACCTCTTCTAAGTTCCTCACGCTTTTTTATTAACGAAGGAGGGTCTAAGGTAATTACATCATATTTTTCTGAACGAGTGCTTAATGTTTTTAATATACTAAAGGCATCTCCTTCAATAGTTTCAAAATTATTAGAAAAAGCATTTAATTCATAATTCTTCTTGCATAATTCTAAAGCATATGGTTCTTTATCAATGGCAACTACCTTTTCACAACCTTCTTTAAGAGCAGCCATAGAAAAACCTCCACTTGAAGAAAATACATCTAAAAATTTAGTTTTTTCATTTAAATAAGGTCTTATAAATTTTCTTGATTCTCTTTGGTCTAAGAAAAAACCTGTTTTTTGTCCATTAGCTATATCAATAGTATATTTTAATCCATTATCTTCCATTATAATTTCATCAGGTATTTGACCATAAATTATTCCTGTTTTATTTTCTGCACCTTCATGAATACGGTTTTCAACATCTGATCTTTCATATATTCCCTTACATTTAGTTACTTTTTTTAAAGCATTTATTATTTCTTGTCTAAAAGTTTCTAATCCTGTATTTCTAAATTGTATGCTTAAATACTTATCAAATTTGTCTACTATTAACCCTGGTATTCCATCTGCTTCTGAATAAAATATTCTTGTACAATTCGTTTCTGCATCTAATTTTTTTCTTTTATCAAAAGCATATTTTATTTTTCTCAAGAAAAATTTAGCATTAATTTCTTCTTGTTTTGTAGTAAGAACTCTCACAAGGGCATTAGTATTTTCCACTATATAACCATAAGCTAGAAATACAAATTCCTTTGTACATACTTCTACTATTTCTCCATTTTTAACTTCGCCCATAATCATATCAATTTCATCCTTGAATATATTTGGGTAAAAATTTCTTATTTTTCCTTCTTTTTCTTTTTTTACAATTATTCTTTTTTGCATCATTTTCCTTCCTTAACCAATAATAAGTAATTCATCTATTCTTACATTTTTACCAAAGAATAATTTACTAGCATTACCTGTTATTTCTATTTTTTTATATATTGAAATTTCTCTTCTCTCTTCATTTATAATTTTTCTTAAAACTATAACTACTTTTTCATCCTTAAGAAGCCCACCTTTTTCTCTTGATATAACTTGTCCTATTACTAAAGAACCTGCTCTTGCAACACCTTCTATATCTTTTTCCAAATTAAATTCTAATGTTTGACCTTCAAATAATGAACCATAAGTTCTTACAGCTTTTATTTCTATAATTCCTACTGTTTTTTGTAGGAATTGTGCTGCTACGGCAAAATTAGAATCTTTTAACAATAAATAATCATATATATGATGTACTCTATCAACTATAGCTTCACTTCCAAGTCTATCTCCAAATAAGTATTCTTCAATAGTTTCTACTCTAGTTAGAAGGTCTTTTTCTTTAGTTCTATTTTGAAATAAATAATCTTCCAGATTATCTGTTTTAGTCATTATACTATAATAACTACCATCTAAAAAAATCAAATCATATAACTTTCTCTGTCTAACCAAAATATTATCATTACTAGTATTCCCAACAATTCTTTTTTCAAGTATAGATAATCTATCTTCAAAACTTCTACCACTATTTTCAATATTGAACCCAAATATAACTTCCTCTATTTGCCTTAAGCCTATAAATTTTGTATTTGCTCCTTGCTCTGCTCTAAGTTGCCCTTGTTGTTTTGAATTAATTGACTCACTATAAGAATTAAAGCTAAAAATAATAATTGTTAATAATAACAAAGTTTTAATCATGTCGTCCTCCTAATTAATAATAAAATTAATCTTCATTTCAAGTTCCAAATCTAAACTGTATAAGGTAGCAGTATATTTTCCACTTTCCATAATAAAATCCATATTGCTTTCTGTATTCCATTCATAAGTAAATATTTTTTTACTCTTCTTATTAATTATAATCTTTTTTCTGCTTTCCGTCAAACTATCTATCAAATCTCTTTTAAAAACTAATTCTGAATCCTTTTCTATCAACAAATTAAAAATAATATTTCTATAAAATTCTAATTCTATATCTTTATTGCTCTTGTTTTCAAGAGTAAAAACAAATTGAACTATTTCATCTTTATTATACTCTGACTTATTAGTAGTTGCTATAATTTTTAATTTATCTCTTTGAAAACTTACAAAATTTTCACGGCTACCTGCAAAATAACTATTAAGTGCAAAAATTAAAGCTACTATTATCATAATATCAAGTAAGGTTATCATTTGATTCTTTTTTAAATTCAATATTTTCATAATTTTCAATTTTTAATAAACCTCTTCTTCCTACTATTTTATTATTTTTCAAATAAATTCTATCTACTCTTCTATTTATATTAGTCAAAAGTTCATAGGCTATTGTACCAATTTCTGTAGCAATTTCATTATAGTCTCCACTATATATCGTCACATCTTCTCCAACACTTATATTTTCTATCTCCTTAGGAATACTTATCATTAATTGATCCATACATATATTTCCTACTATTTTACAAACTCTATCTCTTATTAGAACACTACCTTTATTTGAAAAAGCCCTACTTAAACCATCTCCATATCCTATTGCAACAGTTCCTATTACTTCTCCTTTTTTAGCCATATATTTTTTTTGATAAGATATATAAGTATCTTCTTTTATTGTTTTTAAAAAAACTAATTTTGATTTTAATTTTAATATTGGTTTTAAAAAACTAGATTCTGAATTATATGGCATGATTCCATATAAGGCTATTCCTGGTCTAATATAATTACTTATTGTATCTTCTTTAAATAAAAAAGAACCTGCACTATTTAAAATATGAATATATCTAAGCTTTAATTTTTCATAAGGTTTAAATTTATTAAGTTGTTCCATCGTATACTCTTTTTCTTCTTCCAAATCTGCACTTGATAAATGACTAAATACCCCTTCTACCCTTGCTATTTTATTTTTATTTATATATTCGATAGCTCTAAGTCCCTCTTCTTGACTAAAACCGATTCTTCCCATTCCTGTATCTATGGCAAGTTGGACTCTAGGTTTTATTTTTATTTTTTCTAATTCTTGTATTTCTTCAAAACTAGCAATACTTATGCATATATCGTATTTAATTGCATCACTCCAAGTGTCGTGCGGAGTACATCCTAATATTAATATATCTTCTTTTATATTTTTTTGTCTAAGTTCTATAGCTTCCTCTATTGTTGCAACACCAAAAATATCTATGCCCATTTTAGATAATTCCTTAGCAATTTTTACTGCACCGTGTCCATAAGCATCTGCCTTGACTATTGCCATTATTTCTTTTCCATGTGCTATTTTTTTTGTTTTGTTCAAATTATATTCTAAATTATTTAAATCTATTTCTGCCCAAACTCTCATTAGATGTCACACCTCTTTCTAGATATTCCCTCTATTATTATACTTGCAAATTAAGGAAATTGTAAGTATAAATATTAATTTTTTAAATTTTAGTATTTACCTGTTTATCCTCATAAAAATTAAAATTATAAAGCAAAAGAGTGGCCTATGACCACTCTAATAGCTTTAAATAAGGGATATACTAGTTGTTTTCCCTATCATCTCACACTTTATTTTTCCCTCTTTGAATAGCCAACCTAAAGCTAAAAGTAAATCATCCTTTTTTAACTCTGTTGATTTTTCAATTGATGAAATAGTTTGATTCGGATTTTCTGATAGCGACTTCCAAATTATTCCAGCATTATTTCCTATAGTCTCTTCTGAATATCTCATAACAATTTCCCCCTTAACATTTTATTTCTTTACTTTATTTTAAGTTTTTTAAACCTTCCTTTTTTTCTAATAAATAAACTACTGGACTAACAACAAAAATAGATGAATATGTTCCTGCTATTACTCCTACTAATAGAGTTGCCATAAAAGTTTTTAATGAATCCCCACCAAAAATTAACATAGCTCCAACAGCTAAAAATGTAGTTAAAGATGTATTTATAGATCTAGTCATAACTGAATTTATACTATCGTCTATGATATCTGCTAATTTGGCACTTTTATTTTTTCTATGCATTTCTCTAATTCTATCAAATACTACTATAGTATCATTTATAGAGTATCCTAATATTGTTAGAACTGCCGCTATAAAAGGTGTATTAACTTCATAAGCAAGTAAAGCTATTATTCCTACTGATATTATAATATCATGAAATAGTGCAACTACTGCTGCTATAGCAAATTTAAATTCAAATCTTAAAGTTATATAAAGAACTATTAAAACGGAACCTAATAAAAGTGCATATGTTGCATTTACTTTTAATTCCTCACCTATTGCTGCTCCTACCTTTTCTGATTTTAACAAATCAAATTCAGAAAAAGCTTTGATTTTACTTAGTATTCCATTTCTTTCCTCTTCGCTCAATTCAATAGTCCTTATCATAAATTCATTTTCTTCAGATTCTTGTACTATTCTTCCATGTCCTAATTGATTATAATCTTTAGATATTTCATCTAATACAGTATTTAATTCATTTAAACTAACTTCTTTATCAAATTTAACTTGAATTAAATTCCCTCCTGTAAAGTCTATTCCTAAATTCAGTCCTCTAGTCAAAAGACCTACCAAAGAAATAGCAATAACAATTCCTGAAATCCCTAACCATAATTTCGATTTATTTACAATTTCTAATCTCACTATGCTACCTCCTTTATTCCAAATGATTTTGCATTAATTCCTTTTATGTATAAAAGAGACGCTTTCAATAATAATTTTGTCACTATTATAGCTGTAAACATTGAAGCAATTGTACCTATTGTCAGAGTAACTGCAAAACCTTTTACTGGACCTGTTCCCAAAGAAAATAATATAGTTGTCATTATAAGTGTTGTAATATTTGAATCAAAAATTGCAGAAAATGCTTTTTTAAATCCAGCATCTACAGATTTTATTATACTCTGTCCATTACGTATTTCCTCTTTTATTCTCTCAAAAATAATTACATTAGCATCTACAGCCATACCTAATGATAGAATAAATCCTGCTATCCCTGGCAAAGTTAAAACCGCATCTATATAATTTAAAACTCCAAAAACTATTATTCCAAAGTTAATCAAAGCTATACTTGCTATAAGCCCTGGAAATTTATACATTATTATCATATATGCAATAATAAGCCCAATTGCTAATTTCCCTGCCATTATTGAAGCTTCTATTGAAGTTTTACCTAAAGTTGCTCCTACCGATCTAGTTTCTAATATTTCAGCTCTTACTGGTAATGCCCCTGCATTTAAAAGTGTCGAAAAACTTTTAGCTTCTTCTAAAGTATAGTTTCCACTAATAACACCTCTTCCTCCTGGAATTGCAGTATTTATTCTTGGAGCACTTTGGATTTCTCCATCTAAGGTAATTGCTAATTCTCTTCCTATATTATCCCTAGTTATTTTAGCAAATCTTTCTGCACCATTTATATTAAGTGTAAAAGCTATTTGCGGTTGTCCCATATCTCCAAAAGTAACTTCTGAACTTTCCAAATCTCTTCCACTTAAACCTGTATTTGTTAAAGTCCCATCTTTCTCTACTAATTGAAATTCTAAAAGTGCTGTTTTTCCTATCATATTTACAGCTTGTTCTGTATCTGTAACTCCTGGAATTTCTACCAATACCCTATCTGTTCCAGAAATTTGAACTCTTGATTCTGCTACCCCAATTCCATTAATACGTCTATCTAATACTTCTACCAGCCTAGCCATATCGTCACTAGTTATTGCTTTTCCATTATCACTTTGTGCCTCTAGTAATATGTAAGCTCCGCCTCTTAAATCTAAACCTAGATTCATTTGTTTTTTAAAGGTAAAATACATCCCCCCTATTGAGATTAATAAAACAATTACAATCTCAATTAACAACTTCTTTTTCATGCCTTCCTCCTTGTATTAGTTACTTCTTTTTTTTCTATCTAAGAATGCTTGAAGGATTATAGTAGCTGCTACCTTGTCCACAACTTTTCTTTGTTCTTTTTGATTTTTATTTGTCATAGAACTTAGCATATTGTGTGCAGATACAGTAGTATATCTTTCGTCTACCTCTATAAATTCAATATCCTTAATACTTTTTTCTAATTTAGCCATAAACTCTCTTGTTTTTTCAGCCTGTCTTTTTTCACTGCCATCTAAGCTTTTTGGAATCCCAACTACAATTTTAGTACAATTTTCTTCTCTGCATATATCTTTTATTCTATATACAGCCTTTGTTAAACGCCTATCTATTACTTCTAAAGGAGAGGCAATCATTCCCATTGGGTCTGATTTTGCCACACCTATTCTTACATCTCCTATATCTAATGCTAGATACTTCATTAATTTCTCCTATAATTTTTCTCTCAATATCTTTTCAGCTAATTTTAAGGCTTCTACAACTTTTTCTCCTTCTTTAGCTCCAGCCTGTGCAAAATCTGGTCTTCCTCCACCATTTCCACCAGCAAATACGGCAATTTCCTTTACTAAGTCACCAGCTTTTATTTTAGCTATTAAATCCTTAGTTACTCCCACTGCAAAGTTACCTTGCCCATCATTATTTGTTCCTAGAACAACTACACAAGATACTAATTTATCCTTTGCCTTATCCACTATTTCTCTAAGGCTTCCAACTTCTTTATTTTTAAAAGAAGCAAGTAGAACTTTTATCCCATTAATTTCTATAAGATTATCAAACAAAGAATTTGCCTCATAAGTAGCTAATTTTGAATTTGCTCTCTCTAATTCTTTTTGCGTTTCTTTTAAATCTGCCAATAGTTTATCTACTTTTATAGGTAAATTAGGAATTTCAGATTTCAACTTATCTCCCAATTCTAATAATAAATTTTCCATTTGATTTACTACTTTAAAACTTGTAAAACCAGTTGTTGCTTCTATCCTTCTAACTCCAGAAGCTATTCCTTGCTCTGTTAATATATTAAATAAACCTATTTCACCAGTTCTTTCCACATGGATTCCACCACATAATTCTGTTGAATAATCTTCTTGGCTTACTACTCTAACTATATCACCATATTTATCACCAAATAAAGCCATAGCTCCTTTTTCCTTTGCCTTATCTATATCCATATATTCAACATTTACAGAAATATTTTCAAATACCTTTCTATTTACTATTTCTTCTACCTTTTCTATTTCTTCTCTAGTCATAGCCTCAAAATGAGAAAAATCAAATCTTAGTCTATCATCTGTTACTAATGAACCTGCTTGTTGCACATGCTCACCTAAAACATCCTTTAAGGCTCTGTGTAATAAATGGGTAGCAGTATGATTTCTTTTTATTTCACTTCTTCTTTGAGAATCAACACTTAACTTTAATTTTGCTCCCTTTTCTACTGTCCCTTCTAAAACTTCTACTGTATGTATAAAAATTTCTTTTTGTTTCTGAACATCTAAAACCTTAGCTTTAAAATTATTTCCATGGATAAGACCCGTATCAGAAGCCTGTCCGCCTGATTCAGCATAAAATACTGTTTTATCAAAAATAATCTGTACTTTATCAGCTTCTATATTTTCTACTGAATACACAATTGCTTCAATTTCTTCATGTTCATAACCTTCAAAAACTGTCTTACCATATTTATCATAGAATTTTTCTATAAACTCATCTTGTCCTTTTTCTCTAACAACTTCCCTAGCATTTCTAGCCTTGTCTTGATGTTCTTTCATCTTTTCCTTATATTCTTCAAAAGACAAAGCAATATTATTTTCTTGACATATTTCCTCTGTTAATTCATATGGGAAACCATAAGTGTCATACAATTTAAAAATAATATCTGCATTTAATTTATTTTCATTATTAGCCTTTAGCTTATCTAACTCCTCATTAACTAATTTCATTCCTTGGTCAAGAGTTTTACTAAATTTTTCTTCTTCAATTAAAACTATTTTCTTAACATGTTCTCTTTTTTCTTCTAGTTCTGGATAAGCTAAATTCATTATTTCTATTACTTTATCTACTAATTCACATAAAAACACTTCACTTCTACCTAAAAGTCTTCCGTGTCTAACTGCTCTTCTTAATATTCTTCTAAGGACATAGCCCCTACCTTCATTACCTGGTAAAACTCCATCAGCTATTAAGAAAGTTATTGCTCTTATATGGTCTGTTATTACTTTTAAAGAATAATCTTTATTAGGAGCATCTCCATATTTACAAAAACATAATCTTCCAGCCTCTTCTAATATTGGAAATAATAAATCTGTTTCATAGTTATTTTTTTTACCTTGAACTACTGCACTTATTCTTTCCAAACCTGCCCCCGTATCAATATTTTTTTTCGGAAGCGGTTCCAGAGTCCCATCCTCTTTTCTATTCCATTCTGTGAATACAAGATTCCAAATTTCTAGGTATCTATCTGAATCACATTCACAGCCAAGTTTACAGTTTGGTCCACAACCTAATTCTTCCCCTTGGTCTATATGGATCTCACTACAAGGACCACATGAACCTACTGGTCCTGCTGACCACCAGTTATCATCTTCTCCTAGTCTTACAATTCTATCTTTAGAAACTCCTACTTTTTCCATCCATATTTTTTCACTTTCATCATCATCTTTGAAAATAGAAATCCATAATTTTTCCTTGTCTAATTTTAACACATCTGTAACAAACTCCCAAGACCAAATTATAGATTCTTCTTTAAAATAATCTCCAAAAGAAAAATTCCCAAGCATTTCAAAAAAAGTATGATGTCTTGCAGTTTTACCTACATTTTCCAAATCATTAGTTCTAATACATTTTTGATAAGTAGTTACTCTACTATGAGGTGCTTCTGCCTGCCCCAAGAAAAATGGTTTAAAAGGAACCATTCCTGCTACTGTTAATAATAAAGTTTCATCATCTGGTATTAATGATGCACTTTCATAATGTTTATGAAGTTTCTTTTTAAAAAACTCTATAAATTGACTTCTAACTTCGTTACCTGACAACATTATATCTTCTCCTCCTATATTTTTAAAACATTTTTTATTTTTATATTACAACTTAAAATTTTGTCCAAGATAAACTCTTCTCGCCATTTCATTTTCTGCTATTTCTTGAGGTGTACCATGAATAAGTACCCTACCTTCTGCCATTATATAAGCTTTTTCTGTTATGCTAAGGGTTTCTCTTACGCTATGGTCTGTTATTAGTATTCCAAGACCTCTTTCTTTCAAATATCTTATAATTTCTTGTATATCCTCTACTGCAATTGGGTCTACCCCTGCAAAAGGTTCATCAAGTAAAATAAAATCTGGATTATTGGCAATGGTTCTCGCTATTTCTATCCTTCTTCTTTCTCCACCTGACAAAGCATAACCTAGAGATTTACTTACCCTAGTTAGTTTAAATTCTTCTAAAAGTTTATCTCGTTCTTCTATTATTTGTGGTTTTGATAAATTTCTCATTTCTAATATTGCACTTATGTTATCTTCTACACTAAGATTTCTGAATACAGATGGTTCTTGTGCAAGATAGCCTATACCAAGTCTAGCTCTTTTATACATTGGATAATTAGTAATATCTTGTTCATTATAAAAAACTTTTCCCCCATTTGGTCTTACTATCCCTGTAATCATATAAAAAGTTGTTGTTTTACCAGCACCATTTGGTCCTAAAAGTCCTACAATTTCACCTTTATTCACTTCTAAGCTGACTCCACCTACAACTTTTTTCTTGTTATAAACTTTTTCTAGGTCTCTAGCTACTATGCTTTTCATTAATTTCCCACCTCATCTTCTAACTCATTTTCCAGCCTTGATAATATTATCTTATTATCAATTAGCAAAAGACCATAAATAACCTCATAACTCACATCTTCCAAATAAGCTATAAGTTTAAAACTTTTATCTAGCTTTTCTTTTGACTTTGATATAATAATTAGTTCTTCTCCCAAGTCATCAAAAATTTTATATTCATCTACAAATTTACTTGTATATTTATTACTTCTTTCTATGAATAATTTATCTTCATCAGAGCTATAATTAAATACCAAGTTATTTGCCAAGCTTTTTAAATAATTCAACTTATCTTCTCTAGCTACTCTAATATAATATTCTACTATTTCTTTAGTTTCACCTATAGAATAAGTAGCACTTATTTTAATTATACTTTCTTCTCCGTTGTACATAGGGTGTTTTATTGTCCCATCAATATCTATTATGTTTTTATTGCTAGTTTCCCAATTTATTATAACATCTTCATATTTAGATAACAAGTCTATATAATTAGTATTAGCTTCTACTTTTCTAGGAATACTTATATTTTCCTTTGCAAGAGCAATTTTTTTTCTATTTTCTTCATCTTGTTTCTTTTTCATTTTAGTTTCCTCATAGGTTTCAATATCCATACTTAGATTAATATTGCCCTTTCCTTGAAGAATTCCAGTTTCCAAATCAAATACTCCACTATCAGCTAATAATTTTGTTTGCCCCTTATAACTTTCAATATTCCCTTCTAGATTAACCTTATTACTTATATTGCTAAAGTCCGCCTTATCAGACCTTGTATTTACACCACCTAAAGCTTCGCTAGTATTGCTAATTCTAACATTGTTTGTCATAAAAGCACTTTCACTTGGTAAATGTAAAACAATACTTTCTGCACTTATTCTATTGTCTTCTCTAATGGTAATTATTGAATTTCCCTTGGCAAAAAGATTTTGACTTAAACCTTCTGCTTCTAAAAAATCTCCCTTTAATTCCATATCTTTATAAATAAACTTACTATTATCCCTAATTTCACTTCTAGTAACAACAAGTTCTCCATTAATGTCTTCCACAAAATATAAACTTGCTATATTCCCTTGGAATTTTAAGGGATTTTCATAATCTACTTCTTCCAAAGAATTTAATTGTTCTTCATTCATAGTAAATATTTTTCCTTTAATATTATTATCAAAATTAAACTCATTTTTCAGATAATCACCATAAAGGCTATCTCCTTCTATATGGTCACCTATACTTGTTGTAAGTATTGGTCTTTCCAATTGAATAGTTTTATTTAATAAGTCTATATTACCTTTTTCTGCATCTATAAGGATATTATTCCTAATAATTTTCAAAGCTTCTGGTAGTATAGCATAATTTGTAGCTTGATAGTATATTAACCTTTCTGTTTCTAAATCCAAATTTGTTTCCTTATCTTGTATTCTTACATTATTTTTTAATATCACTTCTTCTTTAGGCAAGCTATATTCTACAAAATCACCCTTTGCTTCTACTAATTTACTTCTACCCCAATAATTTTCACCATAAAAAATTTCTGTATCTAGTTTATATTTCCCCTTAGAAACATTAGTTTCAAAATCTTTCAAACTTGACCACATAATTGTTTTTGTAGGGAAAGTCGCCAACTCTTTATTCGGCTCATAAATTACTTTTTCTGTTTCTGCTCTGTATTCTCCATGTTCAAACTTAACATTCTCATATAATTCAAAGTAAGTTTCCAGTTTAAATTTAGCTCTATTTCCATAGATTGTCAATTGTTTTTCTTCACTTCTCAAAAAAATATTTTTATCAAAAGTTCCTTCTTGGCTTTCATAATTGTATAAAAGAGCATCTCCATAGGCAAAAATATCGTCTTTTTCAAAGTACGTTCTTTCTTTGGAACTAATTAAATTTTCTTTTTGTCTTATTACTGCATCTTTACCATATATTTTATTATTACTAGCTTGCGAGTAAATTTCATAAGGATTTTTAAGATACAGTATTTCCTTTAAACTATCATACTCTACATTCATACTTTTAATATCATAGTCAGCGTAAAAACCTCTTACTTCTCCATTTAAATAATGATAAGCTTCTTGAAAATCAAAGGCTATATTTTCAGCCTCTAAAAAATTACTTTCCTTTTTTAAAACAGGGTTTTTAGCTGTACCATTTTTATTAATAGTATTATATACTAAAGTCTCACCATTTAAAAAAACAGAAATGCCATCTCCATCCTTAGCAATAGCTCTAAATTCTTCAGGTATGTAAAAATTATCTTCTAACAAATGATATTCTCCATAATTAAAGAAAAATTTCATATCCTCATTAGTATATACTATTTCTTTTCCTTCTCCAAATATTTTTAAGACTTCTTTACTTTTATCAAAATAAGTCTTGTCTCCCTCTATTCTATTCTCCTTGTCAAAAACTAAAACTTCTCCAATTAACTCAATATCCTCTGTTTCTGTATTAATATAAGCCATGTTTCCTTCTAAATTTTGTTCTAGTCTATGTCCACGTACTTTTCCATGTAAACTTAGTATATTAGTATTTTGGTCTAAAACTGCCTTAGGAGTGAATAACTGTGTATCTTCCTTTGTTAATACAACATTTTTCTCTGCAATTAGTATACCTGTATTTTGATCATATTCTAGGTAATCTCCCTTTATAGTATATCCATCATATCTTATCTCAAAACTCGCATTACTTTGTAGTACTCTATTAACAGTGTCATAAACAGCTATAAGAAAATCTCCCTCTAGCTCACTTTTTTGTTTTTCATTCTCTTCACTTTGTTTTGCTACAACCTTAATATTTCCTTCTAAATTAAGAATTCCATTTTTATTGTTATAATAAGCTCTATTGGCTTTTATATCATAAGAGTCTGAAAATGCATGCACATTTCTTTCTAGTTTCAAATTAGTGATTTCTGTATCTGATTCAAAATAATCCCCACTTATTCTCAAGTCATTCTCTTTATTATAAGCACTCATTCCCTTATCAGTATAGAATAAATCTAAATTTTGAATATACTGAATTTCATCTCCTTGAATTTCCCAGTTATTTTCTTTATTTATTCCATATACATCTCCACTTAAAAGTAAATTAGAGCTTAGCTTATCAAAATTACCCTCATTACCTTTTAAGCTGGTTTTCTGAAAAAAAGCCCTAGCCATTTCAAAATAGACTTTTTTTTCTGCTTCTTTTTCTATCTGCTCATCAGCTTCTACCCTATAACCATCTTTTTTATAGGTAACCTCTATTAATCTCATATCATTATCTATATTTACTTTAATAAGCTCATCTTCTTTGATATAGGTATTATAAATAAAAACTCCTATTAAAAGGGCTAGTATGGAATACATAATATTTTTTAACATATTTCCTCCATAATCCTAGAGCATTTTTTTTAGTTTATCCAAGGTCATTAATGCTTCTATAGGACTTAATTTATCCAAATCTATTTTTTCAAGACTATCTAATATCTGCTCTTCTTCCAAACTAATATATCTTTTCTCTTCTTCCTCAATCATTTCAATTGGGTTTCCTGAAAATAAAGATAATTGCTCACCTTTTAAAGCTTTTTCTGCATTTTTTTGTCTTTCTTCTAACTTCTTAAGAGTAATTCTTGATTTATTTAAAATTTCTCTAGGCAAACCAGCTAGTCTAGCTACCTCTATTCCGTAGCTTTTATCTGCTCCCCCACGCCTTATTTCCCTTAGAAAAATAACTTCTTTCTCATTTTCCAAAACTTCTATTCTAAAATTAACAGCTCTTTTTAACTTCCCTTCCAAATCAGTTAGTTCATGATAATGTGTTGCAAAAATAGTCTTTGCTCCTATCCTATCATGTATATATTCTGTTATGGCACTGGCTATGGAAATACCATCAAAGGTAGAAGTTCCTCTTCCTACTTCATCTAAAATAATAAATGATTTTTCTGTGGCATTATTTACAATGTTAGCCACTTCACTCATTTCTACCATAAAAGTTGACTGTCCACTAATTAGGTCGTCACTAGCACCTACCCTAGTGAATATCTTATCTACTATTGGCAATTTAGCAAAAGAACAAGGAACATATGAACCTATTTGAGCCATTAATATTATTAGTGCTGTTTGCTTCATATAAGTTGATTTTCCAGCCATATTTGGACCTGTCAAAATAACTATTCTTTCATCAGAACTTAATTCAATGGAATTTTTCACATATTCTTCAAAGCCTATTAAATTTTCAACTATGGGATGTCTTCCATCTTTTATTAACAATTCATACTCTTCATTTAATTCTGGTTTTACATAATTATTATCTATGGCTACCTGTGCAAGGGAAATTATCACATCTAAATAAGCTATAGATTGGGATAATTCTTGTAAATTTTTCTCTTCTTTTCTTATTTCTTGGCTTATTTCTTTAAACAATTCATATTCCAAGCCTTCTATCTTATCTTTGGCATTTAGTATTTTAGTTTCATATTCCTTTAATTCTGGAGTAATATATCTTTCTGCATTAGCCAAAGTTTGCTTTCTAATATAATCATCAGGAACTAAGGCTATGTTAGACTTAGTAATTTCTATGAAATATCCAAAAACCTTATTATATTTAACTTTAAGAGTTTTTATACCTGTTCTATTTTTTTCTCTTAACTCTAAATCTAATAAATAATCTTTTCCCGAAGTGGAAATTTTATGTAAGTCATCTAATTCTTCATTATAGCCTCTTTTTATTATATTTCCCTCTCTAATAGAAAAAGGAGCGTCCTCTGATATTGATTTTTCTATTAAATTATATAAAAATACAAGCAATTCTCTATCTGCATAAATTATTTTTTTTCCTAATATCTGCATAATTTCCAAAACATTATAAATGGACTTTTTAAGAGCTATTAAATCTCGTCCATTTTCCGTTCCTAAAATTACTTTTCCAATTAATCTTTCTATGTCATAAATATTTTTTAATTTTTCCTTTAAGTCTTCTCTAATAAGAATATTATCTATGAAATAAGAAATATCATTTTGTCTTTTATGGATTTCGTTTATACTTAATAATGGATTTTTGATAAATTGCTTTAATTTTCTAGTACCCATACTAGTTTTACACTTATCTAGTACCCAAAGTAAAGTTCCATGTGCATTTTTTTCCTTTGGATTTTCTATTAATTCTAAGTTTTTTTGACTTACAAGATTAAGTTCCATGTATTCATCTTTATTCAAATAAACAATCTTATTTACAGGAATTTCATTTTCCTTGTGTAAGTTTAATAAATATTCCAAAGTCATAGCACAGGCATTAACACTTTCATCTTTATCAATTAAGCCATAACTTTCAAGACTAACAATATTAAAATATTCATGCAATAAGTCACTGGATTTACTTTGCTTTTTTACTATATTCATAGGAATACTCGTTAAATTAAGATAAGCGTCTAATTCTACCTTACATTTATCATAAGAACTTTGCTCTAATATTATTTCCCTAGCTTCTACCTTGTTTATTTCACTAATTATAGAACTTATTATCTCTTTCCCTGCAAATTCTGTAGTCTTAAACTCTCCAGTAGTTATATCAACATAAGCAATAGCTCCCTTATACTTACCCAGACTTATTCCTAGTAAATAATTATTACTTTTGTCATCAATATAATCCAAATCTATTACTGTCCCTGGACTCACTACTCTAACAACTTCTCTTTTTACTATCCCTTTAGTTGTTTTTGGGTCTTCTACCTGCTCACAAATAGCAACCTTATATCCTTTTTGTACTAATTTGCTAATATAGCTAGAGCTGGCATGATAAGGTATTCCCGCCATTGGAATATCTTGTCCCTTTTCTTTATTTCTAGAAGTAAGAGTAAGTCCTAATTCCTTTGATACTATTACTGCATCATCAAAAAACATCTCATAAAAATCGCCTAATCTAAAAAATAAGACTGCATCCTTATATTCATTTTTTATTTCCTTATACTGTGTCATAAGTGGTGTTTCCGCTTTAGTATCCATAATTTCCCTTCTCGATAGTAATTAATGTATATTTATTTCTTTCAATTTTCCAAATAAGGCTATAAGCTCATCATAATCTTCACATCTATTAACTTCATTTTTAAAGCTAGAAGCATTTTTTAAGCCTTTGATATACCAGCACAAATGCTTTCTCACTTCAAAATTAAATTGCTTATCAAGTCTATCTTCCTTGGCATATTCTATATGCTTTATAGCCATATTTATTCTATCAACAGCTTCTACCTCTTTCACTTCTTTTCCTGCTATCAAATCTCTAATTTGACTTATTAACCAAGGGTTTCCAAAAATTCCCCTAGCAAGCATAATTCCATCTACATTGCTGTATTTTATCTTTTCTATGGCATCTTCTGCTGTGAATATATCGCCATTTCCAATTACAGGTATGCCAACCTGCTCTTTTATTTCCTTAATAATTTCCCAATTAGCAGTTCCGCCGTACATTTGTTCCCTAGTTCTGCCGTGAATAGTTATGTGACTCAGCTTTAATTCTTCCGCCATTCTAGCCATAAGCAAGGGATTTTTATGCTCCTTATATCCAACACGTATTTTCATGCTTAAATTTGTTTCTTCTTGTAAGTTTTCTCTCAAAGTAGTCATAAGTCTTTTAGCGTGTTCTGGTTCTGCTAAAAGTGCTGAACCATAACCATTTTTTGTTATCTTTGGCATTGGGCAACCCATATTTACATCTATATTTTTTACTCCAAGACTTTCTACATATATGGCTGTTTTTAACATAAGTTCTATATCCTTACCAAAAATTTGTACAGCATCATTTTCCAAAAGTTTCAGCATTATATCTACTGTTTTTTTATTTGCTTGGGTCACAGCATTAGCACTAACCATCTCTGTGTACATTAAATCTGGATTGAATTCCTTCATTATTCTTCTATATGAATAGTCTGTTACACCTGCTATAGGTGCTATATATATTTTTTTATCTTTCATTTTTCTTCCTTTTTTTATTTTTTATTATTTCTTTCGTGTACCTCATATTTTTCTCGTTTATTTGTGATTAAATTATGAAAAATACTTAAATAGTTACCTAACATAACACTCTATATTATTCTTAGTAAATTCTTTCCTTATATTTTCCAAATCTTCTAAAGTATAATTGTATCCATTATTGCTTTCAATTTCTTTATATTTCTGTAAATAAACTAAACTAACTCCCTTTAGCTCCTGTATCATTTTGGGAATATCCTCTAAGGGTACATAAGGAGGATACATAGTTATTCTGATTTCATAGGCTAAGTTAGAGGTTCTTAGAATTTCCATAGACTTTAAAATTTCTGACTTTTCAATATTAAGATTCTTTTGATAATTATAAGTCTTGTAATCCATAGCTATATAATCTATAAAATTCATAGCTTCTAAAATAAATTCGCTATTAGTTCCATTGGTATCTATTTTAACTAAAAAATCTTTTCCTAAATCATCTTTCAACTTTTTAATAAATCCAATTAATTTATCTCCATGTAAACTTGGTTCTCCACCGCTTATGCAAATTCCGTCTATAATATTTTTTCTCTTTTTCAAGTAATTTATTAGTTCCTCTTCACTTATAACTTCTTCTAAGTTTTGAGGCTTGATTAATTCCCTATTATGGCAATAAATACAATCTAAATTACAGTTTCCTAAAAAAATAGTGCTCACTAATTTAGATGGATAATCTACGGTAGAAGTTGCTACAAATCCATATATTTTCATTTTTAATTTTCTCCTTCTATAAAACAATAGAGCGATATAAATTATATCATAAAAAGTTCTTTTTTTCAATTAGAGCATAGGAAAGTATTAATTTTTGTGGTATAATATATTATGTCTTTATTAATAATTTTATTGTAAATAAGGGAGGATTTTATGTTTTTGAAATTTTTATTATTTTTATCTTTAAGTTTTTATACTTTTTCTCACACAGATGATAGCATTAAAAATGCTATTAATTTTTTTGAAAAATATGAAATTTCAAAGGATTTTAACATTAGAACTGCTAGGGAATTAAGACAAAAAGGAGAAACTGTAACAACAATTACTCACAAAGGAAAATCTATTAGCGGGTATACTACAAATATAAAAGTTAACGAAGAATACCTCTGCCAAATAACATTATTTAAAGGTTATGAATATGCTATTATTGCTTCTGGGGATGATAATGCTATTGACATTGATTTATTTGTTTATGATTCCCAAGGAAATACAGTAGCTATGGATAGGTCAATTGGCTCTAGTGCCTATGCTAGATTAGAAACTAGTTTAACAAAAACTAAAAATATTAATAATGACTATACTGTTATGAATAGTGATATTTCAGTTAGACCATTATTAACAGAAAAATATTGGGTAAAAATTAAATTAAGAGAAGGAATAGAAGCTACAAGTGATGTAGGTCTAATTATTGGAAATAGAACTATAAAATAAAAATTATAACGAGGTGCAATATGAATACATTTGAGCGATTAGCTTTAATTAGTCTACTTATTCTAATAAGTGCTTTTTTCTCTATGGCTGAAATTTCTTTGGCTGGAGCAAGAAAACTAAGATTACAACAACTTGTTGACGAAGGAAATAAAAAAGCTGAAAAAGTTTTAAATCTACAAAATAATCCAGGGAATTTTTTTACCACTACACAAATAGGACTTAATATCGTTGCACTGCTTGCAGGTATTATTGGAGACGGTATTCTTAATCCTTATCTTTCTAATTACATTAGTGATTCTAGAATAGTATTTTTAATTTCATTTCTATTTGTTACTGGTTCATTTGTAGAATTTGCCGATTTAATTCCCAAAAGATTAGCTATGGTCTACCCAGAAAAAATAGCCTTAACTTTAGTCAATAAAATGATAATAGTTAGTAAAATTCTAAGTCCTATTATTTTTATTTTTAATGGTTTAGCAAATTTACTTTTCAAAGTTTTTAATATGCCTAATAATAGGGCTGATGAAATTACTCAAGAAGATATTGTTGCTATAGTTAATGAAGGTGCCCGAGCAGGAGTAGTTAGAAGTCAAGAACACTCTCTAATTGAAAATGTTTTTGAGTTAGAAGAAAGATGGGTTTCTTCTGCAATGACTACTAGAGATGAGATAGTTTATTTTACACTAAATGAAAGTGAAAATGAAATAAAAGACAAAATAGAAAAAAATCCTCATTCAAGATTTTTAGTATGTGAAGATAGTATCGACTCTATTTATGGCTATGTTGATTCTAAATATTTATTATCAAAATTATTAAAAGGTGAACTATCAGGTTTAAAAAATTTGAAAGATATTACAAATAGAAGTGTCCTTATTATTCCCAATACTCTTTCTTTGTCTGAAATGCTAGATAGATTTAATGAAACTAGAGAAAATTTTGCAGTAATACTAAATGAGTATGCCCATGTTGTAGGTCTTATAACTTTACAAGATGTAATTTCTACTTTGATGGGAGATATTGTTACACAAAATCAAGAAGAATATATTACCAAAAGAGATGAAAATTCATGGCTTATAGACGGACTTACTCCTATTGAAGATGTTAAAAAAATCTTGGCTATTGATTATTTCCCCGAAGAAGCAACATATGAGACTATAGCTGGCTTTATGTTTTACACACTAAAAACAATACCTAAAAAAGGAGCTTCTATAAACTATTTGGGATATAGTTTTGAAGTTGTTGATGTTGATAATTTTAAAATTGACCAATTATTAATAATAAAAAAAGAAACTACTTTTTTAGAGAGTTTACAAGAATAGAAAAATTTTATTAATACTTTAACAAAATTATACGAATAAAAAATTAAAGGTTTTATAAATGATTAAGCCTATAATTAAAAAACCACTAGCTTTTACGAGATAAAAAACAATAATCTTTATCTTGTTCTAATCTAGTGGTTATTAATATTCCTTTTCCTTCTTAAAAAATTTATCTATAGACTACTTCAAATTCTTCAAAAACTACAGGCATTTCTTCTGAAAATTCTTTACCTATTTCTTTGCATTCTTCTGTAAAAAATTTTTTATGCCCTTCCCTCCAATATTCAAGAGATAAATCTCCTTCTCCTTCTAGCCTTGCTTCTTCTTCTGTAATTTCAATAAATTTTTTGATACGAATATTAGTAGTTCTTATTACACAAGCTTTTTCACCTAAGTAGTCAGTTACTATTGTTAAATCTCCTTTTTTTAAAGGTTCAATCCCTTCAAATTCATAAGTCCAAAGACTTCCGCATGTAGCTACTTTTTTTCCTGAATAAACAAGGCTAAATAATTCGTCAGCTATTTCTTCATTTCCAAAGTATTCTACCATTTTACATTCTAACTTTTTATTTTCAAGGCTTTCTCCTATACTGAAAAGATAAGCTTCCCATATTTTTTTTATATTTTCTTTCATGAATATCTCCCTTTTTTCATAAAAATAAATTTTACATAACAACTTAATCAGCGTTATTTTTTTATAATTTTAAAACTAATCTAGTTCTTCAGAAATAAACATTTCCTCTAAATCTTCTACCTCGTCTAATTTTTCACTTTCTATTGATTCCCCCTTATCCACATTAATCTGAATCAAATAAGGTCCCTTACCTAAATCACTAATTTTCAATTTTTTCTGTATATTAAATTTTGGTACTAAAACTTCTAGTTCTTCCACTAATTTATCTGATTTTATTTCTTCATTGACTATTCCGTTTATATCGCTTTGATATTTATTGCCATTTATAAAAATCTCTATATTTTGTAATTCTATTTTTTCAGCACTAAACAATTCCAAAACAAAATTAATATTAAAATCTTCTAAATTGATATTAAAATTATCAAGCCCTTTCTCACTCAACTTAAAAATCTCTGATTTATACGGAATATAGTTAGGGCTATCTACTGACAGGTAATATTTATTATGAATCATAACATCATTAAAAATATAGTATCCCCTATTATTTATATCTACATTTTTTACAAATTTACCATTTTCTTCATACAAACTTATTCTTACATTTTTTAAACTATTAATACCAGTAGAAACATGACCTCTAATTGATGAGGTAAGCTCTTGTAAAAAAATATCTTTCATTCTTTTTTTTGAAAAGAACTCTACCCTTTCTATTGCCCCAGAAGGTGCATAACCTAACTTTTGTGCCCTTACAAATACCAAGCCTTTTTCTACTTCTACCTCATAATATCCATCCATATTTGTATAAACAATTTTCTCAACATCATTATTTTTAATATTTAATTTTGTATTTTGCATTGGTCTCTTCTTATCATCAAAAACATAACCCCTTATAAGACTTGGGACTTCTACCAGTTCAATTTCTAAACTTTCTGATTCACCAAAATATTTAGTATTAATTTCCAAGGCTTCTTTTTGTTTATAGCCTTTTTTACTTACAAAGACATTATAAATATTTTGAGGAAGAAAAATAGAAAATTCTCCTTTTATATTAGTTGTTACTGAATATTTGTCACCTAGTATATTTTCTAAAATTAAGTCTACTCCTCCAAAAGTAGCATTCCCTAAGGTAACTAAGCCTTTTAATTCTACTAGTTCAATAGGGAAATACAAGTTAAGTCTATGTGTATCTACTTCGATACTTATTCCTTTAAAATAGTAAGGTCTATAAAGGGAAGTTAAAATTTCTATGTCATATTTACCAAGCCCTAAGTATATTCGTTTTTCTTGCCCATTATAATCAAAAGAATAAATCAAATTGTCTTCTTTATAAAAATTAATTATAGCATCATAAAAATGCCTTTCCCCATTTAAAAGAACTTTTTGATTATACCTTAGTTCATCACCCTCTAATAAAGATAAATTAATTTGTTTATTCTGATTATAAATATTTATATTTTCTATATCAATATCTCTTTCAGTAGCTATCAACGGAAAATTTAATAGATTAAAAATAAAAATAAAGCTACAAAAAATTAATTTCATAATTAGTCCTTTCGTATACTTACTAAAAAATTTGTGGTATAATTAAGTGTAGCATTTTTTAGCGGTATTATCAAGGAGGAGCTAATGAATATAAGTATAA